>Ga0210006_1000196_pt1 | contig 51586 bp, 40 predicted proteins | sample CryGey02umfilter_2_FD_185452 | JGI IMG/M metagenome (GOLD analysis project Ga0210006, IMG submission 185452) | Groundwater microbial communities from aquifer in Utah, USA - Crystal Geyser 4/10/14 0.2 um filter (SPAdes) (version 3) | ecosystem: Environmental > Aquatic > Deep subsurface >... | reverse complement strand
GATACCGACAGGAATCAAATCAATATACGCATCGGCGGCAGGAGTAATTACGACAACAATAGTGGATATAACGCCAGAACCTGATGCAAATATGGCGACAGCGACAGATGACGTAATAGTCGCATCAACAGTCGGAGATGTAACTTCCACAAATGTAGAACCTGCAAATCTATCTGTAGGAACACCATCAGCAAATACAATCAGCTTCACAACAACGGCAGAAATTCCAAACCTAGGAAAAATAGTAATCACATATCCATCAGGATTTGGTGTAGCTTCGGTTGCCGGAGTCGTAGCATCAAGCTTATCAGGATTGGATGGTACATGGACAGCGACAGTCTCAGGACAAGTAGTCACGCTTACACAAACAGGTGGAGGGGCAACAGCGGCTGGAGCAAAAAGCTTAATATTGGCTACAGGAATAGTCACTCCGGGAGCAACAGGATCTACAGGCACATATACAATCACGACAACAACAGCGGCAGACTTAAATATTGAAACTGACGCGGCAATCACGGCCGATACGATAGTTGCCTACTCCTCAAGCTCTAGCTCCAGCTCATCATCTGGAGGAGGAGGCGGAGGCGGTGGTGGAAGTTCTTCAAAGACTACAAAAACAACCACAACGACAACTGAAACAACAACAGCAACAGACACAGAAACAACGACCGACACAGCCACAGACGAAAGCGCAACAACTGAAGAAGACACGTCATCATCCACAGACGCATCAACAGAAACATCAGCAGTCGCAACACCAATCACAGTCGAAACAAAATCAGGATCAACAGTAACTCTTACAGACATTCCTGCAGATCACTGGGCGACAGATATGGTAAAAGCGATGATCTCTGCTGACGTAGTAAGAGGAAACGAAGATGGAACATTCAAACCTGAAGGAAACCTAAATCGTGCAGAAGCAGCAGCACTTCTATACAGAATCATGGGACTTGAAGATCCTGCAAATCCTGAAATGAAACCATTCACAGATGTAGAATTAGACCAATGGTACGCAGGATATATAGCGGAACTAAAAGCAAGGGAAGTGGTAAACGGAAATCCAAACGGAACATACCAGCCAAGCAAATCAATCAATCGTGCGGAATTCCTAAAGATGGCTGAAAGCCTATACAAATACCTTGCGGACGACGATACTAAGATCGAAATGGAAGCACTTGAGAAAGGAGAAACAACCTCAGTCTACAAAGATGTAAGCTCGACAGATTGGTACGCAGGAGTGGTCACAGCGGCTACAGAAAAAGGATTCATCGGTGGAAAAGAAAAAGCTGATGGAAAATACTTTGACGGAGGAGCGAATATCACCAGAGCGGAAGCGACAAAAGTTCTTTACACAATGTTCGGCAAAATGCTTGGCGTGAACGTAGCGGAATAAAGAGAAACAAGCCTTCGTACGCACACATAAAGTGCGCAGACACACACACGAAACATCAAAAAGGCCTCTCCGACCTAACATCGGAGGGGTCTTTTTTTATAAAAATATTGACAGTGAGTGTACGCTCACCTATAATGCGAACATGGAGAATAAATCACAAATTATTTTTTATCAGACGGAAGACGGAAAAACTCGAGTAGAGGTGAGGTTCGAGAATGATGATGTTTGGTTGACTCAGAAGCTTATAGCGGAACTATTTGGAGTTACGGTTCCAACGGTAAACGAACACCTTTCAAATGTATTTAAAACGGGTGAACTTATGGTGGATTCAGTTATTCGGAATTTCCTAATAACTGCCACAGATGGGAAAAGATATAAGACCAAAATGTATAGTTTGGATGTCATTATTGCCATAGGTTATCGAGTGAATTCCAATCGTGGTGTTCTATTCCGTCAATGGGCGACAGAACGGCTAAAGGAATATATGATCAAGGGTTTTACGATGGATGATATTAGACTAAAACAGGGTGGGCACAAATCACGTTATTTTGAGGAATTGTTGGAACGCATCCGCGATATTCGATCCAGCGAGAGAATGCTGTATCAAAAAGTGACCGATATTTATGCGACAAGCATTGATTATAGTAAAGATGCAAAAGAAACAGAATTGTTCTTTAAAACGGTCCAAAATAAAATGCACTTTGCGGTGAGTGGGAAGACTGCAGCAGAATTGATCGCTGAGCGTGCTGATAGCAAAAAACAATTGATGGGGCTCACGAATTTCCCTGGGTTTCATCCAATTCGGCGCGATATTTATATCGCAAAAAATTATTTGAATGAAAATGAGCTTGAGACGCTAAATCGTATTGTAGATGCATATTTATCCTTTGCCGAGATTCAGGCAAAAAGTGAACACGCTATGACAATGAAGGACTGGATTGGTAAACTTGACGACTATCTAGCACTTTTAGGAAAAGGCATTTTAAAAAATGCAGGGAGTGTGAGCGCTCAAGAAGCTGAACAAAAAGCTGAGCAGGAATACGAGGCGTATAAAAAAGATCAGGATAAGAAATATTTTTCCGACTTTGATCTGAAAGTTAAGAAATTGGAAGACGAATAAAGATGATTTACCACGACTAATCAAAAGACCTCTCCGACCTAACGCCGGAGGGGTCTTTTTTTATTGCACATCCAATTCTCCATCACAAAAAATCCATCTTCGAGGATTGTTTTTCAACTTTTCCAAAAACACCAATAAAAATATCGATTCTTTTCGCTGCATCTTGCTTCCCGACAAAGACTTATTGCAATACAATTATTCCAAATCCTTCTTCCAGCTTAGACAATATCCATTTTAGCCCTGCTATTCTAATTTCTGCAAGTTGGCTGAAATAATTAAACAAAATCATATCAACATCTCTATTGCTCACGGATAAATTAATAAAATCTTTATCATTGCTTACGACAATTCTACCCTCGCTTCTAGCCAAACCGATTACCTGTAAATCAGTCATTCCGGGATTAACATCCTTAACCAATTTCACGTCATATTTTTTTCTTTTCAAAAAAATACCAACTGACTTAGGAACGTTATGATCTATTAAAAATTTAAGCATAAGCCTTGCCGGAAGTATTCACGAAATGTGTTCTAGAAACAGAATGATAAGCAAAATCTATACATGCTTTCACGTCACCATTAGATAGACCAAATTCTTTCTTTATTTTCGCATGAGTCCAGCCTTCGGACAAGCAACCCAAAATTTGCTCAACACTAATCCGAGTTCCTTGGATAAGCGGTTTTCCGAAAAGAACATTGGAAGAAATAGATATTTTACTTTTACTCATAAACCAAATTTATCAACTACTAACAGTTAACAGTATAAACTAATCAGGACATAAATTCTACTAAAAAGATAAAAAATTTAGATACGACAGAGGGAGTTTTTGATTTTCAAATCAAAAATCCATCCTCGAGGATTGTTTTTCAACTTTTCCAAAAACAATAATAAAAATATCGATTTGGCCTTGCTTGAGCCAAGAAAATGGAATGACTCCTAATCTTGGGGAAGTGATTTTTTTATTGATTTAGCTCTTTTAATTGGATATAATTGGATATAGTTAAAACATCCAATAAAACTTATGACCTCTTTAATATCCAAAAATTTACAAATCGTGATAAGCAGGAAGCACAAGGTTACTATGAATTATTGGAAAATGTTTTTAATTCATGGAAGGTCTTAAAATTCAACGAAAGTGCAATAAAACATTTTCACAAAGAGCTCTTGAAATATGTAGATAAGGATGAAAAACATCGTGGTGAATACAAAAAAGGAGAAAACAAGGTACACATGATAGATTCAGCAGGACAGTCGATAGGCATTCTTTTTGACACCGCGCCGGCTTACCTTACTCCAGGTAAAATGCACGACTTGGTGCAGTGGACACAAAAAACATTGGAAGAAGAAAAGTATCAGCCATTATTGGTGATCGGAAATTTTTTAGTTGAATTCCTTAAAATCCATCCTTTTACGGACGGAAACGGTAGGTTATCTCGTCTGCTGACGAACTTACTTTTACTTCAGACGGGATATTTATACGTGCCATATATCTCACATGAAAAGTTAGTTGAAGACAACAAGCCGGATTATTACATTGCGCTTCGCAGAAGCCAAAAAACGCTGGGAACTAAAAAAGAAAATATTACCGATTGGCTGAATTTTTTCTTGAAAGTTGTTCTAAAACAATCACTTATGGCAGTGGAGCTTTTATCGAAAGAAAATATAGAAAAGATTCTGTCGGAGAAACAACTTATCGTTTGGCAATATATTGAAAAAGTAAAAGAATCGAGCACCGGCGATATCACAAAAAACACGAATATAGCCCGGCCAACAATCAAGCAGGCTCTGGAAGTCTTACTCAGACTTAAAAAAATTGAAAGAATTGGACTTGGAAGAAGTGCTCGATATCGAATACACTCCGACTAAACGAAAAGACCTCTCCGACCTAACATCGGAGGGGTCTTTTTGTTATAAAAATAAATTCTCTTGAAAAGTTTATGGTAAAAATATACCATAACTATGGTAAAAATATACCATAAACACTTTTATGATTTCATTAGCCTCTGCTATTACAAAAAAACTTCTTGCATATTTTTTCATGAATCAGGAAGAAGAACGATACTTGAATGAATTGGCAAGAATTTTAGATGTTGATGTGAAAAATTTGGATGTAAAGATTAAAGAACTCGAGAAGGAGGGGCTTTTTAAAAGTCGTTTTGGGGGCAGGCAAAAATATTATTCTTTAAGCAAAAATTATCCTTTATTTAAGGAATACAGAAAGATTGTTGTCGGGACTTTTGGGTTCGAGAATGTTCTTAAAACGGTTCTACAAAAAGTGAAAGGAATAGAGGAGGTTTATATTTTTGGCTCATATGCTTCTAATAAAATGGATGAATCAAGTGATGTCGACTTGTTGGTTATCGGAAAACATAAAACAGTCGATTTACAAAAGGAATTATTGTCTGTCCAAAGGCAATTTAGCAGGGAACTTAATATCGTTGATATGACGAAGGCTGAATTTGAGGAAAGAAAACAAAAAAAGGATCCATTCATTGGAGATATATTTTCAAAATCTATAATTAGAATCTTATGAAAGTGGTTGATGATAATTTTTTTGTAAAAATGCAGTTTTCGGAAGATCAAATCCGAAAGTACGGAATATTTAAAATTTGTTGAAAAGGTGTACAGCGAAGTAAACGCAAAGATAAATTCAGCCGACACTCCGACTAAACGAAAAGACCTTCCCGACCTAACACCGGAGGGGTCTTTTTTTAAGCACTGACATCTACAATACTCCAAAGTATGATACTCACGAGTATCATAAATACTTGATGTATGGAAAAATTTATAAACAGACGGGAAGAATTGAGTTTTCTGGGGAGTAAATGGCTTGAGAAAAAGTCTAATTTTATTGTGATATACGGCAAAAGATGGGTTGGCAAAACGGAATTAATAAAGCGGTTTACTAAAGATAAAAACGCCGTTTATTTCATGGCGGACAAACGCACCACCAAAGATCAATTACGGGAAATTGGACTATTGTTTGGTGAGCATTTCAATGATGGAAAGGGAAGTGCTATCCTATAAAGCTCCTTTATATGGCAGAAGATCGGGGCAAATTCTGATTGAACCGTTGAATTTCAGACAGAGTTGGCAATTTTTTAAAGAAAAATCATTCGAAGAATTTCTTTCATATTTTACTTTGACGGGGGGCATGCCCGCATATTTACTGGAAATTAATCCGAAAAATTCCGTGGAAGATAATTTGAAAACAAAAATCTTGGATAAAAAAGAATTTCTACACAACGAAGTTGAATTTATTTTAAGAGAGGAATTAAGAGAACCAAGAACATATCTCTCAGTCCTGAAGGCAATATCTTGGGGAAAAACGAGAGCAAGTGAAATAATCAACGAAACAGGTCTGGAAAAAAATGTTCTGTTTAAATATCTTGGCGTTTTGGAAGATTTAAAATTAATAACAAGAGAAGTTCCGGTGACTGAAGAGAACAAGTTGAAATCAAAAAGAGGTATTTATAAAATATCTGATAATTTTATAAAAATTTGGTTTCAGTATGTTTACCCTTACAAAAGCAATCTTGAAATCGGAGAATATTCTGATGTAATGCATAAGTTTAGAACAGGATTTTCTATTTTATTAGGTCATACCTACGAACAAATTTGTTCGGAAATATTGAAAGAAAATCAAAAAAATATATTCTCTTTCGAAAAAATCGGGCGATGGTGGGATAATAATAACGAAATTGATTTTATCGGAATAAACAGCGAGAACAAGCAAATAATCTTCTGTGAATGTAAATGGTCAAACAAAAACATTGGCACAAATATTTTAAATGACTTAATAGAAAAATCTAAAAAAGTAGATTGGAATAATGGCAAAAGAAAAGAAAAATTTGCGCTTTTCGGTAAAAGCGGATATACGGAAGAGCTTATGAAGGTTGCAAGGGAGAGAGGAGACGTTTTCTTGTTTTTGAAAGATAAGTTGATTCACAGCACCGATGCATAATTTTTTAGTATAAAGATTGTTTCATTTTTCAAATTACTTTTGATCCATGATTTTTCTTTTTCACTTATTAATTCTCCAAGTCCTTGCAAAACTTGACTATCTTTAACCTTTTCTACAACTTTAATGCATTCCAACAAATATTTTTTCTTTTAATATCAAATCTTGTTTGAGCAAATCAAAATCCAAATCAACGGAAAATCTCGGCAAATTATAAAAGAAATAAGCGCATGTGCCTCCCTTAAAGCCGAGAAGTGAAGAAATTTCCGTATCGGAATATATATCCCTCAAAATTTGTCCCATGATTAGTTGATGTTTTTCTTTATTTAACATATTTTTTATAATATTTATTTAATTCTTTTATCATTCTTCCATTTTTGTATATCTTTGCGATCTCAAAACATTTTTCGAAGTTTATGCCTTCAAGATTATCAAAATAGTATTTCGGAAATAAATAAATCATATCCAAAAATGCTCTTTCCGGAGTAGCCACACTGTAATTATTCTCAAAGATAATCCCTGATGTATTAAATAAAATCTCATCCTTAAGTTTTCTGAAAATAAAAGTTCTATCACCTATTTTTATATTTTTTGACCACTGACATGCAACAAAAATACTATCGTAGTGTTGAAATATTACACCTGAATCTCTTAGTACGGTTTCGAAACTTATATATGACGGCAAATACATACTCGAAGCCAATTCTCTTTCATCATAATGGTTGTCTTTTGAAAAGATACCTCTCCTAATCTTTACTAATACGCCTTTTTTTACATAATAAGAAATTTTCGCTTTTAAATTATTTTTGTTCGTTTCCTCCCATATTAAAGCCAAGTCCTTCGTCGTAAGGATTGTTTTCGAATACTTATATAGTTTTGCGTTTAAACTTTTCATAATCGGTTCTGTTATACACATTGTGACACGGAAGTAAGAGTTTTTCTTACCTCCATCTCACAGCATACGCCTTTCATGGGAGAATTGCAATATAAAAATCCAACTATCTTACTTCAGACGGGATATTTATACGTGCCATATATCTCATATGAAAATAAATTCCCTTAAACCGGAGGGTCTTTTTTAGAAATTCTGCTCTATAAATTCACGAAATAGCAGAACCTTTTTCTTATCCTTCGGATCAAAAAGTAGGGGTTCGGTATCACGCGCCAAGTTTTCAAAATCAAGGGAGGACACTTTCTTCAATAAATATTTTTTCAAATCCTTCTGATTATCAATACCAATGTTCTTTTTAAGATAGGCAAAATTTGGCTTGGCGCCAAGCCCATACAGGAAAACAACATCAAAGAAATCTCGGCCCATAATTCTTTTTCGGTTTATTGATGCGAAAATTTTCTGCGCAAGAAGTAAATCTTTTGGAACCGCATTTATCTGAGTAAAAACATCAAATTTGTTTATAAGGGGTTTATCCGGAACATATTCAAAATTTTGAGGCACAGTGTCAACCTGAATAAGAATTTTATGGTCATTCATATCCGAAAGACCGGAATCGAAAAGCAATTTTGGAATGCGGATTTTTATACGATAGGCATTTTTAGTGACAGTATTTATCTCTACTTCAAGCCCTTCAAGCATGAGATCTCTTTGAACAATTTTACTCAAATCAATAAACTCAGCCTCGCTCAACCCAAAATTATCAAAGTCCAAATCTTCCGAAAATCTCGTACTTCCATAAACGATACGAAGAGCGGTTCCGCCAAGAAAAGCCAATTTATTCGCATGCTCACTGTTAAAAATGCTGTTTAAAATTTTATACTGTAAATATTCTTTCAAAATACTTTCTTTAAAAGCCCGTAAATTTTCAGGATATATCGAAAGTATTTGATCAAGTGTTATCATTTCTCATGGTTGTTAAAAATGTATTTGTACGCTTAGAGAGCTGTTTATTCGAAAAAACAGCAAGATATTTTTGTAGTTTCTCAAGATTAATTTGCAATTTAAATTCATCGCTGTTTATACGCATTCCTAAAAAATCATCACAGGTTTTCAAATTTGAATTAATATATAGATAGTCCAAAAGTGCCTTTTCAGGATCTGCCAAAAGTATTTTTTGCTTTCCAAATTCCGTTAATCGATAACCGAAGTAAAGGCTTGGTTTAACAGATTTGTAGCTAAAATTCCCAATCGAAGTCTCAAAATTTGCAGTCTTCTTCGTGCCCACAGAAGTTATTTGAAAAATTTCTTCTGGGATTAACCCATAATATTTCAAGGCAATCTCCATCGATACATAAGAAGGCGAATAAATTTTATTTGCTACATAAAAAAGGAAATTTTTATCCAAATTCTGAGCCCCGAAACAGTAAAAACCATGTTTAATCTTCTTTAAATACCCCTTCTTTGCAAAACGGTCAATTTGTCGATAAGAAAAATTACTAAAAACTTTTCTCACATCTTGCAGTGAAAAAACCGGATAACCGGATAGCCGATTTTGGAATTCCGTGAACGTCATAATATTTCTATTAAGGGACATTATTGTCCTTTTACGGAAATATAATAGCAAAAAATCACCCAAATTGCAAGCCAATCGGGCAAAAATCTTTTTATACTAAATTTTAAGAAAATTTAACAATTCATTAATGTTGCCATGCTATAACATAACCGAAATCAACAGTAAAGCATTGTAAAATCGTACAATATAATGTACAATTCAAATGTACAATTAACACTGCGATATGATAAACATTAATGAAAACACAATCATGATAGGAACATCAGAATTAAGAACGGAAATCCCGAAAGTCGAGAAAGAAATAAAAGAAAAAAAAGTAATCCTCACCAAAAGAGGAAAACCGATAGCCATAATTCAAGATTTCGAAACTTACAATGAAAGAGAAAAACTTCTGGAAGAATACGAAGATATAATATTCGGATTTTTGGCGAAGGCGAGAGCGAAAACGACGAATCTAAAGAAATATATTTCTCACGAAGAAATGATAAAAAAATTAGGTTTAATATAAAATGGACTTATACAAAATCATATACCATCCCCTTGTTCTCACGGAAGATTTTAAGAAAATTCCGCAGGGAGATCAAAGAAAAATCCTTTCAGCCATATTTAAAAAACTTTCAAAAGATCCATACGCATACGGTAAGCCACTTCAAGGGGAACTAAAAGGGTATTTCAGGCTCAGAATCATGGACTATAGGGCAATTTACCGTATAGAAAATAAAAAAATCATTGTTGAAGTAATAAAAATCGGAATCAGAAAAGACTTAATCGTTTACATCCATGCCGCAAAACGATTAAAAAAGTTTTTGTGATTCCTCTTAGCCCCCACACCTCCAACTTCTGTCAACAAAATCATTCCAATCAAATTTAACTTTCCGCTTCTTTTGGTGTAAAATTACACAAAACACGAAAAAGTGCGCCGTTAAAGCATAAACGCACCAATTTAAAAAATTAAATCCCTCACCGCTATGAAGAATTTTACAAAACTATTCATTATTGCAATTTTTGCAACGGCACTTTTGATCGCGACTTCCATGACTGCATTTGCGGCAGGAACAACTCCCGCAATAACCTCCGCAACATATAAAACAGGAATAACAAAAATCATGGTAAAGTTCAATGTTCCGGTTTGGGGGGACACGGGACACACTACAGCATTAACGGTTGGCGATTTTCAAATGGGAGGGACTTGTGACTTTTCAACTAGCCCTACGATTGCAGGAATAAATATCTCAAGCCCCGGAAGCACATGGGTACTTCTAGACATGGCAGGTGCAGCCGGAGCAACAGAGGCAACTTGTACAATAGCGGCAACAGCAAACAGCATCTTCACCGTAGGCGGGGCATTAAGTGAAAAAACTACATTTTTATCATCAGATACATCAGGTCCAATAGCAAGCGAAGGATTCGGTGAACATGGAGAATTTGTAACAGGAAGCCAATGGGTTTATATAGGCTTTGACGAACCGGTTTTCGGTGATGCCGCAGCATCTACAGCTTTAAACTATAATGCCCTTTCCTTAGCAAACGGAAACGCGGCAGGTTGTGATGTATTTGTAGATTTGGAAGTAACCTCTGCAGGGGCAGACTTCATATTGGAAAAATGTGCAACATTAGCCGTAGACGGTGATACCGTAGATACTTTTGATTTTGCAACAGGGGCATCTGTATACGATGCATTAGGAAATGCTTCGGCAATGGGAACACCAAAAGCATTAGTAAATATGTCTTTATTTTCAGCTGACTATTCAAAAGTTCATACAGATGATGCCGCAACATATGCTGACGCAGCTGTGGGGGATGGAGGAGCCCTTGTAAGATTTAATTATCCTATGTTCAACGCTTCAAATCCAGACATGACAGCGACGTTAGAAGGTACAGACTTTTTATATACAGATACCGGAGGTGGAGGAAAATTGATATCCTCGGTAAACCAAACTCCGAATATGAAGTGGGCTGTCGTATATTTTAGTGCAAATTTAGAGGCGGCGGACTTAACAACAGCAACAGTCGATACCATAAAAAGATTTGACGCGACATCCATCTACGATCCATGGGGCAGAAGTATCGCCGCAACAGTCTTAAACATGGCGGACAACACAAATCCTGTAATTCTAAGCATAGATAAAGACACAGGTGGATTTAGCGGAAACAATGTTACTATTACATACAGTGAAAATGTAAAAATAAGCACATGGGATTCTATGTCTGAATTTGCGGCAAGTACGGCATTGGTGGGAGATGTAACTTCTCCGGGAGTGATAAATGGCTTTGGTTCATTTGCAACAACAGGAGATGTAGCATCCCAAACGACAAAAAATACAGTTTTGGAAAACGGAGATTTATCGAGTTTTTCAATTATGCTGGCCGGACAAACAGGTGGATATTTAAATGCAACTTCATCCACAGAACCATCCGATACCTTTACTCCAAATGCGGTAGGAATATATGTGACAGACTTTGAACCAAACACCGGAAACGGCATAGAATCAACGTCTATCCAATCCACAATTACTTCAAGTGCCGCATGGGATTTAACAAAGCCGAATCTATCCTCGGTAACGGTAAGTGATGCCACAGGAACAAACGGGAAAATAGATCAAGCGATAGTGTTGTTCTCTGAAAGTATAAAAGATGAATCAATAACAGATGCTGACGCAACATTGGGAACAATAGGTGTTGCGACAGGAACATTCTCTACAGGAACAGCAAACGATGAAACAACAACATTCAGTAGGACAAATGATACCGGAAATGTTGATACCTCATATAGCGCAGTAACATCGGATTTATTATACTCCGGCTCAACAACACTTATCACTGATCGAGCAGGGAATTTATTAAATACACTTACACCGGGAACTATTGTTTCAGCGGATATAACTGAACTGGATGCAGCGGTGCCGATAGTAACGACCATGACATATACGGATAACGGAGAAGACGGATCAGTCGACACATTAGTCTTGGGTTTTTCTGAAAATGTTACATGGAATGGTAGTGATTTATCTCAAATTGTAGCTGTTGCAAATGATTTATCAGGATTTGCCGGATCCCCTACAATAGTAGAAGGTAGTGGAACAGCAACACTTACTCTTACAATGTCAGCCACAACAGATCTCACCGGAGTAAGCGGAGGAACGGAGCCAACATACACGTACACTCAGAGCGTAACGGCGGCGAACAGGGTGAAAGATCAAGCATTAACCCCAAACGATCTTGCAAACATAGCTGTAACCTCAATCACGGATGGAGCAGGTGCGGTAATCCTATCCCGTGTCACAAAAGATACAGATGATTCAGCTGGAGCGGCGGGAATAACAGACGGAACAATGGATGGAATCCTCGCAACATTTACAGAATCCATGGATGCAAGTACAGCTGTCGCGGGAGATTTTGTCATAACCCTAAATGATAATACAGCTTTAACATCGGTATATGGTGACACCACAGACGACACCACATTATTTTTCGGATGTAGTGACTGTACTCCAAACGATACAAGTAATTTACTAAAACTTCAAATCACCGGAAACATCGCGGATTTAGCGGGAGTAGATGCGGTAATAGAAGGAGCATCAGCAGTTGCAATAGATGGAGCGGCTCCAGCATACGTAAGTTCTGCATACAAAGACATGAATACAGATGGAACAATAGACAGACTTGATATTACATTTTCAGAAACTGTGACTTTGAATGAATGGGATGATGCGGACTGGACGATAACAGCGGGAACAGTGGCCCTAACAAATGAAACGGCTGGAGTGGCGGTTGGAGCAGACGTAAGGTTGACTCTGACAGGAACGGTAAATGTGACAGGAGGCGCAATGGCCCCAACAGTTGCGTATACAGCGGCAGGAGGAACATCAAATAGTGTAAATGACGGTACCAACAATACAGGAAATATATCTGCGCAAAATATTACAGATGGAGCTGCGCCGATCATTATCTCAATCGCGACAGACACATCAAGCGGAGCGGATATAACTACAATCACATATTCCGAAGCGGTGGAATTCAACACGGACGGCAGTTGGTATACAAATGCGGATGGAACAAAAGCATCAGATGCCGATTTCGGAGAAATGACATTGGCGGGAACGATAGATGGAATAGGAGCATGGGCAGGAGGAACAGTTGGGAATATAGCCAATAATGCAGTGACAGACAATTCTATTTCGTTAGATGCAACTGACAAAATCCTTACAGTCACGTTCAATGATCAGACTGGAGGATATTTCACTTCAACAAGTACAACAGCACCAGCAGCGGATAATACATTCACGCCTGAAGCAGACTCTACTGTATTAAGAGATCAAGGAGGTCAACTCGCAGTAGCCACAACAACAGTGGGGACATCCCCAACAATCACAGGAGCATGGGATCTTACAAAACCTACAATCACAGCCACAACAGGAATCACATATTCAGAAAATACAATAAACGGAAGCATAGATAGAGCTACAATCACATTTAGCGAAACAATGCGGGGAGCATCAATAGCGGACAATAATTGCACATTGGCGGGTGGAGGTGGAACATTTTCATCAGCCGCTGATGCGATCAGTAAACAATTTAACAGAACAACAGACGACGCGACAGTCGGAACGGCGGCTTCAGACGGACTTTTCCTATGTACAGCAAACTCGCCTGCCTTCACGGATTTAGCTGGAAATCTTTTGGAGACGACGATAGGTGGAACGATCGACACCGTAGACCGTAGCGGAAATGAAGTGGACTCAGCATCACCGGTAGTCACAGCCGCAGTATTCGACACAGCATCAAATAAAAATATTTTAACACTCACCTATTCCGAGCAATTGGCCATCTACACGGGAGGAGATGGAGCGACAGGAGAAATAACATCAGGATCTTCGGCGACAAGCACTACAACACTTGGAGCAATGACGACAGCAAAAACAATAGCTGGAATAGTAGCATGGGATGGAACAAGTGATTTCACAAACAATGTTGCAACAGCAAACAACGTAGCTCTCACAAATAGCGGAAACGCAACGACAATAGTAATCACATTCAATAATACTTCAGGATCATTTTTCTTGGCGGGAGCAACAGCACCGACGACACCAACAATGACACCGATAGCCAACGTACTTGATGTACAAGATTTGGCAACAACGCCAAACGCAGTAGCAACAACTACGGTAGTGGCATCTACAACAGCATGGGACGCGACTCCACCGAGCCAAATTACAAATGTAACATATGGAGGAATAAATAGTTCAGATACCGCAATTATAAATTGGAATGCACACGCTACGTTAGCCGATTTTGGAAGCTACATGTTTGCATACGGCACATCTTCAGGAGTAGGACTTGCAAGCAGTTTATGGAAAGTTACCGATGCTTCAGCCTTATCAACAATCTCAACTGTAACAACAAATATTTCAGGACTCACTGAAGGAAGTACTTACTATACAAAAGGATACGGTGTGGACATAGCCGGTAATGTTGGAACGGCAAGTTCAGAAATAAGCTATTTCTTAAAAGGGGCCGCTGGAGATAGTGGAGGAGATTCAGGTTCACAGTCAGCAGCACCTGCAGCGGAAGAAGTAGCACCTGCAGCGGAAGAAGTAGCACCTGCAGCAGAAGAAGCAGCACCAGCAGCAGAAGAAGCAGCACCAGCAGCGGAAGAAATAGTACCCGCCGCAGAAGAAATAGTTCCACCTACAGAGCAAACCAAGAAGGAACAAGACCTTAAAGAACTTACAGAATCACCGGAAAAACTTTTCATTGAAGCAATGCTGAAAGCCGGAATATTTAAAGGAAATGCAGACGGCACATTTGAGCCAAACAAGAGCATCAGTCGAGCTGAAGTTGCTGCGGTATTCTATCGAGTATTAGGATTCTATGATCCGGCGGAAAGTCCTGATGAAAACCCATATTCAGACGTTCCAAAAGATGAATGGTATGCGGGATATATCCAAAAAATGAAGGATATGAAATTGGTAAGTGATAAAGTAAGTACATATGGTCCGGAAACATTCCCGACCAAAGCGGAATTCTTGAAATTCGCAATGAATATATACAAATTGGCGGTGCCGGACGAAGTGGAAGAAATAAAAGCACTTGAAGAAGATCTCACAAATATCAAATTCAACGATGTAAGCGCAGAGGCTTGGTATGCGCCGGATGTTGCGGCGGCAAGCGCAAAAGGATTTATCACTGGGACTGAATGTAAAAAAGGCACATGTCTCTATGCCAACGGAACGATTACTCGAGCAAAAGCGGCAAAAATGCTATACAAAATGTTCGCCAACCTTCTTGGTGTAGCGGAATAAAAGCCATTCTCCGGAACCCCTCCATTCCGAGGGGTTTTTTGTGAAAATCTTTTTATAAAAATCTTAACTTTTTTTAACGATTCCTTAATGTCGACATGATAAAACTTTATTGCCATCAGGCGTCGTGAAATTTTTTAGCAACGAAACTTGCTACAGGTACACTAAAAATCTTCAAGACTATCAAAAAATTCTTGCAACCGGCGCCTGAGCTCTAAAAATTATATCTGCCAAACCTTGCTATCCTCAAAAGAGCGTTACACATAACAAGAATAGAAGTTTCTGATTAAATCGATTTCTTTAGCCTCTCTGCCATGTCAGTTTTCTCCCATGTGAAACCCTCACCTGTTCTACCAAAATGCCCGTAAGCGGCCGTTTTCTTGTAAATAGGGCGCCTCAGATTTAAAGTCTTTATAATTCCCTGCGGAGAGAAATCAAAATTCTTTTTTATTATTTTTGCGATATCACTATCTGAGATTTTTTTGCCGTTTTTTACAGCTCCTGTCCCAAAACTTTCCACAAAAATACTCACAGGCTCTTTTACGCCGATAGCATAAGCAACTTGGATTTCGCACCTTTTGCAAAGTCCAGACGCCACAACATTTTTCGCAACATATCTTCCCATGTACGCACCACTTCTGTCGACTTTTGTTGGATCCTTGCCAGAAAAACAGCCTCCACCGTGTCGCGCCATTCCACCATAAGTATCCACAATTATTTTTCGTCCGGTAAGTCCGCTATCCCCTGGAGGGCCCCCGATGATAAATCTTCCAGTTGGATTTACGTGATATTTTGTTTTGCCATCTAAAAGTTTTCCACAAACAGGTTTGATGACATGTTCAATCACATCTTTTTTAATTTTCGACTGAGAAACTTCAGGTCCATGTTGAGTAGAAACAACAATAGTGTCTATACGAACCGGCTTAAATCCATCATATTCCACGGTTACTTGAGTTTTTCCATCAGGACGCAAATATGAAAGAATTCCTTTCTTTCTCACTTCGGCAAGTCTCATCGCAAGTTTATGTGCAAGCATTATTGGCATAGGCATAAGCTCCGGCGTTTCGTCACACGCAAATCCGAACATCATTCCCTGATCTCCCGCTCCTCCGGTATCGACACCAAGCGCGATGTCAGCACTCTGTTCATCAATCGCGGTAAGAACACTGCAAGCCTTGTAATCAAAGCCATAAGTCGCATCAGTATAACCAATATCTTTTATGGTATTTCGAACAATTTTCGGAATATCGGCATATCCATTTGTGCGAATTTCTCCAGTAATAAGCACGAGCCCGGTTGAAACCATAGTTTCGCACGCAACCCTACTCATTGGATCTTGCTTAATCAAATCATCCAAGATGGCATCGGAAATCGCATCAGCGATCTTATCAGGATGACCTTCGGTGACCGATTCTGATGTAAAAAGATATGTAGACATCACAAAAATATATAAGTAAACTATTGCCGAACAAATATACATTAAAAGGAAGCAAAAGCAAAGTCAATTTTTGTGAAACAACCATGGATAAGCCAAAAATCTCTATCATCATAATTCACTACAATACTCCACATTTTTTGAAAACATGTTTGGACGGAATCTTTGGTCAAACTTACGAAAACATTGAAGTAATTTTTATAGATAACAATTCACCTGATCGCGAAGGAATAGAATTTGTCCGCGACACTTATTCTCATGATCCTGAACTTCGTCATAACAAATCTCTTATAGTGATAAATAATGAGGACAATCTTGGTTATGCGAAGGCAGCCAATCAAGGAATAAAAATTGCAATGGAGGGGAATTCGGAATTTTTAGTAATTACGAATCCAGACATTATTTACACTCCAGAATATTTTGAAAAAATCGTAGAAAGAATTGAGAAAGATCCGAAAATTGCATCGATCACCGGAAAGGTTTACAAGTATGATTTTGCAAATAAAAAACCTACAAATATTATTGATACAGTTGGCCTGTTTGCATACAAAAGCAGGCGTATAATTGACGATGGACAGGGAGTGGAAGACGTAGGTCAATTCGATCAAGAGCAGGAAGTGTTTGGAATCTCCGGTGCATGCCCGTTATATCGAAGAGAGGCGATTACAGACGTCAAAATCGGCGACGAATATTTGGACGAAAATTTTTTTATGTACAAAGAAGATGTCGATCTTTCATGGAGATTTTTATTATTTGGATGGAAAAATTTATTTTACCCGAAGGCCATCGCATATCACGGAAGAGGAACAGGAGTTATCAGAAGATTTACAAACAAAGAGGTGGTGGAAAACCGCAAAAATTTGAGCAAATTTCAGAAAAAATTCTCTTTCAGAAATCAACTTTTGATGGAAGTAAAAAATGAAATTCCCGGAAATTTTTTCAAAGATTTTTTCCAAATAGTCGGCAAAAAAATTCTTATGTTTGGATACATAACAATTTTTGAACCATATCTTTGGGGCAGTTTTTTAGGCTTCTTAAAGCTACTTCCCGCCACTTTGAAAAAACGCGCGGAGATAATGAAACGTAAAAAATCTTCATCAAAACAAATGTCGAAACACTTCGGCAAGAAATCAAAATACGAAAAATAAATTTACAAAAATTTATTCAAGCAAAACGGAAGTGCAGTCGCAATATCGCTGGCAGAAAAATACCAACCTTTTGTTTTTTTCATGATGTCCCCAGCATCTCCAACGACATAAGCCGCCGCACGTGCCGCATCAAATCCTTCGCATCCTTGGGCCAAAAAAGCCGCGACCACTCCAGCCAAAACATCACCACTTCCACCAACTGTCATTCCAGCATTTCCAGTATGATTTGTCTCGACATGGCCTTCTTCGGACGAAACATAATCGACCGGACCTTTAAGTAAAACATTAAGTTTCAAGTCCATAGAAATAGACCTTAGCAAAATCACAGACTTCGCATCTTGTTCATCTATTACGACATCTTTATCTACGAGATTTTGAAATTCTCTCGCATGTGGAGTCACTACAATTGTTTGTTGCAACGGAAATTTATCAATTTTTTTGAGAGAAGAAATCGCATCGGCATCAAGAACTGTTGGAATATGTAAATCCTGCAAAATTTTCACGACAGCATTTTGACTGCTTTCCTGAGTGCCGATTCCCGGTCCGATAAGAATACTGTTACACTCTTTCCCCAAAGAAATAATTGTATCAGTATCTTTTTCCTGCAATGAGTCCTCGTCAAATTTTTTCACAATAAAATCCGGATACATGCTTCGTGTCACATCAAAATTACATGAAGGCACATACAAATAAACCAAATCAGCACCACTATATAGTGCGCCAAGCCCGGCCAAAAGCGGCGCTCCATGAAATTCCAAACTTCCTCCCACAATCAAAACTTTTCCATTTTGACCCTTGTGAGATTTGCCGTCTCGTTTTGGCAAAAGTTTTTCAACAAGTGATTTTTTTATTTCAGGCAACATTTTTCTTAAGGTTATAAAACGCCTTTCCTCCTGCAAAAATAGCTCTATCTCCAAGCCGTTCTTCTATTCTAAGTAGTTGATTATATTTACAAATTCTCTCTGTTCTCGAAAGAGATCCGGTCTTTATCTGCCCCATTTCCATTCCTACAGCCAAGTCCGCAATTGTGGTATCTTCTGTTTCGCCACTTCTATGAGAAACTACAGTAGTCCATCCTGCATCTTTCGCCATTTTTATCGCAGAAATAGTTTCGCTGTAAGTCCCAATCTGATTTAATTTTATCAAAACGGAATTTGCAAGTCCTTTAGAAATGCCTTCTTCAAGCCTTTTTACATTCGTAACGAAAAGATCATCCCCCATGATTTGAATGCCACCATCAGTAGCTTTCATCATTTTCTGGAACCCGTCAAAATCATCCTCAGCGTGAGAATCTTCTATAGAAACGATAGGATATTTTCGAAGTAATACATCGTAAAATCCTATCAAATCAGCACTTGAAAGTTCTTGAGAAACTCCATCAACCTTTATTTTATAAACATTTTTTTCTTTGTCATAAAATTCACTCGCCGCAGGGTCTAAAGCAATCATGATGTCTTTCCATGGCTTGTATCCAGCCTTTTCTATAGCCTTCACGATATAATCAAGTGCGTCTTCATTGCCTTTAAGTTTCGGCGCAAATCCTCCCTCGTCACCGACAGCGACAGAAAATCCACCTTCTTTAAGCAAATCTTTTAACGCATTAAAAACTTCAACACCCATTCTTAAAGCCTCGGAAAATTTCGATCCGCCAACCGGTACAATCATAAATTCCTGTATATCCAAGCCACTATCTGCATGTTTCCCGCCATTGATAATATTCATCATTGGCACAGGAAGAGTAACGGCATTTGGATTTATGTATTCATACAAATACAAATTTTTCTCATTTGCCGCGGCTTTCAAAACGGCCAAAGAAACAGCCAGAATAGCATTCGCTCCAAGCTTGCTTTTATTCTCTGTCCCATCAATTTCAATCATTTTTTTATCAATTTCTTCTTGCTGAAAACTATCCATTCCAACTAAAGCTTCCGCAATTAAAGAAACATTTTTTACGGCCTTCAAAACACCTTTTCCCATATATCTTTTTTTATCTCCATCGCGTAATTCAAGCGCTTCATGAATTCCCGTAGACGCGCCACTCGGCACTATCGCTCTACCAAAACCTTTTTCGGTAAAAACCTCAACTTCAATTGTTGGGATTCCTCTTGAATCCAAGACTTCCCTAGCCTGAATTTTTGTAATTTTTGACATAATGTTTTGTTAATTTTTGGTGCCCTCGGCAGGAATCGAACCTGCATTGAGGGTTTAGGAAACCCCAGTTCTATCCATTAAACTACGAGAGCAAGTGGGCACCCATTTTAATTATTTGAAAGCAAAATATAAATTCTCTTATCGTTCGGAAGATCGGATTGGCTCTTTATCACAAATTTATCTTGAACAATGACATCTTCAGCCCCAAGCTCTTTTAAAGAAGCGGCATTGGCATTCGTTCCCATCGGAACAACAGATCTTGGCTCTATAGCCTCAATAACTTCAATAGCTTTTTTATTATCAAGATTTGTTCCTGCACCAAATTCAACCATCAAAACGTCCACGTCTCCTATTTTATTCACAATATCGCTAGGCAAAATATGTCCCAATTCCCCAAGATGACAACACCTGATTCCATCTACGATAAAGTGAATAATCAGAGTTTCATCTCCCTTTGCTCCTTCGGTTTCTTCCTTGGATTTGCTCTTTGTCCAAGCCGAAAGTGCAATAATAGGAATCTCTTTAACTTCATATTCTCCGGGCCATGTGAATGATTTTCCAGATTCCAAAACGCCTATTTCGCCGTTATCCACAGCCACAACTGCCTTTTTACCTCTTACTTCGAAAACTGAGTTTCCTTTCCATATAATTTCCATATATATTGGGTTATTTTAGCAGGGAGAGAATACAGGATTTAAGATTGGGAGGCAAGAGCGCTTGAGCTCAAATAGCTTTTCCGCTATCCTTGCTCCACAAAATTAAAATATGCTCACATACTCAATACAAACATACGGCTGTAGCATGAACTATTCCGACACCGAGAGAATGGAAACATATCTTGAGGCGCTGGGTTATAAGAAAAATCCAGTGCTGAAAAAAGCGGATTTGATAATCTTTAATACGTGTAGCATAAGGCAAAGAGCGGAAGATAGAGTCCTTGGACAAATGGTAAGGATGGGCGATTTAAAAAAGCATAACAAAAATTTGGTTGTCGTTATTACAGGATGTATGGTCAGAACGCCCAGTTCAAAATATTCGGCGAAAAGAGACGGTCTTTTTACGAAAATAAAAGAGCTGGATGTAGCGATAAAAAACGACGAATTGCCACTTCTCGCAAAACTGATCAGAGAAGTAAACCCTGATATTAATATAAAAGAAATTCCGGAAGAAAGTTTGGAAAGTTATTTTCAAATAAATCCGACTCATTCAAGTCACGCATCAAATTCTCAGGCATTTATCGCGATTTCAAACGGATGCGACAAATTTTGCACGTATTGTATAGTGCCTTTTAGCCGTGGTAGAGAGAAAAGCAGGCCTCTTGAGCAAATTTTAAAAGAAGCTCAGGTTGCCGTAAAAAATGGCGCAAAAGAAATAATTTTGATAGGACAAACCGTAAATTCATACGGATTAAGCACTTACGATAAAGCTGAAAAAACATTTGATTATCTAAAAAAAGAACCGTTTGTATATTTGCTGGAAGAATTGGATAAATTGTCAGATTTGGGGCTCGAAAGAGTGCGTTTTACATCGTCACATCCGAAAGATATGTCAGATGATTTAATAGACGCAATGAGCAGATTGAAAACTCAAATGCCGTATTTGCATCTCCCTGTTCAAGCAGGTGAAAACGCAGTCCTTAAGCGCATGAATCGAACATACACTGTTACGCAATACAAAGAAATAATTCGAAAATTGCGCGAAAAAATTCCGAAAATTTCTATAACAACAGACATAATTGTAGGATTTTGCGGAGAAACGGATGAAGAATTCGAAACCACGCGAAAATTTTTTGAAGAAATGGACTTTGAACATGCATTTATCTCTCAATATTCAAACCGAAATGGCACATATGCCAGCAAAAAACTAAAAGACAATATCTCTCCAAAAATTAAACACTCAAGATGGCATACACTAAACAACACACTCAAAAAAAACTCAAATAAAGTGCTAAAAGGTTTTGTAGATAAAACCCTAAAAGTATTAGTGGAAGGCCAAGAAAAGGATGAATGGTTTGGGCGAAGTGAACACTACAAAGAAGTCAGATTCAAATCAAAAAAAGATCTACTCGGACAAATAGTAAAAGTGAAAATCACTTCTCACGACGATTTTAGGCTTTACGGCAAGATTATAGCTTCAAAATAAGGCAAAAATATGGTATAATTACTAGATTCATTTTTTTAGCGAAAAACAAAAATAAAAATGGGTGGATTAGATTCACATAAAGGCTCGGAAAAGCCTAAAGCAGGGCCAAATATTTCGGATCAATGTGTCGAAGCACGCAAAGAGGTGGGAGTGACGCCTGCAGAGGGATTATGTGTTCCAAGGCCTTTGCAAACCGAACGCCAAAAGGTGGACGAATACTTCCGTAAAATGGAGCAGGAATTCGAGGCTTTGGGCATAAAATTGCCCGTAGATTTCTACAAAGGTGGATATTACACGCTGGTGTCAAAAGATAAAAGACCACCGATTGAATTGGTGTACAACAGAATAAAGATATTCTTCATGAAGGCTAAAGAATCAACTTTAGCGGCAACAATAATCCATGATAGGTCAAAAAATCTCCTCGAAATATTACAGCTTCATCTTCTTGGTAGAGATCAGGAAGCAAATGATCTCGAAATAGAATTATTTTCAAATATCGATGCAAGGATTTTGATAAACAGTATTGAAAAAACAATCGGAACAAAATTTAATGACGCACAAGCGAAAGAATTTTTATCACAATCCCAGGCAAACAATTTGGGCCCAAAGATGGCGAATAAGCTGATTGGACAAATAAAAAAATTATCTCCGGAAGATTTTAAAGCATTAAAACTCTCAAAAGATTTACTAATAAACAACCTCGTTGCATTGGCGGCAATTTTCAAAGCAATAGGCCCCTTAGGCAAAGATTTTATAAAAGCGCAATTGAACATAAGGGCAAGATTTACGCGAGAATATACCGCAAACAAAAGAGAAATTGAAAAAAATAAAACAGTAGTGAAAAACTTTGGAAAAAGAATAGCAAGATACAAAAAAGAAAATCCTGGGGTTGAATTAGACGAAACACTCGCAAAATACGAAGCCACGATGGTTGATGCGGCACACAATGTCGTATATTACGAAATGTTGCAAATGCTTGAAACAACAAAAAGTGAATTAGCTTTTGCATATCTTAATAAATCCGGAAAAGCTTTCAACTATACAAAAGCAAAAGTGGCGATTGAGGAAATTTTCCAGAGTAAAGACAGTAAAAGTATTAAATCCTTAAGCTCGAAATACAAGGTCGCATTGCCGGCAACAATTAATTCCCTTCAAACTGCAGAATCAAATTTTGAAACAAAAAGCGTAGACGAATATATCGCAAGAGAAACAGGAAATAGCCCATACGCAAGACAAGCCTACGATAAATTCTACAAAACAGGAAAAGTGGAAGGATCGGACAAAACAGCAATTTTAAACAGACTCGCGTTTGAAAGCTCAAAATTGATTGATATCTCAGATAAACTTGCCGACAAGATAGACGCAGAAGCAACATATTTTGAAAAATTACTCCAAAAATATAAAGATATTTCGCAAGTTCCGGCAAAAGAAAAAAGAGCAACTGCACTAAGACTGCAGGGCTATTTACAGCTATTAAATCAATATGCATCTATGCAGGGAAGGCTTCTTTCGATAGCCGCGACATACGATTTGATGGGGACAAGGCCGGAAAAGAAACCGGAAGACACGGAGAAAAGATCATGGGAAACCGTAGTGGCAGAGACAAGGCAGGAGGCTGAAAAATCAGACAATGAAGCGAAGATAGTGGCCTCATTTCTAGATATAAAAGGCTACGAAGGGCAGGATATAAATCAGGCATCTTTGTCACGCCTAACGCTCACATTAATTCAAAAAGAAAATGCAGGTTTGGAAGCAAAGTATAAGGGAGTCATGGATAATGTTTCAAACGATTACGGGACTTTGGGAAATATAATGGATCAATTTGAAAAAGCTCAAGCTAATCCGGATTGGGCGGAAGAACATGGGACAAAACTTGTAAGAATATTCAATCAGGGATCGGAAGCTTATGCGAAAATGATACCTTCGATAGAGGCCACCAGAGGAAGATTTAAAGAGATGAAATCAGATCTATCTTTAGCCCTTTTTAACGTTCAACATGGGGACAGTCCTCTGTTAAAACTGCATCCACAATTAAGAGATGTATACGCAATGGTATTGGAAAATGCGATACAAAGTGTGGACCAAGTTTTGGACAATCCTAATTCTCCAATTTCCACACAACAACTCGAAAAATTAAAATTAGCTCAAAGGGATTTTGAAAAAGAAAAAGAAGATTTCTTAAATGGCGTGCTAAAAAACATAGCAGTATTTACGATAATCATGGCGACATCAATAATGGGGGGAATTGCAGGATCATATTCAATCACAGGAGTGCTCAGAACATCATCGATTTTTCTAGTGCCGATAGGCACCTCCGCAGGAGGAGTTATCGGATCAAGAATTGGAATGTCGTTAACAAATGCGACGGGGCTTAGTAATTTTGAAAACGTTTGGGATCCAAAACAGATGGGTAAAGATTTCGTTTACGGATATGGCCTTTCTCTAGGAGCTTTAATGACGGCAAAAGGGGCGATATCCGCGCTAAAGGTTGCGAGCCATTCCGGAAATGCAAGAGTCGCAACCGGTGCATCAAGAATGTTACATACAATTCAAAAAGCAAAAGCATTAACCTCGCCATTTGAAATTCATAATGTAAAAACAGCACTTGGTCGTTTTGGAGCAAAATTCGGAGAAGAATTTGCGGAAGAAACAATAGAGGAAGGAGTAGGACAAATTGGGCAAAGAATAAACAATCCTTATTTGGAATTTTTTGTCAGCGTCATAAATTCCTCGGATGGAATGAATGTGAAACTAAATATGGCGGGAGTGAATACCAAGAAAGTTGGAATATCAACGGAAGGAAATAAGATTACATACACAACAAAAACTCCTGTGGAATTTATCGCAAATCTAAAAGCTCAATTCGCAGGAAGAAAAGGTTCATCTTTTGATGCGACTATCAATCCCGATGGAACAATCGGAATTTCAATTTACGGAAAAACTTTGCACCAAAGTATTGCGACACTAACCATCCATCCATCGACAAAAGTCGCAACAGACAGCCGAGCAGTGGAGGTGAAGTCTACCCCTAAACAAGGCCGAGCGAGGGATCTTGCCGGAAAAATTAGTGATTCTGAAGTAGGAGAAACTGCGATAGAAATTATCGATGAACTCTTTGGAGAAACTGTGAAAAAATCAAAAACTGCATTCTTGAAAACGGTAGCGAAATTTAAAACAATCGGAGTTTACTTAAAAACTAACGCCAAAGAGTTGGCAACAATTTTTGATGCGAAATTTAAGGAGCAAGGAGTAGCTTTCGGAATGTCCGGAACTCAGGTTTTGCAGATACTTTATGAAACAGTGGCGAAATTTACAAAGAAAAAAGGCACTGCATCTTTATACCAAGAAGTTGCAAAGCTTAATGAAGGCGCCGAACTGGTCCATGTTATTGATGACGTTCGGTCCTTGTACGGAAAAGATGTAAAAGCTTTTAACAGATTTTCTTCTTTGGTTGCGGGTATTAATCCGAAGTATTTGGGCTTTGTGTTATCCTTTATTGAATCGGGACGTCCGATATATGAAAATAATATTCCTATGCTTGAGGCGTATGTTCAATTTCTTGCAGGACGTACGGCTGTTGATTCTGGAGATTACGGGAATCATTCAAGGATGAATAGTACTGCTGAAGATGCTCAATATCTCATTTTAGCCAAGGAATTTTATGGTGATAATTTGGAAATGTTCAAGGTTTGTTTGGAGGTTTCCAGTAAGCCCTACGGTATTAAAGATCTTTATACAGTGAGAGTCGCATATAAAGAAAATACAGAAATGTTTCTTGCATTTGCCAAAATAATTAAAGACCATGGTTCTTATGTGGCTATGAAACTTGCTTCTGAGGGAATGGATATTTTCGAAAACGATATAGCAATATTTCGCGAATATGTAAGGATTATTTCCGTAAGTGGTCAGGACTTAGGGAATACTTGTCGTAATATAGTCGTTTTTTCTCTAGCAATTAAGCTTCATTCGAGCATTAATAATGTTCCTTTCTCTCTAAATTACGACCATGCTCTTTTTGACATATTGTATTCCGGATATAAGTTAATTGGTAATGAACATGCTTTTATTGAGGAATATCTTGTTTTTCGTGAAAAGCATAAAGGGGAACAGAGTGAGGAGGCAATTTTGAAAAGCTATCTTAAGACAAGAGTCTTTTCTGGCAAGGCGCTGGATGTTGAGCGGATTTATCCTGATCTCAAAAAGCTTTTTCCCGAATATGATCTTGATGGCGGCGTTACCGAGGATAATTGGCAGTTTGTTCTTCTTGCTTACCCTCGAACGAGGGAGGATGTATCGGAATTTGGTAATCAAGTCCAAGCACTTATGGATTCCTCGAAAAATTTGATTCTTGAGCGTTTAATCGGGGTGAGGGATCGGGTGCTCGCCAAAGGTTGGGAGGGATTGACTCCTCTGGAAATGGGAATGATTACCCATATATATAATGTTCCAAATTATAAGATGATTGACTCTACGGTCAAATTTATCTCGAATCTTAATCCTTCTGAAGAGGAACATGTGGATTCGTTTAAGACTATCAGGGAAAAATCACAATCTCTTCTTCGTAAATTTGCCCAGAGGGATAGGACGAATCATGGGAAAAACATTAATTATACTCATGCTGATATTGCTTCATTTTACGAAAAGTTTGGGGTAATAAGATGCGACACGAACCTGCTTTTGTCCACGGTAAGTACATTTGATTCTCTTCAGGTAGACAGGGAAAATTACGCATTAATGCAGTCTGGAATTATACAGGGAGTAACGTCACTCATTGCGATTGCTTCCGGCAATGTTAAAACTCATATGCCTCGTATTCAATCAATGATGAATGATCTTGCGGTTAAAATTTCGGGGACAGATGATGTTGCGCAACAAAGGGCTATTCTTCAGGAATGTAATACTCAAATTACGCAGATGCTAAGCAGTTTCTTAGAACAAGAAATGGGATTAAGAAACCTTCCTCCTGTTACGGCGGAAATGATGGAAAAGATTACTCCGTTTATAACTTATCTCACAAATATCGCTAAGGTCAGTCAGGAAAAGAGACTAATACTTTCGTTTTTTATTTCTCTTCAAATTTCTGGGAAGTGGGACGCATTTAAACGCGGAGAGGAGATAGATTTATCTACTAATTTTTCAGATGATAATGTGGCGCAACTACAGGCTTATCTGTCAAAAAGAACGGCGTATGATATTTTTGCCGGGTTTGATCAGTCATTTTTTGCGAAGCTTAATGAATCAACTGAAGCGGTCATGGTTGGTGAGAGTGGAGGTATTGTTGGTACGCTTGGAGAGATAGATCGTCATTCGGCTGACTTAAAAGATCCTGATAATTTTAGCGAAACAGAACGTCATTTATTTGATGTTGTTCAGAGATTTGGACCTAAAAAGGTTGGGAAAGCTCTTTCTATGCGCTTTAGAGATGCCAGTTATTCTGACGAAGTTATAGAGGCTCTTGGACCTATTGACAATGAAAAAGAGACTTTGCCAACATTACAAAAAGTTGCTCGTATTTTTGGATCTCTTTTGAAATTTCAGGAGACTATCGAGGCGGCAGATATTGGTGGGCATGTTCGTCGGCTTGAAAATGCACTTACTCCATCTTTTCAGGTTATTGCTGTTTTTCAGAAAATAGATGTAGAGATGAGTGGTAATTCCGGGGCTAAACCGATTAGTGATGATATTGAATATCTTGAATCTATTCTCAATAAAAAGCGGAGTGAGATTACGGAGGAAGAATATAATACTGCAAAGGGGTATTTGGATGGAGTGAGGAAAACTACGATGGAGCTTTATGTCGTTAAGGATACAATAACAAAGGAGTTTTCATTGCTTGACGAAGCGAGTAAAAAAACAAGTGAATTGAGTGATATATTTAAGTCGCGGCTGAGTACTTTCCGTAAGATTATTGTAGCTGAGTCTGGTGATAAGGCTATAACTTTACGTAGCACTATGACCGGCAACCTTAATGATGTTATTGCCCATATTCGCCAGTGCTTGGGATGTAAGGAAAAGGAGGTAAATAATGACACTAATCTTACTTTTGGTGATAGAAATCGATTTTTTATTGTTACTCGTGAGTTCAGTATGAATCCATCTCAAAGTTTATCTGATGAACTTGTTACCGTACTAGAGACAAAAGAAGAGAATGGCGAAAAAAAACTTTCTTTTGTTATGGATAATGTCTATGGAGCTCGCTCTCCTGATATTCTTGTAACGAATGTTTTGGCTGTTTTGAGAAAATTGAGGTCAATTAGAAATGTGGCAGGTTCGAGATCAATAGATATATTTGTTACAGATGCAGCTCTTAATAGTTGCGGATTGACTCTTCAACATTTGCAGGAAAAAATTCAAAAAGAATTTGGAAAAGCTTTGTTAAGTGAGACAACAAAGGCTGTCACGGTTGCTCCATCGGCAAGCGGGGATGGTCACTATGAAATTGGTGGGGCATTCAACGGAAGAGTTCCGGCAGTTATTAGTTATGACGGAAAAGCTGAGGGGGTCACCGGTAATGTTAGAGGAATTGCTATTTCCTTACCGACAGAGGGGAAGGTGGAACCGACGACTAAGGGCGAGGGTGCAGATGCGATTGGCATTTCTAAAAAAACTTCTAATGAAAAAATTATTGATGGGTTAAAAGCAGTTTTCAGGCATCATGAGGAAACACCACCTGAAGGTCAATATGTCAACATGGGATTAGCTACATTGAGGGGATCTCAGAGTATTAGCGATAGTTTTTTATTATCTGAACATGATGGTAGAGCTCAAGAGGCTGAAATTAGGGAAAAGGTTTCGAAGAATTTTAGGTTGACCTTAGAAGCTGGGAAAAAAGAAGTTGCAGAAGGTCGAATGACAGTTGAAGAAATGAAGGATAAGTTGTATCGGCAAAATATGGCTTTCGCTATGGCGTTGGTTGAAGCAGATGCAATGTTGGGGGTTGGGGTGGGAGGACCATTTGGAGTTGAGGTGTCCATCTCTGATTTTTTTCAAAAAAATGTTAATTTCGAAAATCTTGATCTTTATGGGGCGGATGCATTGCTCAGTTTTTTGAGAACTGCTTCTTTAATTAAGGCGCGTAGTTCAATTTTTTCTACGTTTTTTACAAACGAAATGTCTTTTAGAATGAGGGAGCGACTTGGTGATGAATTATTTTTCCGAAAATCTGGAGAGAAGTCAGATGAAGACTATGAGAAAATAGATAGGGTAGAAGATGAAGTTAATAAAGAAATTGTTTCCGAAATCTTTTTGAAATTTTTTAATATTCATTTGGAAGGGAATGTTTATATGTCGCAGGATGAGGGAATAATTACTTTTAAATTTGATTCCAGGAAGGATTTTGACGTTTTTGATGGAGCTGAAGATATTAATTGTGGTGGTTTTTTTAGAGCTGAAACTCCATTAGGTTTTTCGATCATGGCTGTTCCTCCGGGGAATGATTCCCGTAAGCTTCGTATTATTTCTATACATGAGGGGCAACATTTTTGGGATTCGCGCACGGAGTTTGCAGATGAAAGTAATTTGGAGATTAGAACTTATAAAAGTAGGAAGTTGGAAAGTGGAGTATTCTTGGATGAGAGTGGGGAAGTTAATATCGCAAAGTTCAATGAATATGTTGAACTCTATCTTAATTATGTTGGGATAAGGTTAAAAACTGAAATTTTTGCTTACGATAGTGATGATAGATTCGAGGGGGATTCCCTACGTGAGGGATTAATCGATATTTTATGCGAGGAGAATGGCATTTATGATTATCTTGAAAGGCCGTATTTTAATGGTTTATTTAAAGGAGATATTCTTAACGGGATTGGAAAGGCGAATATTGATAGAGTTTTTGGTGGGATGGAAGGGTTTGAGGCTTGGTTTGGTGGATTTTTTAAACAGACTAAAACGAACTATTTTAATGGAGTGAGGGTTGCGATTGATGAATATGTCTCTGCCAAAAAAAAACTTGTTGAAGTAAAAAAAATATCGGAAAAAAAAGCTAATCGTTTTTTAATAGCTTATTTAAAAATGGTTCCTGTTTCGCAATGGAAATTCTATTTGTCTTTATTGGGGGAGAAGCCTACAGAGGGGAAGGTGGAACCGACGACTAATGTTAAGGGTGGGGAGGTGGTTTCGAAAGCTGAAATTCCGAAGCCTGAGGTTTCTGATAATGTGCCTGATTAATAATATAATAAGTTGAGGTCTTTAGGTGAACAACGTGTGGTTGTTGAGCCCGGAGGTGAAATTGAACCTGCAAAAATGGAGGCCTTATCTCAGAAATAGATATGCCTGTTGAATAAGCCCTAAACTCCAACCACAGCCTTAATTCTCCTTATCCCGCCGGATGAACTTTCTTCTTTTAGAATCTTGAAACTTTTTAATTCTGATGTGTTGTTTACATGAGGACCTCCACAAATTTCACGGCTGAAAACAGTTCTTTTTTCGTCTTCTCCCATTGTGTAAACTTTCACTTTTTCACCATATTTTGATTCAAAAAGCCCCATGGCACCTTTCTCTTTTGCTTCATCTACAGTCATTTCTTCGTAACTCACAGGCAAAGCATTTTTAATCTGTTCATTTACAATATCTTCAACTTTTTTGATTTGTTCAGGTGTCATTTTTTCTCCGTGACAGAAATCGAAACGAAGTCTTTCCGCAGTAATATTTGAACCTCTTTGCTCGACATGTTCCCCCAAAACGGTACGCAAAGCTTTGTGTAAAAGATGGGTTGCAGTATGAAGTTTTGTGACTTCCTCGCTATGATCCGCTAAACCACCGGCAAATTTTTTGTCAGCTCCGGCACGTGAAAGGTCTTGGTGTTCCTTAAAAAATTTATCAAAATTTGCAGTGACGAAATCTTTATCTTTAGCGTCTTTTATCCATCCGGAATTTTCTAGCTCCTCGATGATCATTTCTATAGGGAAGCCATAAGTCGCAAACATTTCAAAGAAAAAATTCTCAGCAAATACATTTAATCCTTCAGATTTTTGACTTTCAAATTTTGTCATTTCTTTTTTCAAAACAGCAATTCCATTATTCAAAGTTTTTCCAAATCTTTCTTCTTCCATTGCCATTTCACTGAATATTCTCTCCTGATTTTCAAGAAGCTCAGTATAAAAATCACAGTAATTTTTTACGAAAATACCTGCGAGCTTTCTACAAAAATCGACTTCGATTCCAACCTTCCTTCCGTGTCGAATTGCCCTTCTAATAAGCCTTCGTAGCACATATCCTTGATCAACATTTGAAGGAGTGACGGCAAAGCGATCTCCTAAAATAAAAGTACCGGCCCTCAAATGATCCGAAATAATTCTCTCGGATTTTTGTATTTCTTCATTCGCCTCAGAATAATTTCCAAGAAGTCTTATTTCTTTTATTACTTCATCAAAAAGTTCAGTTTCAAAAGGTGATTTAGCTCCATTCATAACAGTCAAAACACGCTCAAGCCCCATCCCCGTGTCCACATTTTGTTGTTTAAGAGGCTCGTAAGTCCCTTCCGCAGTTTTATTATATTGCATGAAAACGTCATTCCAAATTTCCACCCATTTCGCATCATCAGAATCAAATTTCTTTGGAGCTTCTCCTTCACCTGTCCAGAAAAACATTTCCGTATCAGGTCCGCATGGTCCGGTTAATCCGGCAGGCCCCCACCAGTTATTTTTCTTTGGCAAAAACGCAATTCTGTCATCTGAAACCCCAAGATTCCTCCATACATTTGCAGATTCTTCATCTTTTGGGGCATCACTATCTCCGGCAAAACAAGAAAAAGCCAAATTTTTCAAAGAAAGCCCAAGCTCTTTAGTCAAAAATTCAAAACTCATTTTTATGGCTTCTTCCTTGAAATAATCACCGAGAGACCAATTCCCCAACATTTCAAAAAATGTAAGATGGCACATATCTCCAACCTCATCAATGTCATCAGTTCTTATACATTTCTGTACATCTGTGAGCCTTTTACCTTCTGCGTGAGGCGCCCCCATAAGAAAAGGAACCAGAGGATGCATTCCGGCAGTTGTAAAAAGAACGGTCGGGTCATTCTCAGGGATAAGGGAAGCTCCTTTTATCTCTCTGTGGCCATGTTTCTTGGCAAAAAAATTAATATAACGATTTCTTAAGTCCTGAGCTGTCAATTTTTGATTATTCATATATTTTAGTGGATTTTGCTCGCTTATTCTACGAAAAATTACTTTAACTTACAAGTAAACTGTGACATATTATTCACATGGGCAAAAAAGCAAATATCAAAAAAATAGTTAGGGAATTAATCAAAGAAAAAGAAGGGAGAGACAAGAAAGATAAGCGCAAGATAAAAAAGGAGCTTGTTAAAGGAATACGAAAAGAAGAACAAGCAAAGGAAAATGAAAAAAATACACATGAGGGGAAACGTAAAACAAAAGAAAAAGAACAAACAGGAACAGTCCATGAAAAAGAAAGAACAAGAATCAGATTATCCTTCAATAGCAAGAAAATATTTGGAGGAGCCCTTGTGCTCATAATGCTTTCAATCCTCGTTGCAACTGGATATTTACTGTTCGAAAAGGTCTTTAAATCCATTCCTATAGCCAAATATTTGCCATCGGACAGAACGATAGCTTTTCTCGAAATAAACAGTAATTTTAATCACAATCAGCTCACGAAAAGTTTTGAATTATTGAAAGATTATCCGGAATATTCAAAACAAAAAGTACAAGAATTATTGGAAAAAAAATTATTGGGGAATTACGACAATGATATAAATCCATGGCTTGGCAGAGGGATGGGAGTAGCTTTTTTAAAAGGAAAATCCGATGAAAAATCTTTGGATATTATTTATTTTGCAGAAGCACTAAATCAAAATAACGCAAAAAGATTTATAGAGAACAAAAATACATACATAAAAATGGGATATGTTGGATATGAAGTTTACTCATCTCAAAGCGGTGAAAACATAGCTTTCGTAGACAGTTATATTTTCTACACTCAAAACAAAAAAGCGATGGAAGATTTATTGAATTTTGAAAAATCCAACGAAAAATCTGTATTCTCATCCGATAAATATTCAAGGATATCAAATAATATGCCTATAAACAAAATGGCTTTCTTGTACGTGAATTTCAACCAAATATCGGAAGAATTTTTGAGAAACATTCCATTATTGAAAGATTTTGATATAAATTTTAAACAATTATTGCCTCTAATGAAACTTATGGATTCTGACGGCATGGTTCTTGTTGCAATGAACAACAAATTTGCGATTCAAAGCTTTTTAAATTTGACCATAGACAAAGTAAAAGAAGAAAAATATATAAAAATGACGGAAAAATATTCCGCAAATATTGCGCAGTACGTGGGAGAAAACGCAATGGCCTTTTATGGCGGACAAAATGTGGGAAGCCAAATCAAACGTATCGTAGAGGTATTATCAAGTGGTAAACAAGAAGTGGTGGAAAATTTCGATAAAGTCTTGCAAAATTACACTCAAAAATATTTTGGTTCGGAAGTGTTATTCAATTTAGACATAATGCCTTTACTAAAAAATGAATACGCTCTTGCGATAGAGAACGAAGGAGGAAAGCCAATATATAAATTTTTCTTAGAGCTTTCCGATAAAGAAAAAGACATGGAAAGGCTGGAAAAAATAGCTGATAATTTTGCAAAAATAGGAGGAGTTTTTAGACAAGAAGTAGTCGAACATATTTTGCCGGACGGCACTCCATCAAGAGAGATTATCGCTATTCCTGAAGCCATAAATAAAAAATCTGAAGATTACAAAGGAATAAAAGTTACGGCACTTCACGTGGGAGAAGAATCAAAAGGATTCTTTTACGCAACCATAGAAGATGTTGCTGTAATTTCTGATAGCTTAGCCGGAATCAAGAACAGCATAGATTTAAAAGAAAACAAAAATAATCTAAAAATTTCTGAAACATTTAAAAAATTAATCGAACCGGTTTTAAAGAATTCAGATGAAATTTCATACTTTAATCTTGCAAAATTATTACCAAATTTGCCTTTGCCGGTCTCGGAAATCAGTGGCGGTAATAATTATTTTGATGACGGAATTGTCTCAATCAATTACTTGCATGTTAAATAGCTATGCAGGAAAAACTAAAAGACATACAGGAGGGGACATCAAAAGAAAAAATAGACTTGAGAAAGCCTAACGATTTAGAGTTGCGAAAAAAAGCTGAAATTTTAAAGAAAAGCAAAAACATCTTATACAAAAAAACGCCTACAGTAAAAGAAGTAAAGGATTTATCCGGCAACGGTAAACCTTCATATTCATACATCAAAGGAAAGGCTTACAAGGCTCCAAAATTCATTGGTAACATTTTGAAAATTGGAATTTTTGGATTTATCATAGTATTCGTATTGAACTCCGTTTCCATTTATTTTCAGGGAAAATCTTTAGAGAAAGAAATCTCAAATATTGCATACGAAGGGATAAGCTACCTTGTAGATGCAGGGAAAAGTGCGACAAAAATTCAGTTCGAAAATGCATTGGAAACTTTCGACAAAGCTTTGAAAAATTTTTCTACAGCGGAAAACGACTTATGGTTTATCAGCAAAGACAAGACATTTTACGCATCTGACAATAACGCTGGGAATGCAGTAGAATCTTTACTTCAAAGTGGTAAACATTTTGCGATAGCCGGAAAATATTTTACGGAAGCCCTTGATGAATTTAATAAAATTCCGGTCTTTTTTGTGTCAAAGAATAATCCTGAAACAACGCAAAAAGTATCAATAACGGAACTGCTGAAAAAAGGCCTTGATAAGACCGAAATAGCATTAAAAGAAATTTCGTCTGCTACGGAAAAAATAAAAAATATAGATGAAAAATCATTGCCGACGGAGATAGGATCAAGGATAACTTTAGCAAAACAAAAAATAAACGAAGTGTCAGGCATTTTAAAAACGATATCGGAATCATTCCCTTCGTTGCTAAAACTTTTGGGAGATAAAAAGCTACACAGATATTTAATTCTTCTGCAAAACAACAATGAAATTCGCGCTACAGGAGGCTTCATAGGGAGTTATGCAATAGTTGAAATACAGGACGGATATATAGAAAAACTTGATGTACATGACGTTTATGACATCGACGGAAGTTATAAAGGAGTGATAGAGCCTCCGGAAGAATTGAAATTTTTCACAACAAATTGGAGATTTAGAGACTCAAATTATTCGCCGGATTTCAAGGTTGCGGCAGCAAAGGCGAAGTGGTTTTTGGAAACAGAAGGTGGTCCGGAAATAGATACTGTAATAGCAATAAATCAGGGACTACTTAAAGATATGCTGGAAATTTCAGGGCCTGTCCAAGTTGGAAGTTTTGGAAAACTAAATTCAGAAAATTACAATTTACTTTTGAGTTTCATTATCGAATCGAAATATTGGGGGGCAAAAGATCCAAAACATATTTTGAAAGTTTTTATTCCGGAATTCAAAAAACAAATAATGAAAGAAGAAAATGTTGGCAAAATAATGAGCAAATTATACAAGGCAATTCAGCAAAAGCACATCATGGCGTATTCATCTGATTCGCAAGTCGAATCTCTTTTTGAGTCCTTTGGCTTAAACGGAGAAATGAACAAACTGAAAAACGATGAAGATTATTTAAGTGTAATAAGTACTTCAGTTGGAGGAACAAAGTCAGATCAATTCATAGAAGAAAAGATATATCACAATACGACAATCGATAAATTTGGAACGATTATAGATGAAGTAAATATAAAGCGTACACATCTGTGGACTGACGCTATCTACTATCAATGGAAAAAAACATTGGAATCATATGGCATTAATAAAATACCGGATTACGTAATAGATATATTAGGGAGAGGTAGAAACAAGACCTTAACAAGAGTTTATGTGCCTGACGGAGTGATTTTATTAAGCTCAACTGGCGCGGAAATTCAAACAAAATACGATAGGGATCTCAAAAAAACATATTTTATTTTTCAAGTGGAAGTGAAAGCCGGAGAGTCAAAAGAAATAAATATAAAATATCAATTACCTTTTAGATTGGATTTTTCGCCTATGGTTACGTATAAATTGTATGCCGACAAACAGCCGGGAAGTAGAGGAAGTATTTTGACAAAAGAAATACATGGGAATGAAATCCACAATTTGGAGTTCTATCCTATGGACCAAAAATCATCCACAAACAAAGAAATAAACTACGAAACAAATCTTGTTTATGATCGATATTTCTCAAGTATTTGGGAGAAATAAACTATTTCCTTCCAAACATTTTTGAAAGTTCGGAGAGTGTAAGTGAAATCATTGTTGGTCTTCCATGCGGGCACGTATAAGGCATTTTTACTTTTTCCATTTGCATAATCAGAGATTGCATTTCGTCGAGACTAAGTTTTTGCCCAAATTTTATTGCGCTTCTACAAGCCATATATGTGATTATAGTTTCAATGTTTCCCTGAAATCTTGAAGGATTTTTTTCATTTTCAATGTCGTCCAAAACTCCTTTTATCACTTGTTCGATGTCTTCTCCGGAGAAGAATGAAGGGACGGAATAAACATTAAAAGTATTGCCTCCGAAATTCTCTATCTCAAATCCAAGATTTTTAAACACATCAATATTGGTTTCAACCTGAGCAATTTCGGTGCTTGTAAACTCTATTTGCGAAGGAACAAGAAGAGGCTGAATTTTTTTATCAGCACTTGAAAATTGAGTCATGAGTTCTTCGTAACGAACTCTTTCGTGTGCCGCATGTTGATCAATAAGAACAAGTCCTTCATCATTTTTTGCGACAATATAAGAATCGGAAATCTGAACAATGGATTTCAATACAGGCTCTTTTTGTATCATTGCAGCGCTATTTTGTTCGCGCTGCATCAAAATATCTTTTGAAAAATTTATAGAATCTTGCGCAGAAAAATTCTCACGAGAAATTCCTGAAGAAGGATAGCCTCCACCGAAAGAAATTGATTTCGGCAAACTGTCAGAGATGTATCTTTGGGTTTCGATAAAAGCTTTTGGAATCAAATTACTTTTCTCTAGTACAGTTTTTGTGGCAGAATAAAGAACTGAATTTAAGGCTTGCTGGTCAGCAAAACGAACTTCTATTTTTCGTGGATGCACATTCACATCTACCATCGCAGGATTTATTTTTATATTTATAATGAACACAGGTTTCTTATTTTCCATCAACATAGAATGATATGCGGACTTGATTGTATGGGCGAAAAGATGATGTTGGATATATCTTCCATTAACGAAAAAATATTGATGTTGCGAAGTACTTCGGGAAAGAAGAGGTTTCCCAATAAACCCATCAATTTGTAGTTCACTGCCGCCATAAAAGATAGGAAGCATTGCCTCGGCGGTATTTTTACCAAAAATATCCGCTATTCTGGAAATCAAATCAGTGGATTTCGGAAAATCGGAAATAACTTTTTCATTATGTATAAGCTTTAAAGCAATATGAGGATTTGCAAGCGCGATATTGTCAAACATCGTAGTGATATGTCCAAGCTCAGTTGTCTCTTTTTTCAAAAATTTTTGTCTCGCAGGAGTATTAAAAAATAAATCATATACCTCAATAATAGTGCCGACAGGAATCCCGATATCGTCTCTGGAAACGGTATTCCCGCCTTTTATATTTATTGCTGTTCCGGAAATATCTTCGGCATTTTTACTTTTAATAATCATGTTTGAAACGGAAGCGATACTTGGTAAAGCTTCGCCTCTAAAGCCCATCGTATTTATTTTCCATAGATCGGACTCGGAAGAAATTTTGCTTGTTGCATGCCTTTGAGTACACATCATTAAATCTTCTCGCGACATTCCGCGCCCATTATCAAAAACCTTTATGAAAGTTTTTCCAGCATCTTTCACCTCGACAACAATTCTATCCGCACCTGCATCGATACTATTTTCAACCAATTCTTTTCCCACGCTGGCAGGCCTTTCTACGACCTCTCCGGCGGCGATCTGATTTACGAGGTTCTCAGGTAAAAGTTTGATTATAGACATCTTAATTTGTTGAATAATTTACAACTATTTCAGAAGTTTGAGTTTTTCCATCCTTAAAAGTAGCCGTGAATTTAAAAGTATTTTTACCGACTCCAAGATTTCCTAATGTTTGGCTGGCCTTATATGAAAAATTTGGATTTCCCTCTTTAAAGCTTTTCAAAGTGTATGAGTCTTTCAAGGTCTTTCCGTTTTTTGTAAATTCTGATTCAACCGAAACTTTTGTGACATCAGGAGAAACAGTTCCTAGAAAAACAACAGGTTGTGTCGTTACAACTACATCATTTTCAGGACTCGTGATTTTTATGAAGCTCGTTGAAGCGCTTTCCTCAGGCTTTTTCTCTTCTGCAGGTTTCCCCTCGATTACTATTACAGGTTCAGCTTTTTTAACCTCAGCGACAGTCTTTACATCTTCTTGAACAAGCCCGAGCTTTGTTTGAAGATCTTTTACCTCAATCTGTAATTTTTCAACGGCATCTTTTTGCTCTTTCAAATCATCGATATACGGGATTCTGCATCCTGACAAGACAGCTGATGATAAAACAACGAGAGAAATAATTAAGATTTTCTTATACATACATTTTGATTAATCAAATAGTTCTGCAGGCGCAGATAATAACAAAAATCCACATTAACTTCCACTCCTTTTCTTTATTTCGTCAAGCTTTTGTAATGCCTGTAATGGAGTCAAAGAATCGATATCAAGCGTCCTTAATTCACTCAAAATTCCGTGAGTTCTTTCATTGGCTTCAAAAAGTTTCATTTGAGAAGGATCAGGTGCAGGTTTATTTATTTTTTTATTTTCAAGGTCTACCAAAACTTCTTTTGCTCTCTCAACAATCTCATAAGGCAGTCCTGCAAGTTTTGCCACCTCAATTCCATAACTTCTATCAATTCCTCCTTCGATTATTTTATACAAAAATACTACTCCATCTCTCTCATTTTCTTTGATGGCGACACTGAAATTTTTGGCTGAGGTAAGGCTATCTGCGAGCCCCATGAGTTCATGATAATGCGTCGCAAAAAGAGTTTTTGCTTTTACAAAATTGTGAATGTATTCAGTGATTGCCCATGCAATACTCACTCCATCATAAGTGGAAGTTCCACGCCCGACTTCATCCAAAATGATTAAACTTTTATCAGTCGCATGATTAAGGATATGAGACGCTTCTTGCATCTCAACCATGAAAGTACTTTCTCCTTGAACCAAATTATCGCTTGCCCCGACACGTGTAAAAATGCGGTCAAATATAGGCATTTTCGCACTGTCTGCAGGAACATAACTTCCAATTTGGGCCATCAGAACTATTATTGCGACCTGCCTCAAATAGGTGGATTTTCCTCCCATGTTCGGACCTGTGATCAGTAAAAATCTTAAATCATCGCTCATGGCCAAATCATTCGGGACAAAATTTGAGGATTCATTTAAGCGCTCTATGACGGGGTGTCTGCCATTTGTAATTTCAAAAGAATCATCATCCTCAAGGATTTTCGGACGACAATAATTATTTTTTACAGCATTAAACGCAAAAGTGGAAAACACATCGATTAGGGCAATCGCTCTGGCACAAGCCTGAATCTCGTTCATGTTTTTTACGACTTCCATCCTCACTTTATAAAAAATCTCATATTCAAGTTGTCTGATTTTTTCTTCTGCATTCAAAACTTTTTCTTCATATTCTTTCAATTCCGGAGTGATAAATCTTTCCGCATTTACCAAAGTTTGTTTGCGAATATAATTTTCCGGAACCGCAGACAGATTTGATTTACTGATTTCTATATAGTAACCGAAAACACTATTAAATTTTATTTTCAACGACGAAATTCCAGTTCTCGAAATTTCTCTTTCCTGCAAATTTCTTATAAAAGTTTTTCCTTCCGTCCCGATATTTCGTAATTCATCCAATTCTTCATTATAAGAATCTTTTATGATTCCCCCTTCCCTTACGGTCAAAGAAGGCGCATCCACAATAGCCTTATCTATTAAATCCGTAAGTACGGAAAAATCTCCAAGATCAGAAATCAAATCTGAAATATTCGAAAAGTCTGAAAGTTTTTTTATTGTTGGCAAAATTTTAAGCGATTCTTTCAATGCAACAAGGTCACGCGCATTGCCTGTGCCTAGGCTCAAACGGCTAAGTAATCTTTCTATATCAAAAATTTCGTTCAATAAATCGCGCAAATTTCGTAGCAGATTCGAATCTGAAACGAAGAAAGAAACTTTATTAAGCCTCTCATCGATTTCATTTTTTTTGAGTAGAGGATGAAGCATGAAACTTCTCATCATACGGCCACCCATTGGGGTTTTTGTATTGTCCAAAATAGAAATAACACTACCTTCTTTTTTATCGCGTGAAGTATAAAAAATCTCAAGATTTCTAATACATGATTGATCTAAAATCATAAAATCAGAAACGGCATAAGAAGAAATTTTTTGAATATGTTTTATGTCGGACTTTTGTGTTTCAAGTAAATATTCATAAAGCATTCCACTCGCAAAAATTGCAGAAGTCCTGTCTGTAAGCCCAAAAACACCAAGCGAATGTATTCCAAAATATTTTTTTAAACTTTCTTCAGAAACTTTTACATAAGAAAAAGGAAAAGCATAAATCTCTTTCAAGCTTTTTAAGAAGCTAACAAAATTTTCTTTAGAATTTGAATCATAAATGATCTCAGCAGGACTAACGCGTAAAATTTCAGAACCAAGTTCGTTTAAGTTTTGCACCTCAGTTGAATGAAAATCTCCTGTAGTAATATCACAGTATGCAAAGCCAAAAATACCTTTATTTTCGTAGGCACAAGCCACGTAGTTATTTGTCCTACTATCGATAATATTTTCGTCAAAAGTTGTACCTGGAGTGACAATTCGCATAACTTCTCTTTCAACAATTCCTTTGCCGGTAGGCTCTGTAACCTGATCACAAATAGCGACTTTTTTCCCTGCGCGAGTAAGTTTTGAAAGATAATTATCAAGTGCATGATATGGGATGCCGCACATCGGAGTGCCATGCCTTGCTGTTAAAGCAATTTGCAAAATTTTTGAAGCATTTTGTGCATCCTCAAAAAACATTTCATAAAAATCTCCGAGTCGAAACATCAAAATAGCATCTTTATGAATTTCTTTAATTCTATGATATTGCGCCATCATTGGCGTAACCTTTTCCATAAACCCTAATTAAATTGCCCTAGGAAAAAAAGCTTAGCAAAGATTTTAAGAAAATTTAATGAAAATTTAACAAAAATTTAATCTTCTGCCTTTACAATGTATTGAATTTCTTGCTTTACGCTTTAAGGCAAAACGTGATACAATGAGTATACAATGTATACATCAAACATGACTACACTTGTACATATACGGGTTCCGGTAGAGACAAAAGCCAAAGCCTCAAAAATTTTTTCCAAGCTTGGATTGGATTTATCGACAGGTATAAAAATATATCTGGCAAAAGTTGTTGAGGACAAAGGCATACCATTCTCAATGAGAACAAGGGAAGGGGTACTACAGGAATTAAAAACAGCCCATGACCAAATAGAGAATGGGGACTGTGTGTCACACAAAGACCTTAAAGCTCAAATAGCAAAAAAGCTTTAAGCTCTATAAGTGGAACAAATGAAATTGGTTTATTCAAAAACAGCAAGCAGAGATTTAAATACTTTAAATCCGAGATTAGCTTTAAGGATTTTAAATAAATTAGAATGGTTCTTAAGTACGCCAAATCCGTTAAATTTTGCAAAGCCATTGATAGGCATGCTCCCAGCAACTCATAGGTTTAGAATAGGAAACTACAGGGCAATAATAGAGGCAAAACCGGAAAAAGGGGAAATCTGGATCTTATCCATAAAACACAGAAAAGAAATATACGACTAATTCAAAAGTGGAATAACATCGATCGCCGGTTCTTCATATGGATGAACAGCTCTGATCGCAGCCAAGACTACTTCAAGTTTTACAAAGGGGCAAATAGTCTCTATGCGTTCCTCCTCGACTTCTTCGATATCTCCAACTTTGCCAATATATGGATTCGCTCCTTCAAGAGGCTTAAACCTTCCAACCCCTTTCACGCTAAAACTGCAAGAATCATAATCCCCGATATGTCCTGCGCCAGACTCAGAAAGAGCTTCCCTAACTTTATCAGCATGAGAAATCGGAACATACACAACAATTTTTACATTTTTGAATTTCATAGATGAAAATTAAGTGGAGCCACTACCCGGAATCGAACCGGGGACCTCTGCTTTACGAAAGCATTGCTCTACCAGCTGAGCTATAGTGGCACACCGCTGATTCTAGGACATCGGCGAGCAGTCGTAAAGCAAAAATAAAAAGCTATTTCTTGCGCTTACTCTTAGATTCCTTCAGAAGATTCCACGATAGTTCATACATTTTTTTATGGAAATCTGCGATCTCTTTCGACTTAATGATAATCGCCATTTTTTCTTTCCATGAAGCAAAAGGTTGTAATCAAGGATGCACATTTTGTGCCGCGGATAAACAACAAAGAGAACAATATAGAAATATAGATATAGCAATAAAAGATTTGGAATATTTAATAAAAAGAGCGAAGAGATTAGGAGTAAATAAATTATCAATGTACCTATCAAATTTAGATTTATTCCAATCTCCGGAAATGCTTTACAATTTCTCACAAGAAATAAAAAGATTAAAAGAAGAAAATCCTGGATTTGAAATAGAGACTAGGGGATTATCAAGAGTAACGAGTTTTTTATCAGCAGCAAAAAAACACGAACAATGGGTTCAATCAATAAAAGATTCAGGGCTCAGCACTGTGGGATTTGGACACTATGGCGCAGACACGGCTGAATCGCTTGGAGCTGCATATAAATTTACAGTAGATATGATAGATTAATACGGGGCAATTCCGCGTCCACACATCCAGATAAAGCAATAAGGGATACAGTGAATGGATATTACTTAAGAATATGCACATTGAGTCCATTATCAACTCAGTGGACATCACCACAAGGTATTAATGAAACAGTAGGGCAGAACAAAGCGATAAATATGGGGAAATACGACAGGTAATATCGTTTACACCAACACTCCCTGTCCACTGAGTGCATAGTTTCCTCTGACTCGTTTCAAGGCAAACATTTTGTCAAAGAAACCACGTTTTTTGGCATGCAAACCATTCCTCCAGCTACCTCCAGTACCGGGAACAAAGATTTTTTTCTGCATCTTTACTGCAGACTTTTTCACTTTGTGAGTGTCGATTGTTAATGTGATGAACATAAGTTTTGGGGTTAGGGAAATAACGTCTCGCTTAAATAACGAGAAATACGTTTTAATTTTTTAAATTTTCTTTTTCTGAGAGATTCTACTGATATTGCCTTATTAGTCCGGTAACAACTCCCTGAATAGTCAAAGATTCTTTTGGATAAATATCTTTATAATCCTTGTTCTCAGCTTTTAAATAATATTTTCCATTGGTCTTAACAAGTCTTTTTAAAGTATTTCCTTCGTCAATCAACGCAACAACGATATCATCTGCCCTTGGTTCCTTTTTTGTATTTACAAGGACCAAATCTCCCTCAAAAATGCCTGCATCTATCATGCTGATTCCCGTAACTTTCAAGAAAAAATAATCAGTATTATTTTTTGCTAGCTCTTCTCCAACTTTCATCCATCCTTCTACGTATTCATCAGTCACCACAGGCCCTCCAGCCGGCACAAATCCCAAGATAGGTAAACTGAACGCACCTTCTACAAGTTTTTCTTTAACACTGTTTAGAAGTCCAATTCCGCGAGGCGTGTCATCTTTTTGTATATATCCTTTTTCTTTCAATGCACTCAAATGCTTAAGGATGCTGTTGTCAGAACTAACTCCAAAATGTTCTCGCATCTCGCGCAAAGTAGGGGACTTGCCGTAAGCCAATTGATATTCTTCGATAAATTTTAGTACGGCCTCCTGTTTTTCTGTTAATACTTGATCCATATATTTATTAGGGTAAGTGTATGCTCACCCCCAATATAGGTGAGTAAAGACTCACCGTCAATAGTATTTCTACAAATAAGTTGAAAAAATCGAATTATATGTCGAAGATGTTTAAAACGCCATATCCGAAAATGCGAGAAATAGGCTTCAGTATAACGAAATCACGATGAGCATTATATGTTCTTATGGTCTCATTATATTTTTTCAAATCACTTCTCGCTCCATCAAAAACATCCACCATTTGGCTTTTTACTTCCAAAAAAACAGTATCTTTAAATGACTCAGGATTGGTTTTAGCAATGTTAAAAATTTTACCCAAAGTGGCAGAAATATCATGTTCATAAACCATTTTATTTGCACTTGGCGCATATTCTTTCGACGCAATGGATCTTTCTGCAATCAATCCCTCTATAAGCACGTCCTGTCCGCTTATATGAGTTTTAAAAAACTCTACAAATAGCGGAATCAAATCATGTCTTTTTCTTATTTTTGCATCTACTGTGTCCCATTGGTTTTCGGCAGACAGCCTCAAATATTTCAAGTGCCTCACTCCAACAATAATCCACAACGCCAATATAAAAATCACCGCGCCAACTATGATGAGAATATTTACAAGATTCATTATTTTTTAAATTTATTGATGATATCAACTATCCCACTCGTCCCATTTTCGACTTTCGCACTTTTGTTTATATTGTTATTGAAAGCATATTCGATGGTTTTCAAAAATTCATCTGCGGAAATATTTCCAGAAAGCATCGACCATCCGAATTTTCTCACAAAAACCTGTGCATTTGCAATCTGTTCGCCACGACTTGCGTGCATGGCAAGTGGAATAATCAAAACCTTCTTTTTCATTAGGGCAAGCTCAAAAAGACTATTTGCCCCGCCGCGAGAAACTACCATTTCACTCATCGCAAAAATATCTTTCAAAGGTTCATCCAGAAATTCATATTGCCTATATCCTTCCTTATGTACGCCCATATCAAGATTTCCTTTTCCGGCAATATGCACGATTTGATATCTCTTCAAAAGTTCGTTCAAAGATTCACGAACGAAATCATTTATTTGTTTCGCCCCAAGACTCCCGCCCATTATCAAAATCACGGGACGATGCTTGTCTAAGCCCGTAAATCTATGCCCAATATCGCTGTTTCCCGTTAGAATACTTTCGCGAACAGGATTTCCGGTCACAACAACTTTTTTCATCAAAGATTTTGAAATAAAACTTTTTGTCTCTTCAAAACTCAAACAAATTTGTTTAGAAAATCTGAAACAAATTTTATTTGCCAGCCCTGGACTTACGTCTGATTCATGCGAAACTACAGGAATTCTTAAAAGACTCGCCGCAATAACAACCGGCACAGCAACATAGCCGCCTTTGCTAAAAACTATATCAGGAGAAAATCCTTTCAAGGCCTTGTATGCCTGAAAAATTCCGGTCGGAACTTTCAAGGCGTCTACAAAATTTTTCCAAGAAAAATATCTTCTAAGTTTTCCACAATGAACGCCTACAAAAGGCACGCCCATTTTTTCCATTATTCCGCATTCCACTCCCACCTTTGATCCCACGTAAAGAACTTCAGCGCCTCCGCGCTTTCTAAGCTCTTCGATAACGGCCACGTTGGGGATAACGTGTCCTGCGGTTCCCCCACCTGTTAATATTATTCTCATGGTAACTTGTATTTTGTGAAAGATTTAAAAGAATTCCAACTGCGACCAAACATGATATAAGAGATGACCCCCCATAACTCACAAACGGCAAAGTGATTCCGGTCACAGGCATAAGCCCCGTGTTCACTGCAATATTAACAAAAGCCTGCACGGTAATCCATATTGTAAGCCCTATCGCCAGCAAAGCTTCAAAACTTCCCTGCAACTTACTTGCGATTTCGTATCCACGCAGAGCAATAACAAAATACGCCAAAATCACGAAAACAATCCTGAAAAATCCAAGCTCCTCGGCACTTGCCGCGAAAATAAAATCATCGGAAGCTTGCGGCAACCAATAAGATTTTTGCACTCCCTGCGTCAGCCCCTTTCCAAATGCTCCACCGCTTCCTACAGCGATATTCGCCTGTTGAGATTGCCAACAATAATCTTCTATACATTCTTCATTTACACTTGTGAATCCCTGAAATCTCTCACGTACATGCGGCACCGAAAGTATAACAATCAGTGCTCCGATAAAAGCGACAAGAAAAAGAATTCCGAGATGTTGCAATTTCGCTCCAGCCATAAAATACATAGCTACGGCAATAATAGAAACGGTCAATGTTCCGCCGAAATCATTCTGCAAAATTATGGGTAAAACAATAATGCTACAAATTATACAAAAAGGAATAAGCCCTTTGTTGAAATCCTCTATATAAGCCTGTTTTTTGCTAAACCAATACGCGAGATAAAGTATGATAGCCAGTTTCGCGAACTCCGAAGGTTGAAGAGATGTATTGAAAACCACGAGCCAATTTTGTGCGATTGTTCCGAAAGTGCTTCCAAAAATAAGAACAAACAGCAAAAGCATCACGATAGCTCCAAAAAACGGAGTGGCAATTTTCCTCCAAAATTTTATCGGCAATTTATAAGAAATATAAAACGCCAAAATCCCTATGCCAAGGCGTATTAAATGCTTTTTGAAAAGCAAATAACAATCCACATTTGCATCACTGCAATTTGGATAAAGTATATTGGGCGCGGAAAGAGCAATCGATTTTGGAACTCCGATACTCGTAATCATGATAAGCCCAAGTATAAGCAGAAAAACTACGCTTAAAAAAAGAGGAGTATCAAATTTAAAAACATTTTTCATCAAAAAAAATTATATCCGACGCGAATATTACTGGTTTTAAACCAAAAGAGCAATTATAATGAATTGCGTGAAAAAGATATTTTGGAAAATTACAGGGCTTACAATTTTAACCGTTCTGGTAGACCAGTTGGCGAAATTCGTCACAGAAAAAAACTTCCCTGAAATCGTAAGTAACAACACCGGAATCGCCTTTGGAATCGACGTTGGCAACATATGGACAATTGTGATATCGAACATAATATTGATAGGAATTATTATCTACGCAGCAAAAAAAGAACTACAAATAAAAAACACACTTACTCAAGTTTTTATCGCGATGGTTTTAGGAGGAGGAATCGGAAATTTGATAGACAGAATTTTCAGAGGATCTGTCACGGATTTTATTTCAATATGGATATATCCATCATTTAACATAGCCGACATTTGTATCTCTGTCGGAATTCTTGGGATAATAATTTTCTTCAAAAAAGTAAAAAAATAATCATTCCAAATTTTGCTCAAGAACTTTTCTCATCACTTCCGCAGGAGCTTTTTGTTCAGTAAAAATTTCAAATTGTTTCATCGCCTGATACAAAAACATTTTATCTCCGGTGATGTATTTTTTCCCTAATTCTTGAGCTTTTTTGATGAGTGGAGTTATCAAAGGATTGTATGCGATTTCCATAAAACACTCAAAATTTTTCAAGTATTCATCACTAAAATATTTGCCGATTTCAGAAAAATCAGCCTCCTGATTTAGTGTCCAGATTGAAGAAGTATTTATGAAAACCAAGCGACCCGAAGGGTTGCTAGACAAGGAGCATGAGCGAGCAAAGCGAGCGAATTCATTTTTCGACCCAATACCAACAATTTGAGTACCAAACATTTCGGAAAATTCTTTTGCCAATTTTTCAGCATTTTCCTTAGTGCGATTTACGATACACGAAACTTTTCCGCCATTTTTCAAAATTCCATAAATAACCGCACGCGCCGCTCCACCTGCACCCAAAACAACTGCATTAACATTTTTCAAATCATTAAAAACTTCCCTCAGCGCTTCAGCCGCACCAGCAAAATCCGTGTTATATCCATACAAAAATCCACCTTTATTTACGACAGTATTCACAGCTCCGATTTTTTTCGCATCTTTATCAGTGACATCAAGATATCTCAAGATTGCCTCTTTATAAGGCAAAGAAACGGAAAGTCCGCTGATCGGTTCATGTCGAACATTATCAATAAACTGCGAAAGTTCCGTGTCGGCAATTTCAAAAACGCCATACTGCGCATCAACGCCAAGCGCTTTAAAAGCGGCATTATGCACAACAGGGGACAGCGAATGTCCTGCAGGATACGCCAAAATTCCATAAGTTTTTATCATCTAGAAAAGATTATCATAAAAACCAAAAAACTGTTAATATCTCAGCGTAATAACCAAAAAATATGTTTAAAATCGGAGTTTTGGCATCGACAAAAGGAACTGACCTGCAGGCCATTATCGACGAGATGAACGCCGGTAAAATGGAAGGAATAGAACTTGCCGTCGTGGTCAGCAATAAAGAAGATGCATATGCACTCGAAAGAGCAAAATCACAAGGCTACAAAGCAATTTTCGTAAATCCAAAAGACCTAACTCGCGAAGAATTCGATGAAAAAGTCGCAGGCATCTTAGAAGAAAACAAAGTCGATTTGGTCGTACTTATCGGATACATGAGAATTCTTTCACCAAATTTCGTCCGTAAATTCCCGCATAAAATAATAAACGTACATCCGGCCCTTATCCCAAAATTTTCAGGGAAAAATTTCTTCGGTTCAAATGTGCATTCTGCGGTACTTGCGGCAGGAGAAAAAGAAACCGGCATGACTATTCACTATGTAGATGAAGAAGTTGATGCGGGAGAAATTATTTTACAGAAAAAATGCGAAGTTTTACCTACAGATACACCGGAAACATTAAAAGAAAAGGTGCAAGCCTTGGAGAAAAAGTGGTATCCCGAAATAATTCGCCAGCTTGCAAAAGAAAAATAATTTTGATTTTTGGAAATTTTAATATATCTTGTTTTTACGGGCAGATAATCAAATAAAATGAAATATCCAATTCCTTTCGATGAAAGGGAGTTAAAATTAAAAACGATTCAGATGCGAAAGGACATCCTTTTGGCTACGCATTCAGCTGGAAGCGGACATCCGGGTGGGTCACTTTCTGCTACGGAAATTTTAACTGTCCTTTATAACTGCATTTTACGACACGAGCCATCAGAGCCGGAAAACGAAGACAGAGACAGATTTATTCTTTCAAAAGCGCATATAACTCCGGGATATTATTCAATCCTTGCAAGAACGGGATACATTGACCCTGCGGAAATTCCAAACTTTAGAAAATTTGGCAGTTTTCTTCAAGGGCATCCAAAGAAAGATCTCAAGCATGGGATAGAAATAGGAGGAGGATCCTTAGGGCAAAATTTCTCAGTAGCATGCGGACTTGCACTTGGTCTTAAACAAAGAAATAAAACAGCGATGGTCTATGATCTTTCAAGCGAAGGTGAACTTCAAGAAGGATCAATGTGGGAAGCGATAATGGCGGCTCCACATTTCAAATTGAATAATTTGTGCATGATAGTTGATTACAATAATCTTCAAATAGACGGATGTGCATCAGATATAATGGGAGTTGCACCACTCGATAAAAAATTCGAAGCATTCAATTGGAATGTAATAGTTGTAAAAAACGGACACAATCTGAAAGAGGTTTACGACGCATTTAAAAAAGTTGAAGAATTATCTAAAACAACAGAAAAACCAACCGTAATAATAGCAACAACGATAAAAGGATACGGAGTTTCTTACATGGCAAATGTTTGCGGATGGCATGGGAAAGCGCCAAACAAAGAAGAATACGACAAAGGAATACAAGAACTTGATGATCAAATTAATCAGCTAAACAACCAACAATGAGAAATTGGGAAATGAAATTAGTGAGACAAGGATGGGCTGATGCTCTAGTTGAATTAGGAGAAAAAAATCCTAATGTTGCGGTATTTGATGCGGATCTTTCAAAATCTACACTTACAAATTTATTCAAAGATAAGTTTCCGACAAGATCTTTCAATGTCGGAATCGCAGAACAAAACATGGTAAATATGGCTGGAGGATTTTCTCTGATGGGATTTGTTCCATTTTGCGCAACTTATGGAATTTTTATGTCAGGTCGTGCATGGGAGCAGATAAGAAATACGGTATGCATGAATAAGTTGAATGTGAAATTTGGAGGAGCTCACGGAGGGCTTTCTGTAGGGCCGGACGGCGCAAGCCACCAAGCTCTTGAGGAAATAGCGGTAATGAGATGTTTGCCAAACATGACAGTGATTGTACCTGCGGATTACGATGAAGCGAAAAAAGCGACATTAGCGGCGGCGGAAATAGTCGGACCGGTTTATCTCAGATTCGGTCGTGAAAAATTGCCGGTTATTTCTGCTGAAAATGATGAATTCATTGTCGGCAAAGCAAAAATAATACAAGAAGGAACAGATGTAACAATCGTGGCTTGTGGCGCAATGGTTGCGGAAGCTTTGGAGGCGGCGGATACATTGAAAGAACAAGGAGTTTCAGCGGAAATTATAAATTTACACACTATAAAACCAATAGATAAAGAAGCCTTAATCGCAAGCGCAACAAAAACAGGAGCAGTGGTAACGGCTGAAGAACATCAAATAATGGGGGGAATGGGAAGTGCGGTCTCAGAAGTTTTATCTGCGAATTTTGCCGTACCGATGGGATTTGTTGGAGTTAATAATACTTTTGGAGAATCAGGAACTCCTGGAGAGCTAATGAAAAAATACGGATGCAAATCAGTAAATATAGTAGAAAAAGCTCTTGAAGTTTTAAAACGAAAAAAATAAATTATTAAATTTTAAAAATTTTAACCTCAAAACAACAATGAAATTCTCAAAAAGGCTCGCAAATCTAGGAACAGAAGACGCTTTTTCAATTCTGAATGTAGCGAAAAAGTTTGAGCAAGAAGAGCTTACTCCTCAAGGAAAGAGCCTCGTATACATGCAAATTGGAGAACCTGCATTCGATACTCCGGAAAATATTAAACAAGCTGGAATCAAAGCAATTCAAGAGAATAAAACTCACTACACACCAACATCAGGATTGATGGAGGTCAGACAAGCCGTCGCTGATTACTCAACAAAAGGAACAGGAACGCAGTACGAAGCAGCAGATGTAACTATTCATTCAGGCGCTAAACCTGGAGTTTTTTACACACTAAATGCGATTATTGATGAAGGAGATGAAGTAATTATTTTCGATCCGACATGGCCTATTCATTTTTCTCCAGTAAAATATTTTGGAGGAAAACCTGTCTTTATCGAACTTAAAGAAGAGGCAGATTTTCAGCCTAATCTCGAAGAAGTAAAGAACGCTATCACAGACAAAACAGTCTTGATGATCGTAAACAGCCCATCAAATCCAACAGGAGGAATTTTCACAAAAGAAACTCTTGAGGCTCTTGCAAAAATTGCAATTGAACATGATTTATGGGTTATTTCAGACGAAATATATGACAAAATTGTTCACGAAGGAACACATCTTTCTATCACATCAATCCCAGGAATGGCTGAGAGAACAGTACTTGTCAACGGTGCATCAAAGACATTTGCGATGACTGGATGGAGAATGGGATGGACGGTAACAAAAAACAAAGAAATGCGCGCACAGATTGAACAAATCCAATCAAATGATACATCTTCTTCACCAACAATGAATCAATTAGCGG
>Ga0210006_1000194_pt1 | contig 52275 bp, 66 predicted proteins | sample CryGey02umfilter_2_FD_185452 | JGI IMG/M metagenome (GOLD analysis project Ga0210006, IMG submission 185452) | Groundwater microbial communities from aquifer in Utah, USA - Crystal Geyser 4/10/14 0.2 um filter (SPAdes) (version 3) | ecosystem: Environmental > Aquatic > Deep subsurface >... | reverse complement strand
CTTGAACTGCGCACTGTGTCGTTTGTGTTTTCCGGGCATCGCTTGGCTCCTCGCTCTCGCCAATCATGCCCCCTCGGTCTTAACAAAACCTACTGTCCAGTTTTTGGGGTCCACTTCAAACAGCCATGAGCAATGACCGGCCTTCATTTGGTAGAGCCATCGTCCGCTGCGCAAAACGATCCTGTGGGTGGACCGGTCTGGACCGTGACATGCCCCTAGTCCCGTTTGACGGCAGCACATCCAAGGTATCGACCTGCCCGATGTGTGGGAACACCGATTATTTCATTCTGACCGACAAGCAGGTCGCCAATTGGCATCAACGGCGGGCCCAGACAGCCAAAAACAAACCAAAGGTGTCGGTTTTCGACATCGTCAAAGAGTACCTTGGTAGCCATGGCTACGACGGCCTGTGCTCCACTATGGATGGCGATGGCTGCGGATGTGGGATCAACAACTTGGCCCCCTGCGGCGCCATTGACGAACACTGCTACGCCGCCTTTTCGGTCACCAAGTGCGATCAGCATGGGGCCCTCTTCTACACCGACCCAGATCCTCCCCTCAGACTGGGGTGACGGATACCCGAATGTCTGGCTCGGGGTCACCGTCGAGGATCGGGCTCACGGCGTGCCCAGGATTGACGTTTTGCGGACGATCCCGGCCAAGATCCGCTTCCTTTCATGTGAACCGCTCTTGGAGGATCTCGGGGCCCTAGATCTGACCTCGATCCATTGGGTCATCGTGGGGGGAGAGTCAGGGCCAAAAGCCAGAAAGATGCTCGGATGGTGGATGCAGAAGATCCGAGGTGAATCCGAACGCCACGGCATCCCATTCTTCTTCAAACAATGGGGAGGTCGGGGACGTGACAAAGGTGGATGCAGGATTCTTGACTATGAGGTGAAGGCTTTTCCGAAAACTCGGCGCGAGGAGGACGCAGATGAATGACGAGGTGATGATCGACCTGGAAACCATGGGGACCGGTAGCAATGCCGCCATCGTGGCAATCGGGGGCGTAGCGTTCAGTTTCGGTAGGCGCACGATCACCAGCGAGTTCTACCAGCGCATCTCCCTGCAAGAATCTGTCGTTTGTGGCTTTGATATGGACGCAGACACGGTCCTTTGGTGGATGCGGCAGTCGGATGAAGTGAGGAAAGAGGTCTTTGAGGAAGGTGGCGTACACCCCAATGTCGCGTTGCTCAATTTCATCTCTTGGTGTGGCAACTTTGGACCAAGGGATGACCTGAAGGTCTGGGGGAATGGCTCCGATTTCGACAACCTCATCCTGTCGAACGCATACGCCCGCCAATTGCTTACCGCCCCTTGGTCATTCCGGGGCAACCGCTGCTTCCGCACCATCAAGAACCTGTTCCCCGTGCCTGATGACATTAAGCCCACGCGGCAGGGGGTCGCGCACCACGCGCTGCACGATGCTCTGCATCAAACCGAACACCTACTGGTGATCGCCAAGTATTGGGAGGACCACAGGATGGCCTTCCCGGGGGGAAGGTCATGAATCAGCCAGCGCTGGAAGTCCGACTTGCTTCTGCCATCCAAGACCTATCCAACAGCGTTTCTGGCCACCTGCCTGATGGTCATGTCGTCAGCCTCTGCATCGAGAATGGGGCGGCATGGGTAGAGCTCTTCAAGGCAGGGGTTGGTGCCGTACCTCTGCCGGACAGCGCAGACAAGACCATCCTGGACCAACTCAACGACGCCCTATGCGTGGCCAATGGGTTTCAGCCATGAGCAATGGAATGCAAAAACAATTTACCCACGATGACCTCGTTAAAATCGCAGAACGGTGGTTGTTGGGGTCAAAGGGATGTGGCTTTGCATTTGCTGAATTAATGACCCAATCGAATACCGGAGAAATTCCAGATGCCCTTGGGTGGAAAGGAAATAAGTCCATCCTGGTCGAGTGTAAAACAAGTCGTTCCGACTTTTTGGCAGATAAAAAGAAACCATTTCGTGCCATGCCAGAATTAGGCATTGGAGCCTATAGATATTATCTCTGCCCTGAAGGGGTCATTACCCCTGATGATCTTCCCGCAAAATGGGGGTTGGTCTGGGTGTCTAACCGTGGGGTAGCAAAGCAAAAGGTAGGGCCCAAAGGTAAATTCGGGTGGGAGAACACTGTCTTTTACCACCCAACACGAAACACACGTAATGAACACCAGATGTTGTATTCCGCCTTGCGCAGAATACATCTTAGAGGTGCTATGGGACTAATTTACGAAAATAATTTTTAATGGGGTCTGAACTGAACATCATGGACTGGCGCGTAGCGCGGGGAAAGTGCGCAAAAGGATGCGATAGGCCGCATGAAAACGGGCACCGGTATTGCGGAAAATGCCGTGAATCTTTCCGGCGCAGCAAGATGAAGATCCGCGCTGAAAGAACCCTTGCCGGGCTCTGCCAAATCTGCGGTAAATCGCCACCAAAGGAGGGACTAAAGTCCTGCTCAAGATGCCTCAAAAGGAGGCGAGAGGACCGCTCATCCCACAAGGATGAGCGGAAATCAAAGAGAAGCGAAAAATTCAGAACCGATAAGGAATTCAGGGAACAGGTAGCGTCGGGAAATCGCAATCGCAGGGGCAAAAGAAGCGCAGACGGTCTATGCCATCTGTGTAATTCCGCCGCTGCCACTGGAAAACGTCACTGCCTTCGCCACCTGAAGAACTACCGCGATAAGGTCAGAAACAAGCGGAGGATCATCGGTATCGCCTCAAGGAAAGGAATTATGGCGACCCCGGGGCAGCGGTGGCAGGCGCCGGACGGACGCACTGGAATCATCACTGGCGAACGCATCTATCGTCGGCGCAGAGAGTTGTCCATTCGCTTTCCCACCGGCGAAGAGCACTGGGTGTGGAGCCAAGCCGTCGTCGCCGATTATTCGTTGCTATCCCCAGGAGGATGAACCCCATGAAACCGTTGCACAGCGAGACGACCAGGTTGAGCCGTTGCCATTGCTGCCAGAGCAAGCACAGCACCAGCGGAGCCCGCCGTCAGAACAGCGGGAAGAGCGCCGCGCGGCAGAAGGCAAAGCGCAACATTCGGCGCGAACTCGACAGGGGGGAATAATCGTGACCGCGAAAATCGTTCGGTCCATCGTGCAGGCCATGTCCGACCAAAAGGAGCGACTGATCGCTGCCGCCATCAGGCGCCGCGCGGGAACCATCACGCTGGAGGAATCGGCGTCGCGGGGGGAAATCTTGGCCCTTCCCGATGGCACCGAGAAATTCGTCTTCGACGACGAAGAGCTAATTCACTTCCTGGCACCGACGCTGCAAACCCAGAACTACATCCTCTCGGGGGACATGTCGATCCGCTTTGAGCGCCCCTACAGGCTCCTTTATGCCCAGGATGGTGAAGAATGAAAGCAGGAATCGGGACCGAGGTTGTCAGCGAATTCGGTAGGGGCCCCATTGTGGCGATCACCAGAGAATGAATTGTCCATGATTGCGGTGACGGTCATGAGGCCGCACTTTCACGGAATGAACCAGGATCAATTTGGATCCCAATCGACGCCCTGGAAGGGCATGGATCCTTGCTTGACGAGGTGGAAATTGACTGACCGCCCCCTACCGCTAGGCATGTGCCGCAGGCTGTAGCATAGCGAAGCGGCGCGGAAGACTGTCGGAACTATGCCTTTGTTATGTGGGTAAATTTTAAAGGAGAGATAAAGGTGGGCGTGGAAAATAATGAGTGCGTTGTGGCTACAACATGGAACCTCGACGCAATGAACGAGATTAAAGAAAGGGTGATGACTTTAAGCGAGCAAGAGCAGTATTTATTTGCCTTTCTACCAAGCATAATAAATTCAAAGGAAACATTATTCCTTGGCCCAACAGGAAGCAAAAAAGGTTGGAGCCATGACAAGCAGGGCGAAGCCTTGCGAGACAAGCTGATAACCTGGCTCAATGAATTTGACTACGAAGACGGGTCAAGCCCTTTCGACTGGGTAGAAGTCGGATATGGCGAATTCGGGCAGAAGGTTCTACGTGGTAACTGCAAGAACATGTATGGCGATGAACCTTACGCCACATAACTCCACTCCACGGAGGGTTCCAGGTGCCCGCCCCCCAGCCAGAAAAACCCATCCCGTTTTCGCATCGCCGATCCAATCCGGAGAAGCACTTCACTTTTGCGCGCTACTACGTCAAAGGCGCGGGATCGACCGGGTTTCTCGAATACCGCCTCGCCTATCGGTTTTCCGATGGGCGGAAAATCGGCTTCACCGTCGTCATTCCTGATTTTGAAATCCGAAACTCCTCACCTTTCGCCGGAAGGTGCCACATCGCCAGACGGCTACGCGCGGCGCTGCGGGAACTGAGGAACAAGATGGACATGGCGGCGTTTACAAACAAACGAATTGGAACGCCATGGTCCCCCTGAACGGCACGAAAACCCACCCTTTGTCGCCCCACGCCAGGGGGAAGCTCCTGGAAATCTCCGGGCGCCCCATGCCGCCTCAAGAGGTAAACCCAGGGGTAGTGAATCGCCTACTGCGCGAGAAGCTTGTGGAGACAGTGGATATGCCCAGCCCCTACAAGAAGGACCGAGGTCGGGACATTCCCCATTTGGCGATCACCGCGGCTGGCCTCTCAGCATTGGCCGCCACACGACAAACGCCGCGCGCTGGGTATTTGGGAGGCATTGCGAGGAGAACGAGCATGACCGCCGAATACAAGCAGCTCCTGGACACTCTTGGCGCATCAACTCAAGAGGAGGCGATGGCCGAGATTGGTCGGCTTCATGCCGCCGCGCTGGCGCTTCATGCCGCCGCGCTGGCAATCAACAACGCCCCCAAAGCGACATCTGTTGTGGCCGACTTCGAGCGGCTTACCTGGACCTTCGAAATCGACGAGGACTGCCGGGTGGCGCCCGGCACCTATGCGTTGGTTTGGATTCCTCAAAAGGCGGAAAAACAATGTCCCCCATGAACAACCTTTCCGACATCGGCGAATTGCTGCGCACCCAGGACAACCGTTGCACCGATCAACCGATGTTCATCGTTGAGCGGAAAGCCAGGGACTTTGGATATGACGCCGAATATGGCGATGGCTTCATGTGGGTCAACGAGGATGACCCAGAGCGGATGATCGACCCAGAGAATGATGAGGAGTTGGAGGGCTTGTCTTGGGGCGAGGATGACGAGGATGGAGATGACCATCCAGCCGGGTGGTACCGATGCTACTACAAGGATCGCTGGGAATTCGTCACCGCCTGCTTCACCGAACAGGGGTGCAAGGACTACCTGAAAACCAATGGGCACAACCTGCACGGGGAGACGAGCATTTACGCCGATGGGAGCTTCAGAAACGAGGAGTATCAGAGGGTACGCAGGGCCTTGATGGAGATCTGCAGACCTGAGCCGACCACCTCAAACCAGAACCAAGGGGATCACCGATGAGCGCGCGGGATGACGATTCCGAAGATCACGATTTCTTGGAGGTCTACAAAAATAGTAGCTTCTTCCCACTTCCGGCCAGGGTTGGCGATGTCGATGACTGCACCTTCTTGATGACCCCTAAAATTTACCCTCCTGAGATGATTGTATGCCCACGGTGTGGTTTTGACCTTGATTCCAAACCGACGGTCAGGACGTTGGCCAACGATCCACCGAGCGGAAACTCCGGTGTTGGAAAATGGTGCTCACCTGGCCCGGCAGAAGCTCAAACCAGAAACTGGATGATGGTTTTCGACGATGCCGTCCGCCCCGCTGTTTACCTTGGGGATGACGAGATCAAGGCGCGGGCAGCGTTCGCCCGAGCTGAGGCGAACGGATGGAACTGCCACCTTTACCAGACCGCCCCGAGGGTCGAGAGAAAATGACCACCGCCCAGCAACACCGGCACCACCCATCCCCTGACTCGAAGAAATCGCAGTTGTTGTGGGGGAGAAGGATGCTGCTGGGGCCGAGATTGAGACCCCGTCCTGCGCTGGGAGCCGAACATGAAGAAGAAGCCAACCGGGTTTGTTGCTAAATGCCAATGCGGCGAAGTGGTTGGAGCCATGGACTATGAACGCACCGACCGCAAAGACGCCGGGAAGATACTCGGCCAGTGGATCGCGGACGGCTGCACGATTGAGCCGCGTTTTGAAGGCACTTGGACGGCGAACGTGACCGCCTGCAAGTGTGGTGAATAACAGAGCGAATGCGCCGACTTCCTGATGAAGGCATGGCGCAACGACGACCCCCAGCCCGTTGCTCTCGCCATCATCCCCGACCCGATCCAAGCGCCTCCCGCCACTGCCCAGACCACTTCCCCCGCCCATGATGGTCCTATGACCTTCAACTTCGAAGACCACCAAGTCCGCACGCTTGATCGGGATGGCGAGGTTTGGTTTGTGGCAACTGACGTTTGTGATGCGCTTGGGATCAAGAACTCACGCGATGCTGTGGCAAAACTTGACCATGATGAAAAGGGTGTCGGCATTACCGACACCCTTGGTGGCCCCCAGGAAGTTACGGTGATTTCCGAGCCCGGCATGTTCCGTTTGACTCTGACCAGCCGCAAGGATGAAGCCCGCCGCTTCTCCCGGTGGGTCACCCACGAGGTGCTCCCCGCGATCCGCCGGACCGGCCGCTACTGCGAGCCCGCCCACAACCCGTCGACTGCCGTGGTGGTGACGCAGCGCTATTCGGTCCCACTTGCGGGACCGGTCGCTTCTCAACGGATCAGCGACAGACCACCTACGGGTTCTGTTGGCCGACGACCTACAACGTGACGGGCACCAGATCGGCGGCGCGATCGCCAGCCTGGAAGCACGGGATCAGGCCATGGGGGTGATCGCCACGCTGTTCACTCCGCCTTACTACCGGGCGGGTAGCCACAGCGACGATGATGCCCATCTGCGCGCTTGCTTTGCAGGGGTGAAGCGTATGGGTGAGCTTGGGATGCAAATTTTGGATAGTTGACGAGGAAGGGCCCCGGATCGATCCTCTGGTGCCCTCTTTTTCTTACGGCGCGCAGCGCTCTTGAGGTTGACATGGATCCGGTATGGAAGTCGACGATGATGATCTTGTCTGGTGTTGGCGCTGCGGTAGTTGTGGCGGCAGCCAATATTGGTGACCCCGAATATGAAAATCGCATTTATCACCCAGTCCAAGGGCAGGGCAGTCACTCCGAAAATATCGTATCAGGGTCAAGTGCTAATTTAGGTGTTTTGCACGGCATGCTCCACCTTGACAGGTTGGTATTGCATGTTGACAAGCCTTTTAAGAGCATTACTTTGCATGCCAGGGCTTACCGTGGCAATTTGGTGTTCGGCGACAAGATTTTAACGTCCGTAGAGAATATCTATCCATCAGAAGAGAGGTTGATTTATAACATCCTTTCCTCAATTATTATTCCATCTAACGAAGAATTAAGTTCCATTGAAGGCCATGAAGACCCGATCATGGCGGAAATTTATGCTGTGGTTGATGGCAGAGAAGTCGTTGTCTACACCGGTCAATTAGTACCACGTACTTCAAGTTGATTTTACCTTATCCCAGAAGGTTTAGCCGTAGGAATGAATATCGGTTCTCCAGTAAATGGCGATTTGTCATGGGTAATAGTTGCCCCAGATGAATCCCTGAGTTCGAGAACAAATCGACCTCCCGATTGATTCAACTGAGAATACAGACTCATATTTGAGTTAGGATTAACTTGGAATAGTTTTGTCAGAAAATTAGTTATCCCGCTGAAGCCATTCCCCATCTCCCTACCAGCTTTTATTTCACCCTCGTTCATCAATAGAGGGTCATTCTCGAACCCATATTTCTGATCACTTGATCCGGTCAGAAAATCTTTGATTACCACCACCGCGTCTTTCGTGCCGGTGACGCCAGCAATTAGTGGCCCGCCCACATCAGAGAGAAGACTCAGATATTGGGCCGTGCTTTTTAGGGCTTCAAGATCGGGGGTCATCTCGATCCCATGTTTCCCGACCATTCTGGCAAGAATCCCCTGAAGATTTTCTTCCGGTGTCGCCTGATTTAGTTGACCGGCTTCATCTCGTGAGAGATTCATGTTGCCCAAAAACCTCTTACGCTGGCTCTCCAAGGCCTCCCGCCCAGCACCACTAGACGGATCGGCCGCAAGGATCCCCACTAAGTCCCGAATCTGCTCCCCCCCCAGGGAATTGACGTCGACTCCAAATTCACGGGCCTTGTCGATGTACCCATCCATGCCTTGGGCGCCGTACTGCTTGTACGCCCCCTCCCACCCGAGCCACTGGGTCGAGGACATCCCGGTCAAATTTGCCATGGCTCCGGCGCGCACTAAGGGGTCTCCGTAGGCCTTGCCGGCATAGCCCATCAGCATGGAAAGGTTGCTGCGGCTGTCGTCGCCCCCGGGTACCGCGATATCGAGACCGAGGCGCCGCATCATGTCGGCGACGGACGAACGCGATCCAAACGCCCCCTGCTCGCGAAGCAGGTCCATCATGAAGGGACTCATGGATCCGGTAGGATCAAGGGCTCGGTACAGGGCGACGTTGCCGGCCAAGCCGCCCCCGGGGCTGCGAATGGCCGAATCGATGCTGCCGATCATGGATTCGGCACCGCTCCCCTGCATCCCGGCCAAACCACGCTCTCCGCCGTATCGGGAGGCGGCGCTGTAGGCGGCGAGGTACCCGGAGGAGTTGAATTGCCCGAGCCCGATGGACTGGAACCGCTCGATCGCGTGCACCACGGACCCCATCACCTCGTCGGACCGGTTCCACATGCCGCTGCGTGCGATCGCCTCCCCCACCATGGTGGCGTATTCGCCCTTGGTCATACCCCCCTTGCCACCGGTCGCGCCGGTCCGCTGGAGACGCCCGAAGAGCTGCGCCGACTGATCGGGGGAGACCCCGTACCCAACCCCCCACCCGGCAGCAAACCGGCTGCCGCTGGCTGCTTCGTCGATGGAGGGATCGCGGGAGAACCGGGTGTAGGTGCGGACGTAGGAGCGCATCTCCTGACCGGAAATCCCGATATCGGTGCCGAGTCCATGGAGTTTGGCGCGGAAGGAATCGAAGGTGTCGGTGGTGGCGTTGAGGGAGCGGCGCAGCTGTCCGACGTCGTTCTGTTCGGACGTGGCTTGGCCGAGCGCCTGGGAGGCGATTGATCCAATGCTGCCGATTCCCGCGGCCCCGAGAATCCATTTTGCGGGGCCGCCCAGGAATTTGAGGAGCCCCCCGGTCACGCCCCCGCCCCCATCGGGAACGGGTTCCCCCCCTGGGCTGTGACCGGGGGCGGTGCCGGGACGTGCTCCCCCAAGCCCATCCAGCACCGTTGGCGACCAACCGGGAATACCCCTCCCGATGCTGGCCATGATTGCGTTTTTGTTGCGTTCGGCCGTTTTGGGGTCGACGTTGAGGTTCCCGGCATCGCGATGCCAGCTCATCCAGTCAGGGTAACGCTCCCCCCGAATGTACGACGTGCCGGGGCCCCTGACTTCTCCGGCCTGGATGCGCCGGTAATTCTCCTCCAACTTGGAGGCAACAGCCGCCGCCTCTTCAAGCCCCTCGGCGCCCCAGTCGATTTCCTGGAGCTGCTTGCCCTCGGCGACCGCCTGGCGGATCACCCGGACGAATTGTTCGACGCCGGACTTCGCCCGCTCGGTTCCGACGTCAATATCAAAACCGACGCGCTCGGTCATCAGGTCACCTCTTCCCAGTCGTCCGGGCTCGAAGCTTCGAGGATTTCCCGCATCTCCTCATCGCTCAGTTCGTCAATGCTTTCGTCGTCCTCGAACTCTTCGTTGCCTTCGGCCTCGTCGCGATCGAGTCGGACGGCGTAAAAATCGGCCCACATCTGTTCGTGGGTGGCGTCAAGGAACCGCGGGTCGGTCGGTGGTAGGTTGTACCTCTCCCTGAACCACCACTCAATGCTCTTCCTGAGCCTGTCCCCCCGCGACCTCGACGTTGGCTTGAGCTTGGAGGCGAAATCGGGCCTCGGCCTTCTTGACCTCCGCAACCACCCGCATGGCCATTTTCAGGCGAGGTTCGTGGTCAGGGTCCAAGGGGTCGATGCCCTGCGGGTCACCCATGCCGACCGGCCACCCCGTGTCAGGCTGGCACACGAGCACCTTCAGGGTGGAAACAACCTCGGCCGGGGCGCTGAGCCACGACGGCAGCGGTTCGACGCCGTAGGTCAATTCGGACATCTCGGCCATCACGGCGAAACTCAGGCGCGGGGTGCGCCGGAAGACCTGGAAGCGGCCGATGCCTTCGACGTCGATGGTGTAGGTTTCTGGGGGGGATGAGGCCATGGGGGGAGCCCTCTGTGGTTGGAGTGGAGGGGATCCATCCCCATTCGGTCATCCTGAATTCAGGGGTCAGTTCAGCAGGCCAACCCCAGAGACGGACAAGGCCAGGAATCGGGCATTCGACACCGTAATGCGATGCTTCTGGACGTCGATGTCCCCTGAGTCGTAGGAGCATCCCAGGTACTTGCGGAGCACCTCGCCGGTGGCCTTGTCCTGCACCTCCAGGTCGAACACGTACCCTGTGAGGGCGGCATCGCCGTTTTCCGGCACGACGCCAGACGGCATCTTGTCGACGACCAGGGTCATGCGGGACATGGAGACCTCATACCGGCCCTGAGTCGGGACGTGCTCCTGGGGATCGATATTTCCGATCCCACTGGCAGCCTCCAGCCCATACGAGCTGGAGAGACGAGCCGACTGCGCCATGCCGACGGCAACGCCATCGATGAGCACGATGACCTGATTACCGGTGCGAACCTTTTGATTGATCTTGGCCATGATCTAGCCCCCCTTAGGCCGTGGCCGTGCCGCTGTAGGGCACGGCGTGGATTACGATCAGGCCGTAATTGTTGGGGATCCCAACGGAGGCCTGGAAACTGAGCTGAACTGCGTCACCGTTGGCAGTGGCAGTGATCGAGCGATAAGGGGGGCTGACCGCATCGCCGACCAAAAGACCTGGACCGAACGGCGCTGGAATCGCCAGGTCACGGCACACACCGTCGGTCCTGGAAACGTACTGTCCCAGCAGGGAGGGGCTGACCATCTGACCAATCAAGGGATCGATTGCGGCGCGCACCAGCCGGGACAGGTAGTCGTAGCCGGCGCCGACCGAGACCTCGACGTTGTAGAAGTTGGTGTCTTGAACCCAGGTCGAGATCGACTTGACGCACCGGGTAGTGCCGTCGGAGCGCTGCTCCATGCAGAGCACCCCACCGGTGATCAGGGTGTCGGTGTCCGAAGGGTTGCGGATCTTCCCCACCCGACCGGTAGTGGTGTTCATGACCACTTGCTCCAGACCCTGCGTCTTGACGCTCTTGTTGGTCATCGCGGTGCCGGGTGCCGACCCGGAAAACCCGGCCGCGATCAGGGCGGCCGTCATGTACCCGGGACGCAGGGTCAGGGCTCCGCTGGCGTCGTAGTCGTAGTACCCGGGGAAGACCACGGACATCCGGGTATCTCCGAGAGCAGTCGCCGCCGCGAGCGCATCCGGGCCGGTCGCCCCCACCGCGAGACCGACGAGGCCGCGGCGCTCGGCCTTGGCCGTGCCGGACATGTAGGTGCAGTGGGTGGAGACCATCGAGTGGACGGCAAGGTCGGCGCTGAGGGGGACAACCCACTGCACATCCTCGGCCTGGAGGGTTTCGAGAATGGTGGACCAGTCGGCGATGGCGGTGGTGGAGGTGCCGGTGGTGAAGCGCTCCCAGTGCCCATCGACCCAGGGCGTGGTATAGCTGATGGCGTGGATTGCAGTCCAAGCAACCCCATCGGTGGAGGTGTTGGCGGTCCAGATCGATGGGGTGAATAAACCGGCGTTGTTCTGTATTCCCGGCAACGACAAGACCGTGGCGTTGAATGATTGAAGACCATATCCCTTCACGATCCTTGCAGAGGCAAGCACGACGGTGATGGTTACGGTGAGGTAGCCAACCCATGTGATGCCGGTCAGGTCGCTGCCATCGGTGAGAACTTGTTTCGGGGTCTTGGCTCCAGAAGTCGCGCTCTGAATGGTCCCACCAGAAAGTATGAACTCGACATCGTTTACCCCGCCATTTCCACCAAGCGCCATTGGGGAACAGGTAATCGTGGCGCCAGTCAGGTCAATGACGGCATCGTTTTCGTCGTACAACTCGATTCCGGCCAGCATCAAGTCGGGCGCCGATATAGCGCCGTTGATTCCAGTATAAATCGGCGGGATGGAAACCTGGAAATGAGTCGATGCAGCCGGAGCAACTCCCGATGCACTCCAATACCGATTCGACCGAATCCCCACCACTTTATTGGGGGCTCCGGTCTGGGCGCTGGGGTCGAAGGCCTTCTCGACAGCCGTGAGCAACTCACCGCTGAGCAGCGTCGCGCGGGCATCGGACGGGGTCGCATAGGTCACGGGAACGCCGAACGCACCGCCGGTCGATTGCCCGATGATCGCCAGAGTGTTCCCGGCCCCCACCTGATTGTTGCTCAGGGCGGTCGTGTCGATGGCCGATCGAACCTGCGGCGTGATCAGATTCTGTCCGTTGAAGAACATGGTTCACCCTCCCCTTACTTGGCCGGTCGGCCGCAAAAAGCCGTGAAGCGCGCGTCGAACCCGGCTTCGGTATCCTTGACAACGCCCGCGCGTTTCATCTCGCCGAAAAAGGCGTTGACCAACTCCACCCGCCTGTCGCGGATCGACAACTGCTGGCAGAACTGCTCCAGCGGCATGGTGGGATCGGCGGTTTTCTTGCTCGAAGTGGCGCTGGCCATGTCTTGCTCCCCTCTTACGGCTGAATGGAAATCTGAGTCGTGGCGACAGGGACACCGGTCCCGACCATCCTAACCCCTGCATAGCCCTTGCAAGTGATCGACATTTCGACGATGTAAATCGGCGCGCCGTAGGTTTCGTAATCCTCGCTGTCACTGAACGACCACGAGACCTCTGACAGGCCGGACAGAGCGAAAATATCCAGGTTGGCAACCATGATTTGCCGCAACACCTTGCGCAGCTCGATCCGGTCGTCGGCATTCTGGCACCACCCCCGCCCCTGAATCGCGACGTCGGTGAGACCCCCTTGTATCTCGTCCCCCCCTACCTCGCCGGCGTATTCGCCCAAGCCGCGCTCGGTGATGGAGTCACGGCTCAGTTTTAACGTCACGACGGGGAACTTCGTATCGTCCTTGCGCGGGGAGACCGTATGGACTTCAAGGGCACTTGCGTGGTTGGCGAGAATTCCGAGCCTATCGCGGGCATCGAGGAGCCCGGCCCGCAGCCGATCGCGGACGACGGTCAAGGCATCGTTTGATTCGTCGGTGTAGGTGGCGCCGGGGGTGACCGACTTGGAGTCGGCAAGAACGCCGTCTTCCCACAGGTGGTAGGTGTAGGCAGCCCCGTCAGCAAGGGCATCGATATCCAGCAGGGAGGTTGTGCCCGGATCGGGCGCCCCGGCGTAGACCTGGACCAATCCGGCATCGTTTGGCGTTGCCGGGATGGGGGCTGACGTCAGCGAACGAACGACCTGAATGACCGCAGCGGTCGATTGCAGGACGAGCGTGATCGCGGCGCCGACTGGGTTGGGGATCAAATACCGAATCACTGGAAGGCCTCCATCAGGCGGTTTTGCACATCTCTGCGGACAGCCTCCTCCACGACGGCCTTGGCGTCGCGGCGAAGTTCTTCAGCAGTCTGTTTTGCGGGGAATTTCCCGGGCTGAGCCGGGCTGAGCCAACCCTTGGAGTCTTCGGTCATTATCCGAAACGTGAGGTATTCGCTGTGTTTCGCGCCCTGCTTTGCCTCGGGCGCAGGATTCTGCATGCGCACCATCCCGGCCATGTTCCGGGCCGAGACACCGTGGATCCCCATCGCGGAAAGGTCTTGCTTGCGCAGCCGGTCTCCCCATGAGTAGCGGGGGGCGTTGACCCTTACCGGAGACCGGGTACTGACCCAATAAGCGCCTGTGCCAGAACGACGATCCCCTGATCCGACCACGAAAGATCCGTTTTTGTCGGCAAACCACTGGTGGACCTCTTCCGGCATGGACCGTCCCGACATGGTCGATCCTGGCGTGCCCCAGCGGAACGGGATGATCAGGTAGCGCTTTCCGGTCTTGCTCAGCCTCACCTTGTGGGAGGTTGAGAGCATCTGCTTTAGGTCGCGCGCAGGTGAACCGAACTCAATGGCCCTGGCGTGAGGTGCATCCGAAAAAACCTCGCCGTGGAACGGTCCATGTCGCGCGATTTGAATCGACCGCAGATAAGTTCCAGTCCTCGGAGTTATGGTCATCCCGTTGGGGAGATTCTTGCCTCCTGCGTACCCCATCCACCGGGATTGACCCTCTTCGCAGACCATGGAAACCGCTGCGGCCAAATTGGGAAACATCTCCCCGGTGATCGGCGCCCCCGGCGGGATCCACACCCCCACTTGCGGGGAGATGCGTGGCCTCATCACTGCCGACCGAAGAGGTCAAGCCGGCGCAGGACAATCCGTCGGGGTAGATCGGCAGAACCGCCGTGGTGGGTGCGCGACATTGGGATTTCATTGAAAACGTAATACTCGGGGCCACCCCTCCCGGTCAGGGTGTAGCGAACACCGGATGGCGGTGCACCGGATGGCCATATCAGCACGCCGTCCACCAGGTTCGGCGGATCAAGACTGACTCGATTTCGATTGCCATCAAGGTAAACAGCAGCGTCGAACACGGGGTTATAGAAATTCACCGACTCGGTCCCAGTACGAACCACCACGGTCGAGAACGACTCGGTGGTGTCAGCCAGGGTGAACCTATCCCCCCACCCGGCAGAAAAAGACGGGCTATCCGATGGGCACACGATTAGCAAATCGCCATTTTCCCACTGCCCGAATTCAGCCCACTGCCGCTTTGCTTTCACCCCAGACAAGGCGCAGATGCAGGGGACCGAAGGAGATTCCCAGAAAATCCCCATCCCTTTGCAGGTCGGGCAATCGGCCTCTGGGTTATTCGTGGGGCTCAAGCATGGACATGAATGGGAGCGCGACCAAAGCATGTTCTGCCCGACATCTGCGATGAACCCGTCGAATTCAGAGGGTGATAATCGCATCAGCACACCACCATACGGATGCCGTGGATACGGTCCATGAGGCTCCGAATGTCCTTATCCATGTTCGCCCTGGTCTTCTCTGGGTCAAAACTCATGGAACGCGAAAACCCGTCGAAGCTCATCGACCCGGAGGAAGGAACCAGTTGGTCCTCTACCACCATCAGGACAGCCATGCGCTTGACCATCTCGACAAGATCAGGCCACTTGGTGAACGCATCCTGGATGCCGGCTGTGTACCTCAGACGCATGACCTGGGGGATGGTCGTCGCCCCGGCCATCGCCGACAGGGTGAAGGCGTTGAGGGGGCCGATGAATGCAGCCCCGGTCGGGACGATCCGGATCTCCCCGGGCATCCGATCGAAACGAATCCAGGATGTCGGAACGGTAAAAACCGTCTGAAATGGGGAGGGATAGACGAATTCGAGGGATTCGACGGAGATTAGGGGGCTGTAATTCGTGCGCGTGAACGCCCAGCGATCATCGAAAAACAGATTCATGCTGTAGTCGTATGGGGCCTCCATTTCCCACCGGGTTCCGGCTGCGTCCAACGCGGCGATCTCAACCTGATCGGCGTCGTTTGGGATAATCACAGTCGGCGTGAAGAAAGTGCGTAGCTTCCGCTCCAACCAAGCCTCTGCCGCAAGAACCTTGTTCCACAGGTAGGAATCGCTGGGCGAAAACCCAGGGAAGTAACTGCGGGCCGCCGATACAATCCGGTCGGCCCGCAGCTCGTCAAGCGTTGCTACCTTATTGGCGTCGTTGAACAACATTTACGTCAGGCGCCGGCAGCCTGATTGGCCAAGAAGTCGGCCACCGCAGCGCAAGCCTCGACGACACCCTTGCGGGGCCCCTCGGGCCTGGCATTTTCAGACGCCAATACCTTGGCGTGAATGGAGGGGTCGGCCTTGAGCTTGGCTTTGACTTCAGTCAACAGCATCTCACCGTAATTCTCTTCGGCGGGATCGCTGGGGCTGGGGCTGCCGCCTTCACTGACGACCGCCGCGCCGTCGGAATTTTCAGCGCCAGCCGCCTGATTGCTTTCGCCTTCCTGGGCCGGTTCTCTGACGGCAGGGGCACCCTCGCCGGAACCAACAACCTCAGCGCCAGGAGCGGAATCACCCGCGACGGGGGCATCGGAGTCCACCGGGGGCGGATTGGCGGGGACGCCCGGCGGATTCGGAGCGGCGGCATCGTGCATGAAGTACCCGGGAATCCGACAGAAACGTTCTGCCTGCTCCTGGGAGATTTCCTCGGACACATGGCACCCATCGGCGGTCTTGGTGAAGGCGACCCCGTTGATCAATTCCGAGGCGTTGGGTAGATCGCATCGAACCTGAGGCATGGCTTTTACTCCTATGGGGGTAGGGGAATGAAAAAAGGGGGAGGAGAACCTCCCCCTTTCTCAGACACTACGATCACGACGCCCTTAGCCGAAAGGCAGCCAGGTGGCGCTGTTGGGCAGGATATTTTTGATCACGACATGCTGCCGACGCTTGGCCAACCGTAAATAGCCGAAGAGCAGCTGTGCCCAGGGAATCTCGGCGGTGGCCGTGGGATACAGCGGGAACTTGGTCATCGGCAGGAACTGCTGCCACGAAATCGCGTCGGCGCCGGAGCTCATCGACAGCAGATAGGCCTTGGTGGTACCGGGGATGTCGCGGTTGAGGTCGGTGTAGACGGTGGTCGCGCCGGACTTGGGCACGCGGACTATCCGACGGAAGTCGGTGACCGCGTTGGTGCCATTCTTGCGGCTGCGGTAGATCACGTAGCCGGTCTCGGCACCGGAGGCGCTGGCGGTGATGGTCAGGACCACTGCATCGCCCGCAGCGACAGTGACCTGGGCCGAAATAATGCCGGTTGACTCCCCGGTCTCGGACGTACCGGTGACCAGGTAGTAGTAATTGCCGGCATGGGCGGCACCGAACGCGCTGGAGGCGTTGGCGGCAGGAAGAGCGGGGACAGCGCTTACCGGGGTGTAGGTGTTGGCGGCGGCGAAAGTCGCGTACCCAACCTCGAACGGCATCTGTTGATCTTCCTCGCGGATGAACACATCCGACACCGTCGCAATGTCTCCTTGCGAGGTGCGGATGCCGGTCACCGGAGCGCCGAGATCGATGCCGCCGTTACCGACCCCGGGCAACGGCACGCGATAGGACGGAGTGAGAACCGCATCCATGTCGGCCTGGGTCTTGGGGCTCCAGAAGACGTGCGATGCCCGCCCGAAGTTGCCAAACCCGGCAATGGTGGCAGCGGCGTTGAAGAAGGTGATAGCGCCATTGGCCACCAACGACTGGGCCTGCATATCCATGACGTGCAGGTTGGATCCCAGACCGTTGATTTGAGCCTCGATGCCGTCGAACTCGGTCGGAACGACCGAGGCATCGCCCTCAAAGCAGAACACCTCGGCGTCGGAGAGCAGCTTGATGGCGCCGTTGGCCTGCTCAAGCGCGATCGAGTCGATCAGGTTGTTTTGCAAACTCTGCACGAAGGTGACGGACCGGCGGTCCATCAGGTATTTGACCATCCCAACCCGGCGAGCATACACGCCGGTGGACTGGCGGATGGTCCCCGCCTCCCCGGTGGCGCTGGAGCCGGGGAAGCCGCCGACGCCGCTCTGTTCCATCCACTCGTCGACGGTGGCGATCGCCTTGTTTTTCTGGAGCTGATTGAACAGGCGCAGGTGCTGATTGGCCTGAATCGTCGATTTCATGGTGCCGTCGAGCGACTGGGGACGGAGCGCCCCACCACCGGACAGGGCAGCAACATCAGTCCCGTATCCAGCGGTCAACGCCTTGTTGAGTTCACGGGCAACATCAAGGCCCATCGAACCCTGACCCCCCCCGCCTTGGCCCATGTTGGCCATCATCTGCAACAAAACTGGGTTCATCACAACCTCCTAATTCCGAGAAATGGCCTCAAAAGTGGAACCAATCTGGTACCGCTTCAGGCAAAAAAAAGAACGCTTACCGCTTAGCCGCTGCGTCGATCCGGGCCTTGATTTCAGGGGTCAACGGGATCGAGTTATTGACCATCGTTTCGACCCTCTGAAGATCGACCCCAGAGAATTTGCCCTCGTCGAACAACGCCATGCCTTTGGTCAAATATTCGCCGTCGGCACCCTCCCCATCGGGAGAAGCGGGAGCACCTGCCCCCGCAACCGAAGCGGGGGGGATGACGCTCAAGGTCGCCATCCTGCCCCCAGGGGCGGACAGCGCCTTGCGCAAATCGCCCATTTCGGCACGAATGGAGGCGTTCTCGGCCATCAGCTTGCGGTTGATGTCAACCATGTTGCCGAGAGAAGACACCATCGACTTGGCCAACTGGTTTTGGCGCTTGCTGATGGCACGCATGATCGCAATGCCATCCAGCACATCGACCTCTTCACCATCGACGGTCGCCTTCATGGCGATCATCGACTTCCCGAAAAGCTCATCGTCGTCGTCTTCGTCATCATCGCCGCCAGCCGCCTGCTGTTTGGCTGCAGCTGCAGCAGCAGCTTGATCGCTACCATTGGCCTTTTTCTTGGCCTCCTCTTGCCGTGAAACCTCTTCTTCATCGAGCTGCGCGCCCATGCTCTTGGTCATGTCGCCGTGACCAGCCAATTGGGCGAGCAACTGGTCGAAGCCAGCGTTCTGCTGTTTGCTCATGGTTTGAGCCTCCTGTGTTGTTTGAGACCTCGTGCGAGATCGTCGAAGAAACGCTCCACCCACTCGGCGGATTGCGTCAGGGAAAGGCCGAAGAAACTGGTGCTGTGGGCAATTAGCTCTTCAGCTTTTGCCCCAACAGCGCCCGATCTGATCGCATCGGATATGCGATCCCGGTACTCGAAATAGGAGTGGGAGTGCCCCGCCATCGACTGGGGGCGGAGCGATCCTCCACCGGTCAGGGTGGCGGAGTCGGTTCCATAGCCTGCGGTCAACGCCTTGAAGAGGTCGAAGCCACCATCGGGGGACATTGATTTGGCGAAGGCACCAAAGGGGATTGCTGCTGCGGTTGGGACTGCGGGATTGACGGGGGTCTTACTCAGGCCGATGTTGCTCCACAGGGTCTTGGTAACCCGGAGTGGATCCTTGTCGTCGCGAGCTAAAACCTTCCCGCCAACGCTGGGATACCACCGCTGGGGGGGGGAAACCTCAACAAGCGAGGCCCAGACCGCATTAGCGTTCTCTGCTGCGGGGCCTGAACCTGTGTAGAGCTCGGCCTTGACGTAGGTGGCAACACCAGCAATCTTGACCTCGACAGGCTGACCGATTTCGTACAATCCGTAGTTTGGGATCCCCATTCGCGGTCCAAGCTGCGTGAGGTGGTCGAGGTCAAGATTCCCATACTTCAGGTAGTAGTCGGCCGAAGCTTCGAGCGCCTTTGCCAAGATCGTCTCATCCTGGAAATCCTGGGCTTCGTTGGACGCCTCCATGTAGATAAAGCGGCGCCCGCCATCCTCAACCGGCGAGGCCTTGAGGAATCCGTCGAGCACCACGTAGTCGATTTTGCCAATATCGCTGTCGTTCATCGCGCCCCCGACTGGGCAAAAAAAAACCGCCCTGCCACTGCGAGTGGCGGGGCGGTTCATAAGAAGAACCCTGTTCCGGAATCGTGGTGTCACGACGCCGGAGATCGCAAATTCAAGACCTACGGAAGAACCCTACGACCCCCTTTCTTACCTCGCCCATCATCTGGGGGCCAAGACCGACCGTTTCCTTGCACTTTGGGCACACAACCTGAAGCCCGTCGGGTGCCATGATGATGGCCTTGGTGCGCAACATGGGGTGGCCATCGCGCGACACGGAATCGAGCTTTGCGTAGCAACTCGGGCAGACCAATCCGACGCTCATGGCTGCGCCGCCAGGACTTCTTCGAGAAGCCCTTTTTCCCGCATCAACGCAAGGTATCGATCCCGACTCGTCCCGTCGGTCAACACCCCCTCTTGCGTTAGGCTGTCGGCCTCTTTTTCGATCTCGGACAACCTCTTTTCGGCAGCCGAAAAGATCAACTCCTCGGTAGCTTGGAACCGGCTACCAAGTGCCTCGACCTTGCCGAGCTGGTCCATGATCGGGGCGAACTGGTCGCGTGGTTTCGTCATGAGTTGATCCTAAAATCACGACGCCTTGGCTGCCTTTTGATCGTTCGCCGCATCCCCGGACCTAGCCGAATCCAGGTAAGAGGCAAGGCCAGTGTCGTCGATACCCTCAAACGGAGAGGTCAGGGTCTCGCGTAGCCCGTATTTCTTGGCGAGCCGATCACGCGCCGCCTTTTCCGACTGGTGGTCGGCAACCAAATCGATCAGCTCGACGTCACCGGTCTGCCCGAGTCGATCTATCCTCCCATTGCGCTGAGCATGGGTCTTCGCGGTGTCGGGGGTGTCATACTGAACCAGCCACTTTCCGCGCTGCGCGTTCAACCCGACAGCGCCGGCATCGGATGCAACCAGGATGTCTCCATCCCCCCGGGCAAAGGCCTGCCGTTTCCGGTTCTTCTCCTTCGTGGAGTCGGCTCCGGTGAGGACGATGACTTTGTGACCTTCAGAGGTGAGCCTTTCGGATAGGGTCTTCACAGCCGACAAAGACCGGGCAAACACGATCCCCGGTTTCCCTTTCCGCTCCTGCGCGATCCTGGACACCTCGCCAGCCTTGGCCCCCTTGGGGTGCTCGTTCAGGATCTTGTCGACCGCAGTTCCCTTGAGGATTCCGAGGTTCCTCTGGAGCGACTGCGCCAGCGCCTCGTGCCCATTGGTCGGCACCCCCGAAAAACTCGACGGACTGATTTCCTTCATCGCCTCGACATCAACCCCCCCCTTGATCCTGGCGGCGGTGGCCCGGCCGATTGCAGCTTCAAGCCGAGACATATCGGCATGCTGCTCCTTCGATAGGGGGACATTGACCTCTGACTCGGTGGCGGAAACCCCGGAAGAGATGCGCCCAGGGTAGAGGTAGGCGGCCAGCTCCCGGCGGAGCTCGTCTTGGGATGCCGGGGTGTTGACCCCGTACCGGCGCATGAAGGCGTCGCGATCCGAATACCGGTCGGGATCGAGCTTCGAAAGCAAATCGAACACCTCGGATGTGTCGTTTTTCGCCGGATCGGCGGTGGCGTTCACGTAGTAGTTGGCGTTATCGGTCACCCCGTCGATCACGTTGGCCATGGTGCTGTTGGCCTTCCCGCTTCGGTTCAGCAGGTCGTGGCCCTCGTCGACCATCACGTAATCGGCTCCGATCCCCTCCTTTTCAAACACCCCGCGAGACCACTCCTTGCGCTCCTCCCTCGACATACCTGCGATCCGGGAGACCATTTCGTCCTCGGTAATGCCCTCGTGGGCGGCTCCAAGGTGGACCAAATCATCGCGCAGCGACTGGTGGGTGACGACCACGAAGTGGTTTTCGGGGTTGCGCAGGGCGTTCAGACGCTCTTCGCGCGAAGCGCCGGGCTCGGCATGCCACTGGAATTTCCCAGGCTCCAGGTTCGTCAGGGCCTCGCCATTGAACTGGCCCTGGACAATCGAGGGAACGACGAACAGACCGCGCTTGGCTTTTCCTTGACCCTGTAAGTGAGCAAAACCGGTCAGGCCGATGGTGGTTTTCCCAGACCCGACACCCTGAGCCAGCTGAATTCGGCGATTCGCCTCGATCAGCTTTACCGCGCGCTGCTGGTTGATGTACTTGCCATCCATCGTCCGGGCAAACGTGAAAGGCAGCTTTTCCCCGGGGCGGAAATTGCGCCCGACGTTCCCCACCAACGAGGCGAGCTGCCGCTCGGCGGCATGCCCCAGGGTGAACCTCTGCCCGGCCTCAATGGTGGGATCGGATGATTCCGCCTGCGGCTTCTCGCCCATGAACAGACTCATCTGGGCCTGATCCAGGGCTTCGCGGGCGGCCCGTGACTGCGCCAGCTTTTCGCTGACACCCCCTGAGGTGTATTTCCCCTGGAGGCGGTTGCGCAGCCTGTCGACCTCTTGCCGGTGGATTTCGTCGCGGCGACGCCTGGCATCTGGGTCGACCGCGTCCAGGTGCTCAAGATCGCCCCGAATCGAACGGCTTCCAATCTTCAATGGGTCTTCGTGGATTCGGTTGTAGTGCTGACTGAACTCACGGGAGACGGCACCATTGATGTGGTCCTGGATGGCGGCATAGGCTGCCTCACGGCTGCCCATGTGGCGGATGTATCCATCCCACCCCAGGCGGGCCCCGGATAGCTGCCCCTGCATCTCCTCAACTCGCTTGTTCCACCCCTCCCATTCGGTGGACACGGCCTCACCGAAAAACCCGCGAGTCATTTTCTGCGGCTCTTTCGCCCGCAGCGCTTCCAGGTCGGACGAAAGCTGCTGGGCCTCGGGGGAGTCTCTGGCTATGTGGTTGGCGAACCACTGCCGGAGGATCCCCCTCCCCTCGTGGTCGAGATCGCCGATGGGGGTGAATGCAACCTTCCCCTCGGGAATGGAGCCAAGGGTCCGATGCAGGGCCTCGACGGCGACGCCCTGATCCAGACGCTGCCGATGCAGGGGGGAGCGGTCGTTTCCAAACCGGTCGGAAACGAACCGATCAGCCAACCCTTGGAACTTCTCTTCGTAGGAATCGGCCTTGACCGGTTTCCCGTCTTCCCCGATGACCGGGGCAATCGAGCGCAGGGCTTCAAAGTAAGCCCCCCGGCTCCCCTCGGGGACGGTACGGATCAAATCTTCGTTGCGCAGGTCGGCCACAATCTGGGCCGGGGCGTCGCCGTCGGCCATGCGTCCGCCGATGTAGTCCTTGATGTTTTTGCCGAGGTCTTCCCCGGGAGAAAATGGCTCGGCCATTCGATCGGCAACCCCCATCTGGGCATTGCTCAGAAGATCGGGACGGCGGGCCATCCCCACAGGGAGCCACCCCTCCTCGTCCTGCTTGCCGGTCTGGATATCCAGGGAGGTTTTGAGTCGAGTGAAGTGGTCGCGATCAATGGGGGTGGTCAATTTGCCGATGGCGTCTGGGTTGACTGAGATGTGGGCTCCATCTGCATCCGTCGCGATTTCGAAGTCGCCATCCTCAAGGCCGATGGCTTTGGCCCGCTCGGTTGCCCCCTGCCGACCAACCTTGCCCATCGGCAGCTTCAGCGGTTTCCCGGCTGCATCCCGGCGCAGAGCCACGATCATGGCGGCCGTAGCCTCCTGCTCGCCCAGGGTCGTACCAAGAGCCTCCTTCATCGACTCGACGGCCTCCATGCGCGCCCGGTTGATGCGGAAGGCGTCGGCAATCCCTGCGCTGTCGACGGCATCCGGGATTTCCATCGACTCGACCTGCCTGCGCAGGCTTTCGACCTGTTGCAAGGCCTCGGTTGTTGCCTCCACCGAGTTGTCGAGGTGATACCGCTCAAGGGCACCGGCGATATCCTGGCACTTGTCATGTCCGAGATCGGAGCGCAGCCGGGCCGCCATGGCCTCGGCGGCCCCTTGAATCCCGAGTGCATCAACAACAGAACGGTCAAGTAGCCCCTGGCCGGCAACGTTGAGGGCGACCGAGTTGAACCCGTTGTAGGCGCCGACGCCGAGGTGGCGCCGCATCGACTTGGCGTAATCCCGCCCCCCCACTTCCGAGACCTGTCCCAGAAAACCATGGGCGGCCATGGTCCTGACGTCGTCCTCGATCGATTTGCGGGCTTTCTCATCAAGGTCGACGTCCTTGGATGCCTCCAGGATGTAGGCGGTTGGGTCCGGGCTTGCGCGGCCCTGCTTGATGTCGGAGGCGGCCTTCTTTGCGGCCCGCTCGGATGCAGCCAGCTCTTTGCGCGCCTTAATGATGTCCAGCGCCTGGCTTGCCTCTTGGATGTTGGCGGTCGGAAGGTCCGATTCCGGCTTGATTTCACCAGCCGTTTGCTCAAACCCTTCAGGGGTTGCTGCTCCCGACTCGGTAGCCGGCGGGGCGTCTTCGCCCGCCTCCTTTGGCTGATGCTCCTTGCCGACATCGGAGCGCTCTTTGTACTTCGGCGCAAAACCCAAACCGCTGGATGAGCCAGCGACAGGGTCGAGATCGCTGACGTCCAGAGCTGCCGCGCCATCGGACCCAACACCGATCCGATCAAGACCGGCGTCTTCACGCGCCGCCGGATCGTTGGCGAGCCAGTTCCTACCGATCTTTTCGGCTTCCTTGGCGCGGCCCAAAAGAGCTCGGTGGTGCTCGTCGGCAACCGCCTGACGCTCCTTGTCGGAAAGACCTTCTAGCTTGTCGGCGGATGGCTTTAGGTCTTCGTCCTTCCACCCCAAAGCCTGGGCCGTGGCCTGGATATACCTCTTCTCGCTTTCCTTCCTGGCCGCGGCAACCTCGCCAAGCCGATCCTGTTTGGCCTGATGCACACCGGCGGCTTTGTCGGCCTTGACGCGCGCGCGCTCCTTCTCTTGGGCCTCCCTACGCTTTTCTGCGGACTCCTCCCGGTAGTGCTCCTCGCTTTTGACGCCTCGGAGCTTCAGGTAGTTGAGTTTCCCACCAGCCCCCCCGATGACGTGATAAACGCCAGTCCCGGGCGTCGACTCCTTGACCAGCACCGGTACACCTTTGCTGTCTTCGCCGTTGGGGTGGACCGTGATCCACCGAGCCCCGGCAGGAATTGCCTTGAGGAACAATTCGGATTCGGGTAACGTCGATTTTTGAAAGGCGCTCTGGCCCCCAAACAACGACTGAAAGGTGTTTGGGGTGTATCCTCCCTCGGCCATACCAGTCGGGGGTGAGATCCGGAGCGCCTTTTTTATTGTTTTCTCCTCGTGCACATGGATCGTCACGATGCAGTTATCCTCCCCTCCGTCCTTTAAGAACTTGGACGCTGCATAGACCACGATTTTCCCGTCGTAACGAACGCGCCACCATTCCCACCGAATCGTCTCACCCTGTGCGTTTTTCTGGACGTCAATCGGCTCTGTCCTCGCCACATGCGGCAGCGCCAGGATGTCGCCACGGTTGATTTGTGACCCGCGCTCCTTTCCCGACATTTCACCGTGTTTCCAAAGTATTTTGACGAGCCCAAACCCCTTCTCCGTCCCGGCCGCACGCTTGAGCGCTTTCCCGGACACCACAATCTCCCCATCCCGTTCTATGGCAGGCCCCTTGGGGAGCAGAATTTCGAGATCGGAAGTTTTGATGGAAACCAGAGCGCTGAATGGCCCAGTGAGGGGGTCGGCAAGGGTTGAGTTCAACAGAGCCCTGATTTGCCGCTTCTCGTGCTTGATTCGGTGATTTTCGTGGTCATCTCGGGGGGTGCTTCCGCCTCGTTGCCCGGGGCGGCCTTTGTGGCCCTTGAAGCTTTTCAGAAAGACGATCACTGCTCGACGAATGTTCATCTGTTCCCCCTTGTGAGGGGAACAGAATGCCGTCATGACACCACCATGCGGAGATGAACAGAATCATCAACTTCGGGCCTGATTTTCAGCTACGCCCCGGCGATGAGGTCGTGTCCAAATTGACTGGCCAGGCTGCGGAAGTCGCAATGGTTGATCGCGGAAACGAAAGGGCCGCCATCATCATCGGTTGGGACGATCATGGCGGCCCCGTGAAATACGCTCGGACGAGGTGGGTCACGTTCTCCGAGATTGAGTCGGTTAATCCGAGACCGGAATTCCCGTGTCGATCCCTTGGAGAAAAACATCCCCCCCGAGCGCCGCAAAAGCCTTGAGGACCTCCCGCTTGGATCGGATCACATCGACCAAGCGGTCAAAAGCGGCGTTGATCTTTTTGCGCTCCTCACCCTCGGGGAATGGGCGGTGCTCGATTTCACCGGTGAGAGGTGACCGGTAGTGCTCGTTCGAGGCGTGGTTCGACAGGTAGTCGTTTTTTCGCCCCATCTCTGCCAACCTGTCTTCGCACCACCCCTGGAATGCGCGGGCAGCCATCTCATCGTTTGCCGCCCAGTATGGCGTTTTCTTCCCCTCATCCAGCTTTTCTGCTTCGATGGCAAATGCCGATTTCGGGCTGCCAAACTTTGCCTCAATTTCTCCACCATCAGCATTCCCACCAAAGTGGGCGACTGCAATTCTCGTCCACCCATCCTTGTTTTTTTGCGCCTTTCGGCTGTTCCTTCCGCCAACCACAATGGAGGCGTCAATGTGGCGCAACGCCTCGGAAAGATCGGCGGATTTGGCAATCTTCTTCCCAATTTGGGTCCATCCCCCGCCATCCTTGAGGTTGTGCTTGGCAAGACGCACATCTTCTGCGGTGTAGACAAAACTTTTCGTGGACTGATGGGGCCCTGACCGCATCGCAACCAAGAGCCCATCGAATGCCGATCGGATTTCGCGATCCTGCATCACAAGCGGGTTTTCGGTAACGTGGGTGCTGCTGGCTTTTGACTCCCCACCGGATGCCTCAGGGAGGAGGTTGTCGAGGGCGTGAAACCACTCGTGCGCCAAAGCCCCACCGCCACCCATCTTGGTCAGGTTTATGATGCGGTGGGTGCCTTCCCAGTGCGCCCTAGCTGCACCCCCAAAACCGGCGTTGCCCCGACCGCGCGCCCCGAAGGCCATGGCAAGGCGCCCGTTCATTGAAACGAAGTTATCGGGCACGCCGAGGATATCGGCCAAGTCGGCAAAAGCTGCCGCCGTGTGTTCGACGTGGAATTTCGCCGCCCCCGGATCGCTGAGAACCCAATTCCCAGACTGGACCTCACGCAGATTGAAATGGCCCTTCAGGGTCGAAGTCGAATCGACCACCACTTCACGCCCACCGACACGCTCGTAACTGTCGGCGACCTTGAGCTGGAAACGAACCGTTTCGGCCCGTTCTCTTTGGACAGTAACCCTCTCCTTTTTGACCCAGTCCCAATCGGCAATTTTCCCCCTTTTCGCGCCCGCTACATGTTGCGCAAAGGCGTCGGATCCGCCCCTCATGCTGCGATACTTCAGAACGCCAATGAACCTTTCTCCCATCAGTTGCCACGCGCGGTGGATTGGGTTTTCGATTTTGTTGCGAAGTTTCGCCCCAGTGCGGATGGCGGAAATCTGATCCCTAATCTTGCGCTCTTCGAATTCAATGTCGGAATCATGGGAAACCCACCCACCACCAAGATCACGGCGCTTTGATTCGAACTCTGGATGCGCGGCTTTCCATGCCAAAACCTTGTCCCACGCCGCGTCATGCCGTGGAGACAACTCCACGATCCTTTGATCAAGTTCTGGGTTCGGTTTCCACTTCCTGTCGATGCGTTTTTTCTGATCCCACCGCGCATTGCTCAGCTCGTTACCAAGCCGATTCGCGTCCTTCTGGAGCTCCTCAATCTCACTTCTCAGCTCCACCCGAGCTTTGCTCATCACTTCGAGGATGCCTTGCAGCTCCCCGATCCAAGTTGTTTCCTCTTCAGTCAGCATCTCGCCTTCGAACTCATCGCGAATCTCTCGCAGGACATCGGTCACTTGATTGGGGGTGATGCAGGTCTCCAGTCGATCGCGAAGTGATTCGAGGCCCAGCGTGTAGTCCTGCCGCGCCTGCGGAGACTCTTCCGAAGGCTTAGGGGCGATCGAGGCATAGATTCGATCAATCAGCCACCCGGCCCCAGGATCCATCCCTTTCCCCTGGAGAGCATCCCAATCGACCTCCCCGAACAGGTGGCTTTTGGTGATCACATCCGCGGCTTCGCGCGGATTCGTCTCCAAGTCGGTCCAATCGATGTCGGTAGACCGGACGCGCTCTTTCGACCGGCTCATCCTCCTGATCGTCGCGGCCGCCGCCTCTTCTTTTCGGCTCCCCGCGACGTACCCCGTATCCCGGAATCGGTAGTTGGGGCTATTGGGGTCCAGATCATCAGCGTCGGCATAATCCGGGGTTTTCACCGCAGCGGTGGCAGTCCGGGGCCTCTGGGCGCGACGCGCCTTAATTTTTGGCGTTTGGGTGGGGGCAGATGACGCCGCACCGGTTTCCTCCTCCTCAGGGGTCTCGCGGCGCCACCGACCGCCCCTCAACACGTAGGTGACACCACCATCTTCCCGTGTGTCCCCCTCCTTCGGTCCGGTTTCCTCGGCGGACGGGCGCCAGTCCGATTGATCAGGCTTTTTGACCACCACCATCCTGGTCGACACGCCGGTGGGGCGGTCGGAGGACTTGAAACTCCCATCAGGTAGCTTCTCGGATTCACCACCAACCTTCTCAAGCCAGTTGCGGAAATCCTCGGATTTCTGGTTGCTCCGAAAGAATGGTGACTCGGACATGATGGCGACGAGCGTACCGCCCGGCTTCAGGAACTCGAAAGCGCGCTGGACATGATCGACGTCCTGTTGACCCTCAAAGGGTGGATTCATCACCACTGCATCGTAGGACGGGGACACGGGAAGGCCCAAAAAGTCCGAGCCTATGGTGTTGTAGCCCTTGGCGGTCAAGACGTTCTGGAGGCTGCTGCTCATCTCTACAACGTCAGGTGCAACACCGGCGAAACGCACTTGATCGGCGATGTCCCCCTTGCCTGCAGATGGCTCCAGAACCCTCATTCCCGGTGAAATCCCAGCCCTCTCGATCATCGTTGAGACGATCCCTTTTGGGGTGGGGAAATACCCTGGAATTTTCAGGAACCGGACCGCCTCCTCGGCGACCTTGATCGGATCCGGCTTTTCGACGCTGCCATCCCTGAACTTGGCGTACTCGGCCAAAGCGAGCTGGAGATCCTTCCGGGTGTGAACACCCAGCTTGTTCAGGCGGGTGATGGCCATGGCGTCTGTCTTGATGTGCCATGGGTTGCCGCCTTTCTTTTCCAGGTCTTTGATCAGCGACTTGGCCTCGTCATGGCTCAACATGACCTTGCCATCCTCCCCGACACTATCGGCGCGCTGCCGGAGCATTTTTGTAAGGGGCGATTTCTCATCCTTCAGGTCATTGGCATAGGATCGAGCCATTGGCCCCCAGAGACGCAATTCCGGCAAATCAGCTGCCGCCACATCGTCCGGCGTTGGGTCACGCTTCACGAACTTCATGGCCCGGCGCAGCTCCCTGTCTAGGGCCTCTACTGCGGCCCTAGTGGTCACCCCCGATAGGTACTGGGCTTCCCCAGATTCAATCGCTGCGGCCAAGTTGACCATCGTCTGCCCAATGCGCTGCCTCTTCTCGGCGTCCTCGATAGCACCGTTGCCCATGCGAGCACGCCGCGCGGTGTTCATATTTCTGGGGCGGTTGATTTCCTCATCGGCAGCCGCGATGACCTTCTGGCCGGCCTCCCGGAGCTTGGCTGCCTGCTGTGATCGTTTCTTGATCCTGGAGTCGGTCTCCTCCTCCGAATGGTCCTCATCAATCCCCTTGGCCTCCCTGATCTCGCTGGCTGGGGGGGCGACATCGAGAACCTCCCGCACACGGGCAACAGGGATTCCCCCTGCCTCGGCCAGTTTTTCCACGATTCCAGGATTTCGCTCAATTGCCTCAGAGACAGCATCGGGGCCGCCCATCTTCTCCACCGTCTCTTTCAGACGGTCTTCTGGGCTCTTCTCTTCAGTGGGTTGAGGTCTTGGCTGGCCGACGAACAGCAGTGTGGGTTGTTTTGGTGCTGGCTGCTCGCCATGGGGGGCGAAAAAGAGCACCCGTTGCTTCTGGGCATTTTGGGAGTCGGCTGCAATCTTACGCTTGGCGCGGTGGGGGCGAACGTAGGTGCCGTCTTTTCGGGTGTGCCCAGCTACCTGGACGACGGTGTCGAACAGGGTTCGAGCCTTTTGAAAGAAGGCAGCGAATAAGACTGCGGGTTTTTGCATGGGATCCCCCTATCGGATAGATAGGGGGATCATCACGTCATGACAGGGAATATTGGCACGGAAACAAAGCGCCGGGGTTATCCCCTCATCAGAACAAGCTTGGCAGCTTCATACGGAGCATTTTCACCGGTAGTTGCTCCAAATGAGGCCATAATTGCTGTGCCAAGTGCCCGGTCGATCAGCCAATCATGCTCAAGATCGGCTAGAAACCTTATAGGTCCTTTCCCCCGCCTCCCTCCCTTTTCCCCGGAAGAACCCAACCGCCGCCTTGATCATCCGCGGCCTTTCCCGGGTGCTCAGCACCTTTTCCTTGAACTCATCCATCGGCATTGCGGTGATGGGGCCAAGAAACCGGGGGTCGTCGTAGTGGTCGAGATACGCGCGTTTCGCCTCCTCCTCCGAACCGAACCCGAGCATCACCTTGTCCTCGTCGTAGCGGTCCCATTTCCCTGCCTTGCGCTGGTGGACAATGTAGGCGATTGGGGCCTCAGCCTCCGGGCCGAGGTAGCAATCGACGTGATCGCCGTCTACACCGAGGCTCCCCCGGATATAGCCGTAGGCGTGGGTCATTTTGGTCCGCCAGGCATGACCATCGCGGTCGACTCCGGAGCGGACCGATCCTTTTGGGTTCTCGATCGAGATATCGAGCCCCTGAAACCTGCGGTGCTGTTTTTTGTAATTCCCCGCCTCCAGCTGGCCCGGAGATGCGCCTTCCCCGGGGGGGGTTGCCTTGAAGAAAAGAAAGCTGTTCATTGCCCCCACCCCCCAACTGGCTGACCAGACAACGGGCCATGACCATGGCTCGCTTTGTTCCAGTCCCCGCGACCGCAGTTCTCGCAACGGAAGATTCTCTCTTCGGCTGTTGCCCCTATTGATGGTCGACCGCATTTTGGGCAGCACAGCACCCCGGTTGGTTGTTCAGTCGCCATGGGTCGCCACCCCTCCTCCACCGCTCAACCTCTCCTTGGCCCACCGGACGAACTCCGGGTCGGCCCCAACCGGGGTTCCGGGGACAAGAACCCACGCCCCGCGGCAGTGGGGGTGCTGCACCCCGGCTGCGGCCCACCACATTTCGTCCTTGGACCTGGGGATCAACTGCCCACCTACCCGCTGATTTGGAGCCGCATAGCGCCCCACATTGGTCTTCCCTGCCCAGACCTGGGTCTCGCCGTCTTTGCGCGGCTCAGAGGGGGAAACAACGGTGAAAACACGGTTGTTCAGGGACTGGCAGAACGGACAGACGCCGATGTAGGCCTCGATCCGCTTGACCTTTGTTCCAGGCTGAAGGGTGGAGATGAACCCCTCATTGATGTTGCGACCGGTCTCGGTCACCGCCACGCGGCGCCAATCCCGATTGAGGATCGCCAATCGGTCTTGCATTTCTGACTGGAGCGCCCAGATCGTAGCCGCGGGATCACCTCGACCGGCTGCCTCTTGATGGGCGATCACCATCTGCTTGACTGCGGAGCGGGCGTTTTCTCCAAGCTCTCGAATCGACTCGGCCGCACGCTCCTTGGCAAAAAGGATCGCGGCGATCCGTCCCCGAGTCATTGCGTCGATCCGACCCCGGGCGATAATCCCGACCTTCTGCGCCGACTCAAGGGTTGCCGGGATACCACCGACGAGCACGCCCATTTTGGCCACCGTCGGGGGTGGGGTATCGCCCGCCTCGATAGACGCCTTCAACTCCCCAAGTAGCACGCCACGGACGGCCTCCATTTCGGCGCGTTCCATGATGACGCTCCGCGGAAGGTGTCGGTGGATGACCAAGTCGACCACCTTCATCCAGTCCTCGATGGTGTAGTAGGTCGAGGGAGCTGACAGCTCAGCCTCAATCTCCTCCATCTCCCGATCCGACCAGCGCGTCCAGCCCATGGCCTTTGCCAACAAGCCACGGCTTGAGGTCACCCCCCGCCCCGAGATTGCCGCAATCACATCGGCAAAAACCACCTCAAGGAAACGGCGACCCCAGCTGTCGTAATCCTCGATGACATCGCGAAACACCGGATCATGATGTGGGGCGGCTGCTGCAGCTTCTGGGGGCGACGTGATCGCCTTGTAAATTCCCTCCAGCGCCTCTCCGGTTTGGGCCTCGTTCAAGTTGCCGATATCGATCAGCACTGTTTCTTCCTCTCTCATGGCCCAGTCCTTTCGCCAAGCCGTTCCAGGCTCCTGTTGATCGATTGCAGGGTTTGGTTGAGGACTGGATCATTCGTAGGTGGTGGCGTTGTCGCCCGTTGCCAAACCAGTGCGCCGGCGGCACAGACGATCGCGATCATCGCACCCATAACCCATCGATTGACCGCCTTCGAAGCAGCAACGGGATCACGCATGTCACCCACGGTTTTTTCGAGGGCCTCGACTCGTGCCTGGCTTGGCAATTTACGCAGTTCTTCCGGGGTCGGCATTTTCGCCAGCGTGAGTTCGTGCCTCTCCGCCTGCTGTTCTAGGGTCGCAAGCTTTCCCCACAGACGACGGCGCTCCTGCAAATCCATCATCATCCGCTCTTCGATCCTGGCCAATTCAATGAGGGCGTTGGCAACCTTGTCCATGGTCTCATTGGTCTTTTGCCCAATTGCCGTAACGGTGGCGCCATGATCGTCAATCTTGCTTTTGAGAGCCCCAACCTCTTCCCGAATTGAATTCAGGGCAACATCTGTGACTCCGCCGCCGACTACCTGCTGCGCCGCTACCATGTCAGGCCCCCTTCAGCGGCCACAGCCACCGGCCAAGCCACGATTGCGTGGTTAACTGTGTCTCTGGCTGGATACCGGCAGGATCTGGGGAAGGCCCCTCAATCTCGGCGCTGCCGTCGACCACCTGTGGGGTCGATTCTGCCGCCTTCATAAAGAGGTCCGTACCACCCCGGACAAACATCAGTACCTGCCGGCTTTTCGCCATCTCCTCTTCTCCCTCGATTTTCTGTGGTTCGCCGGCGACGAAAATGGTATCGCCATCTTCGCCACGCAGGATCGCGCCCCCCTCGCCTTCATCAACGACCCCGTAGCGGTGACGAGCCATGACTTTGTGCCCGAGCAAATCGGCCCAGCGGACCTTGTGATGATCGCCAGCGGAGTGGACCGTCACCCCGTGTTCCCCTACCGCTTTCACCTCGCCAGCGCTCATGCCCCCCGGGTGGCGGAAATAAACGTGATCGCCCTTGCGCGCGCTCTTCGGCTCCATCACACCCTCCAAATCGTGATGGACTTTTGGAGGGGCTCCCCCCCTCCACCACCCGGTGCGGGAACATCGACCTTCTTGACTTTGTCCTTGGGCACCCGCGGCGGCAGCATGTCCCCATCGTTTTGCTTCTCTTCAGCGCCATCGCGCTTCTGCTCGCCGCCGTCATCGCCTTCAATCTGCCCAAAATCCTCCTCGCCAGGCTGACCTGCTTGGGCCTGCGACTGCTGCCAAACGGAGATAAGGGCGGGATTGACCGGGGCATTGCCCCATGCCTCGTTGATCGGCCCGAGTTGGAGGCTTTGGCGTAGTTCGTTGACGATCAGAACATCCTTTTTGTCCTTCCTGTCCTGCTCCAAATCCTTTTGGTTTACACCTTCAAAACGGAAGACGAAATCAGGGTTGAACTCGGAGACAAGGTTGTCGCTCAGCGTTGTTTCAACCCACGACATCAAAGGGGTGAGTCCGTTGTCCTTGCTGGCAAGGAGTTTTTCCTGGGTGTCTCCACCAGATAACGATGATTTCTGGGAAGCAAAGGACTCGAAGTTGATCTCATCGGGGGAAGTGCCGTAAATCGCACAAGACAAGGCAGTCAGGAACGTCATCCATTTCGCAAACATCATCTCATTGAATTCGACACCGAATTTCTCGAAGGCGATGCGTGCATCAGGGTCGGAAGACACCATGATGGGCAATGCCCACCGGTTGTTGATGCCTTTGACCATCGCGTTCCAGAGCCGCCTGAATGCCTCTATCTGCTTGGTGTCGTACTCGCCGGTCAAGTGAAGAACACCATTTGGTATCGCGTTCTCATCGAACCCCTTGGCGTTGATGGTCATTGCGTTCAGGAAGCCGGTTACCACCCTGACCAATAGCTCAGGCTCACCGAGGCCGTACCCGCCCACCTTGATATCGGTTCTGGGGTTGCGGACCTCGTAGATCAGGTTTTCGTAGGTATAGGCAGCAACCGGCCGCATATCGACCAGCTGAAGGGCAAATATTTCATCGTCGCCTTGATACCCTTGCTCCTGGCACAACCGAATCGTTGCGCCGTCAACCGAATAGAACCCGGACATCCCCAGCCCGGCGGCGCGCTTGTATTCGACTTCAATGGGGGAGGCATCCATCGTCAGGGTGTCGCGGGTCAGTTTCGCCAGGAAACCTTGAAAGTTGTCTCGTTTGAGCCTCTTCCGCATCCGGGGTCGTGGCTCATCGCCGCAGTTGTTGATGAATCGGACGACCTCTTGGGCCTGTTTTTCGTCGGCCTTGGTCATCTTGTAGGCGGGATCGCGGTGGCGGATCACGTACCCAGCCGCGTCGAGGCTTTCCCGGGGGCGGGCAAAGCTGGACACCTGACGGATGCGGTTCATCACGATGGCTGACAGGATGGGGGTCTGATCGACCATGGTGCGTAGAGTGGTGTAGCCGACCGGAGCTGGTTTTTCGTAGTAGTCGCCCGAGGCGAAGATCCCAAAGCGGTCGATGTAGGCGGAAACGGTGCGGTTTTCTTTTTTGCCTACCGATGCATCGTCCAGCGTCCTTGATGCTTTCAGCATCTCGTTGCTGAACTGTGCATCCGTCTGGGCATCGCGAAACATCTCAGCGATTTCATTGGCGAGGACGGATTGCTCCATAGCCTGCTGGAGCGTCCCTTCCGCCTTCATGAAATCGATTTGTGCATCGTATCGCTCGTCCGCCGGGGCGCCCGGGTTTAGAGCAGTTTTGATTGGCTTGTCGGCGGGCATGGAACCTCCTAGATGAGGCCCCATGGTGGCGTCATGACGGCTTGGCTTGGTACAGCAGTTCACCTCCTATCAAAAAACGGGCATGCCGGATCCTTTGCCGCAACCATGGCGTTGATTTCCCCGCACAGCATGGTCTCCTCGCCGCAGTGCTCACAGTTGCCGCAAATGGCATTTCCGCCAAGGTCGACTGACTGGGTACTGATCAGCCCAGCAATGTGCCCGGGCAGGCCCGCAAAGTCGTTCGCGACATTTCCCACCACCGCCCCCGCTGTAGCCGACGAATCACCGCCTTCGGGGAGAATGAAAGTCGAGGTGCCATAGGCCCGTGCCCACGCCACGTCACACAGCATGTTCGCATAGGCGAAGTGGGGGTCGATCCCGACCTTCATCACCTTCCGACGCTTCTTGCCGACAATCATCTTTTTCGCGCCTGACCCCTGCTCGGTGGTCGTGACCACCAAGGCGACTTTGGTGAAGTGGAGGAAAGCCATCTCCTTGAGGATGGCCGACATCCGGCGCGTCCCCTTCTCGACCACCTCTTGAATCAGCCCATCCGGATCGGGGAACAAGCAGGCACCACTGGACAGCCTGGCAAGGGCCACCTGCATCATCTTGTACTGGTCGATCACCACGGTGTAGCGGTCGCGGTCGTCCTCTGCAATTTTCCGCTTCGCCTTGGTCATCTCGGTATCCCCCCACCTCACCATTTCCCCTTCGATGTCGGAGTAGGAGGCCAGAAAAACCTTGCCTTTGTGGCGTTTCGCGAACCGTTTGGCGTCGTTGTAATTCGGGAGAGTTTCGACCACGCAAACCTGAACGCCGTAAGACGCCATCAGCTCGTCGCATCGTGCAAACGGGTCGTCGTCGTAAATAGCCTCGACGTGGATCGTCGCTTGATGACCATCCGCCAAGCGCTCTTTGATGATGACCACGTTGAACGCGCCCATCTGGTCGATCCCCATGAGCGTCCCCCGGGCTCGGGTCTTCCACACCACCCCACGGCGCATCCCTTCAACGGCAGCAGCGTTGAGCATTTCCAGGTTGACGGGAATCTGAGACGGGTCTTGGTAGGGGATCCCGAGCTTGCGGTTGTAGAAGTTTTGAAGGTCGTCGGCCTTCCTGTAGGACTTGATTATGTCTTCGGCCGAAACGGTAGAAGAAAGCACCTGGGGGAACTGCCACGACGGGAACTCTCCGTCCGGATTGTGGGCACGCCATTCCCCATTGTTCGTGTCGGGGATGAAGGTCTTGCAGACCTGACATTGGAATTGCCACCCTGGGGGGAAATTTTCGTCCTGCCTTCCTTCCCCTGTTTGATCGCCGTTGTACTGGATGCAGGCCGGGAACTGCTGGATCAAAACCACGCCGTCGTGGCACCCGCACCTAGCGTGGAAATGCCGCTGGTCGCCCATCTTGAACCAGTAGTCGATATCGGCATCCGGCCACATGGCGGTCGATATCAACAACGCTAGCTTTACGATCGATGCCGACATCCGCTCGACGACCTTTTCGACGTCTGCCGGGGTCATCCCCTGCACCTCGTCGAATGTCACCACGTCCAACGGAAACGACTCGGTCACCATCCGACCGGAGGTCCACAGGAACAGGAATCGACTTGCACCCATCGTCCTGGTTAGGACGTTTCCCTCCTTTGAGGCCTTACCCCTCCCCCCAGACTCAACCACCAGCTGCTTGTATGCGTCGGGGATAGTGCGGAGCACCGGCATGAATCGCTCGGAGCTCTTGTAGCCGGCCAGCGACCTGTCGGGGACATAAAGGCCGATCGCCAACGGCATCCACTTCAACCCAATGAAGACCGAATAGAGGAGCTCCATAACCGTAAGGCCGGTCTGGGCCCCCTTCATGATAACGTATGTCCCTTTGTGGGCCTCTTCGATGGTCGATGGGAGAGAAGCGTAGATTTCGCGCAGTGCGGCACGCCCCGCAAAAGTGAACGCCCGGCCGTCGACCTTCAACCCCTTGGTAGCCAGGTCTTCAACCCACTCCAGAAACGTTGTTTCTGGCGCGATTCCTCCGGATTCTTCCAGCAATGCAAGGGGGGAGATGCGGTCAGACAGCTGGGCAACGAGCTCATCTAGGAGGTCAAAACGTTTTGGGTTGAACGCCATCAGTTTTGCTGGGTGTTTAGCGGGGATGCCACGAGGGACAAAGCGATTCCGTCATCGGTCGGCTCGATGCCTGCGTGGAGATCAACAACACCTTGCCGAACCAGCCAATCAAGCACATCAAGAGCGCGCCAAATGCCTGTGCCTGAATAACTCGACCCGAGTGGTCCAGACAGAGGGCAAAAAAGGCGCACCGTTGAGGTCTCCGGACCAACCCCCTCAAGGGTCATCCTGATGTTACCGTCTCCAGCCAACGCCAATGCGATTGATGCCAGCATCTCGTCGTTTGTTATTGCCGCTGCCGGTCTTACAAAAATAGGCCCTTTGCGGTGTCCAGCTTTCTCCTCAACCTTTGGTATATCCGCGCTTGGCATTCTGGTGACTCCAGCTCAATTTCTCGGAGGATAATTTCAACCATTTCCCGCTGCTCCTTCACCTCCAGGTACAGCTTTGCTGCGTCCACCCCGGCGCTCAGTAGTTTCGCCTGAACCGTGACACTCTGAAGGTGGAGCTTGGTGTTTCGGATCCGACCATCGGCGCCCTTTGAGTGCTTGATTGCCTCATCGCTCTCGCCGATCAACCGGTTTAACCGGCCGATCAGGTCAATCGGCTGGTGGGGGATGATGTCCTCCTCCACAACTTGTCTGGTCTCGCCCTCTTCGCCGCCGAGTTTGTCCGGCCTCGTCGGGACAACCCCGAGATACTTCGGCTTCCCGCCGGCGCGGTTTCGGGTTGCCATCGCAAATTCGCTGCGAACATCACTTGCCCACCGGTATACCGTCCTTTTGTCTACACCTTTCAGGACGTAACGGTCCGTTATTTCGCCGAACGGGGCGTCGGGACCATGGGTCTCGAACCACTTCAAAAGATCGGCTTTCCCGGATTTTCTGAGGTCCTTTTTTGACAGGGTGACAGTCATCAATCCACCACTTCAGTCTCTACTGGATGACAGCATTCTGTCCGGGCCGTCAAATATTTGGCCTCCCCTGACAGTTTTTTTGTCCGCAGCATCGCTGGGGATACTCAGATGGCACATTTCGGCACGATAGACACTTCCGTCACGACGCTAAATGCGTCAACTGCTGTGGTCTTTTGACACTTAATGCCCGCATCTTTGCCACTGGGTGTCTTGGCCGCGCAAATGCATATATCTGTTACTATTTTTCCCTTTGTCACCTCCCCACAATTGGAGCATTTGACAAAAATAACCCCCATTTTTTTGCCACTGAGAAGCCTCCCGAGACATTTTTGACAAAGGTGATCCTCTAAACGCCATTTCCCATTCCACCTCCCAGGCTTTGGATGAGCAGAGACGCACTGATCTTCCTGACCGTCAGCAGCACCTCGATCGAAAAGTCCGGTCTGTTTCATTCGGATTCACCCGGGAGGGAAACCGTAGGGGGGAGATCGAGGTATCGAAGCAAAGCGGCCCACGCCTCCTCGCATCCAAAGCAAATCAGCACCTGATTGCCTAGGGACAGCAAGCTTTCATGGACGGCTTTCTGGTGTGGTAGAACCCGGCCATTTGCTGAATCCTTCATCTCGATGTACAGACTGAGATAGCCGCCACGCCCCACGGGCAGGTGATAATCGGGCATTCCCTTCTTCACCCCCATGCGCTTCATGACCTTCCCAGACCCTGTCGTCCTCTTACCCCCATTCCCAATGTGGTAGAGGAGGTCCAGCTCCGGGTAATCGTCTGGTGATTCTTCCAAGTGTTGGTTGCGCTGCCGGATCAGGGCCTCGCAGGCGAGTTGTTCGCGCCTCGCGCGTGGACGATCCTCGCCGCCTGGGAGACCACCGAAGCGGTCGAAATAACCAGCCTTGCTCCCGACGGCATCATGCATGGGCGTGCTTTCTGATCAGGTTGGCAATCTCTCCTGAACTCACGAGGGCTATACCGAACTTGGCCTCGAACGACACGAGATGCTCCGGGGTCACCGAGCGCATCGAGCCGATGCCAAAAATCTCCTTCACCTTCTCCCGATTCCAGGTGGAGTAGAGCCGCACACACTCGGTGCGAATCACCTGAGGCGTAAGAGGTGGCTGCCCCCTGTTGTTTCGCACCGCATTGATCGCAGCCTGCCACTTGGCTGGATCGCTGATTGTGTGGATGCCGACGTTTCCGGTGTGGTAGTTGAATTCGAGGGGGAAACACCACAAGTCGGGCACTTTCAGGCTTGCGCCAGAACCGAGGGTGAGGTCGCGCAAGTGGTGGGGGTGCACCGTGTCCCCGATAACACCGGAGACAAGACACGGCTGGGAAGCGACCCATTCGCGGTACTCCCTGCACTCGTCACCACCAGCAAGCCGTTTCCACAGTTCAGGGTTACGCCAGACCTGGGCTCGATCCATGGCGCTGGCAATCGCACCGCCGAGTTGTGGCCCTACCGATTCTCTGGGGGAATGTGCCTTCGCCTGCCTGCTGCCAGGAGCAGGGGGCGTCACCACCCCCTCTGCAACCCTGGCCTTGGCTTCGATCACGACAGACTTCCCAGGGTCGGAATCCATGAAGCATTGCCACGCCTCACGGTCGACCTCGAACTCGACGAGATAGATGGGGCCATCCTTCGTCTTCCGGCTCTTCGGTTTCGGGTTGCGCAAATCTAGGTGGAAGAATTCGCCGGGGAAATCCAAGGGGTTTCGACCGTTCATGGCCCCACCACCCTATTGGGGCACTCGGTGGCGCCGCACCCGTTTTCGTCAACTCCGCCGCAACACGACTCGCACCCAAGAACGACGTGGGGATCGCCAATGGCGGAGCGGAAACGGGCTGCAATCTCCTCCCATTCCACGACCAGGATGATGGCAACCGCCACGGCTATCGCTATGAATCCACGGTTTTCGGTCATCATCTTCACCCCGCATCGTTACCCTATGGGTACCACCATGGACAAAAAAACACGCTTCACGGGCCCACGACGGAGCCATCTCCGTCCCAGGTGAATTCGGGCAATGGGAAGTGGCCGCAGCAGTGGCAACAAAATGTTCCGGTGAAGAACGACGGATCGCGCGCATAGGTCTCGGCGACAGGCGTGCTCATCGTCGTCAGACCACCGCACTTGCCGTGGATGTAACTGTACCGCAATGGCCTCAAGAAACCCTTGGCCCTTTCTTCCTCGGAAAGGACAAGGTATCCATTCTGTTGTCCGTTCTCCCTGATTTCTTCATAGCCAGGGGTTGGCTCGCTCCCATCCGCCAAACACGTCTTGGGCTTCTCTTTCATCGCTTTGCACTCCTTCTCGGCAGCTTCGAGAACACGTTGCAGGCGGCCTGCGAATTCGTACTCAACGTGAGACGCCAAACACCCGGGGGTGATTGAGGGGGTAAACCCCGAGTATCGATACCCATCGGCATCGAGATGCTTCGCGTAGATCCCCAGCTTCCAGTCGTCGATAACCACAAGAGCCTTCATTTCAGACCTAATTTGTTGTAAGGAGCCAGCAGACCTCAGTCCCAGCACTCATTTGGTGTCGACCGACATCCTGGGTACCCCCACTGGGCGAAGTTCTCCCGGTCCTTCGGCTCCAGGCACGACAGAAACTGTTGCAGCTCTACCGCAACCTCTTCGTCGGTCATGCCGTCGAGATTTCGACAGTTGTCGACCGCCTGGACAATCTGTCGGCAAAACTCAGCTTTGTTCATCACCCCCCCCTTTCGTTTTACCGATGTTTTTTTCCCTCCACGCCCGAAACCTCGCAGCAAGATGCTTTCGCTCTTCCTGGCTCAATTCCGGCGCCTTCTCGGGGGAAAACCCGATGGCTGGAGGGATCGTCACTGCAACCTCTTCGCCGCGGCAGACCCTATCGATCACGACGTCCCACACGCGACCCCAAACAGCCCTGCTCCCCTCCTCTGAAATTTCCAGCCACCGCGGTTCCTGCTCGAAGGACAATTCTCTGACCACATCAATGACCGGGTGTCGCCCTTCTTTCCGAGGCTTCATCGCCTCATAGTACGCCGTCCACTTTTGGGGAAGGCCGAGATCCTCGGGGCGAGGACGACACAGGCGCAAGAACTCTTCGACGCCATCCGGTGGCCACGTCTTCCCACTGGAGAGGAGGTTTTTCACGCCTCTCTCGAACTGTGCTCGGGTTATTCCGCTCGCCTGGATGGCGGCCGACCAAGTGGCCATTACCTTGGCGGTGATGTCGTTTCCACCGAGACGCAAGGACTGGCTGAATTTACGCCCGTAAAACGACGTGAGAGTGGTAAAAAGCGCCCCGACGTCGCGGTCTCCAAGAGGAGGGGTGGGATCGTCATCATCCGACGACCTCTCCGTCGACGATTTCACCATCATCGTCGCCAAGGAATCTGCTGAGATCCTGACCACTTGTGGCTCCAGGAGAGCCCCGATACGCGCCATTTGCTGCATGCTTTCCCTCCACGGATGGTTCGTCATCAAAGCGTCGTTGGTTGAGCCACAACGCCGCATAGGGGGGGGTCGAGCCCCTGGCGAGGAGAGCGGGGCGCCGGGCAGCTTCAATCTTGGCTCCCTCGGTCGCCCTCTTGGCCACGCCAGTCGTTTTGACGTTTTCCGCCCAGGCAGCGATTGCGCCGGCAAGGCCATGTTTGAGGTCGAAGGCCGCCCAGAACCTGGCGAACGCCCACGCCGACAATCCAGTGACCTTCACCTCCCGGCGTTTCTTCCCGCCGACGATCCCGATCAACGCTGCCGACTCAGGGATTTCGTCTCGCTGGCGACCGAGCAAAAACCGGAGCCAATAGCGATTATCCTTCCCTTCCTCGCCGTCTTCGTCGTCTTCGAGGTCGTGTGGCCTCGAATCTTGTTCGAGGCGAATTTTCTGTTCGGAGCTACTAACACCTTCCCCTACTGGGGTACCTTCTTGTTGAGTGTTCTCCTTGTTATATAGAGCGTGCGGATTTTCAGGTTCTAGCGTTTCTTTTAGCGTTGTATTTATCGTTTCGTCGCGTTGATCTTGGCTTTGATAAGACTCATAGTTACAAACACTTAGGACTGTTATAGTGCGTGCGGCAGAGCGTGCCGAGGTGCGTGCAAGCGAGCGTGCGACGAGCGTGCGGCCATCAAAATCGAAAATTTCGAGCATTCCCTCGCTTACGAGGGACGCAAGAAACCCCTGAACCTTTGAGCTCGACCACCCCCAGGCGTCCATTAAGTCTCGTACCGAGATGGGCAGTTGCCCCCTCCTAAGAGGCACAGAAACACCTCTGATTTGCCGGGTGCAGTCGCCCCAAACCGCGCTGAGCAGGAGATCTATCCAAGCCTGACCACGACTGTAGGGTTTCTCATCCCACAGCCAATTCCGGCGCAGTTCCCGGTGGAGACAAATCCACCCTGACGATGGGGCACCGTTGAGCATCAGTTGCCGTCGACGTTTCCGTTGCTCAATGCCGCCTGGATGAATCCGGCAAGATCATCCGAATGGGCGCCATATCGAGACGCAACCTCGCTGAACTCCTCAATGGAATGGGGCTGAATTGCCCACACTGGATCCCCTTCCTCGGTGAATCGCTCTTCACCGTCGGAATTGATGGCCTGTGCCATGTGGCAGGTCTCGTGGAAAATCAGGATCTCTCTTTGCCGGTCGGATGCCGCAGACCACCAGTAATGGTCAATCGTCACCAAGTAGTCAGGGACTCGGCCGTAGATGTTCGCCAGCGCCCATGCGAAGACGCCTTTCAACTTGCCCTGAACCGTCGGAAGGTGGACCGTGGCAAGCGTTGCGATGCCTTGCCTGATCTCGGCGCGGTGGTCGAAGAGGAAGACTACGAAGGGGGGAGGAAGATCGAGCCTTTTAGCGTGCTCAGGCAGTGCCAAGACGCGCTCGAAATAGGGGTATGGATCGTTCTTGGGATCCAGAGATGGGTCGGGGATTGAATACCGACCGTTTCCGTCGTCAACTTGCTGCATCTGGGGCTCTCCAGGGTGTACTCGGGGCCTTTGCGACCCTCTTTGCTCCAGAGCGAAAAGCTCTTATGACCGCTTCGACCGCATCTCTGGCGAAGTAACTGACCTCACGGCAGGTGCGTCCGTCGGTTGTGTATAATTGGTATTCTGTAAGTAGCTTTGCCTCCCCAGGGACATGGCCACGCCGGTTAAATCCCCGTCGTGCATCCAAATCGCGGTTGTAACAATTTATGCAAAACGCATTCAGTAGCAGTCGCCCGGACGCCGTTTTCCCGCAGCGAATGCAATTTCTCTGTGGCAGGTGAACGGTCGATATTTTGGTATCAACGCCAGCCCGGGCAGCGCCATCCGAGCAACCAAAGCAGCGGTGCCACGGGATCGTCACCTCGGTCGTCGGATTCTTCGAGGCGATGCCCCACCAGTTGGCACACCTGTTCGGCAGGATCCGTAGGTCAGGAGCCTTGGCGCATGTGATCAGTGTCAGATTGCTTGTGTTGCTGTCCTTCTCCTCTTTTCGCATTTTCGCCACCCGTGAACCCGAAGTTCCTTCGAACGTCCTCAACAGACATGTTGAGCTGGTTATGACGCCGGAAATGCGAACAAATAACCTCGGCGAGATCCTCCGACACAGGAGCGGCACGGATCCCAAGCAGGGCGTGCCGGATGTACGTCTTCGACACGCCAGCATCGTTGCCGCGCCCCAGACCCGCTCGTTTTGCGTCGCGGCTGATCATGGTTACCGCGTCATTCCTCCCAGCCGTGGTGAGGGCGAGGTATGCGGTACGTAACTCCATAGGTGTTTCCCCCTTGTTGCGCACTGGTACTAGATTGGTACCAATCTAGCAGGGAATCCGTCGGCGCGGAAGCGGGATTAGTTGAGTTTCTGGTATCTTTTGGGTACCAATAAGCTACATCAACTCACATGAATGAGGCTGCAATGAAACATCCGGATGAAAATCAGAAAGACTCCGCGACGGGGGGGAGTAACAAACCCGTATGGATTGCTCGCGGCGAATACGATGAGGTGCTCAGGCGGATTAACGATGCCATCGCCGAGCGCGGCCTGTCTTTTCGCGAGTTCGCGGAACAATCCAAACGGCTGTCTCCACCCGAGAGGTTTCACCACACTACTTTCTCGAAGTTGGAGCCACGGGGCTCCGATGAAAAGGCTCAGCACTTGAGCCTCCAACGGATGCTGGCAATCGCAAAGCTTCTGGGGAAACACCCGTCGGAGTTTTTTTCTGACAACCCGATCTTGACCGCTCTGGAGTTGCTGAAGCCGGATGACCGTAAAGTCGTTTTAGGAATGCTAGTCGCGATGTTGCGGAGCTATGAGCGGGGGGATGTGCTGTTGGCGAAAATTCGAAAGGCATATCCACGCCTGCTGTAATGAGGCGTAGGCACAGAGTCGATATGACCTCTTCGGCCCGTATTATCGCCTGAAGGGCTGCGCCAATGGCGGCGATGTCGCCCAGGATTTCCTCGCTGTACATGGAGGACCCCTCCTCGCTGGTGTGAGTCTCAACATCCGATATTCCACTGCCTACGCTTTTACAGGTTCTGTCCATTAACTCCTCCGTGTGGGTTTGTGTTGCGTTTGATGGTACCAATCTAGTACCATAAAACGCAACAACATCGGGACCGGTTTAGATCCGCTCCGCTCCCGTCCACCTCCAACCCCATCGGGGGAACCATGGACGCCCAGCCATTCAGAGCCTCTGCAATGTCCCAGGATCACGCCGCAGGCTCGTCGGGAATCTACCGAATCCCAGTCATTGGGAAGATCCGATCCGGGACTAAACGCCTGGCCCAAAAGGCGGCATCAAACCAGCAGTTATCCGAGATTTGGAATCGGCGGTCTCACGAGGGGATGGCCCCCCGAGAAATCGAAGAAGAGATCCGCACAAAGACCGGTGCTGACGGTTTCTCCGTACCTACCAACACCCAGCACTTCAACTGTTACGCGGCCGATTTTGTCGGGGGGAAACAAACCACCGACCTGCTAATGCGGCTCTTCGGTGAGGATCGCGGCGAAGGGATCAAGCTCTACCAGTTCCCGGCAATCATTCCGGTCGATTCGTTTTCGCTCGCCCTCCCCCACAACCTCAGGTGCTGGGGCTCTACCGGCCTCAAGTTCTGGTCAGAGACCGACGAGTCCGGGGACCGGTTTTGCATGGCCCGCCAAAACCCAACCGTCGATCCGAAATCCCGACGTGCCCGTCGCCAATTCGGTCCCCGGCAAATCGTCTCACGAGGGCTGTGCTCCCCGGAGGATTGCGAGGAATACCAAGCCAAAGCCTGCAACCTCCAAGGTTCGCTGGTCGTGCAAATCCCTGGGCTTCCTGGGAGCGGCTTCGTCGAGATTCCCACCTCGTCGATCTACACCATCAAGGGGTGGAGGGAAGCGCTCTGGGCGGCAAAGCAAGCCTGCGGGACATTCGAGGGCAGGGGCCCGACCGGAGCCCCCATTTTCTGGCTCACCAAACAGCGCAAGGAATTAAGCCGACTCGATGATTCCGGCCGCCAGAAGAAGACCAAGCACTGGATCCCCGTTCTTGAGATGCGGGCACCGCTCGCCATGCTCGAACCACATCCAGCCACCACCCCATCCCCTGCCGGGCACGTGGTCTCTCTCGATCGGTATTTCCCGATCCCGAGCACCCCAGAGGAAATGCTCGCGTCGATTCGAAAAATCATCGCCGCGGTTGGTGTTTCCAGGGACGAATGGATCGCTATCGCAACCAGAAAATGGGGGGCCCAGTGGAACCACAACAAAGACCACCTGTGGGAGCAGATCAACGTGTTGAAGGGCATTGCAGCGGACGGAATCAAGGGGGTGGAAGCAGTCGAGGATCAGGTCTCACGACGCCTTTTACCATTCTGAGGTCATGGCTTTTGGCCAGTCGTGCTCTGTATAGGCGCATCGCAATTTGCGGATCAATTCGAACAGCCGAAAACCTTTGGAGGAACCCCCGATGAAAATCATCCACACCGGCGATATCCACGAATGCCCAACCAATCAAGACGAGGTGGATGTCGTCATGGCGGCACTGCTATTAGAAGCCGAACGGGATCGCCCAGATGCGTTCGTATTTGCGGGAGACTTGTTCGAATCTGGGGTGTTGCTCCACTCCACGACGACGGATAAGGCGGTCAAACACATTACCGCGTTCGCTTCGATTGCTCCCGTTCTGCTCCTGCAAGGAACGTTCTCACACGATGCTCCTGGATCGTTGAACGTCTTCAAGTCCCTCCATACCACTCACCCGATTTTCGTTGCCGACCGCATTTGCCAAGTCGCCATCATTCTCGGCGGGAACTGGGTGCAATCGGCAGGGGCTCAGTTCCATGCGATCCCCCCAGGGGCAGATGCCGTTTTCTCCTGTTTGCCAACCGTGAACAAAGCCTATATAGCGGCGATGTTCGGGGTGAAAGGGGTTGGCGCTGCTGCGACGTCCTACGTTACCGACATCCTCCAAGGCTTTAGACATCTCAACCGACAATGCCGTGCTGCCGAAATCCCGGCCATCTTTGTTGCCCACGGCACCCTCAACGGGGCTATTACGGAGCATGGTGTCCCGATGGTTGGCTTCGACCATGAATTTTCCCAGCGGTCGATCGCCGATGCCGATTTCACTGCTGGAATGCTGGCCCACATCCATAAGCCGCAGCGGTGGGACATGGATGACGATCTGATCATCTCCTATTGTGGTTCCCCGGGGCGCTACCACTACGGCGAGGAGGGGGACAAGGTCTTCAACCGTTGGACGTTCGCCGGCGCGCGCCCTTCTCTGGAGACCGTCACACTTCCGGCTCGGCGCCTGATCCATATCAGTTTCGATGGCCCCCCCTGCTTCGACCGACTTCACGCAGAATCAGCCGATTGTTCTGGGGCGCATGTGCGTGTTCGGTACTCGATCGATGAGGAGCACCGCCATTCAGTGGACAACGATGCTATCCGCGCCATCTTCATTGACTGCGGCGCTGCCGACGTAAAGATCGAGCCACGCACCAATCCTGTGCAGCGGCAGCGCGCTGCCGGAATCTCCGAAGCCCCTACACTCGCCGATAAGGTTAAACGCTGGTGCGAGATCACCGATTCGGATCCCACGCCGCTCCTGCCTCGGCTCGGAATGCTTGAACACTCAGAGCAGCCACAAGATATTGCTGCGAGGATCATGAATCAGACTGAGGCCTGATTTTTTTGCCAGTAGTGTTACCAATTTGGTACCAGTGGAGACCTAAATGATTCTGAAACCGATCTTTCTCATCGAATCAGGCCCAGTGCTCGAAACCATCCAGAAATGCATTGAGCGCCGCGATAAAGCGATGTCGGCGGTGGCCGAATTCATTGCCCGCTTTGGGGCAGAGGATTGCGCTGCTGTTAGTCACAAAAACGACGCCAACTCTCTTGTGGTGACTGGTTTGATATTTCCACAAGGGTTAGAAAATAAACCAGGATGGGTTAGGTCAGCAGTTGATCCATCTGTTTGGATTCCCGATAAAATAAGCATCGGCGGTAGAGGCATTGATGCTGAGATGCGGTCCTTGGCGATACCTGGATTTTCTGCGGCCATCAAGGCAGCTGGGGCCAAAGAACTACTGGTGTCAAACGGCATCGCCACTGCACCGGCGGTTATCCCGGTCGAGAGTGGCGAGTCGATTATCTGGTTCATGACAATCCCGGTAGATTCAGGGGGAAAATTCCCTGTAGTACCTAAAGGAATGAGGGAAATACCGGTCGCAGAATTTCTTGCATTGTCTGCTGCAACCGACAGCGAATCGGTCGGATGATGAGCAACAACGCCCAACTGCTCCTCGAAATCCTTTCGACTGGGCCAATGCCAACGCCAGCATTCATTCAAAAAACAGGCGTGCACTACTCGCCATCCTTCCGTGAAGAACTTGAGAGAGACGGTCACAGAATCATCACTCGGATTTCAACCTTCGACCCACACGACGGAACCTCCCCCATGCGATGCGCCTGCTTACACCTTGAGGGTATCTGCCATGGATGATCCCTGTTTCAAGTGCCAAATCCCTGCCGAAATCTGCGGCACCGACCCCATCGGCTGTCATCACGCAGACACACAACGCGCAAAAAACTCGGCTCGCTGCAAGATCAACTACACCCGAAACAAAGAACGTTACATCGCCCGGGCGATGCAGTGGGCGGATAACAATCCAGAAAAGAGGCGGGCGATCTCGAAAAACAGGTATTGGAAAAATCCGGAGGCGCACCGCATGGCCAAGTTAAATAGATACCGCCGGACAGCGGCAATAAATAGGCAATGGGCCGCAATCATCGGCATGGACTCAATTAGAGCCCCTGGATCTTCTGGGAAAATCCTATTGGTCGGTAGGAGGAGGAATCGTTGCTAAAAAGCAGTGGAAAGGGGGGGAAAAGTGAGCGACAAAACCAGACGCCAAGAGTGGATTGATTCCTACCGGAAAGACTGGATGACGGACGACCAGTGGGAGTGCTATCAGTTCTTGGCGGACCTATTTTTTGGCTTCAACCATTTGTTCGGGAAGGTTCACAACAACAGAGAGACCCACCCATGATTCCCGGCGTCGACCTCCTCATTGGCGATTGCCGGGAACGCTTGCGCGACCTCCCAGATGAGTCGATCCATTGCGTGGTGACCTCGCCTCCCTATTACGGCCTGCGCGACTATGGGACGGCCTCCTGGGAGGGGGGAGCAGCCGACTGCGACCACGGCGTTTCCCGCTGGGAGGGCGAAAAGCAAACCCAGGGGGCACAACAGTCGGGCCATGCCGCCAAGGCCGACAGGCTCGACAGGCTCGACAGGCTCGACAGGAAGACCTGCGCCCACTGCGGAGCAATCCGCATCGACCGGCAGATCGGCCTGGAAGAGGACATCACGTCGTTCATCCAGGCGTTGGTCGAGGTGTTCCGCGAGGTGCGCCGTGTCCTGCGTCGTGATGGAACCCTTTGGGTCAACATCGGAGATTCCTACCTGAACCAACGCGGCAATGGATTCAACGGCAATTCCCGCCTGCCCGACCGGGACAAGGACGTAGCCCGGCGGGGGGCGCCTGAGATCAAGCCGAAGAATATCGCAGGCATCCCCTGGCGCCTTGCCTTCGCCCTCCAAGAGGACGGTTGGTACCTACGCCAGGACATCATCTGGGCCAAACCCAACCCCATGCCGGAATCGGTCAAAGACCGCTGCACAAAGGCCCACGAGTACGTGTTCCTGCTGTCCAGATCGGAACGGTATTTCTACAACCACAAAGCGGTGATGGAGGATGCGGTCGGGGGGGCACGGCGAGGCAACGCAAACAGTTTCCGCCGTGAGGGGAGCAAACGTGGCCAAGTGATCCCGTCGGCGAGGTCGGCAACCCACAGGCCGGATAGGCCGGACATCAACTACGACGGCCCAAAGCGGGGGCGCCGATCCGTCTGGAGCATTCCAACCAAGCCCTATTCCGGGGCCCACTTTGCGACGTTCCCCCCTGAGTTGATCGAGCCCTGCATCCTGGCGGGGTGCCCCGAGGGTGGGGTGGTACTCGACCCGTTCGGGGGCAGCGGAACGACAGCCGGCGTCGCGCTACGACACGGACGCAGGGCCATTCTAATCGAGCTCAACCCCTCCTCTGTCGACGAGCGGCGGATCCTGGAGATCGCCAACTCCACCCCCCCGGATGCAGGGCTCGATCAGCTCAGAAAACACCCTTCGCTTTTTGGTGAGATAGCCCCATGACCGATTCCGTTACAGCTGGGGGTGGCAACGTGTTCCGCTACCTCTCCCTATTCTCCGGCATCGAGGCGGCCACACAGGCATGGATGCCGCTCGGTTGGGAATGCGTAGCGGTGGCGGAAATGGAGAAGTTCCCTTGTGGCGTGCTGGACCACTACTACCCGGATACCCCCAATCTCGGAGACGTCACTAGAATCACCGCGGAGGTCATCGCCGACCTCGGACCCATCGATCTAGTGGTGTTCGGCAGCCCGTGCCAAGACTTGAGCGTGGCCGGAAAAAGGGCCGGTTTATCCGGCGAGAGGAGCGGACTGTTTCATGTGGCAATCGACATTGTGGGGTGGTCCCGGCACCACTGCGGCACCAGATTCGCCCTCTGGGAAAACGTCCCAGGCGCTTTCAGCAGTAATGCAGGAAGAGACTTTGCGGAAGTGGTTAAGGCGCTGGCAGGGATCAGTGACTGTCCGGTCCCAATCGCAGGATGGGGGACGGAAGGTGCAGCGCTCGGCGAGTTGGGGCTCGTCGAGTGGAGCGTACTGGACGCGCAATGGTTCGGAGTGGCGCAGCGGCGCCGTCGCGTGTTCGCTCTCGCAGATTTTGGAGACTGGTCCAGTAGACCGCCGGTACTACTTGAGCCCGAAAGCTTGCGCGGGGATTCTCCGCCGAGCCGAGCAGCGGGGTCGGCAGTTGCGGCCATTACTGCAAATGGCGTTGGAACGTGCGGCGCAGACGGATACCAAGGACAAGCTGGACACTTAATTCCAGTCACCCAATACGGTGACATCGCGGGCACACTCACCTGCCGTCACGACTCTTCTCCTTGCTCCGACCGCGGGACAAACGTAGTCGCCTTCGGCGGTAACAACACCAGCGGTCCCATCGATGTCTCCCCTGCCCTAACCGCCCACGGTTCATCATCAGGTCGCCTCGACTTCGAATCCGAGACGTTTCTTGCCTTCGATTGCAAGGCCTCCGGGCGTAATGGGTTCGGTGAAGGCCAGGTTGCGCCAACTATGCGCGCCATGGGCCACAAGGACAGCCACCAAAATGGGGGGGGGCATGTTGCCGTCGCCTTTGCTATCCAGGGTGCAGCAACACGCGAAAACCCATCATGCGGACCTGATGGGATTGGGGTGAAATGCGACGGAACCGCCTATACGTTGGAGGCTAGATCAGAGGTGCAAGCGGTGGCATATGGCTTGACTGTGCGACGCTTGACCCCAACCGAATGCGAGCGCCTCCAGGGATTCCTCGACGGTTACACCGACATTCCATGGCGAGGAAAACCCAACAGCCCAGACGGCAGCCGCTACAAGGCCCTGGGTAACTCAATGGCCGTCCCCGTCATGCACTGGATAGGGGAACGACTCCAGGCTGCCCTACGCCACAAAATCGAGGTCACGCCATGAATTGGTTCATCCGCAGCATCCAACCCGGGAAAACACTCCCTCGATTCTGGGGAGCGGCATGGAGCGACTATCAGTCGAATACTGTGGTGGCTATGCCGGTTCCGCTGAACCTTGTCTTCCCCCTGTTTCGAGCCCTCTGGATCTTTGCCCTTGCCGGGTGGAGAGGCATTCACTGCGACCCCAGGGATGCATTCCATCAAGGGATGAAGACTTATGTCGGGTCAATCCTGAAAAAGGCAGCACCGGGTGACATTGTCGTCCTGACCTTATCCGGTGGGGGGGTTAGCTCCCAACGCCTCGACAAAATTCGTTCGGTCATGGCTGAATCCCCCAGCGTATCCATCATCGTTCTGGAAAGTGGGCAAAGCCTTATGTCCTTGCCCGAAGCCGCCATGGCCAAAGCTGGATGGGGCAGGAATCGCCGACTTTCCCCCAGCCCATAATCGATCTATCAAATTCATCGTTTTTGATAGATCAACACCAGCATTTATCAATCTCCGATACGAGAAAAACATGATCAACAAGGTGATTTTGGTCGGCAATTTGGGCCGTGACCCAGAAGTCCGATACACCCCAGGGGGGGACCCAGTCGCCACGCTTAATGTGGCCACCACCGAACGTTGGCGCGACAAACAAAGCGGCGAACAAAAAGAGGCCACCGAATGGCACCGGGTGGTGATTTGGGGCAAGCAGGCCGAAATCGCCAAGCAATACCTTGGCAAGGGGCGGCAGGTCTACGTCGAGGGACGGCTACAAACCCGTAAGTGGACCGACCAGAACGGGCAAGAGAAGTACACCACCGAGGTTCGCTGCGATACCTTCAAGATGCTGGGCGGTCGCGGCGGCGAAGGCGGTGGCGGATTCGACACCCCGCGCGGCGGTGGCGCCCCCAGTCATAACCAAGACCCCTTCGGGCCCCAGGGGGGCGGCGACAACGGCCCCGTATTCGACGACGGCTTCGGCAACGACGACATCCCCTTCTGATGACGACCCAGGACCTTTTCGGAGGCAGCCGAGGGGCCGAGTTCAGCCCCTGCGGCTTATTCCGCTTCAATCTGGGACCCATCCCTCCCCTACTGCAACTTCGTCATGCTCAATCCGAGCACTGCCGACGTAATGACCAATGACAACACCGTCGAGAGATGCGAGCGGTATGCAAGAGGGTGGGGATGGGGGGGGCTCCATGCGACCAACATTTTCGCGCTACGTTCTACAAATCCGAAGGGTCTCTACTCGTTTCAAGGAGACCCAACCGGAGAAGGCAATGATGCCGCCATCCTAGGAGCCTGTCGGACTTGCCCCATCCCCCTATTGGGGGAGCGCTAAACCGTCGTCGATTGTCGTACCCGAGTCGGCGAGCAGGGCTGAGTGAACGGGGGGCTGTTTTGTGCGCGATTGAGGGGCTGAAACGGCGTTGCCCCGTGGACAGCAAGCCTTATTCAGGCCATGCGCAGCACATTCATCCGTTTCAGGTTCCAGGCCAACGCCACCAGGATCCATTCGCCACTGACCTTCGCCAGGCCG
>Ga0210006_1000193_pt1 | contig 52420 bp, 52 predicted proteins | sample CryGey02umfilter_2_FD_185452 | JGI IMG/M metagenome (GOLD analysis project Ga0210006, IMG submission 185452) | Groundwater microbial communities from aquifer in Utah, USA - Crystal Geyser 4/10/14 0.2 um filter (SPAdes) (version 3) | ecosystem: Environmental > Aquatic > Deep subsurface >... | reverse complement strand
CCCCCCCCAGCGTCAAGGGAGGGGGGAACAGAGGGGACGGCCCCAACAAAAAAGCCCCCAAATCGGGGGCTTTTTTGTTGGGAAGGCGGAACGGGGTCAGGGCGGAACGGACATGCCGGTTTGTTCCGCCTCTCTATCGCGCCCCTTGGTCGATTCTGTTCACCGTTGAGTCGCACGGTCGTTTGCCGACCATGTGCAACCGTACGTCTCCAGCCCAACGGGGGAGAATCCAGCCTCGTCTCAGATGTTGCGCGCGATGCGGGTATCGCCCCTCCCATCCGACACGACGCCCCCCCCCTTCAAAACTCCCCCGTCACCTTGAACCCAAACCGCGTATTGCGATTGGTCTGGTTGGGTTGGGCCAGCGAGAGGTCGTAGTTGTCGCGGTTCCAATCGTAGTAGAGCCGCACCGTCCCCCCATCCTCAGGACGCCAGAACCCCTCCAGCAGCACGACGGGTCGGGGCAGTTCTCTCATCGTGCTACGCGGACTTCGCGCAGTAGGGGGCGCTACCGCCCCCCACTGCACACCCGAACCCTCCTTAGGGAAACGCCGATTCAAGGCCTCCTGCCTTGAATCGGCATGCTCCGCAAAAACCAAAAGCAGAGCTTCGGCGACTTAGGTCGCCTCCTACGTTCCTGATTTTGGCGGCCCATCCCTGGGTCGCTCGGAAGCGCCATTCAATCAGCGCTTCCTCAGCGCTCGCGACGCAACCACGCATGGATCCGTTCCAGCGGCAGGTGATCGCCAATGTGGGTGCCGTAATGGGCGACCTCAACAACACCGTCGGCCTCGATCAAAAAGTCGGCGGGGACAATGGCCACATCCCCCTCCATGTCGAGTTTGCCCGACAGCATCGTTTTCATCAGCGGCCCCATGTTGCGCACCATCCCCTTCATCATCCCCCACCACGAAGACTCGATCCCATAACGCTGGTAAAGCTTACGGGTGGGGTCGGGGATGATCGGGAAGGGGTACCGGTCGATGCCGTGTTTGTTCAGGCTTTCGGCGGACGATTCATACACCGCCAGCAGGTGAAGCCCTTGCGCTTGGAGGCGGTCGAGTTGGTCGACCAGGCGATGCACCCGCACGCTGCACAGGGGGCAAGAGGCATAACGGTAGAAGGAGAGCATCACCCGTTTGCCCCGATAGTCGGCAAGACGGACCGTTCGTCCTTCAAGGTCGGTCACGGCAAAATCTGGAGCGGGGGAACCGGCGGTCAGGCGCATGGCGGTCATCCTTTCAAGGGGAAAAGGGATTGGATGACCGCATATCGCTCCAGGGGGGAAATTCTTACACGTGCGCCCTCTTGGGAATCAGGGCGATCAACCCGCGCCGCCGCTACCATCGGAGGAACGAATCTCTCACCAAGGGGGGGGCATGGTCACCCACACCATCGATCCGCAACGCTGGCTCGACGAACACGGCAACAGCCTCTACCGCTACGCCCGTCTGCGGGTGGGGGATGCCGCCGAGGATGTGGTTCAAGAAACCCTGCTGGCGGCATGGCAGGGGCGCTCGCGCTACGACGGCAACGCCAGCGAACGCAGCTGGCTGATGGGCATCCTCAAACACAAGGTGGTGGACCACCTGCGCCGCCAGTACCGCAAAGGGGGGGTTGAAATCGACGTCGGCGAGGAGGGGGTCGAGGCGCTGTTCGACCCAACCGGGCGCTGGATCACCCCCCCCGGAAACTGGGGCGGCGATCCACACAAGCTGGCCGAATCGCAGCAATTTTGGCACTGGCTGGAGGAATGCCTGCGGCGCCTTTCTCCCCGGCAACGGCTGGTGTTCGCCCTGCGCGATCTTGAAGGGGAGGAGGCCGAGGTGGTGTGTAAGGAAATCGACGCGACGGCGAACCACCTGTACGTGTTGTTGCACCGGGCCAGGGTGTCGCTTCGGGGTTGCCTGGAACACCACGGCCTGGGGCGCCGCCCCCCACGGGAGGACTGACATGCTCAACTGCCGTCAAGCCAGCGTTTTGGTGTCCCAACGGTTGGACCGCCCGTTGACCCTGCGGGAGCGGCTGGATTTGCATCTGCATCTGCTGATCTGCGTGGCCTGCCGTCATTTCGACCGGCAGATGGGGTTGATGCACCGGGTGTTCGGCATCGGTCAGCCCCCTGCCCCCCCCAGCCAGCCGCTCGATCCCCAGGTTAAGGCGCGGATTGCTCAGCACCTGGATCAGGCCCTCAACGCCCCGGAATCGCCCGAACCTGCTGCCAAAGCGGGTAATCCCCCTCCTCGGCCCGAGTGATTGCCGCTTCGATCAAACGGCGAGCCGGGTCGGGCAACGCCCCCGCCAGCAACCCCCGGTACACCCCCTTGTAGAAGGCGTCGGGCTCCACGGTGACGGTCCAACGCACCGCCGTCGCCCCTGGCGGCAAGGGGGCCGCCACAAAGGGGCGCGCCTCCCCTGGAGCGATCCGGGTGTCTTCGATCTCCTCCCACCGCCCCGAATCGGCGGAAACCCGGCGTTGAATCGTCCAACGCCACTGCCGCACCACCGTCCCCTCCCCCCCCAGCGCCTCGGCCACCACCTCAACCGCCGGGGTAACGTAAGTAGGAAAGTAATGGCCGATGCCGGTCGAGGTTAGGGTCAGGGTTGCGGCGCGGGGGGCAACGACCAGATTGAAGGCGAGCCCCGAGGTGACGGTGGCCGGGTCGTGAATCCCCTTGAACCCATGGCGGCGCTCCGGCATGTGGCACCCCTGACACGTCACCCCCTGCCGGGCGAAGCGGCTGGCCCGCCATTCGGCCAGGGTGTTTTCCAGCGGTTTACCGTTGATCGCCATGGATTGGGGGAATTGGTGGCAGGCGGCGCAGAACTCGGACGTTTCGAAGGCAGGCAGCGCCGTGAAGCCGCCGTGGGCGCCGCCGTCGATCCAGCCGGTGGCCGTTTCCCCCCGCCGGGGGGGACCAAAACGGGCGTTGCCCCGCACATGGCAGGCGGCGCAAGAGACCCCCGCGTGGGGAAGTTCGGCCCGTTGCCGGTCCTGGCTGCGCCGTTCCAGCAGCCCCAACCAATCGGGTTGGTCCGGCAGACCCTGCTCGGCCAGGGGGGCATGGCAGTTTAAACAGGCGGCGGCCTCCTCCCGGCCCAACCCAGGGAATTGCCCCATCAAACCGGGGGAAGCGGCATGGGCATGGAGCGAGCCTTGCCAGTCCCGGTATTGCGCAACGTGGCAACTGCCGCAATCGCTGGGCCGCAACGACCCCTGGGGATGGGGCCAGTGCTGGGGGGCTTGCCCCTGGGGGGGGATGGGGCGATCCCAATAACCGGCGGGCAGTTCCGGTTCAGCCACCTGTGGCCCCGCCACCTGTGGCCCCGCCGCCATCCCGAGGGAGGGCGACAGGGCCAGGAGCAGTCCGGTGATGAGGGGCCGCAGCCTCATCGGGCAACGCGCCCCTGAAGGTACTGGAGACGGTAGGCCCGATAAAAGGCGGCCATGGCGGTCATCTCGCGGCTGTTGGGATCGAGCGCCTTACCCCCCATCGGGTTGAGCAGGCAGTAGTTGATCATCTGGTCCAGGGTGACCACATCGCCGGTCATGGGGACGAAGTGGGGGAAGTTCTGGTTGGCCTCGAAGTGAAGCTTGTCGAACCCGGAATGGCACGACAGGCAAGAGACCCCGTTTTCCCCCAAGTGCTCGTCGTCGCTCCAGAGCTTCTGCCCCAGGGCGACCGCTTGCTGGAAGGTATCGAAGGCGTGGGGGCGGATCGGGGTGTTGTGGCTCGTCCCTTGGCCGGATGGCATCGCGCACGGGTTGCAGGGATTGGCCGGTTTTTTGGGCGACGGCATCGCGCACGGGTTGGCGGGGGGGTTGGCGGGGGGGGTGGCATGGGGCATCGCACAGGGATTGCAGGGATTGGCCTGCGGCGCCGGGCTGCACGGGTTGGCGTTCGTCGCGGCGGGGCGACAGGGGTTGCAGGGGTTGGCGTGGCTTGCCGCCAGAGCGGGGCTCACGGCCAGGGCGGACAGGCTTAAAACCAGGGTCAGGATGCGAAACATGGCAGATCCTCCTTCAGGGGATGGGGGCTCCTTCGCGGGAGCATTACCCCCCCATTCGCACCAAGAGGGGGAATCTTACGAAGGATCCAACAACCCCTTGCGATACCGCCCCGGTCCCACCCCGAAGTGGCGCTTGAACGCCTTGGCAAAGGCCACCGGCGAGGTATAGCCGCACTGCTCGGCAATGTCGGCCAGCCCTTGGACGGTGGTGGTCAACAGGGTGGCCGCTTTGCCCATACGCCAAGCGGTCAGGTATTGCATGGGGGATTGCCCCACCTGGGACTGAAACCCGGCGGCAAAAGCGGAGCGGGACATCCCCGCAACGTCGGCCAGATCCTCCAGGCGCCAGGGGGTTTCGGGGCGACGGTGCAGGGCCGCCAGCGCCCGTCCAAGCCGGGGATCGGCGATGGCCCCCAGCAACCCACCCGCGTGGGGTTGGCTGGCGATGTAGGCCCGCATGATCTGAATGAACATCACCTCGACGAGCCGGTTGACCACCCCCTCGGTGCCGTGGCGCGGATGGCCGGTTTCGTGGGCGATGAAATGCAGGGTGTGGTTCAACCAGGGAAAATCGGCGGCGATGGCCTGCCCCTGAACGTGCACAAATTGCGGCAAAGCCTCCAGCAGCGCCCGGTTGGTCCCCCGGTCGAACTCGAAATAACCGCAGATGATGTCGGCGCCGACCCCGCCCCCTCCGTACACCACCGGGCCGTAGTTGCTGGGGATCTGGGGAACAATGTCGTGGGCGGGGGCGGGGGTGGTGTCGGGGGCGTCCAACAAAACATGGGCCTGGCCGTGGGGAAACAACACAACATCCCCAGCTTGCAACACCACCGGGTCGGGCCGATCCAACACCTGAATGCAGCACGCCCCCTGGACGACGATGTGGAATTCCGCCACCGAAACCGGGGCGATCCGCATCCCCCAGGGGGCGGTGAAGGCGCAGCGAAAATACACATCGCCGCGCATGTTCATGGTGCTCAGCAGATCGTTAAGAACATCCATACCCACCCCGCACCGAATAAAATGGACGAATTGGCATAAAAATAGGACTAACCGGCATTTAACGTCCAGTCACCATCCCTAACATCGTCTCCGTAGCCCAGACGGGCATTCCATCCACCACGGAGACCACGCCATGAACACCTGCTCTGCCGCAAGTTGCACCGCCACAAGCGCCTGCGCCGCCAACCACCACCCCGCCCTCGACCTGCCCGCCCAGCGGATCGACACCGCCGAGGCACGGACCCGCACGTTGTTGGAAACGGCCCACAGCAAACTGGGCTTCATTCCCAACACCTACGCCTACATGGCCAATGCGCCGCATTTGCTGGAAACCTACCTGCTGGGCTACGACCGTTTCCGTACCGATTCGGGCTTGACCCCCGTGGAGCAGGAGATCGTTCTTTTGACGGTCAGCCGGGAAAACCAATGCGATTACTGCACGGCGGCCCATTGCTTCATGGCCGACAACATGGCCCAAGTCCCCAGAGCGGTGACCCAAGCCATCCTGGACCAGGGGGAAATTCCCGAACCCCGCCTGCGGGCGCTGCACCAATTCACTCGGGTGCTGGTGGATCGACGGGGCAAGGCCAGCCGCGAAGAGGTTGCGGCGTTTTTGGCGGCGGGTTACGAGCAGCGGCATGTGTTGGACATCCTGCTGGCCATCGCGGTGAAAACCATCAGCAACTACGCCAACCACCTGTTCGATACCCCCATCGACGACCTGTTCGGGGCCAAGCAGTAACACCTCGTTGTCGTGTTGGGCCCGAAGGTTGGCACATGCTCGGTAACACCTTTGGAAACCTAAAAACCGCCAGGAAGGCGGTTTTTAGGGGTTCTCTATGGAAACGCCGAATAAGGGTTTTCCTGCCTTTTTCGGCAGAGCTTCTTCGGCGACGGGGTCGCCTCCTACGACAGCATCTACAACCGCTTCGGCGACGGGGTCGCCTCCTACTGACGTTCCCGATTTTGGCAGCCCAGGGATGGAGGCAAGATCAGGGCGCGCACGTTCGCAGCATCGGTCGGGTCCGGACCGTCCGACGCTGCGGAAAAACAACCTTCAAAACTCCCCCGTCACCTTGAACCCAAACCGCGTATTGCGATTGGTCTGGTTGGGTTGGGCCAGCGAGAGGTCGTAGTTGTCGAAATTCCAATCGTAGTAGAGCCCCATCGTCCCCCAATCGCCGGGGCGCCAATACCCCTCTATCAGAAGATCCTTGCGTGCGAAGGTCCCCGACGAGACGGTGCCGGTCTCGTCGTCGAAGCGGGCCGCCACCGCAAAGGGACCGAAGGACTGCCCCCCCGAGACGACGTAGCCGGTCCCCTTGCGTCCGGCGGCGTTGCTGATCCAGAAGTCGAGCCCATAAACCCGCTTGTCGCCCCCCTCCCCCTGTACGCCGCCCCATCCCACGCGATAAACCGCCGGTTCCTCCTCGTTGACCGTCTTGCTCAGGGTGCCGTCGTAGCTGTAGTTGAAGCTGCGCTTGGGTCGCACATAGAGGCCGAGGAAGTGGCTGTCGCCCAACCGTTGGGTGTACTGAATCCAGTAGAGGGTCTCGGTGAAGCTGGTTGTACCGGCTTGGGTGGTTCCCAGGCTGCTGGTTTGCAAATGACGCTGGGTGCGCAGGGCGTCGCCCCCAATCTGCAAGGTGCCGGCGGCAAAGTGGTACGCCCCCTCAAGATTCAGGGTGCGGTATTTAAAATCGTCGCGATTTAGAGGGGCCGAGGTGTCGCCCGCGCCGGTGCCATCCGAGGCGAACAACCCCACCGCCACCCCGAATTGCTCACGATGCAGGTCGGCACCAATCCGCCCCTCCCAAACGCGGTCCAGGTCATACACGTTGTTTTTGCCCTGTTGCTGTCCATAGCCGGCATAAGCGACCACCGACTCCCGACGATCCAACATCGAATTGCCAATGCCGATGTCGAAACGACCCTCGGGGACAATCGGGGGATGGGCGATGTCGGCCCAAGCGGGGGCAGAGGCTGCCACCAGTGAAGCGATCCACAACCAGCGCCATGAAGACATGATCGATCCTCCTCTCAACATGTACGGGGGCACTCTCGCGGCGCCCCACGGCTCAGGTTGAGAGCCATTCTCGGTGGGGTCGTTCCGAACTTAGCGCCCCCCATTAAGGAAGGCGCCGATGCGCCGTACCCCCTCTTCCAAATGATCGAGGCCGGTGGTGTAGGCAAAGCGGATGTGCCGGTCGGCCCGGTATTCCCCAAAATCGCCGCCGGGGGTGACCGCCACATGGGCCCGTTCCAACAACTGGGTCGCCAGTGCCTTGCTGCTGCGGGTCAGACGACTGCAATCGGCGTAGAGGTAAAATGCCCCCTGGGGGGTCACCGGGATGTCGAAACCCAAGCCGCGTAGCGCCGGAAGCAGGAAGTCGCGCCGCTGCTTGAGAATGTCGCGCCGCTCCTCAAGGATCGCTCGGGTTTCAGGTGAAAACGCCGCCAGCGCCGCATATTGAGCCGGGGTGGCTGCGGCGATGAAGAGGCTCTGCACCAGTTTTTCGAGCGGGCGGACCAAATCGGGGGGGACCACCATCCAGCCCAGGCGCCAGCCGGTCATGCCGTAAAACTTTGAAAAGCTGTTGACCACAATCGCCTGGTCGCTCAATGCCAGAGCCGTGGTGGTGGGGGCGTCGAAAAGCAAGCCGTGGTAGATCTCGTCGACGATTACCCGGCCGCCGCGACGATTGGCGATCTCGACAATCCCCGCCAGGTCGTCCTTGGGCACCACCGTCCCGGTGGGGTTGGAGGGGGAGGCGAGTAGGACCGCTTTGGTTTTGTCATCCCAGAAGTACTCGACCAATTCGGGGGTGAGCTGGTAAGCGGTCTCGATGTTGACCGGCACCCGCACCGTCTCCCCCTCGGCCAGCCGCACGAAATTGCGGTTGCAGGGGTAACCGGGATCGGCCATCAGCACCTGGTCGCCGGGGGCGATCAACGCCGCCATCAGGGCGCTGAGCGCCCCCGAGGCGCCGGGGGTGACGATCACCCGCTCCGGATCGACCGTGACCCCGTACTCGGTTTGGTAGTGGCGGGCGATGGCAGCCCGCAGTTCGGGCAACCCCAGCGCCGGGGTGTAGTGGGTCAGACCGTTCTGCAACGCAGCGATCCCCGCCGCCACAATCGGTGCGGGGGTATTGAAGTCGGGTTCGCCGATCTCCATGTGGACCACGTCGATCCCTTGCTCTTCAAGGGCCTTGGCCCGACTGAGCAGATCCATGACCTGGAAGGAGGAGATCTCCCCCATACGGGGGGCGAGCTTGAGGGCTGCTGGGGTGGAATCGGGCATGACCTTCCTCGTGGTTTGCGACATGATGAACCTTGAAGGTCCGATTAAAGCGGCCCCTATGGCCTCGAAGCAACGTGAAAGAGACGCGGCGACCACCATGTCCGACTTCCGCTCCCCCGCCCCGCCCCCTGCCGACGCCCCCCCCTGCGGGGTGCTGCTGGTCAACCTCGGCACCCCCGAGGCGCCAACCGCCGCCGCCCTTAAACCCTATCTGGCCCAATTTCTGAGCGACCCCAGGGTGGTGGAGCTGCCGCGCTGGAGGTGGTGGCCGATCCTGCACGGCATCATCCTCAACACCCGCCCGGCCAAATCGGCGGCCCTCTACCAGGCGGTGTGGGGTGAGGATGGCTCCCCGTTGCTGGCGATCTCTCGCCGTCAGAGCCAGGCGCTGGCCCAGGCGCTCGGTCGCCAAACCGGGGCGACAATCCCGGTGGTGCTAGGGATGCGCTACGGCGCCCCCTCCATCGCCCAGGGGCTGCAAGCCCTGGATGCCATGGGGTGTGAGCGCATCCTCATTGTGCCGATGTTCCCCCAATACAGCGCAGCCACCACCGGGTCGGCCTTCGACGCGGTGATGGCCGAGCTCACCACCTGGCGGCGGATGCCCGAACTGCGCTGGATCCGCGATTACCACGACGATCCTCATCATGTGGCCACCCTTGCTGCCCATATTCAGGCACGCTGGGCCAACGCAGACAAACCCGACCACCTGCTGCTGTCGTTCCACGGTATGCCGCAGCGCTACGCCGACGCGGGCGACCCTTACCCGGAACAATGCCAATCCACAGCCCGATTGTTGGCCCAAACCCTGGGACTAGAGACGGGGCGGTGGTCGCTGGCCTACCAATCGCGCTTCGGCAAAGAGCCCTGGCTGACCCCCTACACCGACGAGGCCTTGAGCACTCTGGCCCAGCAAGGGGTGAAACGGGTCGATGTGGTCTGCCCCGGTTTTGCCGCCGATTGCTTAGAAACCTTGGAGGAGGTCGCGGTCGGCTACCACGAACACTTCAAGGCCGCCGGGGGGGAGATGCTGCGTTACATTGACGCCCTCAACGACACCCCCGAGCATATCGAGGCCTTAACCCGATTGAGCCTGAACCACCTAGGCGGCTGGATCAAAATCCCCTGAACACCTTGAAGGAGCCCATCATGCTTCAGGAACACCTGACCGCCCCGAGTACCTGGATCCGGGGCCTGTACATTCTGCTGTTTGTCGTCTTGTTTTGGCTCGCCCGCATTGTGGTGGGGGCGGTGACCGTGGTGCAGTTTCTTTTCGTGCTCTTCAGCGGAGAGCGGGAGGTGCGGCTGAGCCGCCTCGGGGCACAACTGGCCGCCTACACCAACGAGATCTTCCGCTACCAGACCTTCGCCAGCGACGTGCGCCCCTTCCCGTTTAAGGATTGGCCCCAGGCCGAGCCCGACGATGAGGAGGAGGTTCAAGCCGAAGTGGTTGAGCCTGAATCTGAAAGCGCCGAGGAGGTTGTGGGGGAGATCATCGACCCCGAGGATGCAGCCGCCGGGGTCGATGCCGACACCCCCCCGAAACAGCGCACCCGCCGCAAACCGGCCACACCCCCCACTGAGGAGGGTTGAAAAAAAAGCCCCGGCAGGTGACTGCCGGGGCTTTTTTTGCCGAATTGATCGGCGCTTTTTCAAGGGGGACGCTGCATCGATCAGCGCGTCCCTTGGGGTTGAAACCCCAGGTCTACCCCTTGACCACCTTCACCTTCCCCGCTGCCTCTAAGGCTCGCGCCCGCGCCGTCTCGACATCGTCGGCACCGGCCAGCGCCACCCCCATACGACGGCGTTGCCAGGACTCGGGCTTGCCGAACAGCCGCACCTCGCTCTCGGGAACGGTGAGTGCCCGCTCCACCCCCTCGAAACGGACCCCTTCCCCCTCGATGCCGCCGTAGATCACGGCGCTGGCACCAGGGCGGCGCAGGGTGGTATCGACCGGCAAACCGAGGATGGCGCGGGCATGCAGCTCGAATTCGTTCAAACGCATGGTCGCCATGGTCACCATGCCGGTGTCATGGGGGCGGGGGCTGACCTCGGAAAACCAGACCTTCTCCCCCTGCACGAAGAGCTCGACCCCGAAGAGACCACGTCCCCCCAGGCTGCTGGTGACGGTGGCAGCGATCTCCTGAGCTTGATTCAACGCGGCATCGCTCATCGCCTGGGGCTGCCAACTCTCGACGTAATCGCCGTGGACCTGCTTGTGGCCGATGGGGTCGCAAAAGAAGGTCTCGACCGCGCCCGAGTGCCCTATGGCCCGCACCGTAAGCAGGGTGATCTCGAAATCGAAGTCGATGAACCCCTCGACGATGACCCGGCCCGAATCGACTCGTCCCGAACTGCCGGCGTCATTCCAGGCGGCCGCAACCTCCTCGGCCCCTTTTACCACCGACTGCCCCTTACCCGAGGAGGACATCACCGGCTTGACGACGCAGGGGTAGCCGATGCCGCTGTCGATGGCCGCTTGCAGTTCCTCCAAGGAAGAGGCAAACGCGTAAGGAGAGGTGGGCAGCCCCAGTTCTTCGGCGGCCAAACGGCGGATCCCCTCCCGGTTCATGGTCAAGCGGGTCGCCCGCGCCGTCGGGATCACCTCGGCCACCCCCTCGTGCTCGATCTCCAACAGCATGTCGGTGGCGATCGCTTCGATCTCGGGGACGATCAGGTGGGGCCGCTCCAGCAAGATGAGCCTCTTCAGGGCGACGGGATCGGTCATGGGGAGCACAAAGCTGCGGTGGGCGACCTGCATGGCGGGGGCATTGGGATAACGATCGACCGCGATGGTCTCCACCCCCAGCCGTTGCAGGGCAATGACAACCTCTTTGCCCAGTTCGCCGCTGCCCAAAAGCATGACGCGGGTCGCCGAGGGGGAAAGGGGGGTGCCGATGTGCATGGGAACTCCTGAGTTCGATGGGTATTGAAGCTGATTCGACGGGGCGACGGGGTTACCCTTCCCCCCCTTTTCGTTCACCTGCCGGGGAAACGCCGTGTCCAGCGAAGTCTTGCAAGCCGCCGCCCTGATCTACCTGCTGATGATCGCCGCCTTCTTCTTGCACAAGATCCGCCCTCTGCACGTGGCGATCATGGGGGGGGCGATGCTCTTCGATCTGCTGGTCCCCTTCTACCTCTACATGCACCGCGACTGGTACGGCCAGCTCGTCACCCACGAGGGGGGGGCCGATTTCATTTTGTGGTGCCATTGGGCGCTGCTGATGACCCTTTACATCCTCTACGCGCTGCAAGCCAAGAGCGGTGTGGCGCTTGCCAAGGTGGCTGCTGCCGATGACAAAAACAGCCTTGCGCTGCGTGCGGAACACCACCTCCAGGCGCGGGGGGTGCTGCTGGTGCGGCTGTTCGTCATCCTCACCGGCTGGGCGGTGTTCGATCCGCAGTTCGTACTCCGGTGATCGTTGGGCGGCGGTGCAACAACAGGCTCAACCCTCGATGCGATGGACCTGAATCGTGTTGGTCGACCCCGCCACCCCCACCGGCAGCCCGAAGACCTGCACCACCACATCCCCCGCTTTGACGAAGCCAGTCTCGACCGCCAGGTCGTGGCTGTCCTCCACCATCTGATCGAGGCTCTCCATCGCCCGCATCCGAATCGGGAAGACCCCGTGGGAGAGCAGCAACTGACGTAGCACCAGCGGCTCAACCGAGAGGGCGACAATGGGCCGTTCGGGACGGAACATGGCGATGCGCCGCGCCGTCGCTCCCGAGGCGGTGGGACAGAGGATCGCTTGGGCCTTGAGGCTTTGAGCCAAGACGCAGGCGGCCCGTCCAATCCCCGAGGCCAGATCGGGCTCCCATTCCTGGAAGGCGGGCTGGTAGCGCTGCACCCCTTCGGCCTCCTGGATCACCCGCACCATGGTGAGCACCGACTCCACTGGGTATTCGCCATTGGCGGTCTCCCCCGACAACATCACCGCGTCGGTGCCGTCGAGCACCGCGTTGGCCACGTCGGTCACCTCGGCTCGGGTCGGGTAGGCGTGGTGGGTCATCGATTCGAGCATGTGGGTGGCGGTGAGCACCGGCTTACCCAAGTGCACCGCCAGATCGATGATCCGCTTTTGCACCATCGGCACCTTCTCGACCGGGATCTCCACCCCCAAGTCGCCCCGGGCCACCATCACTGCGTCGGCCTCGCGGATGACCTCCTCTAAATTGTCGACCGCCTGCCGGGTTTCGATCTTGGCCATCACCATCGCCTTGCTGCCCCGCTCCCGGATGTAATCGCGCACCCGGCGCACATCGGAGCCGCTGCGCACAAACGAGGCGGCGACGATGTCGACCCCGTTTTCGATACCGAAATCGAGATCGGCGTAGTCCTTGTCGGTGAGAAAAGGGAGCGAGAGGTTGGCGCCGGGAAAGTTGACCCCCTTACGGCTCTTAAGCACCCCCCCCCGCTCAACCCGGCAGTGGACTTCGACCCCCATCACCGCCTCGACCATCAGGGCGATGGAGCCGTCGTCGATGAAAACCCGCTGCCCCTCGTGCACATCTTCAGCCAGGTGTTCGAAGGTGATGAAGAGTGGACCTGTGCCCTGAATGGGACCGGGGCCGGGAGCGAGCACGACGTGTTCCCCCTGATGCAGGGGGCGGAACGTATCGGCCACATCGCGGGTGCGGATCTCGGGCCCTTTGAGGTCTTGCAGGATGGCGATAGGGCGTTGCAGGTAGGCCTCGACCAGCCGGATGGTGGCGATCAGCAGGGCGTGGGTGGCGTGATCGCTGTGCGAGAAATTCAGCCGGAACAGATCAACCCCGGCCCGCAGCAGCGCCTCGATCATCTCGGGGGAGTCAGTGGCGGGACCCAGCGTGGCGACGATCTTGGTGTGACGGTGGGGGGGCATGGAGGCTCCGCAGGAGGGGTGCACAACAGGGAAGGCGATTCAAGCATCGCATCTTGGCGCTGGTATGACCCCTCTTGCGTGCCAACGGGCAGAGGGTTGGGGCGAGAGGGAACATCCGGTGTTTCGCCGGAATGTTTACTCCCACTCGATGGTGGCGGGGGGTTTGCTCGACACGTCGTAGACCACCCGGTTGATCCCCTTGACCTCGTTGATGATGCGGTTGCTCACCTTGCCGAGGATCTCGTGCGGAATCGGGTAGAAACTGGCGGTCATAAAGTCGGAGGTCTCGACCGCCCGCAGCGCCACCACGTTTTCGTAGGTGCGCCCGTCCCCCATCACCCCGACGCTCTTGACCGGCAGGAAGACAACGAAGGCCTGGGCGATGTGGTCGTAAAGATCAAAATTCCACAACTCTTCGATGAAGATTGCATCGGCCAGCCGCAAGGTGTCGGCAGCCTCGCGGCTGACCGCCCCGAGAATGCGCACCGCCAGCCCCGGACCGGGGAAGGGGTGGCGGAAGACCATGGAGCGGGGCAACCCCAGCTCGACCCCGACCGCACGCACCTCGTCTTTGAACAGATCGCGCAGCGGCTCCAGCAGCTTGAGCCCCATGCGCTCAGGCAGGCCGCCGACGTTGTGGTGACTCTTGATCGCCACCGCCTTGCCGCTCTTGGCCTTGGCCGACTCGATCACGTCGGGGTAGATCGTCCCCTGGGCAAGCCACTTGGCGTCACGCAGTTGATTGGCCTGCTCCTCGAAGATCTCGACGAAAAGCCGACCGATGATCTTGCGTTTGGCCTCGGGATCCTCGACCCCCTCCAGCTCGCCGAAGAAGCGCTCGGAGGCGTCGACCCGGATCACCTTGACCCCCAAGTGCTCGGCGAAGGTCGCCATCACCTGGTCCCCCTCGTGCAGCCGCAGCAGCCCGGTGTCGACGAAGACGCAGGTGAGCTGATCGCCGATGGCGCGGTGAATCAAGGCAGCCGCCACCGAGGAATCGACCCCCCCCGAGAGCCCCAGAATCACCTGGTCGCTTCCCACCATTTGCCGAATCAGCGCCGTCTGCTCGTCGATGATGTGGGCTGGGGTCCAATCCCCCTCGCAGCCGCAAATCTGACGGACAAAGGTCTCGATCAGAATCTCGCCGCGCCGGGAATGGCGCACCTCGGGGTGGAACTGCACCCCGTAGAGACGGCGCGACTCGTCGGCGATGGCGGCGACCGGCGCGTTGGGGGTACTGGCGGTGATCCGAAACCCCTCGGGGATCTTGGCGACATGGTCGCCGTGGCTCATCCAAATATGGGCCTGGTTGTCGACCAAGAACCCTTTGAAGAGGTCGGAAATCTCGCCCACACCGGTCAGCTCGGCGTGGCCGAACTCCCGTTTGCCCGCCGCCACCACCTCGCCGCCGAAATAGCGGCTCATCAACTGCATCCCGTAGCAGATCCCCAACACCGGCACCCCAAGCTCGAAGAGTCCTTCGGCCACGGCGGGCGCCCCCTCTTCATAGACCGACTTGGGACCGCCGGAGAGGATGATCCCTTTGGCCCCTAAGGCGCGGATCTCCTCGATGCTCAGATCGAAGGGGTGGATTTCGCAGTAGACCTTGGCCTCGCGCACCCGCCGCCCGATGAGCTGGGTGGTCTGGCCGCCGAAGTCGAGGATGAGGATGCGGTCGTGATTGGGGGTCATGGGTTTTTACCAATGAAAAAGGGCCGGAAAGAGGGATCGCCCCCCCTCCCGGCCCGCAAAACGATCAATCGTTGTAGCCGCCGTTGAGGTTGTCGCGGGCACAGCGATTCAAGAAGGCCTCATCGAGGTCGATGATGCGGTCGGCCAGATCCCAGATGCCGCCGGGGGTCGCCTCGGGATGGCAGGCCAGGCGCACCTCGACCCCCATCGCCTGCACCCGCTCCAGGGCGGGAATCAGGCTCGAATCGCCCCCCACCAGCACCACGGCATCCAAGCGGCCGCCGAAGGTCAAGGTCAGCAGATCGGTGGTGATCCACTCCCCCACCCCACGCTGGATGTAGGTATAACGCCCTTCGCCGGCGGGACGACGCTCCAGGCGGCCCATACGCACGGTGATCCCCACCTGGCTCTTGAGGTAGGCGAAGAAGCGCTCCTTGTTGGCGCGCACCCGATGGGAGTCCTCGTCGTCGTCGGCCACGAAGGGGGGGCAGTGGTAGTAGTAAGCGCGCAGAAGCTCGTCGTGCTCGGCGATCAACTCATTGCTGAACGCGGTGAAGTCAATTTGACGTACCCGGCCATCGGAGCCGCGAAAGTGGTGGGCCAGCATCTTCTCGATGTAGGCACCGTCCATCATCTGCACAACACGCATCTCATAAACCTCAATTTTCTATAAAGGAAAAACCCACGTTATAAAAAGCTGCCCCCGTGTGGGCTGAAGGGGCGGCATCGAAACCGATCAATCCAAACGGTAGTTGGGCGCTTCGGTGGTGATTTGCACATCGTGGACGTGGGATTCGCGCAGGCCCGCCCCGGTGATCTGCACAAAGCGGGCGCGCTGCTGCATGTCGGCAATCGTCGCCGCCCCCAGGTAGCCCATTCCGGCCCGGATGCCGCCGACCAACTGGTGGATCACCGCCGCCATCGGCCCCTTGTAGGGGACCCGCCCCTCGACCCCTTCGGGAACGAGCTTGAGGGCGTTGTCGACCTCGGCCTGGAAGTAGCGGTCCTTCGACCCTTTTTGCATGGCGCCAATCGAGCCCATGCCACGATAGGACTTGTAGGCCCGCCCTTGAAAGTACACCACCTCGCCGGGCGATTCGTCGGTCCCGGCCAACATGCCGCCGAGCATGACGCATGAGGCGCCCGAGGCCAGCGCTTTAACGATGTCGCCCGAGAACTTGATGCCACCGTCGGCGATGATCGGCACACCGCTGCCTTCGGCCGCCTCGACCGCATCCATGATGGCGGTGATCTGGGGAACCCCGACCCCTGCCACCATTCGGGTGGTGCAGATCGAACCGGGGCCAATCCCCACCTTCACCGCGTCGGCGCCGCGCTGGATCAGATCGCGCACCGCCTCGGTGGTGGCGACGTTGCCGGCAATCACCTGGAATTCGGGGTAGCGCCGCTTGATGTCGGCGACCATCCCCATCACCCCCTCGGAGTGGCCGTGGGCGGTATCGACCACCACCACGTCGACCCCCGCCTCGCGCAACGCCTCGAAGCGGTCCATGCCATCGGGGCCGGGGCCAATGGCGGCGCCAACCCGCAGTCGGCCCCGTTCGTCTTTACAGGCGTTGGGGTGGGCGACCGCTTGCTCCATATCTTTCACGGTGATGAGTCCGGCCAGCTTGCCTGCCTCGTCGACCATGATCAGTTTTTCGATGCGGTGTTGATGCAACAGCCGCTTGGCCTCCTCCAATGGAGCGCCCTGATCGATGGTGATGAGGTTGGTGGTCATCAATGAAGAGACCGGCTTGTCGAGCGAGGTGGCAAACCGCAGGTCGCGATTGGTGATGATCCCAACCGGCTTACCTTCCCGCACCACCGGAATCCCCGAAAAACCGTAGCGCTCTTTGATTGCAAGTACCTGCGAGATCGGGGCATCGGGGCCGATGGTGATCGGCTCCCCCACCACCCCCGACAGGTACCGTTTAACCTGACGGACCTCTTCGGCTTGCCGCTCGATGGGCAGGTTTTTGTGGACAATGCCCACCCCCCCCTCCTGAGCCAAACAGACCGCCGAACGGGCCTCGGTCACGGTATCCATGGCGGCGGAAACCAGGGGGATGTTGAGTTCGATCCCCCGGGTCAGGCGGCTGGCGGGGTTGACCTCTCGGGGAAGAATCGAAGATCGGCGCGGTTCGAGCAGGACATCGTCAAAGGTTAACGCTTGGCGAATCGGGGGGCGGGACATAGAGGGAAAACCTCTCGATTAAAGGAGCCAAAAAATAGGATCGGGGATGATAGTCATTTGGAACGCCCCCGTCAGGGGGGCAGGTGTAAAGGGGTGCATAAAATTCCGCATTGGAACGGTTCAGCCCAGGCTCTTGCGCACCCGGTCGGCCCAAAAGGCCAATACCCCCCCCTCGATCCCCGCCTCAAACAGATATTCCGGGTGCCATTGCACCCCAAGCAGATCGCCGTCGAGCGCCGCAATCGCCTCGACGATGCCATCCTCGGCCGAACCCCAAACCTGCAAACCGGGCCCCACCTCGTCCACCGCCTGATGGTGGGTCGAGTTGACCTGCCATACCTCTCCAGACCAGGGGGAGTCCTCGCGCCAGCGCATCGCATGGTGGGGCTCGCAGCGGGGATTCTGTTGCTGATGCCCCATGTTCCCCACCGTGGGCAGGTCTTGAATCAGGGTGCCGCCACACGCGACGTTGAGCAGCTGCATGCCGCCGCAGATTCCCAGGATTGGCAAATCGCGCCCCAACGCCTCGTGCAACAGCCCCCACTCCCAGACGGTACGCGGCTCGGCCACCCGCCCCAGTCCCGGCTCCTCCTCCTTGCCGTAGTACCGGGGGGGAATGTCGAAATCGCCGCCGCTAATCACCAGGGCGTCGAGCTCGTCGATCATCGCTCCGACCGCCTGCTGCGGCAGCAGGGGAATGGCCACCGGCAACAACCCGACGGTGTAGAGGGCGGTGAAATAGTTGACCCTCAGGGCCTGCCAGGCGACGGGAGAAAACCCGCCATACCCCTCGGGGAAATAATCCAAGGTCACCCCAATCCTAGGAGTCTGTCGGACTTGAGATCGTCCTACTGCGCCGGCGGGTAATCGGTCCAAATTCCCCCGGTTTCTCGTCACATAGCCACCACTATGATCCTCAAAACCGTGAAAATTTGGCCTCGATTCCCCACTCGGCTCGCTACGGACGCTCAAGCCCGACAGACTCCTAGGACGGCTGCGGCGGGGATCTGGTAGGCTCATGGAAAGATTCCTAATGGTTGGTTCGTTCTTAAGAAGTGGTGGCATCATGGCCCAATATTTTGAAATCCACCCCGGCACCCCTCAGCCGCGACTGATCGCCCAGGCGGCGCGCATTCTCGAAGGGGGCGGGGTGATCGTCTACCCCACAGATACCACCTACGGCCTGGGCTGCGACCTGCTCTCAAAACAGGGGGTGGAGCGGATTCGAGCGCTCAAAAAGATCGACGACAAACACCAACTTTCGTTGATTTGCCCCGATCTGTCGGATCTGTCGACCTACGCCAAGGTCGACAACCCCGCCTTTCGCATCCTCAAACACCATCTCCCCGGCCCCTACACCTTTATTTTAGAGGCGACCCGGGAGGTCCCCAAACTCTTGCAATCCCGACGAAAAACCATCGGCCTGCGTGTCCCCGATCACTCCGTTTGCCAGGCCCTGCTTCGAGCATTGGGGCGCCCCATCCTCTCCACCACCGTGGCTCTTCCCGGTGAAGAGGCGTTGACCGATCCCCTGGAGATCCGCAACCGCCTAGAAAAACAGGTCGATCTGGTCATCGACGGGGGCATCCTATCGGGCACCCCCTCCAGCGTCGTCGACCTGACCTGCTCACCCCCCGAGGTGGTGCGCAGCGGCGCCGGAGACATCTCCGAGTTTATTTAAACCAAGGGCGGCACCCCGTTGATCGACATCCACAGTCACGTTCTCCCCGGCATCGACGACGGCGCCAAAGATGTTCCAACCTTTCTCGAAATGGCCCGCATCGCCGTCGCGAAGGGGACCCGAACCCTGGTCTGCACCCCCCACCATCACAACGGTACCTTCGAAAACATCCGGGCCGAGATCGAGCGGGCCCTCGATACGGCGCGGGAGCTTCTGCGTACCGAGGGGATCGCGCTGGAATTGGAGATGGGGGGGGAGGTACGCATCCACCCCGACGTGACCGAGCGCTACCGTCATGGGCTGGTCCCCACCTACGGCGGGCGCAAGGGGATCCTCATCGAATTTGGCGGCGGCTCGCTCCCCCCCGGCACCGACGAGACCCTGATGCGTTTGCAGGATGCCGGGCTGCGCCCGGTGATCGCCCACCCCGAGCGGCAGCCCTATCTGGTGCAACACGAAGATCGGATTGCCGCCTGGGTCGAGGAGGGCATTCTGCTTCAGGTCACCGCCATGAGCGTCACCGGGCAGTTCAGCGCGAAGATCCAAGCCACGGTGAAACGGTGGCTGCAAAAGGGGTGGATCCACGCGGTCGCCTCCGATGCCCACGACCCAGTCTACCGCCCCCCCTCTTTACACGGCGCCTTTGAAACCCTGAGCAGCTGGATGGGGGAGGATCAAGCCAGGATTCTTACCTTCGACAACCCCCGCGCCATCCTGCACCACACCCCCGTCCAACAGGTCAAAATGAAATCGGGGCTGCTCGGGCGGCTGTTTTCGTTGTAGCGACGTGACCGTCGAGGGGGAGACATCTGGGCATCCCAGATATTCGACGGAGCCCGCCCCACTCCCTGCCCTTGTCACTTCCGGCCTTGACCCTACAATTCATCACCGTTTGCTGATATTCCCCCCCCTGGGTCTGTTGGAGGTTGTCCCATGCCGATTTACGAATACCGCTGCACCGACTGCGGCCACCAATTCGAGGTGCGCCAAAAAATGAGCGATCCCGCCCCCGAGGGGTGCCCCGCTTGTGGCAAACCGGTCGAAAAGCTGATGAGCGCCGCCGGCTTTCAGCTTAAGGGGGGCGGCTGGTACAAGCCCTCTTCCCCGGGTAGCGACAGCGCCCCCCCTTGTGCCAGCGGCGGCGGCTGCGCCGGAGGAGCCTGCGGGGTCGGTTGATCCATCGCGTGTTCGATCAAAAAAAGGGGAGCCGGTTGGCTCCCCTTTTTACTGGGTCTACCCCATCCTCCATCGACATGGCTTGACGGCCACCACTCGCCGATCATGGAGCTGCGATCTACCCTTGCGATCCTTTCTTCAATTTTGAATCCATCCACAAGGGGTTTTTATGGACATCGCCATCGTCGGTCTGGGTCGTATGGGGGGCAACATGGCTGAGCGGCTGCTGCGCGGCGGCCATCGCGTCGTCGTTCACAACCGCACCCCCGAAAAGATTGCCGAATACGCCGCCAAGGGGGGCATTCCCGCGGCACACTTGAACGATATCCCCGCACTACTCCCCTCCCCCCGCATCGTCTGGTTGATGATTCCGGCGGGGGCAGCGGTCGACGCCGCCATCGACGAACTGCTCCCCCTGCTCGCCCCCGGCGATTTACTCATCGACGGTGGCAACAGTCGTTACAAGGACTCCATCGAGCGGGGCAAACGGGTCGAGGCGACCGGGGTGCGCTTTATGGACATCGGCACCTCGGGCGGCATCTGGGGATTGGAGAACGGCTACTGCCTGATGGGGGGCGGGGCGCCCGAAAGCTACGCGCTGGTTCGCCCGATTCTTGAAACCCTGGCGGCCCCTGGCGGGCAGATGCACACCGGCCCCATCGGCTCGGGCCACTTCGTCAAGATGGTCCACAACGGCATCGAATACGGGATGATGCAAGCCTACGCCGAGGGGTATGAACTGCTGGAGGCTGCCTACCCCGACCTCGACCTGGCCCAAGTTTCGGACCTGTGGATGAACGGCTCGGTGGTGCGTTCTTGGCTGCTGGAGCTGATCGGCAACGCCCTGCATGAAGACCCGAAACTCGACGCCTTGAGCGACTGGGTTGCCGACTCCGGCGAAGGACGCTGGACGGTCGAGGCGGCCATCGACCACGACGTCCCGGCCACGGTGCTGGCCCACGCCCTGTTCGCCCGCTTCCGCTCCCGCCAAGAGGCCTCTTTCGGAGGCAAACTGCTGGCCGCCATGCGCAATCAATTCGGCGGCCACGCGGTAAAAAAGGCGGGGGACTGACATGGGGCGCCGCCACACCCCCGCCTCCATCGTCATCTTCGGCGCCAGCGGCGACCTGACCCACCGCAAGCTGATTCCCTCGCTCTACCAATTGGCGGTCGACGGTCTGCTGGCCCCCAACACCGCCATCGTCGGTTACGCCCGACGCAACTGGAGCCGGGAGGAGTTCCTGGCGGGACTGCGCCAGTCGGTACGCAAGACCAAGGGGGCGTGGTTCGATCACGAGGTTTGGAACGATCTGGCCGAGCGGATCAGCTATATCAGTGGCGACCTGACCGAAACCGACGGCTTCTGCCGCCTGCACGACCATTTGGCCCAGATCGAAAAGAACCTCAAGCTATCGGGCAATCGCCTCTACTACCTCTCGACCCCACCGCGCCACTACGCCGACATCGTCGCCAATCTGGCCGGATCGGGGCTGGCCGCCGAGGGGGTCGATTCGGGCTGGCGACGGATCGTGGTCGAAAAACCGTTCGGCACCGATCTGGCCAGCGCCATGGAGCTTAACGCCCAAATCCACGAGGTCTTTCGCGAGGATCAGATCTTTCGCATCGACCACTACCTGGGCAAAGAGACGGTGCAGAACATCCTGGCCTTTCGCCTGGGCAACGGGATCTTCGAACCCCTGTGGAACCACCATTACGTCGACCATGTGCAGATCACGGTCGCCGAAACCCTGGGGGTCGAGGGGCGAGGCGGTTACTTCGATCAGGCCGGGATCATCCGCGACATGGTGCAGAACCACGCTCTGCAACTGCTGACCCTCGTGGCGATGGAGCCCCCCGCAGCCTTCGAGGCCAACGCGGTGCGCGACGAAAAGGTTAAGGTGTTGCGAGCGATCCGCCCCCTGACCGGCGAGGCAGCACTGGCCGACACCGCCCGTGGGCAATACGACCGGGGGGCCGTGGAGGGAACCAAGTCGAGCGCCTACCGCGAAGAGCCCGGGGTCGATCCCGCCTCGACCACCGAGACCTACATGGCGATGAAGCTGCACATCGACAACTGGCGCTGGGCGCGAGTGCCGTTTTACATCCGCTGCGGCAAACGCTTGCCCCACCGCACCACCCAGATCGTCATCGCCTTCAAACAGCCCCCCCACACCGTGCTGCAATCGGCCGCCTGCGATTGCCCCAACCTTGAGCCCAACCGGATCGTACTGCGGATCCAACCCAACGAGGGGATCTCGCTCCACTTCGGCATCAAGGCGCCAGGTAGCGCCATGCAGATCGAACCGGTCGAGATGGACTTCGACGCCGCCCGCGCCCTGGGGAGCAGCCCCGAGGCTTATGAACGACTGATCCTTGATGCCATCGGCGGCGACGCCACCCTCTTCGCCCGCTCCGACGAAATCGAATGGGCCTGGCGCTTTATCGACGGGATTGTCGCCGCCTGGCAGGGTCAAGGTTTGATCGAACTGCCGGTCTACACCGCCGGAACCTGGGGGACCGCCGAGGGCAAGGATCTGATGCAGCGGGATGGCCGGACATGGCTGGACACCTGAGTTTGGATCCCCGTCTGAATTTGACGGTGCTGCCCGATCCTGCCGCTTGCGCCCGCTGGCTGGCGGCGACGCTGCACGAGCGGCTTTCTGCGGCGGTTGCGGCGCGAGGGGCCGCCCATTTGCTGCTGTCGGGGGGATCGACCCCCGACCCTCTTTTTCGGCTCTGGGGCGCCCCCCCTGGCGAAACCTTGGCCTTGCCCGAGGGGGTCCATCTGTGGTGGGTCGACGAACGTTTCGTCCCCCCCGGCCATTCCGAGCACAACGCCACACGGGCCTTGGCGCTGATGAACAACGCTGTGTCGCCCGAGCGGGTGCATGTCATGCCGAGCGAGGGAGATCCCGAAACGGCGGCGGCACACTACGGCCGCGAAATCGTGCGCCATCTGGGGAAAGAGGGGTGGTGGGACGGGATCCTGCTGGGGCTGGGGGGCGACGGTCATACCGCCAGCCTTTTTCCCGGTTCGCCCCTAGAACACGAGGCGACGCACCGCGTCATGGTGGCGACAAGTCCAACGGGACAAACCCGCCTGACCCTCACCCCCCCCAGCCTCAAATGCAGTCGCGGGAGTTTTTTGTGGGTGGCTGGGGAATCAAAACGGTCGGTGCTGCGTGGATTTCTAGAAAACCCCGCCTGTTGTCCTGCGGGGTGGGTGTTGCCGGAAGGGGGTTTGCTGGAGGTGGTGGCCGACCAGGGGGCGTGGCCGCTGTAGTCAGGCAGGGCAAAATAGTAGGTTAGGTGGTGGTCACCGCAGCCAACCGACTGGGGCGCCAATCGCCGGGCCGTTCGAGTTGGGCCTCTTGCGGTAAATGCTCGTTGGCAAAGGCCAAGATATCGATCATCGAGATCACGCCACATAACCGCTCCTGGCCGCCCAATACCGGCATCCGCCGCACCCGACCCGCCATCATCTTCTTCAATACCGTGTTCAATGCCATCCCCTCGGGCACCGTCATCAGGCTTTCGGTCGTCCGCGCCGCTGCGACGGGGGGTTGATCCCAAATCAGCTCGCCCCACTCCAACCAGGCTTGGAGCAGATCGCTGGCGGTTAACCAATAGAGCAGCCGCCCCTTGCTGTCGACGAACGGAATGGCCAACACCCGGCCGTCCAGCATGGCATCGACCACCTCCCCCAAATTGCCGTAATCCTCGGTCAGGGTCACCGGCACCCGCATCAAGAAGTCGACCGGCTCCTGCCGCTCGTTTATCCAATCGACCAAGCGCTGGGCGAGGGTCGGTTGGTCGATGGCATCGACCACCATCCCTACGTCGTCGACCTTGAGCAGCACCCGGGCGTTGGTCTGAGCAAACACCTTGAGCGCCTGGCGAAAGCGGACCCCTTCGTGCACCGTCACCGGGGGATGCTGCGGTCCATCGATCAAAGCGTCTCCACCCCCGTGGCGCACCACCTTGAGCAACTCCGATTCGGTCCACACCCCTCCGACCCCATTCTCGGAACGGGTCGGCATGGCCCCAAGCCCGGTCCCGACCATGAGTCGGACCACCTCGACCAGGGGGGTGTCGGTGCGCAAAACGAACATTCAGGGCTCCACAAAAATACCGCAATGTCGGCAAAACCAGGGAAGCGTTGGTTGATTCGGCGCTTCCTTGCGACCTGCGGATGGCGGCCAAAACCAGGAACGTAGGTACCTGTTTGGCAATGCGCAAAACTGCGCGTTTTGCGAGGCGTCGCTTAACCCGGATTTTTCATCGGTATTGTTCCGCCCTCGCTTGTTTCTTGTTCGCGATCATCGGGAAAATTGATGAAAAATCCGGGTTAAAAAGACGGGAGGCTTTTAATCGGCGTTTCTCAAGGCTATCGGGACGGGCGGTTTGTGCGCCGCAACACCCTTAAGCGGCGTGAGGAATATCACGCACGAGATCGACATGTGATGCCGGTCAACCTCGCGTCATCAAAATACTTGATCGGCCTATCGATTGGCGGGCAATTGTGGCGCAGGGAAATCGATAATGGCGTGGATGGGCTGATCCACAGTCAACGCAGTTCGATCTGGGTTTTGTTGTAAGCGCGGATGAGATCTTCCCGGGTAATCACCCCGATGACCTGATCGGGATCGTAAGACTCGACCACCGGCAAGATGTCGTGCCCCTGCTGATCGATGATGCGAAACGCGTCGAAGAGTGTCGATTCCTTGGGCACGGTGTGGACCGGGGAAGAGGCAATTTCACGGGCAACCACCAAATCGTCGAGTTCGCTGCCAAACGCGACCCGCTTGATGTCCGAAAAAGAGACCACCCCGGCAAGCTTGCCCGCCCCGTCCACCACAAAGACGGTTTCGTATCGGGATTGGGCCAGAATCTGCTTGAGCCGCCCAATCGGCATCCCCTCCCCCACCACGTCGAAGTCAATCCGCATCACCTCGCTCACCTCCAGGTTTTTGAGCAGGGAGAGCTCCTGCCCCTGGCGGATGTCGAGACCACGACGGCGCAACCTTAAGGTATAGATCGAATCACCGCACCACGCCTTGGTGAGCAACGTGGCGAGCATGACGCTGACCATCATCGGCAGGACGATGTGGTAGTCGGTGGTCAGCTCGAAAATCATCAAAATCGCCGAAATCGGGGCCGCCTGGGTCGCCGCCACCACCCCCGCCATTCCGACCAGGGCGTAGGCGCCCGAGGTCGAAGAGATGTCGGGGAAAATCGAATGGGCCACCAAGCCGAAGGCGCCCCCGTACATCGCTCCAATCACCAGCGAAGGACCAAAGACCCCTCCCACCATCCCCGAGGCGACACAAAACGAGGAGGCTAAAATCTTGGCCACTAGGATGCCGCACAGCAGCAGAAAGGGGAGCGCTTCGGAGAGTGCCTGATCGGTGGCGTGGTAGCCGGTCCCCAAAATCTGCGGAAAGGCGAGCCCCAGGATTCCCACCAGCAAACCGGCCAAGGCGGGGCGGAACTGCCGCTGCACTGGAACGCGACTGTAAAGATCCTCGAATCCGTAGAGGAGTTTGATGAAGGCGGTAGAAACGACGGCGGCCCCCACCCCGAGCAAAATGTAGGCTGGGATCTCCAAGTTCGAGACCAGGCCAAACTCGGGGACGATAAAAGCGGGGAAGTTGCCGAAGTGGGCCCGGATGATGACGGTAGCGATCACCGCCGCCACCACGATGGGGGAGAAGGCGGCCAAGCCGTATTCCCCCAAGATCACCTCCAGCGAAAACATCACCCCGGCAATCGGGGTGTTGAACGAGGCGGCCACCGCCGCAGCCGCGCCGCAGGCGACCAGGGTTTTCATCCAGCGCCGAGAGAGTTGCAGCCGCTGCCCGGCCAGCGAGGCGATGGCCGAGCCTAGATGAACCATTGGCCCCTCCCGACCCACCGAGCCCCCCGAGCCTATGGAGATTGAGGCGGCCAAGGCCCGCACCCAGGCCGACCGCCAACCGATCACCCCCCCCTTGACCGCCACCGCCTCGATCACCTCGGGAATGCCGTTGCCTGCCGCATCGCGGGAAAACCGGTGCAGCAGCATCCCCACCGCCAGCCCCCCCCCGACCGGACCGAGGATCACCAAAAACCAGGGCAGATCTTCGGTGACGAGTAGTTCGTCCCCCGAGCCGAGAAAGAGGGTTTGAAACAGGGTTATGAGGTGGCGAAAGCCGACCGCCGCGTAGCCAACCGCCGCGCCGATGAATACCGCCAACAGATTGAGAGCGACCTGCTCGTTGCGCAGTAGCTTGGACAGCCGCTGGCGCATGGGCGCGGCCTTCCCCGTGGTCATCGACTACTCCACCGTCACCGACTTGGCCAGATTTCGGGGTTGGTCGACATCGGTCCCCTTTTCGATGGCCACGTAATAGGCCAACAACTGCAGGGGAATGACGTGCAGAATTGGGCTGCCGACCACTCCCCCCCTGGGAACCGAGATCGTCCACTCCACCAGGTTTTGCGGCACCCGTTCGGGAACATCGCTGACCGCGATCACCCGTCCACCGCGAGCCTTAACCTCTTCAACGTTGGAGAGCGCTTTTTCGAGCAAGGGACCGTCGGGCAAGAGCACCACCACCGGCATCTTCTCGTCGATCAGGGCGATGGGGCCGTGTTTCATCTCGCCCGCAGCATAACCCTCGGCGTGAATGTAACTGATCTCTTTGAGCTTGAGCGCTCCCTCCAAGGCGATGGGAAAATAGCGCCCTCTGCCCAAAAACAGGGCCGAGGTGCAATCCCGGTAATCGCGGGCGTGGGCGGCGATGATCTCAGCCTGCTCCAGCGCCTGGCCCAACTTGCGGGGTAGGGTTTGCAGGTCCTCGATAAGCGCTGGATCCAGGTCAGTTGTGCGCTGCTTAATCGCCAGCAGCAGGGTCGCCAGCGCCAAAATCTGGGTGGTGAAGGCTTTGGTCGAGGCGACCCCGATCTCGGGGCCGGCATCGGTGTAGATCACCCCCTCGGCCAGGCGGGTGAGCGACGACTCAGGCACATTGCACACCGCCACCACATGGATGTTGCTTCCCATGGTGGGGGCACGGCGCACCGCCGCCAGGGTGTCTGCGGTCTCCCCCGATTGCGAGATCGGAACCACCAAGGTGCCATCGGCAATCACGCCGGGGCGGTAGAGAAACTCAGAGGCGACCTCGCAGGTGGCGGGGATCCCAAGCCACTCCCCGACCAGGTAGGTGGCGACCATCCCGGCATGATAAGAGGTGCCGCAGGCCAAAAAGAGGATCGCCTTCACCTGGCTAGGGAGTGCCATGCCATGATCGCTGATGCGGTTGCCGGGACGAAGCCGCTCTTCCAACAGTCGGGCCGCCACCTCACCCTGCTCGAAGATCTCTTTAAGCATGTAGTGGCGGTAGGGCCCCTTGTCGGCGGCGGCATCGTCAAGACGACTGTGCACCGCTTGCCGCTCCACCGCTTGACCGCCATTGAACAGAGCGACAGCCCCCCCCGACACCCAACCCCAGTCGCCGTTTTCAAGGTAAATCACGTCACGGGAGTAGGGAACGATGGGCAGGGCGTCCGAGGCGATCCAGGCCTCTTCTCTCCCCAAACCAATCATCAGGGGCGACCCCTTACGGGCGATGAAGAGGCGGTTTTCGCCCGGCAGAATGGCAACGATGGCGTAGGCCCCCTCCAGGGTCTCGACAGCGGCTTGAAACGCCTCCTCCCCCCCCTTACCTTGCCGCAACAGCGCGGCAATCAGTTGGGGGATCACCTCGGTGTCGGTCTCGGAGGTGAACATCGCCCCCTGTTCGCTCAGCTGCTGGCGCAGCGTCTCGTGGTTTTCAATGATGCCGTTGTGCACCACCGCCACCCCGTCGACCACATGGGGGTGAGCGTTGCGCTCGGAGGGGGCGCCGTGGGTCGCCCAGCGGGTATGGCCGATTCCCAGCGTGCCGTAGAGGGCGCAATCGTGGGTTGCTGCCTCCAATTCGGCCACTTTGCCCAACCGTCGCACCTGGCGCAGGTCGCCGTGCAGGTCGACGACGGCAACCCCCGCCGAGTCATAGCCTCGGTATTCCAGCCGTTTGAGCCCCTGCACCAGGTAGGGAACCCCGTTGTCGACCCCAACCGTCCCGACGATGCCGCACATAGTGTGTTACCCCTCTTTTTTGCGCTGCTGCATCCGCTTTTTGGCGGCATACCCTTCAATGTTTTTTTGCGGGGTGCGGCTGACCGCCAGGGCGTCACTCGGCACGTCGCCGGTCACCGTGGTTCCCGCCCCAACGATTGCCCCATCCCCCACCGTCACCGGCGCGACCAGCTGACAGTCGGAACCGATAAAAGCACCCGCACCGATCTCGGTGCGAAATTTGTTGTAACCGTCGTAATTGCAGGTGATGACCCCGGCACCGATGTTGCTACCGGCCCCCACCGAGGCATCGCCAATGTAGCTCAAATGGTTCACTTTCGCGCCGGGGCCAATCACCGCCTTCTTGATCTCGACGAAATTGCCGACCTTGGCCCCCTCCTGCAACTGGGCGCCGGGACGAAGTCGGGCATAGGGGCCAAGCTGAACCCCCGCCTCCACATGCGCTTGTTCCATATGGCTGTAGGCGTGGATCACCGCGTCTGGGCCGATGCGGCTGTCGCGAATCAAGCAATAGGGCTCGACCAGCACACCCGAGGCAATCTCGACCTTTCCCTGCAATACCAGAGGTCCATGCAGGCTGACGTCATGCCCCAGGGTCACCTGCCCTTCGATGCGGATTTGCTCGGGGTTGTGGCAAGTCACCCCCTGGCTCATCCAGGCTTCGACCGTCTGCCGCATCCACCGGTTTTCAAGCGCGACCAGTTGCTGACGGGAATTGATGCCCGACAGCAGCCACCCCTCGGGTTCCTCAACGCCAACCACCTGCATGTGGTCGGCTCGGGCCAGGGCAATCACGTCGGTCAGGTAGAGCTCCCCCTGGACGTTGTCGTCGTCCACGCGCTCCAAGGCATGCCACAGCCAGGGGAGGCGGAAGGCGTAGATACCGGGATTGACCTCGGTGATCGCCCGCTGCGCGGCGCTGGCATCTTTTTCTTCGACGATTCCGACAATGCCGCCGCTTTCATCGCGCAGGATGCGGCCATACCCATGGGGATCGGGCAGCTGCATGGTGGCCATCGCCACACCAACCCGGGGATCGCGGGCCGCCTCGGCGAGGGATCGGATCAGAGGGGTGGGGACCAGCGGGGTATCGCCGGAGAGGACCACCAGGACCTCTTCGTCACCCCAGCATTCGCGTGTGATGGCCACGGCGTGTCCCGTGCCCTTCTGCTCCTCTTGATGAACGACATCCACGCCGGGGTCGAGCAGAGCCTCAACCTGGTCGCGCCCGTGACCGAGCACCACCGCGACCCGCGCCGGTTCGGCAGCTTGAGCGCGTGCCACCACATGGAGCAGCATTGGCGTACCGGCAAAATGGTGCGCCACCTTGGGGAGGACCGATTTCATCCGCGTCCCCTTGCCCGCCGCCAGAATCAGCACCCCCCACCCGACCGTCGCCTGATTCATCTTCTGCTCCTCGAACACCAATAAAAAAAGGGGGCCGAAGCCCCCTTTTGGGTCATGCAAATCGGCAATCAGGCCCGATGGGCCCGACGGCGCAATACTTTGAGGCGGGTCAACGCCTCTTGCAGAGCGGCCTCGGCATGGGCGACATCCATATCGGAGGCGACCTTTTCGCGCAGCTCCTCGGCGCGACGCTGTGCCTCAACGGCCAGCGCCTCGTCGATGTCCTCGGCCCGCTCGGCGGTATCGGCCAGCACGGTGACCTGATCGGGCTGCACCTCAAGGATGCCGCCGTTGACAAAGATATAATCGGTTTCTTCGCCCCGCTTGACGCGGATTTCACCGAGTTTGATGCGGGTCAGCAGGGGGGTGTGCCGGGGAAGAATCCCCAACTCACCCATCTCGCCGGGGACAACAACAAAGTCGGCATCCCCTTGGTAGACCCGCCGCTCGGCGGTGACGACATCAACACGAATCGTAGCCATGGCTTATGCCTCTTGGGTCAGACCTTGGAAAAAAGGGGCTTGAATCAAGCCGCCTTCATCTTCTCGGCCTTTTCCAAAGCCTCGTCGATGCTGCCGACCATGTAGAAGGCCTGCTCGGGGATGTGATCGTACTCGCCGTTCACCAGACCCTTAAAACCACGGATGGTCTCGGCGCGAGGCACGTACTTACCGGGGCTGCCGGTAAAGACCTCGGCGACGAAGAAGGGCTGTGACAGGTAACGCTGAATCTTCCGGGCCCGGTTGACGGAGAGCTTGTCTTCGTCGGAGAGCTCGTCCATCCCCAGAATCGCGATGATGTCCTGGAGATCTTTGTAGCGCTGCAGCGTCTTCTGCACAGAACGGGCAACCTCGTAGTGCTCGGTCCCGACCACCTTGGGATCGAGGGAGCGCGAGGTCGAATCCAGAGGATCGACGGCGGGGTAGATCCCCAGCTCAGCGATCTGACGCGACAACACCACGGTGGCGTCCAAGTGGGCAAAGGTGGTGGCGGGAGCCGGATCGGTCAAGTCGTCGGCGGGGACGTAGACGGCCTGAACCGAGGTGATCGAACCGGTCTTGGTCGAGGTGATGCGCTCTTGCAGCTTACCCATCTCCTCGGCCAGGGTGGGCTGATAACCCACCGCCGACGGCATACGACCCAGCAGCGCGGAGACCTCGGCGCCCGACAGGGTGAAACGGAAAATGTTGTCGATGAACATCAACACGTCGCGCCCTTCGTCGCGGAAGTACTCGGCGATGGTCAGCCCGGTCAGACCGACGCGCAGACGGTTGCCCGGAGGCTCGTTCATCTGACCGTAGACCAAGGCCACCTTATCGAGCACGTTCGACTCTTTCATTTCGAGCCAGAAGTCGTTGCCCTCACGGGTCCGCTCGCCCACACCGGCAAACACCGAGTAGCCGGAATGCTCAATGGCGATGTTGCGGATCAGCTCCATCATGTTGACGGTCTTGCCCACGCCGGCGCCGCCAAACAGGCCAACCTTGCCACCTTTGGCGAAGGGGCAGATCAGGTCGATGACCTTAATGCCAGTCTCCAGCACCTCGGTGGCGGGGGCCAGTTCCTCGAAGGTCGGGGGATTGCGGTGGATGGGCATCCGCTTTTCCGCCTCAATCGTGGGAATGTCGTCGATGGGATTGCCCAGGACGTCGAGAATACGACCCAAGGTCGCCTTGCCGACCGGCACCGAAATCGGCGCCCCGGTATCTTCGACCTTTTCGCCGCGCTTGACCCCCTCGGTCGCCCCCATGGCGATGCCGCGCACGCGGTTGTCGCCCACATGGGCCTGGACCTCGATGACGAGACCGGCCTCCGTACGGATGGCGTTGTAGATCTGGGGGAGCCCTCCCTCGGAGAACTCAACATCCACAACAGGCCCGATGACTTTAACGATGGTCCCCGTGCTCATGGGCGATCCTCTTCGCTTACGCGTGACTTAAAAAGAAACAATCAAAATCGGTATCGAGGGTTGACCGGCCTTAAACCGCCTCGGCGCCGGCGGCGATCTCGGCCAGCTCCTTGGTGATGGCGGCCTGACGCGCCTTGTTGTAGCTCAAGGTCAACTCGAAAATCAGTTTCTTGGCATTCTCGGTGGCGTTCTTCATGGCCACCATCCGGGCGCTCTGCTCGGATGCCTTGTTTTCAAGCAAGCCGTGGTAGACCACCGCCTCGATATAGCGGCGCACCAGCGCCTCCACCACCGGCTTGGATTCGGGCTCATACAGGTAGTCCCAAACCCCCTCCTGAGCGGTCGCCTCAAAGACGGCCGGAACCAGGGTCTCGACCCGGGTCACCTGGCTCATGGTGTTGACGAACTCACTGTAGACCAACAGCAGCTTGTCAATCCGCCCCTCGTTGAGCGCCTGCAGCGCCACCGTGACCACACCGATCACGTCGGACAGCTCGGGACTGTCGGGCACCTCGGTGCGCACCGCACCCTCTTCCAGACCCAACCGACGGGCAAAGAGGGCCGAACGACGGCCAATGGCGAAAATCTCGAGATTGGCCTGACCATACTGTTTGGTCAGGGCGATCATCTGCCGTTGAGCGTTGGTGTTCAGAGGGCCGCACAGCCCTTTGTCGGTAGAGATCACCAGAACACCGACCTTTTTAATCTGATCGTCCGTCTTGGCGGCCAAAAAGGGGTGTTTGAACTCGGGATGGGCCTTCAGGACGTGCCCGATGACCTCACGGATTTTTGCAGCGTAGGGGCGGGCTTGCAGCACCCGCTCCTGCGCCTTGACCATTTTGGAGGCGGCCACCATCTGCATTGCACGCGTGATCTTCTGCGTGTTTTTGATGCCTTTGATTTGCGACCGGATCTCTTTGGTACTGGGCATGGGCGATCCTCTTGCTCAACCGACTCGCAGGCGATCAGTAGGTGTGGGAGGACTTAAAGGCCTCGATGGCGGCGCGCAGCTCCGACTCGATCTCGTCGGTCAGTGCCTTCTCGGCGTTCATCTTGGCAACCAAATCGCTCTTCTCGCTGCGCAGATAGGTCTGCAAAGCGCGCTCGAAGTCGACGATCTTGTCGGCGGCCACATCGTCCACCAACCCCTTGCCCAGGGCATAGAGCACCGCCGATTGCTCGGCCACGCTCAAGGGCTGGTTCTCACCCTGTTTGAGCAGTTCGGTGGCCCGCTTGCCGCGCTCCAACTGACCGCGGGTGGCGGCGTCGAGATCGGAGGCGAACTGGGCGAACGCGGCCAGCTCGCGGTACTGGGCCAAGTCGGTCCGCAGGCCGCCGGAAAGCTTCTTGACGATTTTGGTCTGGGCGGCGCCGCCGACGCGGGAGACCGAGAGACCTGCGTTGATGGCCGGACGGATGCCCGAGTTGAACAGATCGGTTTCGAGGTAGATCTGGCCGTCGGTGATCGAAATGACGTTGGTGGGCACGAAGGCCGACACGTCGCCCGCTTGGGTTTCGATGATGGGCAGCGCGGTCAGCGAACCGCCACCGAAGTTTTTGTTCAAGCGGCAGGCGCGCTCCAGCAGACGGCTGTGGAGGTAGAACACGTCGCCGGGGTAGGCCTCGCGCCCCGGAGGACGGCGCAGCAGCAAGGAGATCTGACGGTAGGCCCAGGCCTGCTTGGTCAGATCGTCATAAATGATCAGGGCATCGCGACCGGTATCGCGGAAGTGCTCGGCGATGGTGCAACCGACGTAGGGGGCCAGATACTGCATGGCGGCCGACTCGGCAGCCGAGGCGTTCACGACGATGGTGTGATCCATCGCGCCGTGCTCTTTAAGGACCCGCACCACGTTGGCAACCGAGGAGTTCTTCTGACCCACGGCGACGTAAACGCAGACTACCCCGGAGCCCTTCTGGTTGATGATGGCGTCGATGGCCACGGTGGTTTTACCGGTCTGGCGGTCGCCAATAATCAGCTCGCGCTGACCACGTCCGATCGGAACCAGAGCATCGATCGCCTTAATCCCGGTCTGCATGGGGACGCCCACCGGCTCACGGGCAATGATACCGGGGGCAATTTTCTCAACCCGGTCGGTCTTGTCGGTGGCGATGGGGCCCAGGCCGTCGATGGGGGCGCCCACGGCGTTGACCACGCGGCCGACCATGGCATCGCCAACGGGAACCTCAAGGATCTTGCCCGTGGCGCGAACCTCGTCCCCTTCGCGGATGTGCAGGTAGTCGCCGAAGATCACGGCGCCGACGCTGTCTTCCTCAAGGTTGAGGACCATGCCGGGAACCCCACCCGGGAATTCCAGCATTTCACCGTAGGCGGCGTTTTCGAGCCCGTGGATCACGGAGATGCCGTCGGAGACTTTAAGAACACGTCCGACATTGGCGGTCTCAAGACCGGCCAGGGCTCCGGCCAGTTGCTCTTTGATGATCTTGCTGATTTCGGTGCTTTTGAGTTCCATGGCGCTGTCTCTCGGTAGGGCGGGGTAGCCCGCCAACACTTTGGCGGCATCAAGCCGCCCTACTCAATTTTGGACGTATTCGTGCCAGTCCGAACCGGACTGGAATGGACTTGGATCAGGCAGCTGCCGCCAATCGCTGGCGCAGTAGCTCCAGACGCCGGGCCAAAGTGCCGTCGATGACGGTATCTTTAAGCTGTACCCGGACCCCACCCAGCACGGAGGGATCGATCCGGTAGGCCAGCTTAACCTTGGCGCCGAAACGCTTGGCCAGGGCCGCTTCCAACTCGCCGCGCTGGGCATCGCTCAGCGCCACGGCGGAGACAACCTCACCCCCCATCACCCCAGCGGCTTCAAGCGCGAACTGCTCGAAGGCCTCCAGGATCTCGGGGGCAATGGCGATGCGACCGTTGCTCAATAGGACCTGTCCCAAGCGGCGAACCCCCTCGTGGGTACCGGCCAACAGCTTCTCAACCACCTGCGATTTGGCCGCCTGGCTCACCGCCGGATTGTCGACAAAGGAGGCGAACTCGGCGTCCCGGGCGACGGCGGCCAACAGAGCCATCCCTTCCCGCCAGGGGGCCAGATCGCCACCACCCGCCGCAACCTCGTAGGTCGCCTGGGCATAACGCCGGGCAACGACTCCAATCGACATGGCTTAGTGCTCCATCCGGCTGATGACATCCCCGATCACCGCCTTGTGACGCTCGGCGTCCAACTCGGCTTCGAGAATGCGGGAGGCGCCCAGGACAATCATGTCGGCGAGCTCGGCCTGGAGCTGACCGCGCGCCTTTTGAACCTCGGCGGCGATCTCTTCACGGGCGGCGGCGACGATCCCCTCGGCCTCTTCACGGGCCTTGGCGACCGACTCCTCGCGCAGCTGACCGGCCGATTTCTCGGCCTGATTGAGGATCTCAAGGGCCTTGGTTTTGGCAGCCTTGGCCAACTCGGCGGCCTCGATCTCGGCCTCTTGCAGACGGCGCTTGGCCTCGTCGGCTTGATTCAGACCCTGGGCAATTTTTTCCGCCCGCTGGTCCATCAACCCGGTGATGGGGCCATACACATAGCGTTTGAGGAGGAACAGGAGGATCAGGAAGGTAATGACCTGACCCACCAAGGTAAGTCCTAGCTCCACGGCTCTACCCTCTGGTTACGAACATAAACATGTTGCGGTTTGGGGACCGGACATCAAAAGACCAGCCCGAGCGGCACCCCTCCACGAAGGGAGGAGCGACGCCCTACCGGTTCGATTAGCCCGCGAAGGGATTGGCGAACAGGAACCAGAGGCCGAAGGCCATGATGATGAAGGGGAACGACTCCATCAGGCCGGCGAAGATGAACATGTTGAACATCAGCTGAGGACGCATCTCAGGCTGACGGGCGATCCCCTCCAGAGCCTTCGAGGTGATCAGACCCCAACCGATGGCGGAACCGAGGCCAGCGGCCCCGAGGATCAGGCCGACGCTGATGAGGGTGGCCGCGCTGAGCATCTCCGACATGATGAATGCCTCCAATGTGTTGGCTCGATTGAGCCGATTCGAGATAGGACGAAAAACGAAGCGGGTTTTAGTGTTCGTCGACCTGATGGGCCATCGAGAGATAGACCACGGTGAGGATCATGAAAATGAATGCCTGAATCAGACCGACAAAGAGGTGGAAGCCCGACCACAGCACCCCCGGCACAAAGTGCATCCACCAGGGAATCAGGGAGGCAAAGAGCAGGAAGATCACCTCGCCGGCAAACATGTTGCCGAAGAGCCGGAACGAGAGCGAAAGGGGCTTGGCCAGCTCTTCGATGGCGGTCATGACGATGTTGACCGGCATCAAGAACTTACCGAACGGGTGGAAGAGGTAGGTTTTGAAGTACCCCAACCCCTTGACCTTGATGCTGTAGTAGAGGGTCATCGAGAACACGACCAGCGCCATCGCCACCGGCAGGTTGATGTCGGCGGTCGGGGTCTTGATCCCCAAATAAACAGGCAGGATGTCGATGGTGTTGCACAGCAGCACGAAGGCGAAGATGGTCAGCGCCAGCGGTGCGATGTGGGGATTCTTACCAGGGAAGTTGTCGCGCACGGTGTTGTTGATGAACTCCACCAGCATCTCGACCAGGTTCTGCAAGCGGCTGGGGGCGCCGTCGGTCACCAGCCCCTTGCGCACCAGCAAACCAACCCCAACCAAAATGGCGCACACCACCCAGGAGGAAATCAGCGAGTCCATATTGAGATGCCCCCCCATGAAGGGGACAGTCCAATGTTGCAGGTGGTGCGAAATCGCGCTGCCGCCGTGCTCAGCCGCCATCGGGAACTCCCACTGCTATCAAAACGAAAAAGTTTAAGGACGTTGCGATTTTTTGGGTTCGGGGCGAACGCCTACACCCTGAACCGGATGAGCCTTGATTTCATGCCAGGCGACCCAGACCCCGTTGATCCAGCCCACCATCGGGGGGGCAATCAACCCTGCCAGCAGCGGCGCCACCGGCAGACGCAACCAGGCAATGGCGGCGGCGCATCCTGCAGCAACCCAGATAAAGCGAATCATCGCCCCCATCATGAGCACCCGCCCCGCACCCTCGGCCGGGGCCGAAAACGCGCCGTTCATCCGCCCCCACATCATGATGAAGGCCGAAAGAACCAAGCCTCCACCAACCAAAAAGGCCAGCGCCTCTTGGCGCCCCAGGCTCCAATTCAGCACCCCGGCCATCAACAACACGACCACGGTTTGATTGCGAATCACGCTGGAGACGTGCATGGCTACCTGGGGGTATACGTTAAAGGCGCGGGATTCTAGGGAGGGGGGAGTTGCCTGTCAAACCACAATTCGAAACTGGAAATCAGTGCGACAAGCGCCCATCGCCACCCAGCCAGACAGGGCTCACCATGGGACGTAGCGACTCCCAAACCCCGCGACCGCAACCCGGGCACACCGGCGCCACATCGGGCCATGCCGTCTGGCAATGAGGACATACAATTTCTGCCCGAGTATGACGCGTCAGGGCGATTTGTGCCTGAGCCTCGCGAGCCAGCGCAGGGATTTCTGCAACCGCAGCGCACTGGGCGACCAGGGGGGCGAAGAGTTCGGGACGCACGGCCCGACGCCAAATCGACTCCAGCCGTGCGAGGCGATCCGTCGCCTCACTACGCTCCAAGTGCTTGCAACCATAGGGAACCAAGGGGGCCATGTCGGCCATCTCCAACCGCTTGACCGCACTCTCTTTGCCGAGCAAAGCGCCGAGCATCACCGCAAAACGGCGCACACGAAGGTCGTCCCGCCCCGCATAGGCCTGAGCAAACGCCGAAGCCAGATCCCCTTGCTGAAAAAAACGCCAAGCCCGAACCCAGGCCAGCATCTGCTTGGCCCTCTCTTTGGCGGAACGATCCCCCTTCAGGCCGCTAAGCCAGCGCTCGGCCTGTTCGGGGTCGAGGTGCAACTCGGCTGCAAAGCCGTACCACCAACCCCCCCCGCTTTTGGGGGCCAAATCGACCCATTGCAGCGCCGCCTGCCGCACCTGAGCCCAATCGCCCGATTGTTCGGCGTTGAGGGCCTGTTGCCGCAGTCCGATCACCTGGCCGTCTCTACCGTCGGGACGAGGACCCGAACCGAGCAGGGGTCGCAACCAGCGCATCAACACCAGATCGGGGTACTGAACCGATAGGTTTTCGAAGCGTCGCATTCCGACCCCATGTTCGCCGCGCAACGCCTCGATCAGTCCCGCCTCGGCCGCCCCCCAGATCCGCTCACGAGCACGGCGTTGCCGCCAGCGGCGTAGCCGCCCCGGCAGGGTCAGCAAATGAATCAACCCGCTCCCCAGCGCCGCGACCGCCAGCAGCAGCAACACCAGCAACCACAGCGGCGCGCTCAGCGCCCAATCACCTCCTTGCAGGGTGACCGGAGCAAGCAGTGTCGACGGCCCCACCGCCACGGCAGCCCAACCGGCCAGCCCCAGGGTGAGCGAAACAATCAGGATGCGGAGGAAGCCCATCGCCCCTCACCTTGACGCCGTAGCGCCTCAAATTGCTCGAAGGTGGCGCCCGTTTGGGGTGCCGACCCTTGAAGTTGCTCGATGGCTCGGGCCAGCCCCTGCCAGTCGCCCAGCAGCAATGCCAGCGTCGCCTGCCGACCGTTTGTACTTGCCCCCTGGCGCAGGGTGACCAAGCCACCCCAGTAATGCTCTTCCTCCACCGATTCACCGCCTTGCAGCAGTTGCAACAGTTCGCCACGAACCCGCTGGGCACCTTGGGCCAAACGACGGTCGTCGGGGTTTTCGACCAAGGCTGCCACGGCGCCAAACCAACCCCGATCCCACAACGCTTGCACCAGCTCAGGGGCGGTGGCCTGGGGGATTAACCCGGCAGCCACCTGTTGTTCCAGGGTTTGCAGCCGACGCCCCAGAGCGGCCAGCGCTTCGCCGTTGTCGCTCATTCCAGCGTCGGTTTGAACTGGGAGCGACTGAGCCGCCAGTCCGGCTTCTAAACGGCTGGCCAGGGCATCGAAACGTTGGCTCAGCTCGCGGCGCTCCTCCTCCAGGGTTTGCACCCGGTCTGAAAGCGCACTGTTTTGCCGCTCAAGTCCCAAAACCTTGCTTTGCATCGTGCGATGCTGCTCCTGCCACGCCCGCTCGAAAGGGGTCGGTTCCACCTGCCCCGACAGCCACCCCTTCATGGTGGCGACCGTGGGCCAATGGCCCTGATCGGCATGGTAGTCCTGGGCGCGCCAACCCAGCCAACCGACCGGTACCGCGACGATCAGCAGCGCCAAAATCAACCATTTGCGCCCCAAGCCCCCACCTTGGCGAGGCGGTGCGGCTTCGTCGGTCGCCTTGTGAGGCTCTTGGTCCTGCAAGACCTCGACCCTCTCTGCCTCTTGTCGTGCGTCGGGTCGAGAATCGCTTGGGGTCACCTGTTCCTCGACCGGATCGTTGCCTACGACCTTCGGTTCAGGCGGTGGGGTATCGGTGCGGGTTGGTTCGCTCACAAACCCTCCTTGAGCAGACGGGCGGCATCCTCGGCGAAATAGGTGAGGATCAGATCGGCCCCGGCTCGGCGCATGCCGATCAGGGTCTCCATCATCACCCGGTCGCCGTCGATCACCCCCGCCTGTCCCGCCAGTTTGATCATGCTGTACTCGCCGCTGACGTTGTAGGCGGCCAGGGGCAGCCGGGTGACCTCGCGAATGTCGCGCAGGATGTCGAGGTAGGCGAGCGCCGGCTTGACCATGAGGATGTCGGCCCCCTCGGCCTCGTCGATCAGGCTTTCGCGGATCGCCTCCAGCCGATTGGCCGGATCCATTTGATACGCCCGGCGGTCGCCGAAGGCGGGGGTCGACTCGGCCGCCTCGCGAAAGGGGCCGTAGTAGCCCGAGGCGAACTTGGTGGAGTAGGCCATGATGGGGATGTGTTCGAAGCCGGCGGCGTCGAGCCCCGCCCGAATGGCGGCGACCCGGCCGTCCATCATGTCGGAAGGGGCGACCATGTCGGCTCCAGCCTTGGCATGGCTGACCGCCTCGCGCACCAGCACCTGGACGGTGGGATCGTTGAGGACCTCGCCGTCATGAATGATGCCGCAGTGACCGTGATCGGTGTATTCGCACAGGCAGACGTCGGTGATCACAACCAGATCGGGCAGCGCTTTCTTCAGCGCCCGCACCGCCTCTTGCACGATGCCGTGCTCGGCGTAGGCCTCGGAGCCCACCGCATCTTTGTGGGCGGGGATACCAAAAAGGATGACGGCGGGAACCCCAAGCCCGTAGAGACGCTGGCAATCGGCGATCAGCTCGTCGATGGAGGTCTGATTAACCCCCGGCATCGAACCAATCGGTTTGCGGATCCCGCGGCCCGGCACCACGAAGAGGGGGGCGATCAGGTCGGTCGCGGCCAGACGGGTCTCCTGCACCATGCGGCGCAGGTTGTCGGTGCGGCGCAGACGGCGGGTACGGATGGTCATGAGGGCTCCAGCAGATGAAATCGCAAACAACTCAATGGGGCGACGGCCCAAAACCTTGGCACTGCATCAGGGCATCGAGCAAGGCGTCGGCGCGGTGGTCGGCACCCTGGAACGGCTCGATGCCCCGTTCACGCAATGCCCGAGCGACCGGTTCGGAGAGGGCGCCCCAGCACACCGGGACGGCCACAGCCGATAGGGCCTCCACGGCAGGGGCGACCGCCGAGGCCTGAAACAACAGCGCCGCCACGGGTCGTCCGGGACTCAGCACCCGCTCCAGCGCCCCCATATCGGGTCGCACATCGACCACCCGATAGACTGCCACCGGCAGCACCTGCCACCCTCGCGCCGTCAACTGCTCCCCCAACCACTCCCGGCCATGCTCGCCGCGGGGGAGAATCATCCGGCGTGGCGGATCGAGCCGCCCCTCCCGCAGCGCTTGATCCCACACCCCTTCGGAGTTGGCCTGCTCGGGAATCAACGTTGGCTGGCAACCATGGGCGGCCAACGCCCGCGCGGTCGCCCCACCAACACACCACACCTCGACCCCCTTCGAAAAGGGGGCGATCCCCAACCTCTTGGCCTTGCCCACCCAGCCCTCAGCCGCGTTGGCACTGCCAAAAAACAGGGTGTCCCCCGGTTGAAGATCACGCAGCGCAGCTTCGGCGGGGGCCGGGTTACTCGGCGGCTCAATCGCCTTGAGGGGCCAGACCAGCGCCTCCCAGCCCCGCGCCTTTACTGCCCCCAGCATCGCCTCCGATTGGGCGCGAGGACGGGTCAAGAGCACGAGGGGGGTCATCGGGCTTAACGCCCCTCCAGCTCGGCCAGCAGCTTGTCGGCCCCGGCGGCAATCAAATCCTCGGCCAGGGTGGTCCCCAGCCATTGGGCATCCTCGGGCAGACCCGCCTTACCCTTGCGCAGAATCTGTTTGCCATCTAGACCGGCGACCAGCCCTTCGAGCACCAGCCCCCCCCCTTCGAGGGTGGCGTGGGCGGCGATGGGGACCTGACACCCCCCCTCCAGACGGCGCAGCAGCGCCCGCTCGGCGGTGGCGGCCACGGTCGCCGCCTCGTCGTGGAGGAAGTCGATCCCGGCCAGCAACTTTTCGTCATTCAACCGCGTTTCGATCCCCACCACCCCCTGCGCCACGGCGGGGAGCATCACCTCGGGATCGAGCACCCCCTTGACGTGCTGGGTCACCCCCAGGCGGCGCACCCCGGCGTGGGCCAGGATGATGGCGTCGTATTGCCCCTCTTCGAGCTTGCGGATGCGGGTATCGACGTTGCCGCGCAGGTCGAAGATGTGCAGATCGGGCCGCACCGCCAGCAATTGCGCCTTGCGCCGCAGGGAGGAGGTCCCCACCTTGGCCCCCTGGGGCAGCGCCGCGAAGCTGTCGTACTTCACCGAGAGAAAAGCATCGCGGGGATCTTCGCGCGGCAGCATTACCGTGATCCCCAACCCCTCGGGGAGCACCGTGGGGACATCCTTCATCGAGTGCACCGCCAGATCGGCCCGCCCGTCGAGCAGCGCCTCTTCAAGCTCCTTCACAAAGAGCCCCTTACCCCCCACCTGAGCCAGCGGCACATCGAGGATGATGTCGCCCTGGGTTTTCATAATCAGCAGCTCCACCGTGATCTCGGGGTGGGCCGCCTCAAGCAACCGTTTGACCCAGTTGCTCTGCCACAGCGCCAGCTTGGAGCCACGGGTGGCGATGACCACCTTGTCGAGGGGGCCACGGGGTTTGAGGAGTTTGGGTAATTCGGAACGGACGGCGTCGAGGGAGATTTTGGCGGTCATGGGGTCTTCGTCGGGTCGATAAAACTTGTGTCGGCGGGGTTCGCGGAGCCCACACAACGGGGACTGACATGAATTTGATCGTCGCATTATGGGCAAAACCGCTCCATCTGGCATCCCCGACGATTTACGGTTTGGGCCCCCTCGCCAACCAGTCATCAAAAGCACTTTGATGATCGGCCACGGTTTTAAGGCTGTGGCGATGCCTTAGAACCGAAGCGCCGGAGCGAGAAAAGAGTTTGCGCAACCGTTTGATCCAGTACGAAGGGTAATTCAGCGCCAGCCAGGGACCGGGCCGAACACGACACTCGGCAGCCAACGCATCTCGTTCGGGGAACAACAAAGCCGCCAGTTGCCGCAACCGGTCGCCCAACGACCCTTGCGCCAACCCCATCACCGCCCGCTTCATGACGAACAAATGCTCGGCGTCGGCATAAATCAGATGATCGGCGCTCTCCAGCCAGGCTTCGTTGCCATCAAGACGCCCCAACACCAACGCGGGAAGCGGCGTACCGAAACGACGGGCCGCCAGCCCCAAAACCGACAGCGTCTGTTTTTCTAAACCGCAGGTGCAGGCGCGGGCCATGACCCGCTCCCAATCGAGATCATGGGTGTGGGCCAGCCAAGCAAAATCGACCATCCCGAGGGGGCCGATGCTCAGGCGGTGATCGACCGTGGCGTGCAGCGCCAAATGTAGAAGCAGATCAACCGGCTCCAAAAAACGGAGATCGCTCCCCCCGACCGTCCGAACGACGCTCCGCCCCCACAGGGTGGCCTCGTCATCGACGATCCAGGGGCGGTCGGCGAAGTCTCCGCGCGGCGAGGTCAGGCGTAGGTGCAACTCGACCGACACCCCATGGGGATGGTCAAGCCGGGGCAGATGTTTGATCTGGGTGACATAGGCCTGGGCATCGCCGTGCTCCTCGGGGACATAACCCTGGCCTTGCAAGATTTCGAATGCCTTCATTCCGTCGTCGGGATGAACCAGCAGGTCGATGTCGCGCAGTGGGCGCAGCCCCAGCGAGGGGTAGGCGAAGGTCGCCAGATAGGCCCCCTTGAGGGCGATGGTTTCGATCCCCGCCTCTTCAAGCAACCGGCACACCCGCACCAATTCGGCGTGGGTTTTTAGATTGCGCATACCCCAACGGCGCTGCTGCTGTTGCAAGGTTGCCGCCACCTCGTGTGGCACCCGCTCCAGCAGTCCGCCCCGGCTCAACCCCCAAAACAGCATCGGCCCCACCCGATGTTGCCGGACCAAATGCAGCACCGCCTGCCACTCCTCGGGATTCAAGGCGGCGACCCGCTGCGCCAAGTCGTCCGGCGGAGAGGGGGCCAACGCCCCGTAGACCAGCGACCGCACCCGGTCGGTCATGATGAAGGTTTCGGATGTGCTCATGCCGGACTCCATCCCCCGACCACCCCCGCCGCCACCTCGGCCCGACCGTCGATCAAGCCGTCGAGCCACTCGTGACGGTGGGTGACGATCAGAATCGTCATCTGCCCGTGCAGCCCCCGCACCGCCTCTAAAATCGCCCGTTCGTTGTCGCGGTCGAGCGCACTGGTCGCCTCGTCCAAGATCAGCAGCTCCGGGCGGCGCAGCAGGGCGCGGGCCAGGGCGAGCCGCTGTTTTTCACCCCCCGACAACCGCACCCCTCGCTCCCCGACCTGGGTGTCGAGTCCCTGGGGCAGGGCGAGCAAAAACTCGGCGGCGGCGTGGCGCAGGGCGTCGGCGATCTCTTCTTCGCTGGCCCGGTTGCCCCAGAGCAGGTTCTCCCGCGCCGTCCCGTCGAGGATGGTGGTCTCTTGCGGGACGTAGGCGATCTTGCTCCGCCAGCCCTGGGTGAGCGCCTGTTCCAGCGGCAGATCGTCGAGTCGCAGCGCCCCATGATCGGGGGGGATCAACCCGCAGATCAGATCGAGCAGGGTCGTCTTGCCGCTGCCCGAGGGGCCAACGATGGCGGTGGTGGCGCGGGCCGGAATGTGCAGCTCGGCGGCATTGACCACAAAATCGGAGGTGGGGTGGCGGTAGGCAACCGCCTCAAGGGCGATGGCGCGCAGCAGCGCGGGCGCCTCCCCCCCCGGCACATGACGGGTCGGATCGGCGTGTTCCTCCCCCTCGGCCACCAACAGCCGCCAGGTGGTGAAGGCGGGCAACATGTGCCAAAGCTGCTGGATTCCGGTTTGCACCTGCGACAGCGAGGGGAGCAGCTTGGCGAACAGGGCGATGAGTACCAAGAGGCTGGCGGTGGGCAGGTGCAGTACATCCAGCGCCACCCAGGTCAACCCCGCCAGCACCAGCGCCCCGCCGATTTTGTAGGTCGCCATCACCCGGGTGCGGACGTGGTTGAAGCGCAGTTGATGCCCCCGCAGCCGAGAGGTGATCCCCTCGAACAGGGCGACGTTTTCCCCCTCCTCGCCGTGGATCTTGGTCAGTTTCATCGCCGCCAAGAATTCTTGGGCCAGGGTGAACATCCCCCGAGTCGCCTGACTGAGCAGGGCGCCGCTGTGTTTGGCCACCGTGTCGCCACGGCGCAGCACCAACCAGAGCAGGGCGCCGGTAACCAGCGCCAGTGCGGTAACGAAGGGCGAAATCAGCAACGCCACGCCAAGGTAGACGGTGGTCAGCAGCGCGGTGGTGAGCAATTGCAGCAGATGGAAGGTTCCCGATCCGACCCGCTGAATGTCGTTGGTCAGCACCCCGAGCAGGTCGGCGCTGTGGCGTCGGGTCAGCCAGCGCCAGCGGGCGGCCGCCATGGCGTGGTAAAGGGTCAGGCGCAGATGGTCGCCAAAGCGCAGTTGCAGCGCCTGGGATTGCCGATCACGCAGCAAGGTCAACCAGGTTTGCAGCCCCACCAGCACCACGAAGAGGATCAAAGCGGTGGCCAGATTCAGGTGCAGCCCCACCGTTCCCAGCATCGCTTCGAAGGTGGCACTCCAGCCGTCCCCGCCCGCCCCCATCACCCCGGCCAGCGACAGCAACGGCAACAGCAGGACGAACCCCGCCCCGGCGGTCAGCGCCGCCAAAATGTTGGTGGTCAGCAAAAAGGCGACGGCGCGTCGGTCGAAATGCCAAAGCACCTTTAAAAAACGGCGTAGTTCCGCCGGTGTGGCCGATTGCCCCTGCACGTTCAGATCACCCATCGCGTCCATCCCTCAACAGCCCCCCGTGTATGGTTTGCGGGAGCTGCATCCCCCAACCGAAATTGCCCTCCAACAAACGCCCCCCTTGCGGGGTCAGCGCCCAATCCCAAGCGATGGTCGCCAGGTCGGGCAGCAGCCGTTGGTGCAGCAGAAGACTCCCCTGCCGCATCGCCGTCCATCCCGGCAGGATTTGCCCCGATAGAAGCGCCTCCACCTTGGCGATGCGCGCACGCGCCTCGGCAGGCAGGGGGACAGCCTCGGGAAAACGCTTGATCCGCCCATCCTCCGCCAGCGCAAGAATGACATAAAGGGGATGCCCCTCCTCGGAGCGCTCAACCGCCAGCTCCACCATGGCCCACGCCGACACTACCTCTTCGCCGACCCGCCGGGTGATCAAACGCAGGGTGGCAACGTCGTCGATGGCGCACGCCGTTTGCAGATCGGGGTGGGTGGTCAGCAGCGGCTGCACCAGCAGATCGTCCTTGGCCGCCATAGCGCGTAGGTGATCCGGCAATGCTTGTTCCTCAAGGGTTTTGCCGTGCAGGCAGCGGATCGAAAGCCGCCCACCCTGGCGCGCCAAGGCGAAGGCATCCTCGGCCCGATTGCCGCTGCGCAGCTTGACGAAGATGCCGCCGGGATGGTCGAGGTAGGGGGGCAAATCGGGCGTTCCTCCTTTCGGCAACACCCCCAAATTCCCCGCCGTGGCGACCCCCAGCGCCCGGGCCGCCTCGCTCAAGGCCGCCTTGTCCTGCACCAGGTCCAGCGAAGCGCGGGAGAGCCCCAAAGGGGCGCTCTCCCAGCGATGGAAGGGGACCGTCTCGGTGTCGTAGAGGTAATCCCACATTCGCCGGGCACCGTCTGCGCGATAGAGGCAAAAGGGGTACAGCGCCGCCGCCGGGATCCCCCCCAGCAGGCTGATTCGGGCCAGTCTCAACCCCTGCCGCCAAACCGGGATCCCCTCCGCCTCGGCCACCACAGGGCCCAACCGCCGCACCGTCCGCCACAAGGGGCCCCAGCCGCTCCAAAGGGCCCAACGCAGCCAAAGCAACAATTCCAACGGCCACCACACCAGCACGGGAATGGAGCGGGGCCGCCCCATCCGCCACAACGTGCGGTGGATACCCACCTGCCGGGACTGCCCCGGCAGCAAAAAGCGCGGATGGAGCACCCCATGGGGAAACGGGCGCCGAATCACCTCGCGCAGCAGCAAGCGCCACCAGCGGGAGAGGCTCACCCCTGCCCCCCCGTCGCCGCCCCTTCGTGCAGCCAGCGGTCGAGCCAAACCAGGGGGAGCAACGTTCTGAGCTGCGCATGAACCTGCTCCAACACTCGGCTGTCCCCCAGCGCCTCGGCCGCCTCGATCCGCGCCCGCAGCAGGGTCCGGTCGATCAAGGGCTCCAAGGCGGGGTGCAACCGCGCCTCGGCCACGCGGACTTGGGCCACGACCTTGGCGAGGTTCCCCTGAACCTCGCCCACCAGATTGCCCATCGATTTTTCGGGCTTCCATGCCACCTTGGGGCCCAGCACCGGGGCGACGGCGCGGCGATGCAGCAATCGCCCCATGCGGCGATCGGCCTTTTCGATGGCGGGGGTGTCGAGGTATTGCTGAATCAAGCGCACATCGAGCAGGGGCCAGCGGTAATCGACCCCGTAGGCGGCCGCCATCGACGTGCAGTTTTCTAGGCGGGTGGGGACAAACGCCTCGCCGAGACGTCCCAGGGCAAACTCGTTGATGCGCCGGTAGGGGGCGGCATATCGGGCCCGCTGGAGATGGTCGGCCACCAGATCGAGCCGCTCCACCATTTCGCCCCGCAAAAACCACCCCGCCTGAGCCCGCTCTTGCACCGCCAGAATGGGGCCAAAATGGTCGGAATTGGGCAGCCGGGTCGCCACCGCCTTGCCCCAGCGCAAACTCCGGGTGATCGGATTGCCCGGCAGGATGCCGAACAGGGGGCCGTAATGGCCTCGGTCGAGCATTTCGTGGCGCAGGTGATGGCCCGATTGGGTCACCACCTCGTCCCCCCCGAAGCCCGAATGCAGGGTCGGGATCCCCCGCAGTTGGCATTCCCGGTAAAACAAGATGTGGCCCGAGCCGTTGCCGTGCTCCTCGGGGTAGCCCAGCACCCGCAGCGCCTCGTCGATCCGTTCGTTTTTGTCTTCGAACATCCGGTTGGTGATCACATGGTTGTGCCGGATGCCGGCATAGAGGCTGGTCCCCAGGATGCAGTCGGGCTCCTCCTCGCTGAAGGCGTAGCCGAAGGCGTGCAGCCGGTCGCCGGGATTGCCGAGCAGATGAGCCAGGTAGGCGGCGATGCTGGAGGAATCGAGGCCGCCGCTGTGTTCGGTCCCAATGGGGTGGTCGGGATCGAGACGGCAGGTGATCGCCTCTTCTAGCCGCTCCCGGTAGGCCTCGACCCAACGTTCGTCATGGCGCAGGGCGAAGGGGGGATCGTTACGGAATTCGAAGTAGCGCCTGGGCTCGCTCGTCGCCCCGTTGGCGACGCCAAGCAGATGGCTGCCGGGGAGCTTGAGCACCCCGGAAAAACCGGTGGTGGTGTGACTTTTTGAAGTGCAAGCCAGAAAACGGGCCATCCAGTCGGGGTCGGGTTCGGGGCGGTCGCGCCCCAAGGTGGGGAAGACCGCCGCCGAAGAGGCGACGATCAGCGCTTTACCGGTGTTCAGGTAATAGAGCGGCTTGATCCCCAGGGGATCGCGAACAAGCAGGGCGCTCCCTTCGCGGGGATCGACCGCCATGAAGGCGAAATCGCCAACCAGATGCTCGGGCAGCGACCGCCCCCAGCGCTCGTACCCCGCCAGTACCAGCGCGGCGTCGCCCCCCTCCTCCATCCCCAACTGCGCCCGCAACTCACCCCGGTTGTCGAGCCGCCCCCAGAAGAGGATGACCCTGCCGCTGCGGGGGCACACCAGGGGGAGCGGCTCGTCGGGGTCGCCGTGGCCGCGATGGCGCAGCTGAACCGCCAGCAGCCGCTCGCCGCGATGAATGCCGGTTCGCTCAGGGGGGGTCAAAGGTGCCAGGGCGGCCAGCAAGCGCTCGGGGTCGCCCCACTGCTCGGGGGCGGCACTGTCGTCGAGGGTCAGAATGGCGGCAAACATGGGTGGGCGACTCCGGGAAGGGCGCGACAAGGGGGAGGGATGATACACGGCGCGGCGGGGATCCCAATCGCGGCAAGGCGGCCGCTGGGTTTTGAAACAGCAAGGGTTCGGCGACAGGGTCGCCTCCTACGACATCGGATTCGGCGGCGGCATCGGGTTCGGTGAGATCGCCGCTTTTGTAGGAGCGGACCGAAGTCCGCGAACAGACGGCGCGGCGTTTGTGAGGTTGCTGCGCTGCCTGCGAATGGGTGGCCCGCCCTGCTTGGTTCGGCGATGGGGTCGCCTCCTACGTGGGGCGGACCGAATCCATCGGTGGGCCAACCGGTCTTGGGGGGAAGAACCGCCGCGACACGACGTCTCCCTCCACCGACCCCATTGGGCCGAATTCCTGCCTTGACTTCACGGGACGGGGGGGGTAAAAGCCTGCGAAACACCCACCCCGTGGGGCACCCGCCCCATCGTCACCCCCCTTCAGGAGCGTCCCACCTATGCACACCGCCCCAACCCCCGAAACCGCCCAACGTCTTGCCTACACCCCCCCCAGCATCGTCGACCTGGAGGCGCTGGAAGAGACCGAGGCGAAAACAACCGTCGCCCCCATCGAGAGCGGCACCGCCGTAGGCCCCTCTTAACCCCTGCGAACCTCGGCCTTTTGACAACGCCCCGCCCCGGCATCCCGGCGCGGGGCGTTGTTTTGGGTCGCCCCGCCGTCATGTCGACCCTTTACTTGCCAATCGCCGTTCACCCCTTAATCTGCCGGGACTTTTTCACACTTCATCGATCCCCCGAGTCCCATGTCCCACCGCCACCTCCTCTACGGACTGACCCTCGAAAGCGTCATCCCCCTGCCCGAAGCGCCTGAAATCGCCGCCGACGGGGCGGCCGACGTGTGCATCGTCCGGGGCCAGGCGTCCGAAGCGCTGCTGCCCGAATCGAGCCGTTTGACCCCCAACCTCAAGATCGCCGCCGACGCCGTTTGGCTGCGCGTTCCCCAGGTCGGCAGCTTCCTCGCCCAGGGGGGGAATCGGGTCGTGATCGATGCCGAACCGGGGGCCGACGAAGACACGCTGCGCCTCTTCCTGCTCGGCTCGATGTTGGGGGCGATCCTGTTGCAGCGGGGTTTTTTGGTGCTGCACGGCAATGCGGTGGCGCTCGATGGGCAGGCGTTGCTGTGTTTGGGCCGCTCGGGGGCAGGCAAATCGACCCTGGCCGCCGCCTTCATGAAACGGGGCCACCCGGTGCTGGCCGACGACGTGGTGCCGGTCTGCGCCGACGGCAATGCCATCCCCGGCATCCCCCGCATCAAGTTGTGGCAGGAGGCGGCCGACGATCTGGCCATCGACACCTCGGGTTTGCAACGCATCGGCAGGGACTTCGAGAAGTACCACCTCCCCCTGGCCCACGCCCAGCCGCTCGCCCCCATGCCGGTGCGCTGGGTTTACATCCTGATCCCCCATGACGGCCACGATCTGCGTTTCGAAGCGATCGAGGGGCGCAACCGCTTTTTGCCGTTGTCGCGCAACCTTTACCGCCGCCGCTTCGGCTCCGCCATGGGGCGTCACGAGGCACAATTGGCGCAAATCGGCCTGCTCGCCGGTCGCATCCGGCTGTGCCGCATCCTCCGCCCCGCCGGGGGGGATTACCCGGCCGAGAAGCTGGCCGGGTTGATTTTGGACGACATCGCCCGGAACGCCCCGGCGCAGGGGACGGGCGGATGATGGCGGCACGGGTTGTTACCTTTCCCCCGCCCGCCCCCACCCAGGCGTCATTCCGGGACGCCGCAGCCGAACCCGGAATCCACCCGAAACCAACCACGCCCCATCCCTGGAACGCCATGCCAAGCGGTGGATTCCGGGTTCCCCTGCATCCCTTCGGGACTCCGGGGCCCCGGAATGACGCCTCATCGGGGGGGACGGAATGCACCGCCACGAGGCCCACCCCATGAGCCGTTACCGCCTTTGCGGCCTGACCCTGGAAAGCGACCTCCCCCTGCCGGAGCTCCCCCTTTCGGACGGCCTCCCCGACGCCATCGTCGAGATCGGACCCATCCCCAAGGATGGTCCCGCCGAGATTCCCCGCATCGGCCCCCTGACCCGGGCCGACCGCCACAACCTGTGGCTGGCAATCCCCAAGGTGGCCCGGTTCTGGGTGCGGGGCGGCAATCGCATCGTCATCGATCCCGAACCCGGCAGCGACGAGGCCAGCATCCGCAACTTCTTGCTCGCCTCCCCATTGGCGGCGCTGCTTTTCCAGCGCGACCGCTTGGTCATGCACGGCGCCGCCGTCGAAATCAACGGGCAGGCGATCTTGATTTTGGGCAGTTCGGGCAGCGGCAAATCGACCCTGGCCGCCGAGCTGATGAAACGGGGGCATCGCATCGTGGCCGACGACGTGATCGCCCTGGACGAGCAACACCGAGCGCTGCCGGGAATCCCCCGCCTCAAGCTGTGGCGCAACGCGCTGAAGATGCTCGACATCCCCCGCGACGACCTGACCCCCGTCCGACCGGGGTTGGAGCGCTACCACCTCCCGTTGGCCGATGCCGTCACAACCCAACCGTCGCCGGTGCGCTGGGTCGTGCTCCTTTCAGCCACCACACTGGAAGAAATCGTCGCCGAACCGCTGTGGGGGATGAACCGCTTCATGCCGCTGCGCAAAAACACCTACCGCATCTCCTTCATGGACCACATGGGCCTCAAAACCCAGCACATGGCCCAAATCGCCGCCCTATCGGGACACATCCGGCTTTGGGCTCTGTCCTACCCTGGCGGCGGCGATTACGTCGGCGCCCTGACCGACCGCTTGCTCGACCTTGTCCACACAGGTGAAGCATGAGTGGATCGAGCTACTGGCTGGCCTCCTATCCTAAATCGGGCAACACCTGGTTTCGCGCCTTTTTGACCGCCCTGCGGGGGAAGGAGGAGGCGCAGATCGACATCAACAACATGCAGACCGATGGCATCGCCAGTGGACGGCGGTGGATCGACGAGGTGTTGGGATTCGATTCGGCCGACCTGACCCCCGACGAGATCATGCATTTGCGCCCCCTGGTTTACCGCTGGAGCGGGGCGGAGCCTGAGCCCCGCTACGTCAAGGTGCACGACGCCTACGTTCGCCTTGCGAATGGCGATGCGCTCTTCCCCGCCGAGGCGACCACCGCAGCGCTCTACATCGTGCGCAACCCCCTCGATGTCGCCCCCTCGTTTGCCCGCCACATGGGGATGAATCTGGACGACACCATCGCCGCGATGGGCAACCCCGATTTCGGGCTGGTCATGGGAACCCATGGCATCGGCAACCAGGTACATCAGCCGATGGGAACCTGGTCGGACCACGTTTTGAGTTGGATCGAGGCCGAAGGGATCCGACTGGAGGTCATCCGCTTCGAGGACATGAAAAACGCCCCCCTGTCCACCTTCACCCGCGCCGCCACCCTGCTGGGACTGCCGAGCAATCCCGAGCGGGTGAGCCGGGCCATCGACGCCGCCGCCATCGAAAATCTGCGGGCGCAGGAGGCGGAAAAGGGGTTCCGGGAGCGCTCCCGCAAAGCGGGGGCCTTCTTCGGCGAAGGGAAAACCGGGGGGTGGCGCGACAAGCTCAACCCCGAGCAGGTAGCCAAAATCGTCACCGACCACGGGGAAGTGATGCGGCGGCTGGGTTATTTGGACGATGCGGGGAATCCGGTGTGAACCGCCCCGTCATCCCCGGGCAAAACCCGAGGGGTGCAATTCCCAACACCGCCCCGTGGAAATACCCTTCACCTGACACCGTTTCACCGACCACCCACATCTCAACGAGGAACCCGACGTGGCCAACATCGCCCTGACCACCCGCATCGAGCGCAACCCCGACCTGATCGCCACCGACATGGACGGCGAGGTCGTCATGATGAGCATCGCCAAGGGGAAGTATTACGGCATCGACGCCACCGGATCGGACATCTGGGGCTGGTTGGAGAAGCCGCTAACCGTGGCCGAGATCGCCGAGAAGCTCTGCGCTGTTTATGAGGTCGATGAGGCAACCGCCCAGGCCGACACGCTCGCCTTCGTGGCGCAAATGCTGGAGCACGAGGTGGTGCAGGTGTGTTGAGGGGGAACGTCGCAACGACCTCACAAACGCCGCGCCGTCTGTTCGCGGACGGGGTCCGCTCCTACGAAGGCGACGATGTCGTGGGGGGCGACCCCGTCGCCGAACCAGGCGGGGCGGGCAAACCGTTCGCGGACGGGGTCCGCTCCTACGAAGGCGGCGATGTCGTGGGGGGCGACCCCGTCGCCGAACCAGGCGGGGCGGGCAAACCGTTCGCGGACGGGGTCCGCTCCTACAAAAGCGGCGATGTCGTAGGAGGCGACCCCGTCGCCGAACCGCGCAGGCCGGGCCAACCGTTCGCGGACAGGGTCCGCTCCTACAAAAGCGGCGATGTCGTGGGGGGCGACCCCGTCGCCGAACCAGGCGGGGCGGGCAAACCGTTCGCGGACGGGGTCCGCTCCTACGAAGGCGACGATGTCGTGGGGGGCGACCCCGTCGCCGAACCAGGCGGGGCGGGCAAACCGTTCGCGGACGGGGTCCGCTCCTACGAAGGCGGCGATGTCGTG
>Ga0210006_1000192_pt1 | contig 52625 bp, 60 predicted proteins | sample CryGey02umfilter_2_FD_185452 | JGI IMG/M metagenome (GOLD analysis project Ga0210006, IMG submission 185452) | Groundwater microbial communities from aquifer in Utah, USA - Crystal Geyser 4/10/14 0.2 um filter (SPAdes) (version 3) | ecosystem: Environmental > Aquatic > Deep subsurface >... | reverse complement strand
ACACTAGATGGTACAAAATCTGGGTTTTATTGTGACTTTTTTTGATGTGCTCGGACATATGTTCGATTGTACCATATATCCTCAGACAGCCGAGCAAGCTCCCCTGTCTTCTTTAAGAATAAAAAATCCCATTGGTATATGGGATTTTTTATATGTATATTTAAAATCATTATGTTCGTATATGCCCGTCTCCATAGACGACATATTTTGTTACCGTCAAATCCGCAACTCCCATAGGTCCCATGCCGTGTATTTTTGATGTACTGATGCCCACTTCTGTACCAAAACCAAATTCACTCCCATCAGTAAATCGTGTTGATGCGTTTACATAAGTAGCTGCGCTATCAATCAATTTTACAAACTTATTTGCATGTTCCACAGACTGAGTAATAATACCATCGGACAATCCTGTACTATGAGCCAAAATTTCTGAAATAGCATCATCAAAACTCGATACAATTTTTAATGTGATAATCATATCGAGATACTCACCAGCAAAATCTTCTTCTGTCGCAATCTGAACACTATCACTATAGGTTCTTGTTTGTTCACACCCCCGTATCTCTACGCCGGCATCTGAAAGCTGCTCAATAAGAGAAGGGACAATACTATCTGCAATGTTTTTATGTATAAGGACATGTTCAAGAGAATTACATGCAGAAGGATTTGACGTTTTCCCATTCAACACAATCTGCAATGCATCATCAAATTTTGCAGTTTCATCAATAAACATATGTGTTATCCCTTTTCGGTGTTGCAACACTGGCATTTTTGCATCTTTCATTACAGCATCAATGAGGCCCTCTCCCCCACGGGGGATAATCAAATCAATATACTCTGCAAGTCGTGACATGATACCAACAACCTCTCGATCAGTTTGTCGTATGAATTGGACAGAACCCTCTGGTAATCCAACACTCAGGATAGCTGAAGTAATCAAATCAGCTAGGTACGTATTTGTATAAATTGCTTCTTTGCCACCTCGCAACACACAGGCATTCCCAGATTTCAGCGCCAATGCCGCGATATCAACAACAACATTTGGTCGTGATTCAAAAATACAAGCAATAACACCAATAGGAATTCTCACTTTTTGAATTCGCAAACCATTTGGTCGCTCAAAGCCGTGTACAATTTCACCAATAGGATCATCAAGCAACGCAACAGCATCTATTCCTTTTGCAATTGCTTCTATTTTTTCAGAAGTGAGAATCAAACGATTTCGAAAGGCTGTTGATACAGATGTATCAAGAATATCAATGTCTTTTTTATTTTCAACTAAAATATCAGCAGCATGTGAACGGAGTTCTGATGCAATGGCTGCTAATGCGTTGTTTTTTTGAACAGTTGTAACATTACGCAATGTATACGAAGCATGGCGTGCTTGTGCAGCCTGTTCCGTAATGTGTTTTCGGAGTTCTTCAGTGTTCATGTAATAAAAAAATAGAATATATCAGAAACAGAAGTATATAAAAAAATGAAAATATTGTAAATGTGTGAACGGGCGGGACGTAGCTGTGTGCTACGTCCCGCCCGTGTGGCAGATGGTCTGCCACAAGAGGTCAGCTCGCCGGCGGGATACTCCAACCCGACGGAACTGCCCCCCTGTCCGTGACGATCTCACGGTGACAGGACCACGTCGAAATGATCGCCTCCGGCGTACCGATGCCCGCCGCACGCGGATCACCCGCGGATCCGAACCAGTGGTTCTGCGGCGCACCCGTAGTGCGGGCCCGCATCCCCATGTAGGTGGTGCCGTTGAGGGTCGCACCGAGCACCTTGTTGTGGAACGCATCATCGTTGCTCACCACCGCAGCAGTGAGGTGATGCGTCATGCGCTCCATGATGTCGAGCACCATGTCCAGGGTGGTGTCGTCGTACTCCACCACGATCTGGAACGGCCCGAACAACTCAGTCGTCAGCAGCTCGAAGTGCTGCATGAAAGCCGAGAGGGGCACCTGGATCGCCGTCGGCTGGAAAGCACCGTATTCCGCTGGAATCGAATGACCCGAGAGCGGGACACCGCCGAACAGCAGCTCGGCGCCGTCGATCTGCATGACCTTGGCGATGTGGGAACCGATCTGCTCGTTGGTCCAGGTCATGACCGGTCCGATGGTGAGGTCCTTCAGCTCTCGACGCGCAGCTAGGCTGCGCATTTTGTCGATGATGCCGAGTGGCGTCCAGTTCTTGTGGACGAACAGGATGCTCTCGGCAGAGCACTTCTGACCGGACGCCGCGTAGGCATCCTGATCGCACTGCCAGGCCACGTAGTCGAGCCACTTCTTGTCCGCGTCGGGGCCCAGGATCTTCCAGTCGAACCCTGAGTCCTCGATGCGAACACGCCCGTGCATGATCTCACTGATCTTCTCGGCGACACCGGTCGAACCAGTGAACTGGACCAGGCGAATGTCCTCATTGTACTGCGCGAGGAAGATCCCCATGTCCTGACCGGTGCAGTGGAGCGAGATGATATCCTCCTTCGGCAGCCCGCAGGTATGCAGGAGGCGGATGAACTGCTCCACCACGATCGAGACCTTGGAGTCGGCCTTGATCAGCGGAAGGTTGCCCATGTAGAGGGCGCCCATGAGCTGCAGGGCAGGAATCTCGAGCGGAAAGTTGAAGGGCGTGATGATGACGACCGGGCCGTACGGCCAGCGGTAGCCACGCGTCTCCTGCCCCAGATGGTCACCAGGGATTGAGAAGCCCTTCGCGAGAAAGCGCACCTGATCGCCAGAAAAGTTCTCGAGGAACTTCTGGACGACCGTCACCTCTCCCAAGGCCTGTCGATAGGACTTCGGCATCACACGGCGGATGAGCCGCGTGAAGTAGTCCTGGACGACCACGTCCGACAGGAGCATGGCTGCCCGCGCCGAGACCGCACCGAGCATCTTGTAACGCTCGACATTCTGGAACGCGTTGTGGCGCCCGGACTTCGGGCAGCGCCGCAGCGCCTCGCCGAATCGCGAAAACTCGGACGGCGGCGTGGCGGGCAGCTCGTAGAGGGGGTTGCCCGTGAGAGGGTTGACGATCGTGCGCTTCCACTCGGGGGCGAGAGGCTGCCACTCCCCGTCCACCAGGTTCTGCGCGACACCGATCGGAAAATCGGGACGCGAGAAATCACCAAGACACTCATTCAGCAGGCTTTCGCCCAACTTGAGTGTTCGGAAATCTTTCACTAACATGACGTGTCTCCTACAGTAGTTGATGCCTTCGCAGGCACGCTAGTTTTAGCATAAAAAATATTTTCAGTCAACAACAATATCTAAAAAAAAATAGCAAAACCACCTCCCCTCTTGATTTAAATAAAAAAAAATGCTACATTTGTGCCAACCCCTCTTTCTCTTGAGGGGACATGTTTACTCAAAGTACGGAGAACGTTCCATGTACCTCAGCAAGGTGTATCCTAGAACGCGTCGCGAGGATCCTCGCGACGCGACGTCACCCGGCACGATCAATCTGATCCGTGCCGGATTCGTGAGCAAGGTCACGTCCGGCATCTGGACGTGGACTTCTCTTGGGTTGCGCGTGCGCCGCAAGGTCGAAGCCATCGTCCGCGAGGAGATGGAGACCATCGGCGCCGTGGAGCTCGAGCTCCCCATCCTGCAGCCGCGTGAGCTCTGGGAGCAGACCAATCGCTGGGACAAGTACACCCAGGGACGGACGGCCTTCGCGACCACCGACCGGTCCGGCAACCAGTTCCTCATGGCGCCGACGGCCGAGGAGGTCATCACGGCCTTCGCGGCGGCGAACCTGACGAGCTACAAGGACCTACCGATGACCTTCTGGCAGATGAGCCCGAAGTTTCGCGACGAGATGAGACCCCGGCAAGGACTCATCCGCGGACGGGAGTTCCTCATGAAGGACGCCTACTCCTTCTCGGCTGATCAGGCCGGGATGAAGCGAGCGTACGACGACATGGCCCAGGCCTACAAGCGCATCTTCAAGCGTTGCGGCTTCGAGCCCTTCCTCTGGGTGGAGGCCGACAGTGGTGCGATCGGCGGCAGCGGATCAACGGAGTTCATGGCCGTCACCCAGTACGGCGAGGACTTCCTGCTAAACTGTCCGTTGTGCCACTACGGTGCGAACCAAGAGAAGGCCTCGACGGTGTTCACCTACGAGGAGGTGCCCCTGGCCCCCCTTGAGCACATCGACACGCCGAACATCCGTACCGTCGTCGAGCTCGAGGAGTTCATCAACCTCCGTGCGAACCAGATGGTCAAGACCATCGTGCTCGTCGCGGATGGGGACAAGCCTGTCATCGTCTCCATGCGTGGCGATCTCGAGATCTCGGAGGTCAAGCTCGCGAACCTGCTCGGCGCTCAGAGCGTCGAGACCGCACACGCCTCCGTCGTGGAAGAGATCACTCGTGCTCCCGTCGGCTTCGCCGGTCCGATCAACCTCTTCGACCGCGAGCGCATCTTCAACGGGCAACCGGTGCCGTACTTCTTCGACCAGTCGGTCGAGGGGCTGAGGAACTTCCTCTGCGGCGGCAACGAGACGGACGTCCACTACGTGAACGTCAACACCGGTCGGGACTTCCCCGAGCCCGAAAAGTACTACGACCTCTCGAAGGTCGTGGATGGCCAGCGCTGCCCGCGCTGCCAAGGCACGCTCCAACTGAGCAAGGGCATCGAGCTGGGGCACATCTTCCAGCTCCAGCAGGTCTACTCCGAACCCATGAACGCCGTGTTCGCGGACAAGGACAACCAGCCGATCCCGTTCTGGATGGGCTGCTACGGTATCGGGGTCTCCCGAATCGTGCAGGCCATCATGGAGCAGCACTACGACGAGAAGGGCCTCATCTGGCCCATCGACCTCGCGCCCTTCAAGATGGTCGTCATCCCGGCAAACAAACGCCTGATCGAGGACGCGAGTGGTGTGTACAGGGAACTCAACCGTCAGTTCCCGAACGAAGTGATGCTGGACGACCTGGGTCGTTCCTTCGGCGCCAGCATGACCGATGCCGAGCTCATCGGCTACCCCTTCCAGCTGATCGTGGGACGCAGCTGGGATGAGCAGAAGCTCGAGGTGAAGATCCGAGACCAGCGCAAGCTGCCGGATCGCTCCAATGCCAACGTGACCGCCCGGCAACGCGCCGAGCTCATGACGGTCGAGGAGTTCACGAGCTACATGCGGATGTCCTACAACAACGGTCAGAAGCGCTGACCAGATCTCCGCAAGGAGAAGGAGAAGTGAGGTGACTGATTTCAGAGAACCGCTCCCCCCAGGGGGTACACACAACAACCTGAAAATCGCCGTCATTGGCGCAGGCGCCACCGGTGCCATCACAGCTCTCGAGCTGCACAAGGCAGGCTACACTGTGACTCTGATCGACGCCGGTGCCCCAGGCAACGGGTCGAGCAGCCGCAGCGCGGCATGCTTCCGTCAGCAGTTCGGCACCCCGTCCACGGTCCGTGGGCTGGTCTACGCCGGACGCTACTACAAGAACTGGCAGGACGAAGTGGGTGGAGCGACGTCTCCGCTCGTCGAGAGCGGGTACCTCTTCCTCAAGGATTGGAGTGCCAACTTCAGAGCTCTCAGCGACCTCGTCACCATGCAGCAGAAAGCTGGACTCGATAACGTGAAGCTCTACTGCGTTCACGACATCGAGCAGCACTTCCACTACGTGCAGACCGTCGGCCTCAAGGGTGCCACTTGGTGCCCAACCGATGGTTTCCTCATCCACGACCTTGTATACAAGGATGCTATCGACAACTTGCGCAAGCGAGGTGCTCGGATCATCCTGCACAACGGGGTCAAGGATGCAACTTCCCACGAGGACGGACAGATCACCTCTCTGATCCTCGAGGACAACACCACGATCGATGTCGACTTCGTGGTGAACGCGACCAACGCGTGGGCGAGCAAGCTCTCTGAGATGCTCGGTGGCATTCCTCTCCCGATTGTGGCGAGGAAGCGCTACCTGTACCACGTGAAGGTCAATGGAACTCCGGGAGACTTCATGAACTTCCCCATGGTGATCACCCCGACGGGAGCCTACATCCGGCCTACGCCGGATCGCGGCCTCATGATGGGGTGGATCCACCACACGGAAGGGCAGAAGACCACGCCGGGATTCCATCAACAGGATGACATCGAGACCGGCTTCGACCACCATCAGCATCGCTCCTACGGCTACGCCGTGCGTACTGAAATCGAACGCTGGATCCCCGACGTCGAGAAGCTCGAGCGGCTGCACGCCGCGACCTCTGGTTTCTACGCCGACACGCCCGACCACAACCCCATCATCGACTTCGACCCGCAGGTCAAGAACCTGCTCCACGCCGCCGGATTCTCCGGGCACGGACTGATGCATGCCCCCTTCTCGGCACGCATCGTCCTCGAACTCGTCCAGGCTCGCCGCCGCCTGAACGAGATCACCTTGCCCCAGCGGATCGGTACCGTGGATATCTCGACGTACCACGTGGACCGCAAATTCACGAGCGCCGAGGGTATGGTCATCTAGCGCTGATCAAGCGCCCAGACGACTATCCAAAAAGCGCGGGGTGACCAATCTGGTCACCCCGCGCTTCCCAATTCTTTTTCATACAAAAAACTAGCAACATACACTCTTTTTTGATACGATACATATCTTCCTGCTCACAATTTTATGAAAAATATAACCATAATAAAAATAGGATCAAGTTTAATCGTAGACGATACAGGTGCTTTTCGTGAACAAATTATTCAGATCGTACTTCAAAATATACAAAAGGAACAACAAAAAGGAAACCAAGTTCTCCTCGTTTCTTCTGGTGCTGTAGCAGTAGGCAGAAGTGTTCTTCAAAAAAACAATATACCCAATGAATCCCGAGAAATTGCAGCTGCTGTTGGGCAACTTTATTTAATGTCATTATATAAATCGATTGCAGAGACACTTGATCTTACCATCGCACAAATTTTAGTATCCCGTCCTCATCTTGTAGAGCGTGAACTCTTTCTCAAATTTCAACAGACCATAGCCGAATTTCGTGATAAAAACATTTTGCCGATTATCAATGAAAATGATGTTATGGTAACAGATACTGCGTGGGGATTTGGAGATAATGATACATTATCAGCATCGTTAGCTATTTCCTTTGCAGCAAAACGTCTCATTATTCTTTCTCATATCGATGGTTTATATACAGCAGATCCTTCTGTAGACTCAACAGCGACCCTTATTTCTGAAGTCCATGATATCAACCAGGAACTCATGAAGTACTGCGATGTCACCACCTCATCCGTAGGTCGTGGAGGTATGATCTCAAAAATGAAAGCTGCAAGATTGGCAACAAATATTGGTACTGAAACATATATTATCAATGGAACAAATCCTGATGCATTGGCTACTGCGTTTGAATCAGGAAATGTTGGAACAAGATGTGTCGCTCGCATCCCACAAAATGCATTAAAAAATAGAAAAAAATGGGTTTTAGTCGCACGGACCTCGGCCGCATCAATAGAAGTGGATAATGGAGCAGCGAATGCAATTCAAAATGGAAAAAGCTTGCTTGCTGTAGGAATAACACAAGTATATGGTCAGTTCAAAGAAGGAACAAGCGTTGAGATTTTGAACAATCAAAAAGAAGGAATCGCATTTGGTGTTGTTGATATATCTTCCGAAGAATTATTATCAAAAAGTTTTTCTAGTCAGCATGGCGTACAAGTAATGCACGCAGATAATATAGTTCGATTAACTAGTTAACATCTTTAAAAAAGAAAAAAAATGACCCAAAAAATGGGACATGTTTTTTCAATATATTCAATGCATCTTCCACCGTCTCGCAGCCCTGTCGGCATACGGTTCTTCTTTTTCAAGATCTTCTTCAAGCACTTCCTGAAGCATCTCTCGTATTTCCATAGGATCAACATCTTCTATCATTGGCACCCGTACATCTGGACGCATGGCAGATTTTGTATCAAAGAAAATCGTCTGTACCTCCTGAGTATATATCATATAAAAAGCCCGGAATTCATCGTAATTGTAAAATCGATTGCCCAAAATAATACCAAGATCAGTAATCGCAAAATAAACGCGTACAGGCTCAACGGCAGACTGCAAAAACAAAATAATGGCAGCAAGGATAATGATAATGGCAAACAAAAAATTATCTGTCGCCAAGGCGTAGATGACCAGTATAATACCAAATGATATCACAAGAACATGCCACAATGTGCCTCGTACGTGTTGTTCATATTCCACAACATCCCACTCAGCAGAGACATCTCCTGTTAATGTATGATCTGTCAATTTTTCTGGCATATGTGTATGCAATTATTAACCAAAGTATAGCATAGTTAGCCAAAAACCCACAAGATTGCAAAAAGCACATTTTTTGCGTATACTATCCGAGCTATGGAAACCCGCCAAACAAATTTTTTGAACAATTCTCCCCAAGAACCACACATCATCGAACCTTCAAAAAAAAAACGGAAGCGTCTTTTTTTGTTTATAGTTGTTGGTGCCATATTATTCCTTTCTGGATGCGTAGGAAGAGTGTTTATAGAAAACACACTGTCAAATAATCCACTAGCATATGACCCAGTAACGCTTGAGCCAATTGAACCAGAAGGCCTCCTCAGTAAAATAAAACACTTTGTCTTTAACAAAGAGGAGCCTCTTGCAGGAGAAAAGCAAGATAGGATCAATATCCTACTCCTCGGCATTGGTGGCCCAGGCCATGATGGCCCATATCTTACAGATACGATCATTATTGCAAGCATCCAACCATCAACAGGAGAAGTCGCGCTGATGTCTATTCCCAGAGACTTAGGGGTTGACATTCCAGGCCAGGGATGGTACAAGATCAATCATGCGAACGCATTTGGAGAAGCAAGTCAATCTGGGAGTGGATCTGCTTTGGCAGCAAAAGTCATTAGCGATACATTTCATATTGATATTCACTATTACATTCGCGTCGATTTTCAAGCAATCCAAAAAATAGTCGATGATGTTGGTGGTATTACCGTAGATGTGGAGCGAAGTTTTACCGATACTGAATTTCCAGCCGACAATCGTGAATACCAAACTATTTCCTTTCAAAAAGGTATCCAGACCATGGATGGGACGATTGCTCTCGAATATGCCCGCTCAAGGCATGGAAATAATGGGGAAGGATCCGATTTTGCCAGAGCAAGACGACAACAACGAATGATACTCGCTCTAAAGGAGAAAGTACTTTCCTTTGAAACATTATCAAATCCTATACGCATACATAGTATTCTTTCAACCCTCGACAAACATATTTCCACAAACATGCTCTTCTCCGACATTATGTCGATGATGAAATTAGCAAAAGAAGTAAACTTTTCAAATATCAAAACTGTTGTGCTGGATAGTTCTGTAGGTGGATATCTAAAAAATGGCTATAATCCAGGTGGTGCATTTATCCTTGAACCTGTGACAGAAAATTTCGATGATATTTCCTATCTGTTTGAACATATTTTTGATCCAGATGTTATACTACAAAAAGTAGAAAAAATAGATACACCAGAACAAGAACAACCCCAACTGCCACCAACCATTGTGGAAGTACAAAATGGCACATGGCGTGCAGGACTCGCAGCACGAATAGAAAAGACGCTCGAGGATCAAGATATCTCTGTGTCAGCTGTAGGCAATACAGACGAACGTCCTAGCATGGAAAGTGCGATCTATGTTCTCGAACCACTCGGACAAGATGCTGCACAGGCTATCAAAGGTGCACTCGACATTCCTATTAAAGAGCCTCAAGAAAATCTTCGCCATGCGGTGGGGACACAAGTGCTCGTGATCTTGGGAGAAGATTTTGAAGAATAGCATATGACAAAGCAATATACACAAACAAAACCATCACTTCCTACCATAGCACTTGTAGGGAGAGTGAATGTTGGAAAATCAACATTATTCAATCGTCTGATTGAAAGTCAAAAGGCAATTGTTTCTGACGTCCCAGGAACCACACGAACAAACAATGAAGGACATATCATCTGGCGTGGAGAAGAATTTTTACTCATCGACACGGGTGGATTGACATTTACCGATGACGTTCCTTTTGAAAAAGAAATTCTCGAACAATCAAAAGCTGCCATGAAACAAGCTGATGTTATTTTGTTTGTTACAGATGCACAGTCAGGAGTGCTTCCACAAGAATATGAACTAACAAAACAATTGAGAAAGATTGAAAAAAAACCAGTCCTTTTGATTGCAAACAAAGCAGACAACAGAAGACACGAACGAGATCTTACTGACCAATCATGGTACAAACTTGGGCTTGGCGAACCATTTGCGCTCTCTGCTGCCAATGGCCGCAATACAGGAGATCTTCTCGATATCATTGTTGATCTGACAAAACAAGTCCGACATGAAATAGAAACACCAGTTGCGGTTCAAGATTCCTTTGCGGTAGCACTTATCGGCAAACCAAATGTAGGAAAATCTTCATTGTTCAATAAACTCATTGGAGAAGAAAAAGTTATTGTCAGTGATATCGAACACACCACTCGAGAACCACACGATACCGATGTACTATATCAACCAGATACAAAGGAAGAGGCGCTCCCTTACAAAATAACGTTCATCGATACAGCCGGTATCCGTAGAAAAGCACGAGTGGGGACGAGACTCGAACGCGAAAGTATTCACAAAAGTATTGATGCTGTAACAAAAGCAGATATTGTTCTTTTTGTTGTGGATGGGACAGCACCGATCTCCACGCAAGACATGCAACTTGGAGGGCTACTAGAACGTCATGCAAAAAGTGTATTAGTTTTGCTCAATAAATGGGATCTTTCAGATGAAAAAGAAGATACAAAACGAAACGAAATTATTGCCATGATGCGTCAGTGTTTTCCTCACCTTAGTTTTGCGCCTATGCTCCTCGTGAGTGGAAAAACTGGATATAGTGTTCACAAAATTTTTCCAGAACTCATTCATGCATGGCAAGCACGTCAAATAAAAATTCCCGTAAAAGCACTCGAATTATTCCTCAAAACAGCAACAAGTGTCCATGCTCCATCTCGTGGAAAAGGGACTCGCCATCCAAAACTTATGGGTATCAGACAAATTGGTGACACGCCTCCTGTATTTGAGCTCTTTGTCAAATATCGCACATCAGTACATCGTTCTTATTTAAATTATTTAGAAAACCGTCTCCGCGAACAATTTGATTTTTACGGTGTACCTATTATAATAAAACTGACAAAGATGAAACGATAGTTTTACGGATAGAACATCCCTCCCAAATAGTGAGTTATCTTAGAAACAATCTGTATATCTGGATTATCCACATATACATCTACATCTATGAAAGTCATTGTAGGTCTCGGCAATCCAGGAAAACGTTACGAAAAAACCCGTCACAACGCAGGGTTTCTTGTGCTTGATGAATTACAAAAAATGCCCAACATGAACGCATGGACACTGAGCAAAAAATTTAATGCAGAGATCAGCGAAGGATCTCTCATGCATGAATCTATAGTACTCGTAAAACCCATGACATTTATGAACAATTCCGGCCAGTCAGTTGGGCTGATCATGCAGTATTACAAACTCGATCCAACCAAGGATTTAATGGTACTCCATGATGACAAAGATATAACACTTGGTACAATGAAAGTCCAAAAAGATCGTAGTGCAGCAGGTCACAATGGTATCAAATCAATTATAGAGCACCTGGGCACTCAAAATTTTTCTCGTATCAGACTAGGTATTGCTTCAGAACACCAGAGACAAATGGAAGACACAGCTACATTTGTTCTTGGTAAATTTAGTTTGTTTGAAAAAAGAGCTATAAAAAAAATGGCAGAAGATGCACAGAAACACATTACTGACTGGATCACATGAAAAGTGAAGCTCTCTTTGCCTACTTCCCAAAAATGACCGTCAAACGATTTCGAGAAGGCGTGGCTGCATTTGGATCTCCAGATGCATTTTTTTTTGCAAGCAACCAAGAAATTAAAAAACAATTACCGTGGGATGAAAACTTCATCGACCAATTTGTTGCATGGCGTGAAGACCTCGATATCAATCGTATAAAAAAAATATTGGCACAAGAAAAAATTAGCATCCTCACACAAGATGACGATGCATATCCACCACTCTTGAAACAAATTTATGACCCTCCATTTTGTCTTTTTATTCGCGGAACACTTGATTTGAGAAATCAATATCCTATTGCTGTGGTAGGAACACGAAAGTGTAGCAACTATGGCACACAAATCACACACGAAATTGTAACAGGACTGGCACAACATGGCCTTACAATTGTCAGTGGTCTTGCACTTGGAATCGATGGCATTGCCCACGAAGCAACGCTTAAAGCAGGAGGAACAACTATTGCTGTCCTCGGCAGTGGCATCAATCGACATCACATTTATCCAGCAGTTCACAAACAACTGGCAGAAAGGATTATAGAAAAAAATGGTGCAGTAATTTCTGAATATCCACCAGGATCACTCCCTTCAAAATTTACCTTCCCCAGACGAAATCGTATTATAGCTGGAATAACACTCGGAACACTTGTGATTGAGGCAGCCGACAAATCCGGTGCACTCATCACATCAAGTTACGCCCTCGAACACGGCAGAGAAATTTTTGCAGTACCACATCCTATCACATCACCTACAGGTACAGGACCAAACAAACTCCTCAAAGAAGGTGCTCAAATGGTAACGTCAGCATCGGATATTATCGATGTACTCAATTTGAATGAACTAAAAACCTTTACCCAAAATGCCTCTATTATTCCAGATAGTAGAGAAGAAGCAGCTATTCTTGAACATCTCTCACGAGAACCTATACATGTTGATGTACTCACAAAAAACAGTGGTTTGACAAGTCGCGAGGTAAATAGTACGCTCACCCTCATGGAGATGAAAGGAAAAGTACGTAATATAGGAAACATGCACTATGTTGTAGCTAGATAAATTACTAGTGATCAAGTCTTTCTAAAAAGTACGCTATTGATGATCGGTTCAATATTCTGCACTCTATATTTATTATTTTACGCTATGCAAAGTCAACATTTTAAACTTACCATTCTTTCTTCAATATTTATTGCAGGATTGATATCGGCAAATCTTCTTGGCGCAAAAGTGACGACTCTTTTTGGGATAACGATGTCAGTTGCTATTTTTTCTTATCCACTGACATTCCTCATGACAGATGTTATTGCAGAAGTATACGGAAAGAAAAAAGCACAACAAGTAGTGTATGCGGCATTCATTGCACAAATTTTAGTCCTTTTTCTTACATGGCTTTCAATCGTGCTTCCACCAGCAACACGATATACAACAAACGATGCATACATCACTGTTTTTCAAGGCAGCCTTCGTATGATCATCGCAAGCCTCGTCGCATTTATCTTTGCACAAGCACATGACATCTGGGCATTTGAATGGTGGAAGAAAAAAACACATGGTAAACATTTGTGGATCAGAAATAATGCATCAACGATCGTGAGTCAAGCCATCGATACTCTCCTCTTCATGTACATTGCCTTTTATCATATCAATGATAAATTCACCGCAGTGTTTATTCTCCATCTTTCCATCACATACTGGCTTATCAAATCCCTCTTTGCTCTTCTCGACACGCCATTCGCCTATGCACTTGTAAAGTGGCTGAAGCATGGCAAGGATATGACTGAAGAAATGATTGCAAAGTAAACCTCAGTTTTCAACAACACTCATATGACCTTCAAAGAAGCCGAGCAATTCCTTTACTCTCTAACGAATCTTCCACGGAAAGAGTACATGACTGATAGTAAAGACTGTTCGGAATATTTACCTCGCGTACAATTCTTTCTTGACCTTCTGGGCAACCCAGAAAAAAAAATACCTCACTATATTCACGTGACAGGAACGAGTGGCAAGGGTTCCACAGTACACTACATTCACAATATTCTACTGGCAGCAGGTAAGAACGTTGCAAGCACAACATCCCCACACCCAACATCGCTCACAGAAAGGTGGAAGATAGGAAATGCATACATGTCTAAAAAAGAATTCGCTGACATTATAGAAACATTCTCCCCTATTCTTGATATATATGTACGAACATCTCCATATGACATGCTCTCATACTTTGACCTAACGACAATCATTGCACTGTATTATTTTGCTCAAAAAAAAGTTGCGTGGGCCATTCTAGAAGTAGGCTGTGGTGGAACATACGATGCAACAAATATTATTCCATACAAAGACGTTGCTGTGATCACCAATGTTGGTCTTGATCACACACAACTTCTCGGGAAAACAAAAAAAGAAATTGTGGCTAGAAAGGCAGGTATTATTATCTCGCCTCCAGACGGGAAGGAACCTTGCACGGTTATTACTAGCGAACAGAATGCAACAATACGAAAAGTAATAGAAACTCAAGCACACAAGCAACACTCCCCCATGCATCTCATTGCAAAAAAAGATATCTCACATATTGCAATTGATTTGTCAGGGACATCGTTCACGTATAAAAGCACGAAATACCACACCACAGCAATCGGTTCACACCAAAGTATGAATGCGAGTGTCGCGATTGACGTGGCAAGAAGTATTGGTATTGATGAAAAAAACATTGCAAAAGGAATACTACAAACAACCCAGCCACTCCGCATGGAACTACTATCTGACATGCCAATGATTATTCTCGATGGTGCGCATAATGAAGATAAAATAAAAACAACGGTTCAAGCACTCCAAGAAATACGCACAAAACATAACAAAGAGAACCTTTATATCATCAATGGCTTTTCTGGAGACAAAGATATCAAAAAAATGATTGTACAGTTAGCAACACTACGACCAAAAGCTGTCGCCTGCACCAGAAACACGATCAATCATTTTCGCAAAGTGGCATCACCTTATGATATCGCACATGTCTGGAAAAAATTGAGCAATACAAAAACAGACATATTTCTTCAGCCAAAAGATGCATTCACATGGGCACAGAAACATGTCACAAAACATGATATACTGCTTGTTACCGGCTCACTGTTTGTAAGCAGCGAAATAAAGGACTTCTTCTAAAGGCAGGTTGACAAATAAACGATCTTCCTCTATGCTCGGCTTTGTATGAAAAAACTTGTTATCGTTGAGTCACCGACAAAAGCAAAGACTATCAGCAAATTTCTTGGCAAGGACTACTATGTAGAGTCCTCTTTTGGGCATGTCAGAGACCTGCCAAAGAGCAAAATGGGGATAGATATTGAGGGTGGGACATTCGAGCCGACCTATGCCATTTCCAAAGATAAAACAGCCCAAGTAAAAAAACTGAAAGATCTTGCTGCCAAAAGCGATGAAATCATATTCGCAACTGATGAAGATAGAGAAGGAGAAGCCATTTCTTGGCACTTGGCACATATTTTGAAAGTAAAACCAGAAGATGCGCATCGCATTGTTTTTCACGAAATTACCAAACATGCTATAGAGGAAGCACTGGCACATCCACGCACTATTGATCAAAAATTGGTTGACGCACAACAAGCTCGTCGTATCCTTGATAGACTCGTGGGGTACGAACTTTCTCCTTTTTTATGGAAAAAAGTAGCCCGAGGACTTTCTGCCGGGCGTGTACAATCAGTCGCCGTACGACTTACTGTTGAACGAGAACGGGAAATCCAAGCATTTATTCCAGAAGAATATTGGACGCTCGAAGGATTATTTCAAGATGAAAAAAAAAGTTTTCCAGATCCAGTTGTGGCAAAACTTCATGCAATAAAAGGGAAATCCCTCAAAAAATTGGAACTGCATGAAAAAGGAACTATCGATACCATTTTGAAAGATCTTGATGGTGCATCATACGCGATTTCACATATTGAAGAAAGAGCAACAAAGCGAACTCCCCCACCAGCATTTATCACATCCAGCCTCCAACAGGCAGCAAACAATGTATCTGGTTTTTCTGCAAAACAAACCATGCGACTCGCACAACAACTCTACGAAGGAATCACTATCGGTGAAGAAGGAACAACAGGACTGATAACCTATATGCGTACAGACTCTACAAATTTGTCTGAAAAGTTTTTGACAGAAGCAAACACCTTTGTACAAAAAACATACGGTACAACCTATACACTCGATACGCCACGCGTGTATACAAAGAAAGCAAAGGGTGCACAAGAAGCACATGAAGCAATCCGCCCGACAGATCCTGCACGTACTCCTGAATCAATCAAACAATATCTTGATGACCATCAATTCAAGCTGTATTCTTTAATATGGAAACGGGCAGTTGCGACACAAATGAGCGCTGCAAAATTGAATAAAACAGCAGTTGATATTACCGCACTCACATATACATTCCGTGCAAATGGTCAGACATGCGTCTTCGATGGATGGCTTGCCCTCTATCCCGAAAGTATAAAACACGAAATGCTTCCTGTATTATCACAAGGACAAACACTGTTGTGTGAAGCATTGAAACCAGAACAACACTTTACCAAGCCCCCCGCACGCTATTCAGACGCAACACTTGTCAAAGCACTGGAAGAACGTGGCATAGGCCGTCCTTCTACTTATGCACCAACGATTGGGACAATCGAAGCACGTGGCTATGTAGAACGACTCGAAGACAAACGACTAAAACCAACGGACATCGCAATGGTCGTCAATGATTTACTCGTGGAACATTTCAAAGATATTGTTGACTATGATTTCACAGCACTCATGGAACAAAATCTCGATGAAATCGCAACAGGTGAACGGGATTGGAAACCCATCATTGCAACATTTTATCATCCCTTCCATGACAATCTCGTAAAAAAAGAAGAAGAACTTTCCCGCGAAGATACACTCCAAATTCGAGAAGTCGGCATAGATCCAACAAGTGGTAAACCAGTCTTTGCACGCATTGGACGGTTTGGTCCATTTGTCCAGCTCGGTGACAAAGAAGATGAGGAAAAACCAACCTTTGCGAGTCTTGGCAAAGGACAATCAGTACAGACAGTCACGATGGAAGAAGCCATGCATTTATTGTCACTTCCAAAAGTAATAGGACAAACAACGGATGGAAAAGATATGACTGTGGCGATTGGCAGATTTGGACCATATGTCCAGATTGACAAAGAGTATTTTTCTATCAAAGAAGACGATCCATATACAATAACGTTTGAACGTGCAAAAGAAATAGTAAAAGCAGAACAAGAAAAAAAAGCAAAAGCATTGATCAAAACATTTGATGCAGAAGAAACAATAGAAATACGTGAGGGGCGCTATGGACCATATATAAAAGCCGGCAAAATAAATGCAAAAATTCCAAAAGATACAGATCCTACTACGCTCACACTTGAACAATGTCAGGAATTGATTGAGGAAGCAAAGAAAAAACCAAAACGAAAGTGGGCAAAGAAGAAGAAAAGTGAATAATCAACAAAGGTGCATATACGATATGCACCTTTGTTGATATACTCATGTTCTCTATGTAGAATGTGGTAACATCGATTATGATAAATAAAACAAAACAAGAACTACAAAAAAGATTAAAAAATATCCAAGAACGTTTGGGCAAGACAAAAGACTTGGAAATAAAAAAACTTTCAGAACTTGGTGATGACGTATTTGCAGCATTTGACAGAGCGATGCAAGCTGTCAACGCAAAGACAAATATATTTACAGAACTTAAGAAAAAAAGAGGACAATTAAAAACATGGAAAATTAGTTTTCTCGAAAGTTTTTTTCCAATTAGTGTTCCTCATCTTATCAGTATGCCATTTATCTATGGCATGATTATTCCAGCAATACTTTTTCATATAGGCCTTGAGATATACCACCGTGTAGCATTCCGCTTGTACAACATTCCTCTTGTCAGAGCACGATACTATTTTGTATACGACCGTCAACGACTTCCCTATCTCAACTGGTTTGAAAAATTCAATTGCTTGTACTGTAGTTATTTCAATAATCTGATGCGCTTTGCAACAGAAATCGCAGGACGAACTGAACGATACTGGTGCCCTATCAAACATGCAGCACGCATACAAAAATCACATTCCCAATACAATACCTTTGTAGAATATCTCGATGCAGCAGATTTTCGTGAAAAATGGGAGAGTTTACGAGATTTTTCTGATCTCGAAGGAGGGCAAACCTGCAAGACAAAGAAGCCTCAACGTCCGTCATTATAAAGGATATTTTTATAAAAAAAGACTAGAACTTGCAAAATTTTCTTCTCTACGCTAGGATGAATATATACACATTTGTCCTATGACAAAACAAAAAAAACAAACAATAGAAGGCCTACTCGAAAAGGTACGGGAATACGCTCCACAGGCAGACCTAGACTTAATCAAGCTTGCTTACGAATTTGCCTACGATGCGCATGACGGCCAATTTCGAAAATCTGGTGAACCATACATTATTCACCCGCTTGGTGCTGCCCACATCGTCGCTGACATGAAAATTGATCCTGTCATTATTGTGGCGACACTCCTTCACGATGTACCAGAGGATACAGAAGTTACACTCGATGAACTTGAAAAAAACTTTGGTCAAGAAATCAGAAAATTAGTAGAAGGAATCACAAAACTAGGAAAATTGAAATATCGCGGTGTTGAACGCTATATCGAAAATTTACGAAAAATGTTTGTGGCAATGGCCGAGGATGTCCGCGTCATGATTATCAAATTTGCAGATCGCATTCACAATCTTTCTACACTCGATGCACTTCCACCACAAAAAAGATATCGTATTGCACTCGAGAGTCTAGAAATTTATGCTCCAATTGCAAATCGTCTTGGAATGGCAGACATGAAAGGACAACTCGAAGATCTTTCATTTAAATTTGTGTATCCAAAAGAGTACGAGCGCACAAAAAAAATTCGAGAAGAAAAATTGGCAGGAAAAGAAAAGTTTTTGAAGCATATAGAAGATACAGCAAAAAAAGAACTTGCACTCGCAGGCGTCCCAGTCAAAGAACTCTACGGCAGAGAAAAACGCCTGTATAGTTTTTATCAAAAATTACTTCGTAAAGACAACCAGATAGCAAAAATTTACGATCTCGTCGCTATTCGTGTTATTGTACCGACTGTTGCAGATTGTTATGCCGCGCTCGGTATACTTCACTACATATGGCGACCAATGAAAGGACGCATCAAAGATTATATCTCACAACCAAAACCAAACGGGTACAAATCACTTCATACCACGGTGTTTACTCCAGAAGGAGAACATGTGGAATTTCAAATACGAACACAAGAAATGCACGAGGAGGCAGAATTTGGTATTGCTGCACACTGGCACTACGATGAACATGGAGCACGTATGCCAAAAAAGGAAGTGGCATGGGCAAAAGAACTCGCAGAAATTCAAAAAGACATGCTCACAAAACTCAATGACCTCGAAGAAATGAAAGTTGATTTTTTGCAATCACGTATTTTTGTTTTCACACCAAAGGGTGATGTTATTGACCTTCCTGATGGTGCAACACCTATAGATTTTGCGTACCACATCCATACTGATGTAGGCAACAAATGTAATGGAGCAATCGTGAATGATAAAATGGTCAGTCTGGATACAGAATTAAAAAACGGAGATGTCATTGACATTATCCTCGATAAAAACAGAAAAGAACCAAATCAAGACTGGATACACTTTGTAAAAACACATACCGCAAAAACACATATTAAAAATGCAGCAAAACGAAAGCATACGAGCTGGATAAAAAGTGTATTGCCAAATAAGTAATAAGTAGAATCAGCACATATGCAACATACGTAAAAAAAGGCATTGTATAAATGCCTTTTTTTACGTATCCTACTGTTTACGAAAGCTCTTCAATAAGTCGTTTCAACTCATCTTTAGAATAATACGAAATTTGAATAGTTCCTTTTTCTCCTTTGCCACTAATGTGTACTTTTGCACGAAGACGATCTTCGATAATTTTTTCAGCACTTGAGAATTGTTGATCACGACGCACAGATCCCTTTCTTGATTGTTGCCCCTTACCTGCGACAGCTTGCTCTACTTCGCGAACTGTTGCTGTCGTCCCCATCATATTTTGATACATCTGCAGTTGTTCTTTTTCATCCTTGAGACTAAGTAATGCGCGCGCTTTTCCAACAGACAGATGCCCGTTGATAAGTGCTTTTTGTATAATTTCAGGAAGATCCAACAGACGAATTGTATTGGCAATCAACGGACGACTTTTGCCGACTTGATCAGCAATTTCTTGCTGGGTTAAGCCAAATTCATCAGTGAGACGCTGATACGCAAATGCCTCTTCAATAGAATTCAAGTCTTGTCTTTGAATATTTTCAATAAGACCAAGCTCAAGTTTTTCTTGCTCTGTCGCACTCCGAACCAGCGCAGGAATAGTCGGAAGCTCTGCAATAGTAGAGGCACGGAATCGACGTTCTCCAGCAATAATTTCATATCCACCATCTTCTTTTTCCGTCACAGTTATAGGCTGCATCACACCATGTTTTTTAATAGATGCAACAAGCTGTTCCATCTCAGCATGGGAAAATTCTTTTCGTGGCTGATTTGGATTTGGGGTAATATCAGAAAGTGGAATATGCCATACTCGGTCTGCACTATTACCCGAAAAAGAGGTTTCTTTGCGTACCATTTTTCTGTTTGAGTATGTTGGAATGAGGGAATCCAATCCTTTGCCTAGAGCCATATGCTATAAATTTCTAATTCATCTAATTATCTAATTCAAAATAAAATGCAAAAATTCTAATGAGGGATACTATTTTGAAATTTTATTAGGTGAATTAGGTAATTAGAAATTTGTAATTTACATCTGATGCTTCTCCAAAATCTCCCTTGCTAATCTCTCATACGCGCGAGATCCCTTCCCTTTTGGATCGTATTGGAGAATCGTCTGTCCAAAACTTGGTGCTTCTGCGAGTCGTACGGTTCGAGGAATAACGGATCTAAAAATAGTATCAGGAAAATATTTATATAACTGATCCATGATGTCACCAGACAATTTCGTCCGTTTATCGAACATCGTAATAACCGCACCAAGAATCTCAAGATTTGGTTTGATATGTTCTCGAATAAGATGAATAGTCTTCAGCAATTGACCAAGCCCTTCAAGTGCGTAGTATTCTGCTTGTACAGGAATCAACAGTTCATTCGCAGCAACAAGGCTATTGATAGTCAGTAATCCAAGAGAAGGTGGACAATCGATAATAATGTAATCATATGCATGCGTCACTTCTCCAAGGAGGTCTGAAAGCTGAAATTCACGTCGATCCATATCTACAAGCTCAATGTTTGCACCAGCAAGATTGGTCGTAGCAGGTAAAATTCGAAGTCCCTCGTGCGTCGTATTTTGAATAACATCATGCACCCGTTTTTGTTTTGCCAAGGCTTCGTACACACCATATTCCAACTCATGTATACCTATGCCAAGACCGCTTGTTGCGTTCCCTTGGGGATCCATATCCACAAGAAGCACAAATTTGCCAAGTTCAGCGAGGTGAGCGGCAAGGTTCATGGCGGTAGTGGTCTTTCCCACACCACCTTTTTGGTTTACAACAGCAATAATTTTAGCCATAAAATAACTAAATCAAAGTATATCATAAAATTGACAACCCTGCCATTTTTCGCTATAGTATGGACTACTTTGCAGTATAGAAAGCCGCCGTGGTGGAATTGGTAGACACGCACGACTCAAAATCGTGTGGAGAAATCCGTGTCGGTTCGATTCCGACCGGCGGCACAATTGAAACCCTATGCAAGTATACTTTGACTTGCTCATCGCCATTGGTCTGGTGAGCACTCTCTTGCCAGCATACTTTTTGTATTATAGTACAAAAAAACGAACACAAAGCTGGGAATATCAACATCCACGACTGACATATATAGCAGTTTTTTTGTTATGTTTTGGTGCAATCTTGATGCTCTATGGAAGTTTTGTAGAACCACGTCTTCTCATTACACACGAACAAACCATTGATCTACAAGGCATTGAACATCCATTTACCATCGCCCTTGTATCTGATTTTCAACTTGGTATATACAACCAAAATCAGCATGTTGATCGTGTGGTCGACCGAATACTCTCTCTTCATCCAGATATCGTCATGCTTGCAGGAGACCAACTTGACAATACTCCTGGAGATATAGATGAAACAATCTACATTACTCCACTTTCTCGCCTTATCGATGCCAAAATTCCTGTATATGCAATTCCAGGAAATCACGAGTATGGTATTGGAGGAAAACGTCCCAGTACAGAGACACAACACTTTTTTGGAGATATCAGTAAAGAAGCAGAGCGTGCGTTCAAAGCTATTGGAATTAACTATCTGACGAATACACTCGTCACCACCACAATCCACGATCAAGACATTGCGATTTTTGGAGGAGATTCATATCTTGCAAAAAAACTTTCTTTTGATGTACTAAAAAACAAACCCAAGGATATACCTACAATTGCGCTCATCCACAATCCTGGTGCCGTATGGCTTGCCACAAAAGAAGATATAGACCTTGTCCTCTCAGGACATACTCACGGTGGACAGATACGATTGCCTTTTTTTGGTCCCATCGGTCGACTCAATGAACCAATCCCCATCGATTGGTATCAAGGGCTACATCAGGTAGATGAAGATACACAGATCTTTGTTACCAGCGGGACAGGAGAAAGTGGTCCGCGTGCAAGATTGTTCAATCCTCCAGAAGTGGTGTTGTTAAGGGTGGAGTAAGAAAAATTCTGAGAAATATATATGTACAGATACATGTATATATGGTAGTATGAATATATATTACATCTTCTCCAGATGCGTTCTGGATAAGAAGACTTGCTTCCCTTTTGGAGACAACATCATATCTCTTCTCACACCCCGTCAGCTTGCTACGGGGTGATTGATTGCATTATCAGTGCACATATATCATGAATACACAAATAGAAAAATTTGACATTATTATTGTGTATTCAGGCATGAAGGCAAAAAGTGCCAGTAATAGCACATACACAGACAAAATTCCCTTTTCTCCAAGAAGTAAAATGGGGGTATATAATGACAGTTATCGATATTTTTTGGAAAGATGTCACAAAAAGGGATTGAAAGCCGCATTTGCAACATCCACAGATATTTGCGGTACAGGACTGTTCAAAAGTTTTTGGACGTATGATCATGCCTGGAAAAGACATCAACATAAAGCAAAAACCACTATTCTTTTTGACAAATTTACTCCAAAAAATGCTCTCCAAACTGCGCAACTTGCCCTTCTGACGTCTAGCGACAAAGTCTATACGTTCAACAACAGAGGAATCAAATACCTTTTTAATAATAAGATCCACACGTACAATACGTTCAAAGAATTTGCCATACCGACGATAGAGATAAAAGGTGGGACAGAAAAAGCAATTTTTCTCGCAAAAAAACGGTTGGACAAAATTCTTCAAATGCATCCACATGCTGAAGATTTTTTAGATCGGTATATTATAAAAAATAAAAAAGGATCTGGTGGATTCAATATTTATCAAGTACAGTTTACAAAAGCTGGTGTAAAAAAAATAATAGAACACTGTAAAAAAAATAACAAAGAAATATCATATCTCCTCCAGCCATTTCTAGCCTGTGACACTGGCTTTCACTTCAAAAAGCACCACGGAACAATCGATCTGCGCGTCATCACGCTCTACAAAAAAACACTTCAAAGCTATATACGTGTGGCAAAAAAAGGAAATTTTTTGGCAAACCAACACCAAGGTGGAAATTCTTTTTATATATCATTAAAAAAAATTCCACAAGATGTGTTGGCTATGAACAGAAAAGTAAAAAAAATATTAGACGCAACATCCGACATTAGTCACTCCCTCTACGCGCTCGACTACATCAGAACTAACAATGGAAATCTCTATTTTGTCGAAGGCAATTCGAATCCTGGAATATACTGGGAATATGATGAAATCCGTTCATCAAAACAAAAAACAAAAAAACTCATCAATATCATTGTACATGAAATAAAAACAATCATTCAGGAAAGAAAAAACACACGTTAGTGCGAGTGTTTTTTCAACGGTATACTCCCGCTTTTCTAAAACAACGCTCGCCATGCTCCTCCGGCAAAGAGTGTCAGCAACGTCATAATCGTCGCAGCAAGTGCGACACCAAGTGCAATCAAAGGAAAAGATTTTTTAAAAGGAATTTTGAAGATAAACGATGCGAGTGATCCTGTCCACGCACCTGTCATAGGGAGTGGAATTCCGACAAACACAACAAGCGCAATGGCGCCATACCTCGCATGCTTCCCAGAAAAAAACCGCTCAGCATCTTCAAGTTTTTTTTTGAATATTGGACCAATAAACTTTTGCCGTAGAATCCATTCATGAAACCAAGGCAATAAAAGCAACAAAAAAAATGAAGGAACAAGATTTCCAAACACTGCCATGAACCACGTCGTAAGAATAGAAAGATGATACACGGAAAGTCCTATTGGAATAGCAGCTCTGAGCTCTGTGATAGGCAACATCGACAAAAAAAAGACAGCCCATTCATGAGGAAGTGATGCAAACCATGTTGTAGGATTAAGATACATACAATAACGACTACAGAAAAGAAACAATGGTAGAAATACCAAATGCGCCCACAATATTAAAAATGATATTTCCAATAAGTAATACAACTACCATCTGCCAAAATCGATACCCAGCAATGGCCATAGGAATTACCAATAATTCATTTGGCAATGGAACAAAGGCAGCATAAAAAAATAAGAACACAAACGGCAACGACTGATGTCGAAGATAGAGCCGATCAAACATCTTTCTTACACGTATGCTCGACGCTCTTTCAAAAAAACCCTTTCCGGCAAATCCGACAAAGTACCCTACCGTATTGCCAAGTGTCATGCCAAGAGAAAGAGTGAGGATAATAAATACAGGAACAAACCCGAGTTCGACAAATAATGGATAAAATCCTATCACAGGGATAGGGACAGCCACATTAAATCCACTAATAATCGCAACAACAAACATGCCGGCATATCCAAACTGTGATACCACCAATCTTACTGTTTCGCTATTTTTAATCAAAAAAACATTCAACCATGCGATAAACAGGAAGACGCATGCAAGCAAAAGAATATTTCGAATAAGTTTTCTTTTTTTCATAATCCCTCCGATACTGTGGAAGATGAATCCAACCACATATAATTTTGAAATGCCCACTCACCCGCATCTCTCAATACCGTAAACCGTTCTTCATGTGTTGGCGCTCCCAATACTACTATATCAAGTTGATGTCCACGAATATCTGCTACTCGGGCAGTAAAATTGTACCCAGATTCTGGAATATACCCTGTTTTTCCACCTATAATATTTGCAAATCCATGCTGAATCCACCCAAGCAACAGCCAATCAGTACTCCACATGTGATGCTGTTTATTTCGTTCTTTTGAATAGAGCTGAACTTCTGTGATAAGTAATGCCTGGTGAATTTCCTCATGTGACAATGCTTCATTGAGAAGGAGCACCAGATCAGAAGGTGTAGAAATATTTCCAGCATCAAGACCACTTGGGTCGGTAAACACGCTATCCAGCATCCCAAGCTCACGTGCCTTTTGATTCATCCGTTCGATAAATGCGTCTCGTGGCCAACCAACAGCATCAGCAAGCGTCAAAATAGCCTTATTTGAAGAACCTACGAGTGCAGCGCGCCAGAGTTCTCCAAGTGTATACGTATCACCTGCGTACATGTGCGTATCTGGCACATCGTCTGAAATAACAACAGTAGACGTTGCCCAATCTGGAGACTTTTCGAGGATGACGAGTGCACTCATGAGTTTTGTAATACTCGCAATCGGACGCTGATCATATGCATGTTTTTCATAGAGCAATGATCCCGTTTTTACATCTTTGACAATCAATCCTTCTGCCGCAAACGTGCTTGCAGGAACAAGCTCCCCAATAAGCTTTGGTGGCACAGGGAGATTGACTGGCTCTACCGTAATATCCCCACCAGCCTTCACAACATCTTTATCTTCTGCTGTGGGAAATACCTCGGGCGTAACCCGCGCAAGAAAGGTGGATACTTTTCCAGAGGAAAATGATGATGCAAATGACCAGCCAATACCACCAAGAGTAACCACAAGAATACCTATCGCGATAATATTACGCCAGGTATTTGATCTATCTTGTGCCCCAGATTGTATATCGAGAAAATTCATATATTATTCTTGTTCATTCTGTTGCAACGCATGCTCTATATGATCATGCTGGTGCAATGTTTTGTATTGTGGCAATTGAATCGTTTCGGAAATACCCAGTGCAGCAAGTGCTTCCATTGTAAGAATATATGTGGAAAGAATTTCATCACTACTGTCATATTGTTCTACCAATCCACGCATCATGAGATTTCGCAAAATAACAGCACAGTTTACTCCACGAATCTGTTCAAGATCTGCGCGTGTGACTGGTGAACGATATGCAATCACCGTCAATGTTTCGAGTTGTGCTTTGGTCAATTCCCCCGAAACATCATCTTTCAAAAATCCTTCGATAGCTTCTAGATTTCCAGGATTTGTTGCCATTTGTACACTTTCTGCTTCATGAAGGATGTGAATACCGCTCTCCTCACGATTATATTTCATCACAAGTGTATCCAATGCTTCAATAATATGTTCTTTACTTGTATCGAGTGCTTTTGCAAGCTGAACAATCGTCAGTGGTTTTGATGCAACAAAGAGAATAGATTCTATTTTTGATAATAACGTCATAAATATAATTACACTCAGGTACGCGTAATCATGATATCCCCAAACATCGTATCCTGATCAAGTCGAAGCGATTTTTGCTTCACGAGTTCGAGAATTGCAAGAAAGCCTATAATCACTTCTGTCTTATTATTTGCATCAGAAAGTGCATCTGCAAAACGAAAACTTTTTCGTTCTTTCAACAGTTTCCGAATCGAATCAATACGCTCTTTTAAAGAGACACCTCTATCAATATGTGTCCGTGACAATTGCTTTGGAGGAGCAATCTTGGACACTAAGTGTACCATAGATTGTGCCAATGCCTCTAGATCCAGTCCTGGGGGCAATGAGAATGCTTCAGGTGCCTTGGGAGGCTCTTTTCTGAAAGCACTCTTGTGTGCACCAAGCCAACGCTTGTCTATAATTCTACTTGCATCCACAAACTGCTTGTAAAGTTTCAACTGCGCTTCAAGACCATCAGTATCATCCTCTTCTTCAGGAAGAAAGTCTGGAAGAAGTCGTTTTGATTTGAGATACAGTAATTTTGCCGCAACAACAAGAAAATCTGCCAATTCTTCAACACGATCTTCTTCGATCGTATCGAGATACGTGAGATACTGTTCTGTCACTTCAGAAAGTGTAATTTCTGTAATCCGAAGTTCCTGCTGCTCGACAAGAGACAACAGAAGATCAAAAGGGCCAGTAAATTGTTTTATATTTAAGTCCATCATGAATACAAATTTCAATTGTTCATGGCTTGACAGACGAAGTGTTGCCTCCATTGGTATCGACAAAGAAGCTGATTGTGTTACGTGTTACGTGTTACGTGTTATGTGCTACATGTTACGTGTTATGTGAAATCTCAATCCCCAATTCTTTCAATTGTGCTTCATCTACCACAGCAGGACTTCCCATCATAGGTTCTTCTGCTTTTTGATTTTTTGGAAATGGAATAACGGTACGAATATTCGTTTCTCCTTTCAATACCATCACCATACGTTCAATACCAGGCGCAAAACCGCAATGGGGAGGCGCACCGTATTCAAACGCTTTTATCATGTGACCAAACTTTTTATCAACTTGTTCTTTTGTATATCCTGCAATGTCAAACGCTTTGTACATGACTTCCGGATCTTTATTTCTGACAGCTCCAGAACTGAGTTCCAAACCGTTTGCAATAATATCATATTGGTCTGCAAGAATATCGAGAGGGTCTTGTGAATTCAGTGCATCAAGATCACCTTGTGGCATAGAAAATGGATTGTGTCCAAAATCGATCTTCCCTGTTTCACTATTCTTTTCAAAAAAGGGAAAATCTACAATCCATGCCCACGCAATCACGTTTTGATCAGCAAGCGCAAGCTTCTTGCCTGCATATTCTCGTACAGCACCAAGTGCTTTACAACTCACTTCCCACTCATCGGCAACAAAGAAAACGATACAGTCTGCCGTGACGTCAAGTGATGTTTTCAATGTTTCAAGTTGTTCTTCTAAGAAAAATTTAGCAATGCCACCATCAGCCTTGCCGTCCACAATTTTCATCCAAGCGAGTCCTTTTGCATGCATACGTTTTGCTGCATCTTCAAATTCTTCTTCAATTTGTTTTCGACTCCACTCCTGCCCCCCATCAATCTTGATCGCACGAACAAAAGGTGCGTTTGCAAAAACTTTGAACTCGCTTGCATTGCCCCACGCCGTCACATCCACGAGTTTCAAATCAAATCGAAGATCTGGTCGGTCACTCCCATATACTTCCATTGCTTGTTTGAATGGAATACGTGGAAATGGGGTGTTTTGAACTTGTTTGCCAGCCACTTGTTCGGTGAGTTCGACAAACAATGGTTCCATAAGCTCAAAAAATTCATCACGCGACATGAAACTGACCTCTGTATCGAGCTGATAAAATTCTCCCGGCGATCTGTCTGCACGTGGATCTTCGTCTCGCATACATGGCGCGATCTGATAATATCGATCAAATCCTGCAACCATGAGGAGCTGTTTGTATTGTTGTGGTGCCTGTGGTAACGCGTAAAATTTGCCCGGATGAATACGACTTGGCACAAGAAAATCGCGTGCACCTTCTGGTGAACTTACCGTAAGAATGGGTGTTGCAATATGCAAAAAATTTCTTTCTTGCATGTACTTGTGAATATGTTGCTCCATCTTATTTCGGAAGATCACATTTTCTTTTAATTTCTCTCGACGTAATTCCAAAAACCGATAGGTCAATCGCAAATCTTCATCTTCTTCACCTTTTTGTGTTTCAAAAATTTCAAACGGCATTGGCTTTGCCGTGGATTGAATAATCAAATCTGTCGCATGAATTTCTATCTCACCTGTCGCCAAATCTGTATTGATTGTCTTTTCATCTCGGGCAACAACTTTTCCAGAAACAGTAATAATATATTCGTATTTCAAACTCTCCGCCACAGAAAAATCTTTGAGCGTATCGGGATGAAACACAACTTGTGTCAGACCATACCGATCTCTGAGGTCAACAAATAAGATCCCACCAAAATCTCTCCGTTTATGTACCCACCCGGACAAGGTGACAGTCTCTCCTACCTGTGTATGTTGTAATTCCCCACACGTGTGTGTTCTGAGTATCATAGACTTGAATCCGCCCAAGGCGGACGAGATTTTTTATCCCCGCGATTTCACGCGAAGCATTTCCATATACCCCCTATCAGATTTCTGAGGGGAGTTGATTAAATAGTATTTTTTACGTATACTTTATGAGAAAGATTTCTCTGTACAAAGCATTTTTTGCCTTCGTATTGTAGCAATATCCTCCCCTTTACGCAAGCCTTTATGAGACGACTCTTCTCAATACTCTTCTTCGCAGGCCTCACTATTGGGGCTATCTTCATATTTCGCCTTTCTCTCCACCAAGCACTCGTAAGTGTAGACATAGAAGAATTAGCCCGTTACAACACCTCACAACACCTCACAGAGGCTTCTGACTCAACAGGAACCGCTGGCAAAACAAAAGAACTATCCACGAATCCAGGAATCAAAGAAACACAACAAACGAACGTAACGAACCCACTCCCAACCTTTACCGAGCGCGAAATCACAGCTACAAAAACAGAAATCCACGCACCAGAACCACTAACCCGTCCATCACTCTCTGCAGTAGGAACGCTCACTGTCCCAGGAGTGATTGCTGTGACAAATGCTGAAAGAACCGCGCAAGGATTCTTTACGCTCTCCCTCAATACAAAACTGTCGAGTGCTGCAGCAGCAAAACTTGCTGATATGTTTGCAAAACAATACTTTGCACACGAAGGCCCTGACGGGACAAAACCATCAGATTGGGTAGAAGGTGCAGGATACACCTACAGACTCACCGGAGAAAATCTTGCGTTAGGAGACTTTTCTGGAGATACCGATCTTGTGACTGCATGGATGAATAGTCCTGGCCACAGAGCAAATATTTTGAAACCAGAATATACAGAAATTGGTGTTGCTGTGGGCAAAGGCATGTATGATGGACGAGAAACATGGCTCGCAGTCCAAGTCTTTGGCAAACCACTACCAAACTGTCCGTTGCCAAGTACAGATATGAAAGCGCTGATCACAGCAAATCAAGAAGCTATCAAAACAAAACAAGAAGAACTCACTACACAAAAAACAGCACTCGATGCATACGAGCCAAAGCAAGGTGATGCATACAAAGAACAAGTAAATCTCTACAATGCACTTGTTGCTGAATACAATACGCTCATCGGTGATACCGAGTCGTTGGTAAATGAATATAATGTGGTAGTGAGTGGGTATAATGCGTGTATAGAGGGGTAGAAAAATATAGGATATCTTAGATATTTGTTTTTATTTAAAAAATACATAGACACGAACTTGCGTATGAAAAAATCAATTAACAATAAAAGTAAACAAAAAACAAAATTTGTAATCAACCCACTAAGCCCCGATGAACTACAAAGTTTTCTTGATGAAAAATCAAAAAAAATTATTAAGTATTTTCTCATAAAATCTTTATTTTCACAGCCCGAACCAAAAAAAGAACAGAAAACGCTACCTATTCAAATACCAAAAGAACATATTGAACAATGGTTCACCCAATCTCTCGATGTTAAGCCAGTTGGAGCGGGTTCATATCCAATTGATATTTACAATGAACGAGAAAAATGGGGGGCCGATATTAAGATGCTAAATATAAAACTCGATTCATCTGGAAGTGTAACAAATGGTGATAGTGGTGAAGCATCTCTTGGACAAAAATTTGAAGGACCCGGTATAAATTTAGATGAGATGTTCAAAAAAAAGAAATACACAGATATCAAAAATCAATGGGTTAAATTATTCAATGAAAAATACGAATCTCTAAAAAAGAATTATCCTATTGAAACAATATATTACTTTTTTATCCTTCGTCCAGGAACTCAAATAGAAGGTGCAGACTTTTATTTTACAGGAGCAGTCATAAATCTAAAAAATCTTGAAGAAGTTGAAGTAGACAAAAAAAGAACAACTACTAAATCTGTATTTTTGAAAAATTTTATTGACGATGCATACGGTGGTACAAAAATTTATAAAGCAAAAAAAAGATTAGAACTGAGATTACGACCAAAAACATGGATAGAAAATGGCATGTCTTTAAAAATAACAACATCATTTATCCCCACACATATTAATCTTCGTGAACAAGATATAGGTCCAGATTATCTTAAAAATGAAATAGATAAACTAAAAAATTTAGAGGTAAACTTTGTTGAATAGTATTTACTCTATCGCCTTCTTAATTTGTCTTGCTACAGCTTGCACAACAGGTACAGTTACGGAATTACCAAATTGCTTATACAATGCAGAGTCTGAAATATTTTTTGGAAGTTTGTAATTCATTGGAAAACCCTGAATCCTAGCACACTCAAGAGGGGTCAGTTTTCTTATTCCTTTTTTGTCTTTAATAATTGGAACATTGTGTCCCCCCATACCCATGTTGGCAGTAAGCGTTGGGCACACTCCTTTTTTATTTTCACGTACATACTTTCTTCTCCATTGATACACAGTTTCTCTATTTGTAACATCGTCTTTTAAATGTTTATAAAGTGGTTTTCCATTGTAATAATACTTTTCATCAACAGTTTCTTCGAGTAAGTCCGTAATCTTCTTTGTAAGTCTTACAGTGCTTGGAAAACTAAATTTTTCGTAATGTCTTTTGTCCCTAAAACCAACAATATAAATTCTTTCTCTATTTTGAGGAACATTACCATATTCCATACTGTTCAAAACTTTTGATTTTACATGATAACCCAAATCTTCAAGCGTATCAATAATAATTTTAAATGTTTTTCCTTTGTCATGACCTTTTAAATTTTTTACATTTTCAAGCATGAACCCCATTGGTTGTTTTTCTTTGAGGATTCTTGCAACATCATAAAATAAATTTCCACGTCCCTTTTCATCATGAAATCCCTGTCTATATCCAGCAATTGAAAATGCCTGACAAGGGAAACCACCCAGTAAGAAATCGAAATCTGGCAATTTTTTTTCATTTATTTTTTGGATATCCTCTACAAAAAGTTTTGTTCCATCAAAATTAAGATCATAGGTATCTTTACATTGTGATTCAAAATCATTTGCAAACACAGTTTCAAAACCAGTTTTTTCGAAACCAAGCCTTATTCCACCTACACCAGCAAAAAGATCAATAGTCTTAAACAATTTTGTTTTTTGCAATTGATTATTAAAATCTCTAATAATTTTTATTACAATACCACGAATTTCTACTTCGGTCCTAAAAATCGGAAGCAAATTTTGATTTGCAGGTTGCAGTCTAAATTTATTTTTTTCGCGATAAAGTTTTTTCAGAGTAGCTTCATTTTCATCTATAACAGCTACGACTGTCTGACCGTTATCAGCAGTTTCTTGTTTTTTTATAACGACCATGTCACCATCAAAAATACCATCTTCAATCATACTGTCGCCAACAACTTTCAAAGCATACAGTTGTTCTGGATCAAAATAAGTATCACGGGCAATTGTAATTGTATTTCCTCTTGTCTCTATTGCTTCTATTGGTTGACCAGCGGTAATTGTACCAACCAAAGGTATTTCAATTGTATCTATCTTTCCTTGCTTCCTAATTCCAAGACCACGAGTTGCATTTTCATCTCGAGTGATATAACCTTTTTCTATCAAAGCATTGACATGCTGATATACACCAGATAAAGCTTTCAACCTTAGGTGCTTCCTCAATTCCTCGAGAGTTGGAGAAAATCCTTTTTTATCAATAAATGATGCAATGTAATCAAAAATTTGTTTTTGTTTTTTGGTCAAATTTAGCATAAAAATTCTTGACAATTTATATTACCTAGCGGTATAATTGTATTATACTGAAAATTGACTGAATTTTAAACCTATTTGTCCACAGTTTTTTAAAAACTAGTGAGTAGGTTTAGTCGGTGGCTAACTTATGCGTTAATTAATCAAGTCTCGACCCTCCTCCATAGGATACTAAAAGTATCTCGTGGTGGGGATGAGTCGAGATCCTCTGTTTATTAACAATATTAAGTTATAACACTATGGCTAAAACACAAAAAGGCAAAAAAATAGTCGAGGTACGCCGACACTATCGCACTATGCCTAATGGCAAACGAGTTCTTGTAAAAGAACATCGCAAGTCAACTCCTAACTAATAATTAGGTTCCTGCTCACTAGTTTTTAGTAAATTGAAATTGTATTTTAGGGAAGGGCAATTCACCCTTTTTGTTTTTCTCTTTCCTCCACACCAAACGGAAAAAAATGTTTAGATGAAATACAGCACAAACAAAAAACGAGTTCCTAGCTCGTTTTTCTTTCTTGATATTGAAACCGCTTCACCATTTCCCCATCAACTTCCACATCTTCCAAAAACATCTCTCTCGGTCTCACCCAGAGCGTTCCTTCTGGAAACTCTGGTGAGTCATATAAGGGTTTGTACACCACAAGTTCTTCGAGTGTTTCTGAATGTCGGGCAAAGCCAATTACTTCATACTCCCCTCCTCTGCGATAATGTTTGTAAATGCCACCGATGACAATCTCTTCCATACGATTATTTCTTCTGAAGCTTGGCTATAAAAAATCCTTCAATATCTTTTGTCGGTTTTACACGAAAACATTTCTGCACTTCTGGTGACAATGTTTTTCCCTGCCATTCTTTCATAATAGGCAGTCTCTCAACATCGGGAATTTCTACAGGGAGCACATCGACATCATCAAAGCGTTCGAGCAATCTATCTATTTGCATTTCATTTTCTTCTGGCGAAAACGTACAGGTACTATACACAAGTGTACCGCCTGGTTTCAGCGATTTCCATGCAGATAGCAAAAGCCGTCGCTGTGTATACGCCATTTCTTTTACTTTTCGATCTTTCCAGTACCCAAATGATTTTGGATTTCCTACCACAAATCGAGCTTCAGAGCTACACGGTGCATCGAGCAATATCTTATCAAAATATTGTTCATACTCTTGCAACAAGACAGTCCCTGGTTCCATGCGAAGTGTACATGACCAATCTTTTTTTGAATCATCGATCACTCCCTGCTGTTCCATATTGTGCTTGAGCTTGAAAAAACGAATCTTGTTTTTATCATTTGCCACGAGCTCACCTTCTTGCTTCATCATGATCGCCATCTGGCTCGTCTTACTCCCAGGAGCAGCTGTGAGGTCAAGCACAATTTCTCCTGGCTTTGGATCCAGCACCAGAGGTGGAATCATACTTGCAATACTTTGCAAATAAATTTTTGCATCAGTGTATATGTCAAGATCACAAATATCTCGCTTTTCTTTATTGCGTAATATATACGTATCTGAGAGCCATGCAACATGTTCAAGTTCAAATTCTTTTTCTTTCAATATTGCGAGGATATCTTTCTCCTTTGCCCGCAACGTATTCACACGAAACGTCGTTGATCGATCAATGAATGTCTGTTGTAATTCAGATGACAACGCATCGCCAAACATCTCTGTCAGCCTGTCAAAAAATTCCTGTGGTATTTCTGATGGGAATACTGGTTTCTTTTTTCCGCCCGAGGCGGATCCGCCTCGGGCGGATTTTCTTCTTTTTTTTCTTGACATATATATTAAGTGTTATGCTTGCCAATATCCGTAGGTCCTGTACCATATCTTGTATACTGCTTTCACAAGGAGACCACATGAGGAAGTTCCTCAACTTCGTTTCGTTCCCACGCTTCCAGCTCGCCGTGCTGACTGGCTATGTCGCCTATGGCGACACCAGGATCGCGCTCGCATGCGTCCTACCTGACCTCCGGCGAATGATCTGGATGACATACGAGCGACCACAGATCGAGCGGTGGCAAAGCCACCTCGCGGAAATAATCCGCTGACATACGAAGGGACGAGACGACCAAGCCCGCCTAGTAGAGAAATCGAACAGCGGGCATTTCTCTTTCTTACGGTTTTATTCGATTCACCAATCGTGGAAAAGGAATACATTCACGAATATGCTCTGTACCAGACATCCATCTCACCATACGCTCAAGCCCGATACCAAATCCTGAATGGGGTACACTGCCGTATTTTCTGAGATCAAGATACCATTCGTACTCTTCTGGGCTCAAACCATCAGCCTTGATACGTTCGAGAAGAAGGTCAAAATTATCTTCACGCTGTGACCCACCAATAATTTCTCCTGATCCTTCGATACCGATCAGATCGTTGTTGAACACACGTGCCGGATTTTCTGGATCGATTTTCATATAAAATGGCTTGATATGCTTTGGCCATTTATGAATGAACACCGGTACATCACTATGTTGTGTCAGCAATCCTTCATCATCATTTCCCAGATCTTCTCCATGCTTTATATCTGACCCAAGTTCATTCAATCGAACAATAGCATCGTCGTATTCGAGTCGTTCAAATGATAGTTCTAGTACTTTTTCTAGTGGCGCAGTATCTCGTTCAAGAATAACAAATTCTTCTGTGCATTCTTTCAAACACGCACTCACAATGAATTTCACAAGACCTTCTTGAATATTCATGTTTTCATCATGCTCGACAAAGGCAGCTTCGGCATCCATCATCCAAAATTCTGTGAGATGCCGTTTTGTGACAGATTTTTCTGCACGAAATACTGGCCCAAAATCATAACATCGTCCAACACTCGCAATTGCCGCTTCGATATACAGCTGTCCAGACTGTGACAGGTACGCTTCCCCCAGATCAAAATATGGCACAGGAAAAAGATCTGTCGTGCCTTCACATGCATTTGGGGTAAAAATAGGAGAATCAGTCCGCACGAATGTTTGTTCATGCATATAATTCATAATAGCTCGCTCTACCGTATCTCGAATGCGAAGAATCGCCCATTGCTTTTTACTACGGAGCCACAGATGGCGATGATTCATGAGGAAGTCTGGTCCATGTTCTTTGTTTCCGATAGGATATTCTTCCGATGTTCCTACTATCTCCATACTTGAAACTTGGAGTTCGTACACCCCTTCTTTTTTTGGATGTGCCGAGACCGTCCCAGTGAGTCGTACAGAAGACTCTTGCGAAGCCCCAACAGCCTTTTGCCAAACATCCTCTGCAACACTGTCTTGTGCCACGACTGCCTGGGTAAATCCAGAGCCATCGCGAATCTCAAAAAAGGCAATCTTGCCAGAAGATCTGCCACCTTGGACCCAACCTTGGATCGTGACTTCCTTTCCAACATGGTCTTTGAACTGTGAAATACGTACGTTCATATCAGAATATTATATATGAGTGTTCTTCTATACTACAAAAAGGAGAAGAAAATAGCAAGGTTGACAGAAAAAAGAATATAGTATATAATCCACGGCTCTTCAGTTTTGTCATGGATATATAGAACATAAGTTGTATCTATGCATGACGAAACTGGAGGAAACGATATGTTGGCAGTCGTGGTGATTCTGGCGATTCTGTTCATCGTAGGGCTGTGGAAGTTGATCTTCCACCCAGTCCAGACCGTAACAGCAGTACTAGGCTTCGGCGCACGGGTAGTGATTTTTCTACTGGTGCTCAGCCTGTTCGGCATGCTACTCAAAGCCACCGGACAGATGTAACGGAAACCTCCAACAGTCGCAGAAGGCCCTCGACCTTCCGATGATTTCTTTGCTCAGGGGATGTCATGATCAGAGAAATCAGAAAGTAATATTTCCCCAATCTTCCCACTTCCGCTCACTATGATACAACATGAATTCATAGATAAGTTTGTGAACAAGTTTGTATTCTTCTTCAGCAAGTAAAAAAGAAAAAATATCTTGCCATGAGGAAGCCAACAAAAAACGTAGTGTATTAATTTCTTTTATACCACACGGATATATAATTTCTCCAATGCGTTGTTTTTCTATCTTACAACTCACACATATCACTCCCCCACCAGCAAAATAAAAACCAGGTTTTTGTTCTGATGCAGAGAGAAATTCTAGACCAATGTCTTTATACGATTTTTCACACACCACGCAGGCATCGAGTGAGGGATGATATCCGAGATGAGAAAAAAGTTTTATCAAAAATGCATCAAGAAGAAGTATGTTCACGACAGATTGTTGGTCGAGAAATCGAAGATATGAAATAAAAAATTGATATATGTCACTATCATGTTCCCCCTCTTTGAGCATCACAAGAAGTGCATCAAGACTATACCCAATGATATGAAGTGTTGGCAAAGATTGTCGCAAATGAAAAAAAGATTCCACTGGTTGCACATTAGTCAAATACGACCATTCTTTCTTCCCTTCTGCAATACCAAAACTAATAAGCGTCGCTGGTTCGAGATGCGACGTATTTTTGCTAACAATTTTTTTTACTCCTCGCGCGATATATTCACGTTTCCCCTCCTCTGCCGTCAAGATAGAAATCACTTGATCTGCCTCACGAAAATCGCGTCGAGAGAGGACAATACCGTACATAAGAGAATATTACTTTTTGTTCTCAATATAACTTTGTAATATCACCATGGCCGACTTTTCATCTCTCGTCGCCGTGCCCCCCATCGCATCGGCTTGTTTTGAAGAAAATCGTTCATCGTAAAAATCTATAGGAACATGAATAAGAGCACCGAGTTCATCACCAAATGCTTGAACACGTTTTGTATTCATATTTTCTCCCCCATCCATGCCGAGTGGATTCCCTATGACTACGTGTTGTATTCCTTCACTTTTGATAAGTTCTGGTAATTCTTTTTTCCACGTATCATAGGCAATGACACCAAAGGGTAACACGATATCAATGCCTGGCTGCAACCATGCAAGGCCGATACGTTTTTGTCCAAAATCTATGGCAAGAATATTCATAGTATATTTATGATTTTTGTAATATAACATCAATATTCAATGTTTTCACTTTGTCATCAGGAGCTATCTCTATTTCTTCACTCACAGAAGTCATACCTTTTTTTTCAAAACGTACCAAAAAGGAACCAACGACTTGAGGAAAATAATATCGACCAAAAATATCAGTGACATAGTAATGCAACAATTTTTTGTACGGTCCATTGAACAAGAAAACCTTTACGCCAGACATAGGTTTATTATCTACACCTTTCACTATTCCAAACTGTTTTACTTTCGGTTGTGAGGACAATCGACGGAACACAAAAAAGAGGACAATGTGCACAAAAAGCAACAGAACAACCCACCACTTTGGGACAAAAAATAAAAATACAAAAGATGATGATGGTCCGATAAACGAAAGACCTGTCGCAATGCGATAGCGCCATTTTCTATATACAAATGCTCGGATAGAAACAGCCTCAACCGCAGGATCTAGTGGAATATGTTTATCAACCACATCTCCTTTGGAATCCACGGTAAACGTATGACCAAAGTAATACTGCGTGGTATCTTTCAACAGCGTGGAAGGAAAAGCATAGCCTTGTTTACTTGCTTCGACACGGTAGGTGCCAAGTGGTGGAAGAAAGAAATACTCACCATTTTTATTAGTTACAATACTGCGTAAAATATGATTTTTTCCTTCATCAATAAGCCGTACTGCCGACAGATCGATAGGATCTCCAGTCACAGCATCAAGAACATGCCCCCAACTACTTCGAGAGCCTCGGAGTAGCAGGAGTGGTTGCGTAATCAAAAATTGAAGATACAGGAGCACCTGTGCAAACCCTGCCACAAAAGGGATATTTACCGCTGCTATCCCCAATATAACAGGAGCAGTTTTTTTGATCACACACTGTTCTATATACGATTCATCTTCTGTTGTTCGTGATGTGATCAGTGTTTTGATATCAGTCAGACCTCGACCTTGCGCCGCTTCGACAGCACAGTCCACAACAACTTTTGAGGTCGTAAAAAATGTAGCAATAGTATTCAATCCAACATCGGCATAGCACGCGGCGACAGCCTCCTGTTTTTTCGTATCGATGGTATCATTTTTTTCTCCTGCCAACGTCTTTTTCAAACATGCATCAAGGATATATTTTGTCTGCATGGAAAGAGTATTGTAATCAGCATCTCCAAGTATGTGTTGAATTTCTTTCTGCATGAAAGACAATTGCCAAATACTGTCTTCAGGTATCTGTTCTCGATAACAGGTGCTCAATAACTGTATTGTTGTATTTTTTTCTGCAGCATAACATTGTTCAGTACTGTTTCCTGATGTCCAGAGACAGGTCGTAATACGTCCATATTGTCCGCGTTGCACATCGGCATTACAATTTTCAAGAGCAAAATCTGATGACGCCATAGAAAAATCATATGTCTGTAAAAATTCAGGCAACAACGTTATCTCATTGTATGTCTTATAACACTGTGTTGCCTCTGCAAGCCAATCTGAGTAACGAATAAAAACATCACGCATATATCGATCATTTGCGACATTCACACAGGCAAAAAGCTCAGGAGAAACAGATGACTCCGACACGCCTTGCAAGGATATAGGGAATTCATCAGTTTGTGCGTGTACACTCTGTGGAAAAATCAAGACAATAAAAAACAGCATTGCAGTAATAAATACTCGATGCAATGCTGAAAAAAAAGTTGAGGAAAAAAACGTCACACTCATATTATTTCTCTGACGGACGTTTTGTTGCGATCACAGGTTCACCCTCTGCGGTAATAATAATTGTATGCTCAAAATGTGCTGACAAACTCCCATCATCTGTCACAATTGTCCATCCATCATCAAGGACATCTGTTCGATAATCCCCCACAGTAATCATTGGCTCAATAGCAATAACAACCCCTGGTTGTAATATGGTTTTTTCCAAATATGATTCATAATAATTTGGTACAGCAGGTTCTTCATGCACCTCATGCCCGACCCCGTGTCCAACAAGGTCTCTCACGATGCCATAGCCCTGTGGCTCAATATATCGTTCTATGACACGACCAATTTCGGCAACAGAAGTACCATTGGTTGCTACAGCAATAGCTTTATCAAGTGATTTTTTTGTTACAGAAATGAGCTGACGTGCTTGGCTATTAATCTCCCCGACAGGTACGGTAATCGCAGTATCAGTAAAAAATCCATTGCCACCTTGTCCAAGACCGCTGTTTGCTGGATATTGCATCCCAATATCAATACTCAAAATTTGTCCTTCGATAAGTACATGCTTTGACGGAATACCATGAACAATTTCATCATTGATACACGCACAAATAGTCCCAGGAAAGGGACTGTGGCCAGATGGAGCATAACCCTTGAATGCGGGAATACCTCCGACAGCGAGAATGCGTCGTTCTGCTTCCAAATCGATTTCGAGGGTTGTCATGCCTGGCTGCACCATGTTTCCAAGATCTTCTAAAATTTCGCCCAACAGGAGTCCTCCTTTGAGAATTGCATCTTGTTCTATTTGTATTTTTATATATGCCATAGGATATCGTTTATGTCGTTAGTCTAACACACATAGTGGAAAAATCAAGATGTCCACATAGCTCTACATAGACAATTCTGCAATATGCATATATAATATGCAAGCTCTGTAGAGATGCACATTGGTGCATTGCTACATATTCTCTAGAGAATTGCCGAAAGGCAAAAAAAACGACCACTCCTGTTGAGACGAAACTGTTAGGTGTACACCTAATGTTGGACTCCAGGGCGGTCGTTTTTTTATATATTCTTATTATAAAAAAATCCGCAGAATAGCTTCATGCACAGCATCCATTGATTGTCGCCCATCCACGACAGCGAGAAGATCGTGCTTGTTATAAAATGCTTTGATAGGCTCAAGTGCTTCATTGCCCTGTACTTTGATACGTTCACGAAGAATCTCCTCAGTATCGTCAGGTCGTGATTGATACCCACTGGCAATGCGCGCTTTGAGTCGATCAAAACTCTCCTTATCATCGAGTGCAATTTCTATCACTTGAACATCATCTGATAAGCCCAGTTCTTCAAAAAATGTTTGATACCGCTCGGCTTGTGCAAGATTGCGGACAACACCATCCAGCACAACTCCCCTGCCTGCATCAAGTGCATCACGAATAGCATCAAAACCAAGGCGATATACAACATCATCTTTCACGAGTTTTCCTTCGAGCATGGTGTCTACGGCTTCTTGCAATTCCTGATCAAGATCTTTTCTTCCTTGCAATCCACGGAGAAGATCTCCTGTCGAAATATGTTCATATCCGTAGTGTTCCACAAGACGCATGGCTTGCGTTCCTTTTCCACTACCAGGGATACCGAGGAGAATAATAATTTTTTTCATATCTTACGTCAATTCAAAATACTGTGTAAACATGGTCATCAAACCATTTTTATCATTGATACTAATTATTTTTTTTGATACCAAAGACTGGAGTGTTTTGTCTATTTTTCTCAAAGAAATATTTCCATTTTGACGCGCGGTATCGAGGGCATGTTCAATAGCCTCTTCTTCACGACTATTTAGTGTACGTACACGAGACTGAGACACGTAGAGACGTATCTGTTCTCTCGAAAGTGATTTCATATCCGAAGAATATGCGGTATTGCTTCCAAAAAAGTACTCAAAAAATCCCATACATGTGTATTATAATAAAGACAGTGTAGCGTGGTTGGACGAAATAATCAAGATACACAGCGTTCGCACACATGAAATAACAAAACCCCATCACGGAGGTTTTGTATATTATTTATTGTTTTTGACACTACACTCTATCATATTCATGCATCGTCAGCTGTGCTTGTACTTGCTTTGCCATTTCAATTGCGACACTGACCACGATAAGAAGACTGACACCTCCAACGGCCAATACTTGAGAATGTGTGAAAGCCTGTACAATGAGAGGTAACACCGCAATAAGAGCGAGGAAAAGTGCACCACTGAATACAAGACGATTCATGACTTTACCAAGATATTCTTCTGTCTGTTTTCCTGGTCGAACATTAGCAATAAACGCACCTTGTCTTTGCAAATTTTCAGCCATTTTATCTGGTCGAAAGATAATTGCAGTATAAAAGTATGTAAAGCCAAATACGAGAATGAAATATAGCAAACCGTAATATGCTTGATTATTGAAAAAAGTAATAATAGCACGAGCAATTACTCCACCAGTACCAGGATTATTCGCAAAAAATTGTGAGATCATTGGAGGAAACAAAACTACAGACACGGCAAAGATGATCGGAATAACTCCCGCCATATTCAAACGAAGCGGCAAATGATTTTTCATACCAGCAGCAGCTCGCCCACGCACCTGTCGTGCATAGGTAATAGGAATATTGCGTTGTCCTTCAGTAATATACACAACACCCACAATAGTCACAATAGCAACAGCAAGAAACATTATGTATGTTGGCAAATCAGCCGGATTATAATTTACAATAATATTCTGAAATGTGGTTGGAAGCCCAGAAACAATTCCAGAAAAGATAAGAATAGAAATACCATTTCCAATATTTTTTTCAGTGATAAGCTCACCAATCCACATAAGAAAAATAGTACCTGCAGTAACAGCAGTAATCATCGATATCCATTGAAACGGAGACGCTGCTCCAAGAATATTGCCTCCAGCCTGACTTGCAGTAGACCCAAGCAGTCTCAAAAGGGCAAAAGCTTGAAGAATCGCAAGTGGAATCGTTGCGAGACGTGTATACATGTTGATCTTTCGCTGACCAGACTCCCCTTCTTTTTGGAGCTCTTCGAGTTGAGGAATTGCCATGGTCAACACTTGGAAAATAATAGAGGCCGTAATATACGGTCCGACACCAAGCATAACAATAGAAAAGTTTTCAATAGTACCACCAGAAAATATATTCAAAAGTCCCAAAATTTGATTGCCTGAAAGAAAACTACGCAACGCTTCAATATCAACGCCAGGAATAGGGATATGTGCAGCAGCACGAAAAATAACAAGCATGCCAAGAACAAACAATATGTTTTGGCGTAAACTTTTGATGTTCCAAATGCGACGAAGTGTTTCTAACATAATATACTGAGTGTATGTAGTTAACTAAGTGATCTCAGTTCTCTTATACATGCATATTCGTTCCTCACAGAACGATATACCATAGCACATTCGAAATGCCAAGAAACTGAGTATATTTAGAAACTGAGTGTGCCACCTGCTTTTTCAATTGCTGCAGTTGCTATTTTTGTTGCAACACAACCATACAAAGTGACTTTTTTCTTCAATTCACCACCAGCAACAATCTTTACAGGATGAGAAATATTCTTAATAACGCTTTTGTTTTTCAAAAACGTAGGAGTCAATGTTACACCTTCTTTAGCGACACGTTCAAGTGTTGCCAATGTAACGGCCTGTGCTTTTGGATGCATACTTTTGAATCCACGAAGTTTTGGAACTTTCATGATGGATTGCTTTGCTCCATGCAGTTTGAGACTACTCTTTCCTCCAGAACGAGAACGTTGTCCTTTCATTCCTCGGCTTGAGTAAGTTCCTTTTTGTGATCCATTTCCACGCCCAACACGCTTCTTCTGTCGGTGATGAGAGCCTGGAGTATTTGAAATTGTGTGAGCGCCTATTGCCATATAATTATGATGTTTGCTTTGATTCACCATCACTTACTTCTACCAAAGGTAACACAATTGCCTTTTTTAGCTTTGGTGCTTTTGTCTGAAACGATTGGAGTGCATCAAATGTTGCTTTGATATTGTTAATTTTGTTGTTGGTCTTTCCAAGCATTTTTGATGAAGCATTTGGTACACCTGCCATCTCGAGAACTGTTCGGATAACTGAACCAGCAATAATACCAGATCCTTTTGGTGCTGGTTTCAACAACACCTTAGCTGCTTTAAACTTTGCATGAACAGCATGTGGCAACGTTTCTTTGATGAGAGGAATCAAAATCATTCGTTTTTTTGCTTGTCGTACTGCTTTTTCAACAGCGATCTGTACATCTTTTCCTTTTTGGATACCATATCCCACACGGCCTTTTCGATCACCAATGAGAACACAGCAGCGGAAACTCATTTGTTTTCCACCTTTTGTCACACGAGTAACACGAGCAAGATCAACAATTTGTTGGTCAAACTCTGGTTTTTCTTTTGGGGCTCGTGGGCCTCGTTTTCGTTTTCCTTCTGGTTGTGACATATGAGATCGAAATTAGAATATCAAACCACCGTCTCGCGCACCATCCGCAACAGCCTTCACGCGACCATGGTATGCATACCCACCACGATCAAAAACGACCGTACTAATGTTTGCTTTTGTAGCTTTTTCTGCAAGAATTTTTCCAAGTCCGTATGCAACAGCTTCTTTGCCTGTTCGCTCACCAGCATCAATATTTTTTCCTTCATTTTTACTATGAACATTCACAAGAGTTACTCCTGTGCTATCGTCAATAAGCTGGACATACATACCACGAAGACTTCGAAATACCGAAAGTCGTGGACGCACAGCGGTTCCAATTACACGAGCTCGAACACGAGCACGTCTGCGGTCTCGCATTTGTTCTTTTGTCTGATGTGTAGTATTCATAGAAAATTTCTATCTAGTATCATTATGCGCCAGCCGACTTGGCTGCTTTTCCTGCTTTTCGTCTGATCTGTTCTTCAATATACTTGATTCCTTTGCCTTTGTACGGCTCTGGTTTTCGAATAACACGGATCTCTGCTGCCGTTGCTCCCAGCATTTCTTTATCAGCACTAACAAGTGTAATCACATTTTTTTCTACGCTTGCTTCTACGACAGGAGGTATTTTATAAATAACAGGATGAGAATATCCAACATCAAGTTTGAGGTCAGTTCCTTGCATCGCAACTTTATATCCCACACCATTTACTTCGAGTTGTTTTTTAAATCCAGTAGTAACACCTTCAATCATGTTATTGATATGTGCACCAAAAGTTCCCCACAACGATCGTTCTTTCTTGTCTTCTTTTTTTTCAACATCAACAGTCACCGTATTATCAGCTACTGAGATGGTGACGAGAGGATTGATGACACGCTCAAGTGTGCCCTTTGGCCCTTGTACTTTTGCAACACCATCTAGGATAGTGACAGTCACTCCCTGTGGAATCTGAATTTTCTTTTTTCCTATACGTGACATACATTAATAGATACTGCAAAGCACTTCTCCCCCAATACCATCTTTTCGTGCTTGCTTATTTGTCATAATTCCTTTTGATGTTGAGACAATCGCAATACCATAATCATTGAGAACACGAGGTATCTCATCAGATTTTCGGTACACACGATGTCCTGGCTTGCTCTCACGAGTAATAGACTGAATCTTTGACTGCTTTCCTTGATATGCAAGCGTCAAGATAAGCATACGTGGATTGCCATCTACTTCTGAGACATCCTGAAGATAGCCTTCTTTTTTGAGAATGTCTGCGAGTGCTCTTTTTACCTTTGACAAAGGTACCTCAGTAGTCCGCTTACGTGCAGAAGCAGCGTTTCGGATACGTGTGAGCATGTCTGCGATTGGATCAGTCATCATAGAATAATCTTCTTACCAACTTGATTTACGGACACCAGGAAGTTTTCCATCATTTGCCATTTCCCGGAAACAAATACGGCACAGCCCAAATTTTCTCATAAAAGCTCGCTTTCGTCCACAATTCCAACATCGACGTACGAGTCTCGTACTAAACTTTGGAATGCGTTTTGATTTTGCTATTTGTCCTTTTGTTGCCATAACACTATATTATTTGTCCCGAAATGGGAATCCAAGTCCTTTCAAAAGTGCAAAACCTTCCGCTCTATTACTCGCTGTCGTAGTAACGATAACTTCGAGTCCATGCATACGCTCGATAGCATCACCACCAATTTCTGGAAATGCAATATTTTCTTTAAATCCAATAGCATAGTTCCCTTGTGGATCAAAGCTTTTTGGATTGATACCACGAAAATCTCGTACACGAGGGAATGTCACATGGATGAGCTTATTTAAAAATTCGTACATCCCGCGACCTCTCAACGTAACAGATACACCGATGTTCATGCCTTCTCTAATTTTAAAGTTTGAAATAGCCTTTCTTGATTTGTTGTGTACTGGCTTTTGTCCAGTGATTTGTGTCAACGTCTTTTCTATTTGTTCGATATACTGTTTATCTTTTACATGTCGACCATAGCCAACATTGAGTACCACTTTTTCAATACGTGGAACTTCCATAACATTTTTGTACCCAAACTGTACTTTCAGTGCTGGGACAACGGTTGTTTTATATTGTGTGTAGAGTGTTGGCTCTGTCATATATAACTACTAGTCGAGGTATTCCCCACTAACTTTTGCAATGCGTTTTTTAGTTGAACCTTCTTTTTTGTACCCAACACGGGTTGGTTTTTTTGATGATGGGTCGATCACCATAACATTGCTAGCATCCACAGGTCGTGATAATTCCAAAACCTGTCCTTTTTCACCGCGTTGTCGTGGTTTCATATGCCGCTTCATAGCATTCAAACCCTCTACCACAACAAACCATCGCTGCTTTTGTTCATGAAAGAGTGTTTGGGTTACTTTCCCTGTCTTCCCGTGATCTTTCCCGGTGAGGACTTTTACATTGTCTCCTGTTTTTATCTTCATACAAATCTTAAAGTACTTCTGGAGCAAGGGATACAATTTTTTGGAATCCTTTTGCACGCAATTCACGAGCAACTGGTCCAAAGATTCGAGTTCCTTTTGGTTCCTTATTTTTTTTATCAACCACTACGGCTGCATTTTCATCAAATCGAATATAGGTACCATCTTTTCTACGCATTTCTTTTCGTTGACGAACGAGAACCGCATGGACCACATCACCTTTTTTGATCGCTGCTCGTGGAGCTGCTTCCTTTACAGCACATGTCACAATGTCACCAACATGTCCGTATCTCTTTTTATATCCACCGAGTACTCGAATGACTTTGAGTTTCTTGGCACCTGAATTGTCTGCTACTTTGAGCATTGATTCATCTTGTATCATATATCACTCGTTATACAGTCTTTTTTACGACTGCTGTCATGTACCATCGTTTTGTTTTGCTATATGGACGGCACTCTCGGAATCTGACAATATCCCCCTCTTGTGCTTCATTTTTTTCATCGTGCACAGAATACTTTCGGCTCGTCACATACTGTTTCTTATATTTTTCATGCATTTTGACAGTCTCCACACGAACATGAATCGTTTTCTGTGATTTTGATGACACAACAGTACCTTCAAATTCACGTTTGATGGTCTGTGCTTTTTTTGTGGTCTGTGTCTGAGTAGTCATAGGGTGATTATTGCTGTGCGTTTTGCGCATTGAGCAGTGTCAAAATTTGGGCAATTACTTTTTTGGCTTTTTTAATAGTATGTACTTGCTTCAGCTGTCCTTCGCGTGTCTGAAACTGAAGATCTCTCAAAACAACTCGTTGTTCTGCAAGAATCGTCTTCAAATCTTGTGTTGTTTTTTGTTTCAGTTCAACAAGTTCCATACATAACATTATTTGGTGATAATTTTGGTCTTTACTGGAAGTTTGTGGCCAGCATGTGCAAGTGCTTCACTCGCTTTGTCGATAGGGAGACCTCCCATTTCAAACATAACCGTTCCTGGCTTCACTGTACACACATAATGATCCGGTGCACCTTTTCCTTTTCCCATCGGCACTTCAGATCCTTTTTTTGTTACAGGACGATCTGGAAAAATACGAATCCACACTTTTCCACCACGTCGTACATATCGAGTCAAGACACGACGAGCAGATTCGATCTGTCGTGATGTCACCCAGCTGTGTGTCGTTGCGACAACACCCACCGTACCAAATGCAATGGTATTGGTTCTGCTGGCAGTCCCTTTATTTCCACGTCGGGGTTTATGCCATTTTCTATGTTTTACCTTTTTTGGGATAAGCATACCGTATCTTAGTTCTTATCAGCATCAGGCCGTCTTGTGGGACGTTTTCGACGTTTATTTGTCGACTTCGGTTGTGGTTCGTCAGATCCTTCAAACGCGTCCTTTTGTCCAAAAACTTCTCCATGGTATATCCATACCTTCACTCCAATCACTCCGTAGGTTGTATGTGCTTCTACCAAACCATAGTCAACGTCTCCACGCAATGTAATCAATGGTACTTTTCCTGAGGCAAGCTTTTCAGAACGAGCAATATCGGCACCATTGAGACGGCCAGATACCTGCACTTTTACTCCACCTGCATTTGATTCCATGACACGTTGGATTGACTGCTTCATTGATCGTCTAAAAGGGATACGTTTTTCCAAATCTCCTACAATAGACTGCGCAACTACCATAGCAGAAAGCGATGGTGATGTCACCTCACGCACATTCAATTTGACTTTCATCTTCATTTGAAGAACTTTTCGTTCAATATGTTTTCGTACATCGTCAAGTCCTTTTCCACCACGCCCGATAATGTATCCAGGCTTTGCAGCAAGAATAGTTACGGTAAGGTTTTTTGGACCACGTTCAATACTGATACGATCAATATGTGCATCCTTAAATTTTTTGCGCAGATATGTGCGGATAGCAATATCATGCCGTGCATAGGTAGCATAGTCATCTTTTGAGAACCAACGTGAGTCCCATGTATAGATGACACCTGTGCGGTGAATTTTTGGATGAACTTTATGTCCCATATATCAGAATATTGAATTCAGAATTATGCAGTTTCTTCTGTAACCTTTTCTTCTTTTGTTTCCTTAGCTACAGTTGCTTTTTTCGCTACTTTTTTTACCTTCGTTGCTTTCTTTGTTTTTTCATCACCCTCGAGCACAAGTGTGATATGACTGGTACGCTTTCGAATCTTTCCTGCGCGACCAAATGCTCGTGGCATCCATCTATACAATATTGGACCACCGTCGACATAGGCTTCTTTCACAATGAGGGTATCAATATTAATATCTGCATTGTGTTCAGCATTTGCCACACCACTTCGGAGCAATTTCAACACAGATGTTGCGGCGTGTTTTTTTGAAAATTTGAGCTGTATGAGTGCGTCTGCAACATGCATGCCTCGGATAAGGTCAACAAGCAGTCGCACTTTTCGTGGTGCAACGCGGAGGTTATTCAATTTTGCTGTTGCTTGCCGTTTCATATGTATATAATAGGTGGGCGCACTATACGCTGTTTGTTACTGTTTGTCAATTATTTTGTTGATTTTGCTGGTGGTTTTATTTCTTTTACATCTTTTGCAAGTTTTCCACTATGTGCTTTGAACGTTTTTGTTGGTGAAAATTCTCCTAGCTTGTGGCCGACCATATTTTCGTCCACCATAAACTCGATAAACCTTCGACCATTATGTACAGCAAAGCTCACACCGACCATATCTGGCGTAATAGTACAAGATCGTGACCACGTCTTAATAGACGTACGATCATTGTTGTTTTTTGCTTTTATGATCTTCGCGACCACTCTTGGGTCAACGTAAGGTCCTTTTTTCAAACTTCGTGACATAGATGAATGCTTGGTGGCTTGGAAGGCTTGTGAAGGCTGAGAAAGAATATCTTTCCGAACCTTCTAGGCCTTCGAAGCCTTCTCTAAATTATTTTTTGCCTTTACGGCGATGGAGAATAAATTTACTACTCGCTTTCTTTTTATTTCGTGTCTTGACACCTAGTGCTTTCTTTCCCCATGGCGTCTTTGGACCACCCTTGAGACCTGTACTCGTACGTCCTTCTCCTCCACCGTGTGGATGATCAACAGGGTTCATCGCGCGTCCCTTTACTGTTGGGCGCCATCCTTTCATTCGCATACGTCCTGCTTTTCCGAGACGAACAAGATTGTATTCAGAATTGCTGACAGTACCAACTGATGCAAGTGCATTTTTTGGAATAAGTCTGATTTCACCAGATGGGAATTTGAGTTGAGCAAACGCACCTTCAATTGTTTGGAGCTGTGCGCTAGTACCTGCTCCCCGAACAATAGAACCACCTGTCATAGGTGAAAGCTCTACGTTGTAGACAAACAGACCTACAGGAATATGTTCGAGAGGCATACGATTTCCCACCGTTGCTTCGATCTTTTGTTGTGAAGAAATAAGTACGTCACCTACTTTTTGTCCCTTTGCTGCAACGTAATATGCTTTTGTACCATCTTCAAAATTCACAAGTACAATACGAGCACTACGATTTGGATCGTATTCAACCGCTTCAACCGTTGCAGGTTTATCAAAAGAAAATCGTTTGAAATCAACCACGCGGTACAGACGCTTTACTCCACCTCCACGATGTCGGACAGTAATTTGTCCAGTATTATTTCGTCCACTTTTCTTTTGGATGATTTTTGTAAGAGATTTTTCAGGACGCGTTTTTGTAATATCAGAAAAATCCTGTGCGCTTGCGCCGCGTCGCCCTGGAGTTGTTGGTTTGTATTTTTTTACCGGCATAGCAGGATATTAAATACCAGAGTGAATATCAATGTGCTTCCCTTCTGGGAGGGTAACAAAGGCTTTTTTCCAATCATTTCGCTTTCCCAAATATTTACCAAATCGAACACGTTTTCCTTCAATGTTGATCACGCGTACTGCAACTGGCTTGATACCATAATGTGTACGGATAGCCTCAGAAATTTCTCCTTTTGTTGCTTTCATCGTAACACGAAAGGTATACGTACCAGAACCTCCCACACTTGCTGCTTTTTCACTCACGTGAGCACCAAGAAGAATACGCTTATGTGCAGATGGCACAGAAACACTCTTTGTGGATGGTGTTGCGGGAGATACTGTCTCCATTTTTTTTTCATCCGTTTTAGTTGTGTTTCGTTTCAAAATTCCCATATTATGCCAATCGTGATTCAAGAGTTTCAATTGCTTTTTTGGTTGCAATAACGTACTGGTGATGCAGTAGATCTACAACATTCATATCAATCGCTCGTTGCAAATCAACCTTTGGAATATTTCGTACTGCCAATCCAAGATCTTCTCCTTCTCCACCAAGGACGAGTGTTGTTTTTCCGTTGAGTGGAAGCAAGAGTACCAAGGCTGCCATGTCTTTTGTTTTTTTCAGAGTTTCCATGCCATCGACAACAAAAAATTGCTCTTCCTTTGCTTTTTCTGACAAGGCCATCTTTGTGGCGACTTGTTTCATTTTTTTGTTCAGTCGTTGTTTGAAATTTCGATCATTTCGTGGACCAAAGGTAACTCCTCCACCTTTCCATATTGGAGAGCGAATTGACCCGTGTCGAGCACGTCCAGTCCCTTTTTGTTTCCAAGGTTTTTTTCCACCACCACGAACCTCGTCTTTTGTTTTGGTGTGAGCCCATGGCTGTCGAGCATTTGCCTCTAACGCATGATATACCTGATGCAACAGTGCATCTTTTGCAGGTACACCAAAGACTGCATCGTTCAATTCCATGTCATTTTCTTTTTTTCCTTGTACATTGTAAACTGATACCTTCATATGTAGAGGATTATGCGGTTACTGCTTCTTCTTCAGAAGCAGTCTTTTCTTCAGGAATTGAAACGTCTTCGCTTTGGTCTTCAATAACAACTTCTGCCTTCGTTTCGTCAGCACCCGTAGAAACGTCAATCTTTCCATCTTCCGTAGAAATCATGAGGAGCCCACCTCGCGCACCTGGCACAGCACCCTTGACCAAAAGTTCATTTTTTTCTTCATCAATAGCAAGGATTTCCAAATTCTTGACAGTCACTTGCTGATCTCCCATGTGGCCTCCCATGCGCATTCCTTTGAATACACGTGCTGGATCTGCTGATCCAATAGAACCAGGCATACGGAGCTGATCTTTGTGTCCATGACTTGCAGGACCACCTGAAAATCCGTGACGTTTGACTACACCTTGAAATCCTTTTCCTTTTGACACACCAGCGACTTGAACACGATCTCCTGCAGAAAAAATACTCACAGTAAAGCTATCGCCTCGTGACAGACCATGGTTTTCAGGTGCACGAAAATCACGCATATGTCGCACTGCGTCAAGATCTTTCAAATGTCCTTTGAGTGGTTTCGTAAGTCGAAATGCTTTTTGTGGTCCAAATCCAACTTGTACAGCACTCACACCGTCTCGCTTTGCAGTCTTCACCTGTGTTACAACACATGGACCTGCCTGTACGCGAGTTACAGGAACAACAGTACCATCCTCACGGAAGATCTGTGTCATTGATTTTTTTGTCCCTAGAATACATCTCATAATGTCGCTATTGCTTCCCGATTGCTCGGGAAGGTAACAAAAAACTAGAAAGAAAGATATCGATGACAGGCATCGTGTCCTTTCCTTCTAGCCTTTGGAATAGATAAAGGCTTGTATCAAATTGAAATGCATCAGTATGTTTCTCCTGATATCTTCGAGCCTCTACAGATGTTTTCTATTACCCTACATTGCCAAAGGCAACTCTTGATAAAGATCTTATCTGCTCAGCGATGGAAGCTATCGTGCACAAAAATTCTTTGATTGAGTGCGGCACAATTGTATCTTACTTTCTCTAGACTGTCAAGAGAGGATACTTGTATTATAGAGAGGTTATCCACATCAGTCGCCGTCCCTATTTTCAACAGGGACTATGCCCGACACCAGTTGGAATCGCTCATAAGCTCGTGGCAGTTCCAACTCATTTTTCTATAATGAATTACCCCGCAGCAAGCTGACGGGGTCTCATCACTTACATAAGTAGTTTAAGCTGCTTTTCACGATGTATCTCTTGATACGTTTTTCCTTGGTTTTTTACGTAATTCTTTATTACGGTCTCG
>Ga0210006_1000191_pt1 | contig 52644 bp, 42 predicted proteins | sample CryGey02umfilter_2_FD_185452 | JGI IMG/M metagenome (GOLD analysis project Ga0210006, IMG submission 185452) | Groundwater microbial communities from aquifer in Utah, USA - Crystal Geyser 4/10/14 0.2 um filter (SPAdes) (version 3) | ecosystem: Environmental > Aquatic > Deep subsurface >... | reverse complement strand
CTCGCAAAAAACTGAAATTTTTAATTCCGCTGCGAACAGGCTACGGCACACAAACAATTCCATGAGTTTACAATATAGGCAGGCCGGAAGAACCCATGAGGTATTTATCAACGCAGTACGCAGCGCGGCGGCCTTCTGAAATGGCCCAGACAATCAGAGACTGGCCCCGACGCATGTCACCCGCGGCAAATATGCCTTTTTGCGGAGTCATATAGTTATCATCTGTCCTGATGTTGCCGCGGTTATCAAGCTGGATATCAAGCTCCTTTATCATGCCGGTTTTTTCAGGATGCAGAAAACCCATGGCAAGTATCACCAAATCAACGCCTATCTCAAACTCATTATCACCGCTTACGCACATAAGTTTCCTGACGCGGCCATTTTCGCCTGCAAACTCTTTTGTATTAACAGACCATTTGCGGTCTGCGCCCTCTTCGTGGCTGCTTGATGTCTTAAGTAAAAGCGGGTATTTCGGCCAAGGCATATTTGGCGGCCTGCATGTTGACGGCTGAGGCAACAATTCAATCTGCACTACGCATTTTGCGCCCTGGCGATTGGCTGTGCCTACGCAGTCAGAGCCGGTATCGCCGCCGCCTATAACAACAACGCTTTTGCTCTTGGCATCAATCAAATCTTTATCCGCGATTTTTTCTCCTCTAACGCGCATGTTTGACTGGGTCAGATAATCCATGGCAAAATATATGCCCTTTAAATCCCTGCCCGGAATATTTAAATCACGCGGCACTCTGCACCCGCCTGCTAAAACAATAGCGTCAAAACCTTTTGGCTTTATATTAACAGACGAATTCAGTTTAAATACCATGCCTTCTTTTTTAAAAATATTTATCCGCCTGTCCAAAATGCTTTTTTTCAATTTGAAATCCGGTATGCCGTAACGCATTATACCGCCGGGTAAATCATCCTTCTCAAATACAATTACATTATGGCCTGCCTTATTTAACTGGTCAGCGCAAGCCAAACCAGCCGGGCCTGAACCTATAACAGCAACCTTTTTCTTTGTGCGTATTTTAGGAGGCCTTGGTTTTATAAACCCTGCTTTAAAGGCGTGTTCTATTATCGCAAGTTCGTTTTCGCGTATTGTAACAGGGTCATCATTTATACCAAGGACGCACGCGTATTCACACAACGACGGGCAAATCCTGCCTGTAATCTCAGGAAGATTGTTCGCGGCATGAAGCAGGTCTATCGCCTTTTGCCATTTACCTGTAAATACGGCATCGTTCCATTCGGGAATATAATTACCAACCGGACAACCCCAATGGCAAAAAGGCGTTCCACAATCCATGCAGCGCGACGCCTGGTCTTTTGAATGGCTGGCCCAAACAGGCGCGATCACTTCTTTATAATCTTTGACGCGCTCACATACAGGCCTGTATTGCATTGCCTGGCGTTTTACTTTTAAGAAACCTTTTGGATCACCCATCCGCAACCTCTGTTAAATCAAGTATGCGTTTATATTCTATCGGCATAATCTTGATGAATTTTTTTATTTCTGTTTTGAAATTATCTAAAACGCCTTTGGCTGCCTTGCTGGCTGTATATTTATAATGGCTGGTGAGCATATTTTTTACAGTTTCGCAATCATCCTTATCTAATAGCTCAAGTTCAACCATATCCAAGTTGCATTTTCCTTTAAAGGTTTTGTCTTTATCATAAACATATGCAATGCCGCCCGACATGCCTGCCGCAAAGTTCCTGCCTGTCTGGCACAGCACCACAACCCTGCCTCCTGTCATATACTCGCAGCCATGATCTCCGACGCCCTCGACAACCGCGTAAAGCCCTGAATTTCTTATACAAAATCTTTCACCGGCTAAACCGTTTATATATGCCTGGCCGTTTATTGCGCCATAAAAACATGTATTGCCTATGATTATATTCTTATCCGGTTGGTAGCCGGATTTTTTATCAGGATAGATTATAATCTTGCCTCCTGATAACCCCTTGCCCACATAATCATTTGCCATGCCTTCAAGGCAAAATGTCACGCCTTTTGCAAGCCATGCCCCAAAACTCTGGCCTGCAGTACCTTTGAACTTACAATAGACAGTATCTTCGGCTAGGCCGCCTTCGCCGAAGTTTCTGCAAATCTCTCCGCTTAACATGGCGCCGGTTGCGCGGTTTATATTTTTAATCTCCAAAGATATTTTCACCGGCTTTGAATTTTCTAAAGCGCCTTTGGTAAGCTCAATAAGCTTTTTATCCAAAATATCGTCGATACAGCGATCCTGCGCCTGCGTACAAAAAACAGGCTGCGAGGATTCAGGCTTATATAAAATCTTTGAAAAATCTATCTTCGCGAACTTTGGAATTACTATACTATTGTTTTTTTCCAATAAATCTGTTCTACCGATCATATCATCAAGTTTACGCACACCCAGATCAGCCATTATCTCGCGTAATTCCTGGGCTACAAAATTAAAATAATTCACTATATATTCCGGCCGGCCGCTAAAACGGCTTTCCAGTATTTTATCCTGTGTCGCCACGCCGACCGAACAGTTATTAAGATGGCAGTGCCTTAACATAACGCATCCTGAAACAATCAAACACGCCGTGCAAAAACCGAATTCCTCAGCGCCCAGAAGCGCTGCTATGGCTATATCCCTTCCTGTGCGCATCTGGCCGTCTGTCTGAAGCCGCACCCTGCTTCGTAAATCATTTAGCACAAGTGTCTGATGGGCCTCAGAAAGGCCCAGTTCCCAAGGAAGGCCGGCGTGCCTTATGGAGCTGACAGGAGAAGCGCCTGTTCCGCCGTCGCCGCCTGATATCAAAATCATATCAGCATGGCCTTTGGCAACGCCCGCTGCAACAGTACCTACGCCTATTTCTGAAACAAGCTTTACGCTTATGCGCGCTTTAGGATTTGTATTTTTTAAATCAAATATCAGCTGCGCCAGGTCCTCAATGGAATATATGTCATGATGAGGCGGGGGCGAAATCAAAGTAACCCCAGGGGTTGTGTATCTGGTCTTTGCTATTGTTACGCTGACTTTATGGCCCGGCAGCTGCCCACCTTCACCTGGTTTTGCTCCCTGCGCTATTTTTATTTGAAGCTCGTCGGCGTTAACCAGATAATTTGTCGTAACGCCAAACCTGCCTGAGGCAACCTGTTTTATGGCGCTTCGCTTTGAATCACCATTAGGCAGCGGAATAAAACGCGCCGGGTCTTCACCGCCCTCTCCTGTATTGGACCTGCCTTTTAACCTGTTCATGGCTATGGCAAGCGTTTCATGCGCTCCTCCTGAAATAGAGCCGAAACTCATTGCGCCCGTTGCAAGGCGTTTTGTTATACTGCTTGCCGGCTCAACCTCGTCGATAGATATAGAGTCGGTTTGTTTAAACTTCAGAAGGCTGCGCAGCGTTGTCGGATTATTCGACTGGTCATTGATAAGCGCCGCAAACTCCTTATATCTTTTATAATCATTATTTCTGGCAGCATCCTGCAAAGCGGCAATGCTGTCAGGATTCCATAGATGAAACTCTCCGTCTCTTTTCCACTGGTACGCGCCGCCTGTGGCAAGATATGGAAATTCTATTTTCATCCGGTTTAATGCATCCTGATGCATGGATATCGCCTCTTTAGCTATTGTTTCAAAATCGGCTCCGCCTATCCTTGAAACCGTACCTGTAAAACAACGCTTGATAACCTCGTCGGACAGCCCCAGCGCCTCAAATATCTGCGCGCCCCGGTAGCTCTGAAGGGTTGATATACCCATTTTTGACAAAATCTTTAAGATCCCTTTTTCAGCTGCCTTTATATAATTTTTCTGGGCGGATTTAAAATCCATTTTAAGCTCTACCTGCTCTATAAGCCTTTTTATGGATTCATATGCCAGGTAAGGATTTATGCATTCGGCGCCAAAACCAAAAAGCAGGGCAAAATGATGCACCTCTCTTGCATCGGCTGTTTGAATAACTATGCTTATCTGCGTACGCATGGATTTTTTCACCAGATAATGGTGCACTGCCCCGCAAGCCAAAAGGCCGGGCAGCGCCGCGTTATCAGCATCTATGCCTAAATCGCTTAATACAATAAATGTAAAACCGTCTTTTATCGCTGCGACAGATTCGGCGCAAATACGGTCAATGGCCTTTGTAAAACCGTTTTTCTCCGATACGCTAAAAAGCGTTGATATGGTTTTTGTTTTAAAACCGTGCCTCTTTACGGATTTTAACTTTGCCAATTCCTCGTCGGTTAATATGGGCCTTTTTATCCTCAGCCTCATGGCATGTTCAGGCCCGGGCTCTAAGATATTCTTTTCAGGCCCCATGTATGTATCAAGGCTCATGACAAGCTCTTCTCTTATGGGGTCAATAGCAGGATTTGTAACCTGGGCAAATAACTGTTTAAAATAATTGTATAAAACCTGCGGTTTTTTGGACAAGACCGCATGCGGCGTATCGTTACCCATGGAACCTGTAGGCTCCTGAGCGCTTTCTGCCATGGGCTTTATTATAAATTTAAGGTCTTCCCGCGTGTAACCAAAGGCCTTTAGCGTGGAAAAACTATCGAGTTTTGGAGTTTTAGAGCTTGGGGATTTAGAGTTTGCGGTTTTTAAATCATCAAATTCTAAAAGATTTTGCCTGATCCATTTGCTGTACGGCTTTTGTGAAGAAATATTCTTTTTTAACTCGGCATCCTCTATTATACGGCCCTGTTTTGTGTCTATATAAAACATCCTGCCGGGAAGCAGCCGGCCTGATAAAATTATATCCTTCGGCTTTATATCCAATACGCCGACTTCAGATGCCATAACTACAAAATTATCCTTAGTAACTATATAACGCGCTGGGCGCAGGCCGTTTCTGTCTAAAACAGCGCCTATCGTTTCGCCGTCGGTAAATGCTATTGCCGCAGGGCCGTCCCATGCCTCGCTTAAACAGGCATTATATTTATAAAAATCCCTGATGCCTTTATCCATGAGATTATCCTGCTGCCATGCCGGAGGAATAAGCATCATCATTGCCTCAGGCATGCTGCGGCCTGCCAATACAAGAAGTTCAAACGCATTATCTATAGCCGCCGAATCGCTGCCTCCGGGAGAGATAACCGGATATGTATATTTAAGATTTTCACCCAGGGCGCGGCTTTTAAACAGGCCTTCTCTGGCTTTTATCCAGTTTATATTTCCCCTTAATGTATTGATCTCGCCGTTATGCGCCAGAAACCTGAAAGGCTGCGCAAGGTCCCATGTGGGAAATGTATTAGTGCTGTAGCGCGAATGCACAAGGCATAAAGAACTTTTCAATGCGCTGTTTTTTAAATCAAGGAAAAAATTCTCCACCTGCTGCGGCATAAGAAGCCCTTTATATGAAAACGTGCGGCTTGAAAGGTTTGTTATGTAAAAAAACTGCTTCTGTTTTATTTCTGAGCTACGGATTGAGTTTTCTATGCACTTTCTAAGAATGTAAAGCTTTCTCTCTAAATCAATGCCGATAGATCCTGATATAAAAGGTTGCTCTATAGATGGCTGGGAGGCCTTTGCGGCGCTTCCTATATCAGAATTATCAACCGGCACATTACGCCAGCCCAAAAGATTAAGCCCGGCTGATTTGAGCTCGCGGGAAAATATACTTTTGCAGAATACGCGCTCTTTTTCATTTACAGGCAAAAATACAAGCCCGGTGCCATAACTGTTTTTAGCGGGCAAGCCAATGCCTTCTTTTTTGGCAACCTTAACAAAAAATTCGTGAGGCATCTGGATAAGTATACCTGCGCCGTCTCCTGTGGCAGGATCAGCCCCTGTAGCGCCCCTATGAGACAGGCGATTTAAAACCTCAATACCTTGCTTTATTATATTATTTGACGGGCTGCCTTTTATGTCGCATACAAAGCCGACGCCGCAGGCATCATGTTCAAAACGACTGTCATATAACCCGTATTTTTCTAAGCTCTGTCTTCTGTCCATAATTAAATATCAAAGTAGAGATAAAATTCATATGGATGCGGGCGCATTCTCACTGCATCCACTTCTCTTTTTCTCTTATACTCTATCCAGGCATCAATAACGTCTTTTGTAAATACGCCGCCTCTTAAAAGATAATCATGATCTTTTTCTAAAGCGTCAATTGCCCTCTTTAAAGACGACGGCACTGTCGGTATCTTTGATAACTCCTTCTCGCTCAACTCAAACAGATCCTTATCTGTCGGATCGCCCGGGTCTATTTTGTTTAAGATGCCGTCAAGGCCTGCCATAAGCATGGCGCTGAAAGCGATGTAGCCGTTACATGACGGGTCCGGAGGCCTGAACTCTATCCTCTTTGACTTCGGATTGTCCGAATACATCGGAATCCTGACAGCTGCAGAGCGGTTCCTTGCCGAATACACAAGATTAACCGGCGCTTCATACCCAGGCACCAGGCGCTTGTAAGAGTTTGTCGTAGGCGCGCAGAATGCCATTAAACTGTTGGCATGCTTTAGGAGCCCCCCTATATAATACTTTGCTGTCTGGCTTAAAAGGGCGTATCCGTTTTTATCGTAAAAAAGGTTTACCCCGTTTTTCCATAAGCTCTGATGGCAATGCATGCCCGAACCGTTATCCGCAAAAAGCGGCTTAGGCATAAACGTAGCAACCATATTATTCTTTCTTGCCATATTCTTGATTATGTACTTGTACATCAACAAGCTGTCTGCCATTTTTGTCATCTTATCGTACTTAATATCTATTTCACACTGGCCTGCCGTGGCGACCTCATGATGATGAACCTCTGCGTTTACACCGGCCTCTTTCATCTTAAGTATCATCCTGCTGCGCAAATCCTGCAGAGAATCATGCGGCGGCACAGGAAAATACCCTTCTTTAAAACGTATCTTGTAACCTAAATTCGGTTTTTCATCCTTGCCTGTATTCCAATCACCTTCCTGTGAATCAATGAAATAATAACTGGAATTTTCCGTCTGATCAAACCTTACGTCATTAAATAGAAAAAACTCCGCTTCAGGCCCGAAATAAACGCTGTCAGCTATGCCTGAATCCTTTAAAAACTTCTCTGCTTTTTTGGAAATATAACGCGGGTCGCGCGTGTATGCCTTTCTTGTCAGCGGGTCGTAAATATCGCAGATAATGCTTAGTGTCGGAACCTCACAAACCGGGTCAAGCACTGCTGTTGACGGGTCAGGTATCATAATCATATCCGACTCCTGAATCTTCTGAAAACCCCTGATGGATGAACCGTCAAACCCTATCCCATCCACCCATATCGAACGCATGATATCAGGCATCTCCAATAATTCTGAAGCAGGTATGGAAAAATGCTGCCACAAACCAGGCAAATCATTAAATTTAAGGTCTACGATCTGTATGCCTTTATCCTTTACCATTTTCATTACGTCCCTTGCCGCCTTCTCGTCAAAAGAACCGTTGATGAGAGGATTCTTTGTTTTCACCTCTGCAACCTTTTTCGACTTTTTACTATTCATTTTTCCATCCTCCTTTTCATACCGTTATCCCTCGTCCCGAGACGCTGCTACGTAAGACTGTTACGGCGCAGGACTCGGGATTAATTCACAGACGCCCCGCTAATGCGGAGCTACAACTTACGTCGCTTCGCTCCGTAAGTTGCCTGCTCATTAAAAAAACAGCGCCCTCTTAACATCAAAATCACCTTTGATGCAATAGGACGCCATTATCCTGAAATTTCCAGCTAAATCTTTTTTGCTGAAATTTCATCCCGAGTCACCCGCTGTGGGGACACACCTTTAAGGTGTGTCCCCATAAGTGACGAGGGATAAAATAAAAACGTTCGCAATTGCTTCTGTGCATTGCGAACGTCATTGTCGCTTTTACTACTTTGTGAAATTAATTATATCACAATTTCATGATTTGTCAAGCGCAAAATTTTATCAGCGGCGCGCAGCAAGGCCTTCCTGATAACCTGCCTTAAACCCATCCTGATAACCCTTCTGATATGAGGCATCGCTGGGTGATACCGGCTGCGGCGCATAAACCGGTTGCGGCGCGTATACTGGCTGCTGCTGCGCAGGCGCAGAAGGCTGCCCACTAGAAAAAACCGTATCAAGAACTGCTCCGCCTATTACGTTTGTACCCGCTCCTATTAATGCGCCTTTGCCTGCTTTTCCTCCCGAAGCGCCGGCTGCAACTGCGCCCGTTGCCGCGCCAAGCACGCCTTGCTTAAGAATCTTGTTTGATGCCTCATCGCTAAAAGCAGGCACAACCATCATGACCACAACAATACATATCACAGCTGTAAAAATAAAATTTTTCATCTTATTGCCCTCCAAATTTTCCAGTAGAATATTTTGTCCGAAAATTTGTCCCGAGTCCCTCACCGCTTATGGGGACACACCTTTATGGTATTCCTGAAGGGACTTTACCTCAAACTTATTCTTTATAAGCCCCTCAATGCCGTTTACCGTTGCCTCTGCGCCGGAAATAGTGGTAACAAGAGGCACATTATACAGGATTGCCGTTGACCTAATAGAAGTCTCATCCTGCTTCGTAGCCTTACTGCTGGGCGTATTTATTATCAAGTTTATATCGCCTGATTTTATCCTGTCAACAACATTGGGCCTTCCCTCATGCAGTTTAGGCACAATCTCAACATCAAGGCTGTTTTTGTTTAACGCGTTGGCAGTGCCTGTTGTAGCAAAAATTTTAAACCCAAGGTCTGACAGCTTCTTGGCGACAAATATTATTTTTCTCTTATCCTCGTTTTTGACGCTTATAAAAATATTCCCTTTTACCGGCAGTTTCTGGCCTGCGGCTATCTGCGATTTGGCAAACGCCATACCCAGCGTCTTGTCTATGCCCATTACCTCGCCTGTTGATTTCATTTCAGGCCCCAATACAGGATCAACCCCCGGAAAACGCACAAACGGAAATACTGATTCCTTAACGCACGTATATTTTATATTCACCTCTTTTGTAAACCCGAGTTCCTTCAACGTAGAACCAAGCATAATCTTTGTCGCAAGTTTTGCCAACGGCACACCTATAGCTTTTGAGACAAAAGGTATTGTCCTGGATGCGCGCGGATTAACCTCCAGTATATAAACGGTATTATACCTTACCGCGTACTGAATGTTTAAAAGCCCCTTTACCTTTAATTCCAGGGCGATCTTCTTGGTATACTCACGGATTTTCTGTATTATATCATCTGTCAGTGTGTGCGGCGGAAGAACCATCGCGGAATCGCCTGAATGTATCCCTGCCGCCTCTATATGCTCAAGTATTCCTCCGATAACACATGCCTGGCTGTCGCAGATAGCGTCAACATCAACCTCTATTGCGTCCTCGAGAAATTTATCTATCAGGACCGGATGCTCGCCTGAAACTTCAACTGCGTGTTCCATGTACAATTCAAGTTCCTTTTCATCCTGCACTATTTCCATTGCCCTGCCGCCTAAAACATACGACGGCCTGACCAAAACAGGATACCCTATCCTGGAAGCTATAACCCTTGCCTCTTTAAATGACTTTGCGGTATCATTCTCAGGCTGAAGTATTCCGAGTTTTTTCACTATAACCCTGAAACGCTCCCTGTCTTCAGCTATGTCTATTGAATCAGAAGACGTACCAAGTATTTTAAGGCCTGCCTTCTCAAGCTGTATCGCAATATTTAGCGGAGTCTGCCCGCCAAACTGAACAATAGCGCCTATGGGCTTCTCAAGATCCGCGATGTTCATTACGTCTTCAACCGTCAGCGGCTCAAAATAAAGCTTATCCGAGGTATCATAATCCGTGGATACGGTCTCAGGGTTACAATTAACCATTATACTTTCAACGCCTTCTTCCTTTAAGGCATACGATGCATGGCAGCAGCAATAATCAAATTCTATGCCCTGGCCTATTCTGTTCGGGCCCCCGCCTAAAATAAGCACCTTTTTCTTATCAGAAGACGGCGCGCTTTCATTCTTTGTCTCGTAAGTGGAATAATAATAAGGCTTCTCTGCCTTAAACTCGCCTGCGCAGGTGTCAACCAATTTATACGCCGGCTTTATATTTAATTTTTTTCTTGCCTGCCTCACATTCTTCTCCCTTGAATTTAAAAGCACTGCCAGCTGCACATCGGAAAAACCGTGCGTCTTTGCCCTGACAAACATCTCTTTTGGCATATTTATTTCATCGTCTATATTTTTATTCCTGTATTTTTTTATCTCATCCTCTGTTTCCACAATCTGCCTCAGGTTGTCAATAAACCACCTGTCTATCTTAGACAACTCGTATATCTCATCCGTAGTCAATCCTATTTTTATCGCATACCTTAAATAAAAAAACCTGCCGTCATTGGGCTTGCGTATCATATCCTTTATTTCGCCTGTAATCTCCGGCGACGGATTTTTAAGCATATCGTCTGTTATCTTATCCTTACCGTCAGCGCCTAAGCCAAACCTTTTTGTCTCTATGGACCTGATGCCTTTCTGCAATGCCTCGCGGAAATTCCTTCCTATTGACATAGCTTCCCCGACCGCCTTCATTGATGTATTCAATATCCTTTTTGTCCCTGGGAATTTTTCAAACGTGAACCTGCATATTTTAAATACACAGTAATCGACTGTGGGCTCAAAAAACGCGGTTGTCTTTCCTGTTACCTGATTTAATACCTCAGGCAAAGTAAGGCCTACCGCAAGCTTTGTTGCAACGCGCGCAATAGGAAAGCCTGTTGCCTTTGACGCCAAAGCAGAACTCCTTGAAAGACGCGGATTTACCTCTATAATTACTATTTCACCGTTATCCGGATTCTGCGCAAACTGTATGTTCGCGCCGCCGCCTGTTATACCTATTTTTCTTATGATTTTTTTAGAAAGATTTACAAAATTAGAGTATTCCTCTTTCGTCAAAGTCTGAGAAGGCGCCACAACAATACTGTCGCCGGTGTGCACGCCCATAGGGTCAACATTTTCCATGGACGTGATCATAATGACATTGTCCACGCAATCCCTCATTACCTCAAACTCTATCTCTTTCCACCCAAGGACAGATTGCTCTACCAGAATCTGGGCTACAGGACTTATCTCAAGGCCTTTTGCCAAAAATATCTCCAACTCTTCCTTATTATACGCGATTGAACCACCGCTTCCGCCAAGCGTATACGCAGGCCTTAATATAAGAGGAAACCCGATCTTAAGCCCAATCTTCATCCCCTCTTCAACACTGTGGGCAATACCGCTTTTCGGCATGCTTACGCCTATCTCAAGCATCGCCTTTTTAAACAATTCCCTGTCCTCGGCGCGCGAGATGGCATCAACATCCGCGCCTATTGATTCAATCCCGTATTTTTTCAAAATACCCTGCTTCATAAGAAAAAACGCCAAATTTAATCCTGTCTGGCCGCCCAAAGTAGGCAATATAGCGTCGGGCTTTTCCTTTTTTATTATTTCTATAACAGTTTCTATATTAAGCGGCTCTATATACGTAACATCGGCCATATTAGGATCTGTCATTATAGTAGCCGGGTTTGAATTGACGAGTATTGTAAAATAACCCTCTTCTCTTAACGCCTTACACGCCTGAGAACCGGAATAATCAAATTCACATGCCTGGCCTATAACTATAGGGCCGGAACCTATCATTAAAATCCTTTTTATGTCTTTACGCTTTGGCATGTTGCACCCCTTTTGTAGCCTTGTTTGATTTTGTCATGTTAAGAAATCTTTCAAACGCCTCGTTTACCTCATTAAATCCTGGGCTCGCAGGGCAATATTGCGCTGATAAAAACTTCAGGGGCTTGCTTTCCATTTCCTCTATTGAATCGTCATTTATATTCCGCAACGTTATATTTACGTCTTTTCTATTCTTTATGCCTGCCTCATCCAGAACGTATGAATGATTCTGGGCAGTGATATCGCCCTTAAATGAATCAAGTGCTTTTATAGGATAATTCACGCCGTGATGCCCAATCTTCATCTTCTTCAGTTTACCGCCGAGAGCAAGCCCCAAAACATGATGCCCTGTTGAAATACCCATAATAGGCATCTTTCCTAAAAGATTTTTTACATTTTCCGCGATATCCGGGATAGCCGGATCATTTTCAGGCCCGCTTGATACAATTAGGCCGTTTAAATTCAACGCCATTATCTTGGCGCTTGGCGTATCATAAGGCAATAATATCACATTGCAGCCAAGAGTATTTAGCTGCCTGATAAAACTCCTCGGCATGCCCAAATCCACAACACCGATATTGTATTTCAAAACGCCTGCCTTAAATTCTACCGGTTTTTTTACTGATGTATCTTTTATAAAACCTTCTTTTTTATGATTCTTTATTTTTTTAAGCAGCGATTCTTTATTAAAATCCTTAGTTGATATTATGCCTGGCTGCTCGCCTTTATCTCTTATTTCAACCGAGAGCGTCCTTGTGTCAATGCCGCTTATCGCAACAGCGTTTTCTTTTTTCAAAAATTCACCAAAAGGCCCTTCTGCCTGCCAATTAGAATACATCCTTGACATCTCTTTTATAACCAATCCGGCAGCCTGACATTTGCTTGATTCACTGAATTTTTTCGCTACGCCGTAATTTCCTATCAAAGGATATGTCAAAACAATTATCTTTCCGGCATTGGCTGCATCTGTAACCATCTCCTGATAACCAACGACAGCCGTATTGATAATGACGTCTCCAACCCTCTCGCCGGCAGCGCCGCAGGCGGTGCCTTCATATACACTTCCGTTTTCAAGCACCAGTATCGCTTTCATAGCTCTCCCTCTACGTAACAAACAAATTATTTGAAGAAAACTTACCGTCTGTTGTCACATTTACGCCCAGCATCTTTAATCCTACCTCATCGCCCGGGGTAGATATATGAGTTATGTGCATCTGGCAACCGCGCAACTCCGCCAATTTCTTCATCGCTATCTCGGCTGTGTGATTCGTAGTCGCGCTTATTGAAAGGGCTATCAGGGCCTCCTCCAAATCCAGACTCTCCGGCTCCAAACCCAAAATACTTTCCTTTAATACTGATATCTGCCTTATTATCTGCGGCGATAAAAGCAATATTTCATCCGGTATCTTTGCCAACACTTTAACCGCATTTATCACAAGGCTTGACGCCGCATGCATCAACTTCGAATTCTTGCCTGTTACAATCTTCCCATTTTTTAACTCAAGCGCCGCGCCGCAATAAATACCGGCGAAGCCCTTGCCTTTCTTTTCGGCATCTTCTGACGCTTTTCTGGCAACATTGACTACGGGCCTGTCAGTAACGTCCACACCCAACTCTTTCATCAAATCCATTGCGCGCTGAACCGTCTCTTTCTTTTCTATACCAAGAAGGTATTCGGCATTATACCTGAAATACCTCCTTATCAACTCCTGCTTGGCTGCCTCTTGAACTATTTTGTCGTTTACTATGCCAAAACCGGCCCGGTTTACACCCATATCAGTAGGTGAATTATACACGGGCATGGTTTTTTTACCGTCACATATTTTAGCAAGTATTGATTTTAATATCGGAAAGCTTTCGACGTCGCGATTATAATTAATCACTTTCTTTTTATATTTTTTAAAATGATGCGGATCAACCAGGTTAAAATCCTGTATGTCCGCGGTTGCCGCCTCATAGGCGACATTAACAGGATGTTTCAACGGAATATTCCAGATAGGAAACGTCTCAAATTTCGCATAACCGGCGTTTATCCCCTTTTTATGCTCCTGGTACAATTGCGATAAACATGTGGCGAGCTTGCCGCTGTTAGGCCCTGGCCCGGTTATTATCACAATGGGTTTTTTGGTTTTTATATAATCGTTCTTTCCAAAACCCTTATCGCTTGCGACTAAATCTATATTTGTGGGATAATTTTTTATAGGATAATGCAGGTATACCTTTACGCCCCTGCGCTCTAATTTGTTCTTGAATGTAACTGCCGCTGATTGATTCGTAAACCTGGTAATAACAACCGATGATATATCAAGCCCCCATTTCCTCAGGTCGTCAATCAATTTAAATGTGGCAGCGTCATATGTTATTCCGAAATCGCCCCTGACCCTGCCTTTTTCAATATCTCCGGAATAGATACATAAAACTATCTCTATTTTATCTTTTAATTTTTGAAGTAGCCTTATTTTTACGTTGGGGTCATATCCCGGAAGGACACGCGCGGCATGATAATCAAAACAGAGCTTTCCGCCGAATTCAAGATAAAGCTTGTTGCCGAATTCGGCAACCCTGCCTAATATCGCGGCGGTTTGTTCTTTTAGATATTTCTCGTTATCGAAGCCGTTTTTTTTCATTGGAGGGTATTGGTTTTAGAAAAACGGCGCTTTTAGTGCTGACAATCCAACACTCAAACGCCGTTGTTTAACACATTATACCACTATCTGGAAAACTGTCAATACAAAATTATCTATCGTATGTGGAGTAATAATACGGGGTAAAGGCGCGAAACTCCGCAGCGCAAGTATCAACCAGCTTAAAATTTGGGGCGATATTCATGGATTTGCGCAGTTTATAGGCCTCTTCTTCGGATTTGCCCAAAAGCCCACCCAGCTGCTTATCGCTGAAACCATATTCCTTTGCTTTTGTCAAAAGCTCTTTGGTAATACTACTTTTATTCTTTATTATCTCTTTCTCAGTATCTATTATCTCCTTAATATTATATAAAAACCACGGGTCTATTGAAGTCATTTTGTTTATTTCTTCAAGGCTCATCCCAAACCTTATTGCATCGGCTATAAAAAATATGCGCTCGGCATTCGGCGTTCTTAATTTTTCGTAAATAAGCTCTATATCCTTTATCCTGAGGGACTCAAGCCCTGATTTTTTTATCTCAAGCGAACGCAGGCCTTTTTGCAGCGCCTCTTTAAAAGTCCTGCCTATGGACATCGCCTCGCCTACCGATTTCATTGATACAGTTAAAGTTGAATTTGACGCCTTAAATTTCTCGAATGTAAAGCGCGGTATTTTGACCACGCAGTAATCTATCGACGGCTCAAAACACGCGGGCGTTTCTTTTGTTATATCGTTTGAGATTTCATCCAGTGTGTATCCGACGGCAAGCTTTGCCGCGATCTTTGCTATAGGAAAACCCGTTGCCTTTGACGCCAAAGCAGAACTCCTTGAAACCCTTGGGTTCATTTCAATAACAACCATGCGGCCGTTTTTCGGGTCAACCGCAAACTGTATATTAGACCCCCCTGTCTCAACGCCTATTTCGCGTATACACGCAATGGCCGCATCTCGCATCTTTTGGTATTGCCTGTCAGTCAATGTCTGTATAGGCGCGACTGTAATAGAGTCGCCTGTATGGATACCCATTGGATCAAAATTTTCTATTGAGCAGATAATTACAACGTTATCCTTTTTGTCGCGCATCACCTCAAGCTCAAATTCTTTCCAGCCTGCAACCGATTCCTCTATAAGGATCTCGCTTATCATGCTGGACTCCAAGCCGCGTTTGGCAAGCTCTTTAAATTCTTCCATATTATATGCAATGCTGCCGCCTGCGCCGCCTAAAGTAAAACTCGGGCGTATAATAACCGGAAAACCTATCTTCTGAACAACATCTGCTGCCTCTTTCTGATTATACGCCTTGTCGCTTTTTGGCAAATCAAGGCCTATCTTCTCCATAGCCAGTTTGAATAAACACCTGTCCTCGCCTTTTTTTATAGCGGCGATGTTGGCGCCTATTACCTCCACCTTGTATTTCTTAAGTATACCTTTTTTATCCAGGTCAACTGCCGCGTTTAACGCGGTCTGGCCACCCAGTGTGGCAAGCAAGGCGCATGGCCTTTCTCTTTCAATAATCTTCTCTATGACCTCTGTTGTTATTGGCTCTATATAAGTCCTGTCAGCAATATCAGGGTCTGTCATTATAGTAGCAGGGTTTGAATTGACAAGCACAACCTTAAAGCCCTCCTGGCGCAGGATCTTACACGCCTGGGAACCTGAATAATCAAATTCGCATGCCTGGCCTATTACTATTGGGCCGGAACCGATTATTAAAATCTTTTTGATATCAGTTCTTTTTGGCACGGTGTTTCTCCATCATCTCCACAAATCTTTTAAACAAATATTGCGCGTCATGCGGGCCAGGCGAGGCCTCCGGATGAAACTGCACGGAAAATATAGGCAGTTTTTTATGCCGTAAACCCTCAAGCGTCTTATCATTTAAATTTATATGCGTTATCTCTATATCTTTTTTATCAAGCGAATCCATGTCCACACAAAATCCGTGGTTTTGCACCGATATAAAGGCCTTTCCTGTTTTTAAATCTTTTACCGGTTGATTGCCGCCATGATGCCCAAATTTAAGCTTATATGTCTTCCCGCCAAAAGCAAGGCCAAGCATCTGCTGGCCAAGGCATATGCCGAATACCGGAAGCTTACCTATCAGCCGGCTGGTTGTCTCTATAACATACGAAACCGCGGATGGGTCGCCAGGGCCGTTTGAAAACAAAACCCCGTCCGGTTTTATTTTTAAAATATCATTTGCAGTTGTCGTTGCCGGGACAACCATAACCTGACAACCTACTCTTTGCAAATTGCGCAATATATTAAATTTAACCCCGCAGTCAACCACCACCACCCTTTTACCAAAGACCGTACCCGGGGCGGCCTTGGTTTTCCATTCATACGGCTTTTTACAGGTAACCTCTTTAACCAGGTCAATGCCTACCAGCCCCTTTGAATTCTTCGCTTTTTTAACAAGGGCCTTTTCATCTAAATCAATTGTTGACAGAACCGCTTTCATCGCGCCTACAAACCTTATATGCAAGGTCAGCTGCCGAGTATCAATACCTTCTATGCCGAGTATGTTATTTTCCTTAAGATAATCGCCCAGAGACTGCTGCGAATGCCAATTACTTGCGATCTTGCTGTATTCCTTAACAACAAATCCCTCGACAAAAGGCTTATGCGATTCTACGTCCTCTTTATTTACCCCATAGTTTCCTATCAAAGGATAAGTCATTGTAACTATTTGGCCTTTATAAGATGGGTCGGTTAGTATCTCCTGATAACCAGTCATACTGGTATTAAACACAACCTCCCCGTATCTTTCGCCGCCTGCTCCAAAAGACCTGCCTCTGAATATTTTTCCGTCTTCTAACGCTAATATCGCATTCATTATTTTGCCTTACTTGGCCCCCTCTGGAGATCCAATACCGCGCTTATAAAACCTCTAAATAAAGGGTGCGGATTATCAGGCTTGGATTTAAACTCTGGATGAAACTGCGCCGCAACAAAAAATGGGTGATTTTTAAGCTCTACTATCTCAACCAGGCCTTTTTTGGGGTATACGCCTGAAAAAACCAGGCCTTTTTTCTCAAGTAGTTTTCTATACCTGTTATTGAACTCATACCTGTGCCTGTGCCTCTCAAAAGTCAGTAGCTTACCATAAACTTTGGCTGCAAGCGAATTATTTTTTATCCTGCACGGGTACGCGCCAAGACGCATTGTGCCGCCCAAATCTTTTACCTTATATTGTTCCTGAAGCAGGCTTATAACCGGATTTTTGGCTTTTGGCTTAAATTCTGTTGAGTTTGCCCCTTTCAATCCGCAGGCATTCCTTGCGAATTCAATAACCGCGCACTGCATTCCAAGGCACAAACCCAAAAACGGTATATTGTTTTCTCTGGCAAACCTTATAGCGCTTATCTTGCCCTCTATACCCCTGTACCCGAATCCACCCGGAACCAAAACGCCAGATACATCATTTAAAAATTTCTCAGAGCCGAATTTCTGGATATCCTCTGAATCAACCTTTTTTATCTCAACTTCGGCATCATTGTATATGCCGGCATGCGTCAATGATTCATAAACAGATTTATACGCATCCTGTAATGCTATATACTTACCGACAAACGCTATTCTAATTTTTCCTTTAGGATTTAAGACACGCTCAACAACCTTTGCCTGCCATTTTTCCAAATCTGAAAATTTACAGATAAGCTTAAAATGACTTAAAATTATCTCGTCAAGAATCTGCTTTTTAAAAACCATTGGTATCTGATAAATAGACTGGACATCCATTGCCTCGATAACCGCCTCTTTTTGAACATTACAGAAAAGAGAAATTTTTTCCTTCAGCTCTGTTGTCAGAGGTTTCTCGGTACGGCATACCAGTATATCGGGCTGTATTCCTATTTCACGAAGAGTTCCGACCGAATGCTGAGTGGGTTTTGTTTTTATTTCTTCGGCGCATTTTATGTAAGGGACAAGCGTCACATGCACATATAATACATTTTCTTTTCCCATGTCATGGCTGAATTGTCTTGCAGCTTCTAAAAACGGCAGGCTCTCTATATCACCCACTGTGCCGCCTATCTCAACTATAACTATATCAGCGCCTGATACATCTTTAACCTTTTTAATCCTGTCTTTTATTTCATTGGTTATATGCGGAATTACCTGTATAGTTTTTCCCAGATAATCACCTCTACGCTCCCTGGATATTACCGCATTATAAATAATGCCTGTGGTTACATTGTTAAACTTTGTAAGTTTGGCGCTGGTAAACCTTTCGTAATGGCCAAGGTCAAGATCTGTTTCAGCGCCGTCGTCTGTTACGTAAACCTCACCGTGCTGGTAAGGATTCATTGTGCCTGGGTCGACATTTATATAAGGGTCACATTTCATAAGCGTAACCTTAAGGCCCCGGGATTCTAAGATCCTGCCTATTGAGGCAGACGTAATACCCTTGCCTAAACTTGATATAACACCGCCTGTTACAAAAATATATTTTGCCATAACGCTCCTCTCGTTCCGTAAGTTGCGTGCTCATTAAAAATGGCGTTTAGGGCCGGCAATTCAGCCTCTAAACGCCATTGTTTTGATCTAGCAGTTCTTCTTTGGACTATCTACTAGTATACCACGATTTCAAAATATGTCAACTTTTTCTCTTGCAAGCCTTTTTGGCAGAAAAATGCTTTTTCTGCTCAAAATTAAATTCTTCGCAGTATACAACAGGGTATCTTTTTGTAAAGGTGCAATCTTTGTCTTTCACACAAGTAACGCATAATCCTTTACCGCTCATAACCACCTCCGAATTTTCCGGTAGAATCTTTTTGGCTGTCCCGTTCACGGGATGCCGTGTTCGGCAAAATTCGTCCCGAGTCACCCGCTATCTCGAGCAGTGACGAGGGACTTAAAGAACCGCTTCGGCCTCTTTTCTGTAGGCATCCATTACATAAGCGATACCTGACACCTTTGCCGCATCTTCTGTCAGGCTCATCAGGTCTTTTCTTGAAATGGTGTTTACCCTAAAATTTCTGGAGCCTGCCATCAATTGCTGCAAACCAACTCTTATTCTCTGGCTGAATGTATAAACCCCGACAGCGCCCAAAGGAATATCTTTCATGTCCTTGCCGTATTTATCCGCAAGCTCTTCATAAGAAACGAATATCTCTTTGGCGGTCTTGCCGAATTCGGATACGGTAGACGGCAATGTATTGGTTTTAATCCATTCCTCTATATTCTTACCGACAAAACCGGGTATCATTAACGCCCTTCCCATGCAAACCGCTTTTACATAAGGCGCGCCCATTGCTATGGCCTTAAAAACGTGATCCTCCAGGGAAAATCCGCCTGCCATCGCAATATCAGGAATTCTCATTTTCTTTTTTGCCAATTTCTCACAAAATTCATACATAAGCGCTTCCAGATAAAATGTCGGTATGCCCCATTCCTGCATCATGCGCCACGGGCTCATCCCTGTGCCACCGGGCGCGCCGTCAATTGTCAATAAATCTATATTCGCCATTGACGAAAATTTAATCGCCTGCGCAAGCTCAACCATTGAATAAGCGCCTGTCTTTAAGGTTATTCTCTTAAACCCGAGGTCTCTTAAGCGCTTTATCTCTTTCATAAAGCTTTCCTCGGAGACAAAACCAAGCCGCGAATGCCTTTCAAATTCCTTTATCGCCTTGTCTTTAAACGCTTCCTGTGTTGCATGAACTGTCGGGTCAGGCGTAACAATATAGCCGCGCTTTTTAAGCTCCTGCGCCCTTTCAATACTTTTTACTTTTATCTCACCGCCTATACACTTTGCGCCCTGGCCCCATTTCAACTCTATAGTTTCCAAACTGTGTTTTTTTCTTACATACTCCGCGACGCCAAGCCTGGTATCTTCGACGTTCATCTGAACAAGTATTTCGCCGAAACCATTATGAAACTTTTTATACACCTCAATACGCCTGTCCATGTCAGGCGCCTTGGTAATTTTGCCTTTGAAATCCAGCTCAAGTTTCGGGTCAATACCGCAAACATTTTCCCCGCACACAAGTGTAATGCCTGATATCGCGGCGCCTATAGCAAAAGATTCCCAATGTTTACGCGCGATTTCCGTCGATCCTAAGGCGCCGGTAAAAATCGGTACCTGCATCTTTACCTTTTTATCCCAGCCGTATTCTATCTGGGTATCCACATCGGGAAATGTAGCTGTGTCAGGATTGCCCTCTATACCTTTTTCCAGGCCTTTTGCGCCCTGGGCATAGCCCTGTATATTAAGATGAGAATAATCTATCGGATAATTTTTATCGCCGCCGGCTGTCATCTCTCCAAACGGCCCCGGATATATAACCTCTCTGCCTCTAAATGAAGATTTGAAAATCTCGCAATTGCCCCTGCATGACTCAAGACACTTTGAACACAAACCTGAACATGGTACTACGTTTTTCGAACGATTAAAAGTCCCTGTAGCGTCGTTGCTATTAGGCTTTAACAGATTCATAACCCCATCCTTTCTTTATTATTGTTTCTTAAATTCGTGGGCCAGAATAATAGCTTCTGCGACTTCGCGCATGCTCTTTCGCATGTCCATACTGTATTTCTGAAGCTTCAGGTAAGCCTGGTCCTCTGCCATACCTTCCTCTTTCATTAAAATACCTTTTGCGCGCTCTACTTTTTTACGCGCCTCGAGTTCCTCTCTTATTATTTTTGTCTTTACCAACAACTCTGTGTTCTCTATGGCAACAGCCGCCTGGCTAGCTATTGAAGTGAGGATGTTGATTTCCGTATCGCTAAAATTGTGGGCCTTGTTTGTATAGCAGTTTATTGCGCCTATAACCTTGTTTTTTACCACCAGCGGAACACATAAAAGCGATTTGAGGCCTTCTTTTTTCGCTATATCTTTATGCTTATACTCGGCTTCCTTTGTTACGTCTTTTACCACAATAGGCCTATTTTGCTCAATAGCTTTTCCCGCAATGCCTTCGCCTATCTTAAGAGGCTTTTTCTTGTTATACTCTTCACTAATGCTTTGTGTAGCCCTAATAACCAGCTCCTGTTTTGCTTCATCTACAAGTATTAGAGAACATATATTAGAACCCATTACCTCTGCCGTAACGCTGACTATAAGACGCAAAATATCCTCAAGATATAAATCTGAGGCTATTGCCTTGCTTATTTTAGACAGCGCTTTTATATTTTCTTGAAAATTTATATTTTCCATAAAAAATAAGGCGTTTTACGTCAGTTGTACGACATAAAACGCCATTGTCCCTTTTTTAAGCGCTTACATTGCGCTCTATTCTATTATTGTTTTAATTTTATCACAAAATACGATACTTGTCAATACTGATCTTGATTGATTTTTAAACCAGGCCCTGGTCAATCATCGCATCAGCGACTTTTACAAATCCGGCAATGTTAGCGCCTTTTACATAATTGATGTATTTGCCTTCCTTGCCGTATTTGACACACTGTTCGTGTATCGCTATCATTATGTCGTGCAGTCTTCTGTCAACTTCTTCCCTTGTCCATGACAGCCTCATACTGTTCTGCGACATCTCCAAGCCGCTTGTCGCGACACCGCCTGCGTTGGCTGCCTTTCCAGGAGCATAAAGAATCTTTGCGTCCTGAAAAACCTTTATACCTTCAGGAGTTGTAGGCATATTGGCGCCTTCACCTATTGCCATACAGCCGTTTTTGACCAGAGCCTTTGCGTCAGCCTCGCTTATTTCATTCTGTGTAGCTGAAGGAAACGCTATATCGCATTTTATCCTCCATGGCCGCTCGCCTTCAAAATACTTGCAGCCAAATTCCTTTGCGCAATCCTTAATCCTTGCCCTTTTCACGTTCTTGAGGTGTAAAACGCAATCAAGCTCTTTTTTGTCTATGCCACCTTCGTCATGAATAAAACCGTTTGAATCAGAAAGTGTTACAACCTTCGCCCCTAATTCAATAAGTTTCTCCACTGTATATTGCGCGACGTTTCCTGAACCTGAAACAGCGCATATTTTACCTTTAAAAGATTCTCCTCTTGTCTTCAACATTTCCTGCACAAAATAAACACAGCCATAACCTGTTGCTCCAGGCCTTATCAAACTTCCGCCCCAATTTAAAGCTTTTCCTGTTAACACTCCTGTAAATTCATTGCGCAACCTTTTGTACTGACCGAACATATACCCTATTTCGCGGCCGCCTGTTCCGATATCGCCTGCAGGCACATCGGTATCAGGGCCTATATACCTCTGTAATTCTGTCATAAAACTCTGGCAGAATTTCATTACCTCATTATCTGATTTTCCCTTCGGGTCAAAATCAGAACCACCCTTGGCCCCACCCATAGGAAGAGTTGTTAAACTATTTTTAAAAACCTGCTCGAATGCCAAAAACTTAAGGACTCCGAGATTTACGCTGGGATGAAGACGAATGCCGCCTTTGTACGGGCCTATGGCGCTGTTCATCTGTATGCGAAAGCCCCTGTTTACCTGGATCTCGCCTTTATCATCCAGCCACGACACGCGAAACATAATTACGCGCTCAGGCTCAATCATTCTTTCCAACACCTTATGTTGCTGGTATTTCGGATTTTTGTCAATAAACGGCATTACCGACTCAACCACCTCTCTTACTGCCTGGTGAAACTCTTTTTCGCCCGGATTCTTTTCAATCACCCTTGCCATAAAGGCTTCAATTTTGCTGCTCATTTTTCCGCCTGACATACATTGTCAAATTTAGCCCGCTCTTACAGTGAGCGAAGCACGTTAATTATCCCGTTTGCCGCTTTTTTAGCCATTCCCATGGCCTCTATTACTGTACCTTCGCCTCCTACTATATCGCCTCCCGCAAAAACCCTTTTTATAGAAGTCTCCATTGTCTCAGGGTTGACCATAACATCACCATATTTATCAACCTTTAATTGCGGCGTTACCTTTGTTAAAATCTGATTTGCCTTAAGGCCGACTGCTATAACAGCCATGTCACATTCCATATCAAAGTTACTGCCGGGCTTTTCAACAGGCCTTCTTCTACCTGAGGCATCAGGTTCGCCTAGCGTACATTCAAGGCTTGTAAGTTTTTTTACAAACCCGTTTTCATCTCCTACAAATTCACTTGGTTTCACCAAAAACCTAAAAATCACGCCTTCTTCCTTAGCGTGTTCTATCTCAAGCCTACGCGCAGGCATTTCAACTTCTGTGCGCCTGTAAACAATGGTCGTATCAGGTTTCATGCCTGCTCTTTTCTGAAGGCGCAAGGCGCACCTTGCAGCATCTATGGCGGTATTACCACCGCCTACAACTATAATATGCTTACCTTCATTAACAGGCGTATGCGCCTGGGGGAATTTATAGGCAGACATCAGGTTAACCCTTGTCAAAAATTCATTAGCTGAATATATATTACACAGATTTTCGCCTTTTATGACTAAAAATGACGGAATACCCGCTCCAAGCCCTAAAAATATCGCTGAAAATCCATCAACAAATAGTTCATCTAAAGTCTTTGTTTTTCCGACGATAAAATTGGTATCTATTTCAACGCCCAGGTCTTTAAGGCAGTTTATTTCAAAATCCAGTATATCCCGCGGCAACCTGAACGGCGGTATGCCATAGCGAAGCACTCCGCCTGTCTTATGCAAACCTTCAAAAATAACAACCTTTATGCCGTTTCTGACAAGCTCGCCTGCGCAACAAAGCCCGGCAGGCCCCGAACCAACAATAGCAACCTTGAATTTAGAAAGCGGCCGCGTGATGGGGACAGGTTTTAAACCTGTCCCCATCACGTCAGAAATTTTATTTTTCATCCCGTAATCGCCGATAAACCTTTCCAAAAAATGTATGTTGATTGCGCCGTCACTGGCAAAAGGCTCATCTTTTTTAGTAAATATGCATGTTTTTCTGCACTGGTATTCTGCCGGGCAGACCCTGCCGCAAAGAGAAGGAAAATTATTTTTCTCCCTTATCGTCCGGTATGCCGCCCTGTAATCTTTCTGCGTTATCTGGTAAATAAATTTTTTTATGCCTATGCCTACCGGACAGCCTGCAACGCATTTCGGCGCCTTGCACTGTATGCAGCGCGCCGCTTCGGCAAGGGCATCGCTTTCACTGTAACCAAGCACCACCTCATCAAAGTTTACGGATCTTTTCAATGCGTCTATTTCTTTTGGTTTTAAAGGAGTTTTGTTCATAATTTATTCAGGTTGCAAATATGTTTTTCCTTGTCTATATAAATCCTGCTTCTTTTTGTCAATTCATCCCAATCCACAAGATGAGCGTCAAAATCAGGCCCGTCCACACAGCTGAATTTTGTTTCATTGCCGATTGTAACGCGGCAGCAACCGCACATACCCGTAGCATCCACCATAAGCGCGTTTAATGAAACTAATGTCTTGATGCCTGCCGGCTTGGTAACGGATGAAACCGCCTTCATCATTGGAATTGGCCCTACGGCGTAAACAAGGGCTGTAGGGACAGAACACTGTTCTGTCCCTACATTATCGCATTTCGCAATAACATCTTTCAGCACATCTGTCACAAAACCTTTTCTGGCATAAGAACCATCGTCTGTAGTTACATGCAATTCGCCTGAAACCGCTTTTAATTCTTTTTCCAGAATTAAAAGCTCTTTTGACCTGGCGCCGATTATAGTTATGACTTTATTTCCTGCCTTTTTTAATGCCTTTGCTACAGGATATATCTCGGCTATTCCAACCCCGCCGCCGACTAAAACCACCTGGCCGTAATTTTTTATTTCTGTAGGATAGCCAAGAGGGCCAACCATGGAATATAAAGAATCTCCCGGGTTTAGCCTGCCAAGAAGTTTAGTGGTCAGGCCAACCTCCTGTAATATGATCGTGATCACGCCCTTTTTTGCATCGCTATCAACAACAGTCAGTGGAATCCTCTCGCCCTGCTCAACTGCCATGACAGCAATAAACTGCCCGGGGGAAGCCTTTGAAGCCAATAAAGGCGCGTGGATATCCATACGTAAAATCCTGACGCCATGGACGTCTGATAAAATTTCTTTATCCATTATCTTCATAAGGGTATTTTTATAGTATAGGCAGGTATTTGTTTATTTCGTACTGTGTAACCTGGGCTTTATATTCATCCCATTCCATTTTTTTGTTCCGGATAAAATACTCAAAAACCTTTTCTCCCAATGATTCTTTTATCAGTTTACTGCTTCCTGTAATCTTTATCGCCTCAAACAAATCTTCAGGCAAAGATTTTATGCCGGCCTTGAGTTTTTTTTCATCACTCATATGATAAATATTATCATTTGCCGGAGGCGCAAGTTTATATTTCTTTTCTATCCCTTCAAGCCCTGCGGCAAGCATCGCCGAAAACGCAAGATACGGGTTACACGCCGGGTCAGGAGACCGATATTCAATACGCGTTGCTTTTTCCTTGCCTGGTTTATACATAGGCACGCGCACAAGCGCAGAACGGTTCATCTGCGCCCAACAAATATAAATAGGCGCTTCATATCCCGGCACAAGCCGCTTGTAAGAATTAACCCACTGGCTTGTGATAGATGTTATTTCAGGCGCATGCTTTAACAGGCCTGCAGTATACGCCTGGCCGGTTTCTGAAAGATTATATTTACCCTTGGCGTCAAAAAACGCGTTCTTATCGCCTTTAAACAATGACTGATGAACATGCATACCTGAACCGTTTATTCCGAATATGGGCTTTGGCATAAATGTCGCATAAACTCCGTGTTTTCTGGCAATTTCTTTTACCACAAGCCGGTATGTCATAACGTTATCGGCCATTGTAAGGGCGTCTTTATAACGAAGATCTATCTCATGCTGGCTTGCAGCAACCTCATGATGGCTATATTCAACCTGAATGCCAAGTTGCTGCAATATAAATATTGTATCGCGCCTTAAATCCTGCGCCACATCAAGCGGCACAAGATCAAAATACCCGCCGTTATCCAGCGGCTGGGGAACCTGCGAATCCTTGAAATAAAAGAATTCAAGCTCAGGCCCGACATTATATGTAAAACCCATGGCCTTTGCCTTTGCAAGCATGCGCTTTAAAACATAGCGCGGATCGCCCTCAAACGGCTTGCCACTTGGCTCGTATATATCGCAAAACATCCTGGCTACGCTGTATTCGTCTCCTGAGCGCCATGGAAGTATGGCAAATGTATCCATGTCAGGCCTTGCGATCATATCGGATTCTTCTATACGCGCAAACCCCTCTATGGAAGAACCGTCAAAACCCATGCCCTCATCAAGCGCATTTTCCAGTTCATCTGATGTAATGGCGAATCCTTTTAAAAAACCCAAAACATCCGTAAACCACAAGCGTATAAATTTAACCTTGCGCTCTTTTACAATTTTTAATACGTCTGCCTTTGTTTTTTTAGCCATGGACTTCTCCTTATTATATATATTATTTAAAAATATGCCCTGTTTCTTCGGACCAAAATAATAAATCAAGCTCTACCATAGGAATGCCTATATCTTTGGAAAACCTGCGCATTTTATCTTCAATTATAAGGTATTGTTTGGCTGAAATGCTTTCAGGTATCCTTTTTATTACACCACACCTGCTGAGATTTGTCAATACATGTCTATCTATTATAGCCAAGTCACTTCCAAGGCCTATGTTTCTTAAAAAATGACTGGCCTCTTTAAGCCCCAGGCCCTTGATATTTTTAACAAGCCATTTGCGGTTCAATTCAGGCCTGTCAAAAAATATTTTCCTGGCCCGGACTATATATTTCGCCTTGTTATTATGAAAACGTACCAAACCTTTAAGATATCTAGCTATATCCTCAGGCACGGCATTATACAACGCTTTTGCCTTAACAAGCTGTTGTATCGCCTTATCGCAATTAACTGCCTTTGATTGCGGGGTGCATATACAAAAACACAATTCCTTAAACAACCTCTTGTTACCAAGTTTGCGGACGCGGTTAAACTGCGCCAGGCGTTGTTTTATTTCTTTTTTTCTTTTTTTATATGCCGACAATAAATCTTTACGATTCATTCTAAAGCATCCTTCAGGTAAACAGCTACCATCCTGCCTGTCCTGTGCACGCCGTTATGGCAATGGATAAAAACAGGCCTGTTTTTTGGGTCTTTGGTTATTTTTAAAAACATTTCAACCTGTTTTTGTTCAGGCAGGCCATAAATAGGGTTTAACGGAATATTAATATATCTTATCGCTAACTTCTCAGCAAGCCGTTTTTCCTTCAGTACAGAGGCCTTCCCGGTTCTAAGGTCTATTATGGCTTTGATACCTTTGTCTTTAAGATGCTGCATGCCCTTTTCACCTGGTGCGGCCCCGCGATAAATGCCGCTGTCAACCTTATAAAATTTAGCTATTGGGCAGTTATCGGCAAAAGATACTGCCGCTATGCTTAAGACGACTAAAAATACAAAAACCTTTTTCATTTTGATTGTTTTTCCGAAAATACATCGGCAGTAAACACATGTATTTCGCAGGATTTATCTTTCCATGCATCTTTGGCAAGCCCGGCTTTATGCGCGCACAGGTTTGATAAAAATTCTTCCTTATTCCAACCGGTTTCTGTTGCAACCTGCGGCAGAAACAGGCCTGAATTTAAGCCTTTCCTCACCAGCGCTCCATGCGTGCCAAGCCGGAATTCGCTTATATCGCTAATCTTTTTCAGCGGCGATAAAACTGATATTTCGATTTCAATATTTTTAAGTTCTTCTTTTTTTACCGGCGCGAACCTCGGATCAGCAACAGCGGCGGCTATTGCCATATCTATGATTGTTTCATAAAGCGCTTTTTGAGATATAATATTTCCTATGCACCCTCGAAGTTCGCCATTTTCATGCAAGGTCACAAACGCGCCGCAGGCCTGTATTAAATCAGCGTCTGTTTCTGTAAAATCAGGCTTCCTGCCGGTAGAAAGATACTCTTCTATTGTTTTTCTGGCAATGCCAAGCAGCCTTTTTTTCTGTTTTAAGTTTAGCATTTCTAAAACCTCATGCCCAAACCTGCATGCACTCTGCCTCCGCGCTGGCGGGTATTGCCGTTTAACCCGTAACCGTAATCAAGGCGGGCCGTGCCGAAGCGCGTCACCCACCTCAAGCCCGCACCTACTCCGGACTTAGTATCGTTCAGGTTTAAATCAGCTGTCTTTTCCCATGCATTGCCCTGGTCATAAAAAAGCGCTGCTTTTATATCTTTCCACACAGGATAACGCGCCTCAAGCGTCCAGGCCGCCATGCAGTTACCTCCTATCGGTTCGTCATCCTTATCTCTGGGGCCAAGATAGCGCGGCATATAACCGCGCACTGTTGTGGTGCCGCCAGCGTAAAACCTTTCAAAAAAAGGAATCTCATCATCTCCGGCAAACCTGTTCATAAATCCGGCCTGCTGAATAAAAGCGAACGTTAATCTGCTTAAAGGGTTATTTAATTCTACCGGGGTATAATAAAAAGCGTTGCCTGCGGTTAACCTTAAAAAATTAAAGTCACTGCCAAGCGCCTGCGATGAAACCTCAAAAGCCATGTCCGTCTTGCGGCCTGACGTCGGATAATCATCATTATCAACGGGCGAGTTTTCACATCTGAATAACAGCGCGCTGACGCTATTGGACCCGACGTGCTTTTTTATGCGCTCATCGGCAGCATCGCTTACATGATAAATTTCCGGCTGCGAATATTTAATCTCGGAGCTAAACCTGGTGTATTCATCCATGTCCGTATAAACATATGCCCCGATAACGGGCGTCTCCTGCTTGTATCTTTTATCATCAAGAAATGCCGCCCCTGCTTCAATGCCGATTGTCTGTTTTTCGGATAAAAAAGGCTTTTTTTCGGCAAGGGCCTTGATGGATGTGCCAAGGTCGTTTATATCGCCTCCTATAAAAAACTTTTCGCCGGCGCCCAGGGTATTTTCGCTCTTTACGCCAAAATGCCCGCGCTCTTTGCCGAGATAATCAAGATAATCGTTAAAATCGGCATAACAATTAAGCGTAAAACTTAAAGCGAAAAGCGAAAAACTAAAACTTAAAACTAAAAACTTTTTCATATTTCACCTCATAAAATCAAATATGTCGTACTCTAATTTTTTAAATAATTCTGCGAGTTTGGCCATCGGAAGCCCGAGCACATTAAAATAAGAACCTCTTATATCGTCAAATATCAAAGACCCGGCGCCTTCTATAGAAAAACCGCCTGCTTTATCCGGCGGCCCGAGCGCGGCAAGATATTTGTCAATATCCGCGGGTATTATCTTCTTTACTTTTAAGCCGGTTTTCTCAACGCCATAAACGCATCTGCCTGATGCAACATCAATAAGAAAAAGCCCGGTGTACACAACAATATGGCGGCCGCTGAACGACTTAAGCATCTTTCGCGCATGCATGGCGGTTTTTGGCTTGCCTATATTTTTTCCTTTAAATAAAACTACCGTATCTGCTCCCAATACAATGCCTGATTTGAAATTCCCGGCCGCGGCGCGGGCCTTTCTTTTAGCGTTCTCAATAACAAGCCTTGCCGCATGAAACCTGCCGTGGCTTGCCTCTTTTATTCCTGTAACAAAAATCTTATGCCTTATACGGCATGACTTGAGTATATCTGTGCGGCGCCTTGATGCAGAAGCAAGTATAAACCTCATAAATTCTCTCCGCTCTACCAAAAGACCGCCCCGGGCTCGGTCTTTATAAATCTTTTAACTTTGCCAATTCTCTCTGATAATCAATTCTTTCATCAGTAAACGCCCCGTAGGAAACCGGCTCAACATCCAAAATACCCTCATAATCACAAACTTTCTCATCTTTATCTACTTTTGATAAGTATTCATTGTATGAAGACCATAGCCATTGCTCCGGTTTATCAACCAAAAAAGCAGTTACTGGATTCAAATGCACATATCTCGTGAGATGTAACAACTGTTCGTCAGTTTCTACAAATTTATTCTGAAATCTACTTTCCCATAAAGGACCTTTTCTTTTATGTTTAATATTAAAATAATGGCTATAGCTATTAAGAATATTTCTCATAAAAATCGATATGCCTTTTTCTTTCAACTGTTTCAAAATTAAATGAAAATGAGTAGGCATGATACAATAAGCGATTATTTGCACCAGTTTTTCTTTTCCCTGTGAAAAAGAAATAAAACTGCTGTTGAATCCGTCTTCTTTGATTTTTTCAAGCGTTATAAATTTAGAGAACTTAAAATCTGCGCTTTCTATTTGATAGTATCTTATCATATTTTTTATCCGCAGATATTCAAGATCGTTATTGAATATCTTGAAATCTGCGATACTTCTATTAAAAATATGATAAACAGTTCCTTCTACCAGTTTTTCTTTTCTTTCCATATTCTACCCTTCAAAGACCGCCCCGGGCTCGGTCTTTGGTTTTTAGATTATAGGTTTTCTCCGCATACATAGCCTGTTGAAAAAGCGGCTTGCATATTGTATCCGCCTGTCTTGGCATCAACGTCTATTACCTCGCCGGCAAAATAAACGCCCTTGATAACCCTGGATTCCATTGTCTTTGGATTAATCTGCCTGGTTGACACTCCGCCGCGCGTTATTATAGCATCTTTTATCGGGCCTGTCCTTACTATTTCAAACCTGAAATCAAAAAGGCTTTCCATAAGCTTTTTTCTCTCATCCTTTGTTATCTGGTTGGCTTTTTTGGCAGGGTTTAAAGCGCAGTATTTCAAGAATTCAGGGACAAGCCGCGCAGGTAAAAGCTGAATGAGTATATTTTTAAGTATCTTTAAGGGTTGCTCTAAAAACTCCCTTTGCAGCCTTGCGTCAAGTTTTTTAATATCCAGGCCGGGTTTTAGATTTATGCTTACAAAAACTTGCTTGTCTTTTTGCAGCAAATCATATATCAAACCGCTTAAATCAAGTATAACGGGGCCTGACAAACCGGAATAAGTAAATATCATATCCCCCTGACGGCTATCAATGATTTTACCGCCTGTATGCACAGCGCAAGAAACATTTTCCAGAGAAAGGCCTTCGAGGTTTCTCGGCATTACGGATTTTACCACAACGCCCACAAGCCCCGGCGAGGCGGCTATAACATTATGGCCCATATTTTTTGCCATGGAAAAACCGAATCCCGTTGATCCGGTTAACGGATAAGACAAACCCCCGGTGCATACAGCAACGCTCATCGCGTAGTATTTGCGGCCGCTTTTTGCAGCGACGCATTTTATTCCGTATTTTTCAATATAGATATCGACAACTTCCTCATCGCGCGCAATCTTGACATTATTTTTTTCAAGATGCTGCTTAAGGGCATTGAGTATATCAGCCGAGGAGTCAGATAAAGGAAATACCCTGCCTCCTCTTTCTGTTTTAAGCGGGCAGCTTGATTCCTCAAAAAACGCTATCAGGTCGTCATTAAAAAATCTTGAGAATGCGTTTCTTAAAAAAACTCCTGAAGGAGAAAACTTTTCCAGGAATTTATCAATATTACCTGAATTAGTCAGGTTGCACCTGCCCTTGCCTGAAATCAAAAGCTTCCTTGCCACAGAAGGCATTTTCTCAAGCAGGATAACCCTGCGGTTGCGCCTTGATGCGGTTATGGCAGCCATGATGCCTGCCGGGCCCGCGCCTATTATAACTGCGTCATATAAACTTCGGGTTAAAATATCCATGCCTTAATCCCGGAAAACGTTTGTCAGTTTCTTCTATGAGCCGCTTCACCCCGATTAATTCATCCGGGGCTGTCCGTGTTATTTTCATCTTTTTAAAATAGTCAACAGGGTCGTAATTCAGATTACGCCATTGTATCATATCTATCTTCGTATCCCTGATAAAATTATAAAGCGCGGCTGCCTCGCCCCTTAAATCAGTAAAGCCCGGCATTACAAGATAGTTTATCGAAACAAATCCGCCTGAAGACTTCATTGCGTTTACAGACGATAAAACATCGCTGAACGTATAATTTTTCGGCTTGTAATAAATATTATAAAACCGCTCTCTTAAGCTGTTTAAGCTTACCCTAATACTGTCTAAGCCGGCAAAGCGCAGCTTTTTTATCTTTTCAGGAGAGTTGGCGTTGGTATTTAAATTTATTACGCCTTTTTGTGTTTTGGCCCTTATAAGCTTGATCGCCTCTTCAAGCACTGCGGACACCATAAGAGGCTCGCCCTCGCATCCCTGGCCGAAACTAACAACAGGATCCCTGACAGCCTTAATGTGATACAGGGCAACTTCCGCAATTTCCGACGCTGTCGGGATAAATTTTATGCGCGGCTGCACATGCGGGCATGTCTTTGAATGGCTGACGCTTATACAGCCGATGCAGCCCGAATTACAATGAGGCGATGCCGGAAGCGGGCATTCATAACGCTGAAGGAAAAAATTTTTTGCCGCAGGGCATCCGTAAACGCAGGCGCATGACACAAGATGCCTTATAAGCCTGTTTTTAGGAAAGATCTTTCTGAACCTGCGGACATTACTGCGCAAAAGTCCGATATCCATAAGGCGCAAGTCCTGCCTTTTTTCACGATCCACCTTTACAGCCGTTGTATAAAATCCGCCTTTATACCAGCAAACCGCTGCATAAGAAAATAACGGCAGCAGTTTTGCGTCGGATTTTTCTATATAGGCAGCGTTGTATGTTACCGTATAACCGGGAGACAAAAATGCAGCCACCGGAAAAACTCCGCCCGGCACAGGCTTATTGCCAAACCCTACAGGGATCCTGTCTTGGAGCATAAAAAGTTCACTGCCATAAGGCAATGGGATTAATTCATCTTTCCTCAACGGGTAAAAATTGCCCGCCTTCATCCCTGCCGCGGCCATTGAGCTTACATCAAATATTCTATTCTTGCTGTCTGAAACCAATAGTTTTGGCTGCATTTTTATGGTTTTATTCTATCAGATTTTACTTGCATTGGCAATGCGATTATGATAGAATCCTTGTAATGAAAAATTCTTGCAGGATATTTATTTTAATACCGATTCTTGCGGTATTTGTATTTACGCTAAACGGCTGCGGCGTTTCCAAAAACAAATATGATGAACTGGTAAAAGAAAACAAAGCCACACAGGACAAGCTGGCGCTTGCCTTAAGCGAAAAAGACGCTTTTAAAGCAGAACATGACAAGATATTAAATGAAAAAATAGCTTTAAAGACAAGTTACGACACGCTGTTCAGCGAAAAATTGGCGTTAAAGGCTGAATACGATAAGATATTACAGGAAAAAGTCGGTTTCTCTATACAGGTTGACACCCTTACTTCAGAAAAAAACAAGCTTCAGGAAGAACTGAATATGCACAAAAAGAAAAAATGATTTTGATTTGAAAGGAGTTACGCTATGCCAAAATTTATAACACTATTTACAGTATTGATTCTTGCGGGACTTTTAGCCGCAGGCTGCGCTAAAAAAGAAAACTCTGCCGAATCTATGGAAATGACCATCCCTATGTCAATCAGCGTTGACGGAAAATCGTCTATAAACATGGTTACCAAAGAAGGCCTGCCGGTTGAAACAAGCGCTGCGCAAATGCCGGAAAACACGCAGGAAGCAAGCTTTCTTCCCAGCAACCAGGACATACAGATGGCCCTTAAGAATGCCGGGTTTTACAAGGGCGCTATTGACGGCAAAATAGGCCCTGCCAGCAAAAAGGCCTTAACAGAATTTCAGCAGCAAAATGGCTTAACAGCTGACGGCAAGGCCGGAAAGAAAACCTGGGAAAAATTAAAGTCATATTTAAACCAGGCGCAGCAATAATTGTTAAAACAATTTGTACCGAATGAAATTTGTTTAAAATGTGATGCGTGTTGCAGGTTCGTTCAGCAAAACAGCCGGTATGCGCCGGTTTTGTTGAGCGATTCTTTTTCAGATAGCACTTGCCGGTTATCGCTTAAACCTCACAAAGACATATTTATCTGCCAAAATTTCTCTCCGGAATCAAATTCCTGCAATATATACGCGCACAGGCCGCTTGACTGCCAGCTCTATCCCTTCATGGTTACATATAACAAGGAATACGAAAATATAGTCCTTGTCCTTGATGCCAAATGCCCTTATGCGAAAGTGATAACCGGCCACCCTGAGTTCAACTACACCAGCCTGCCGCACAGCTTCGTAATGCCATACCAGCCGGATACGATAAAGATTACAACGATAAAAAACCTGGGCGGGTTTAAAGCGCTCGCGCTTGAACACAAACCCTTATTTAATAAATATCTGAACAATTCAGAGTATTCCGCGAGGTCATTCGTTAATATATACATATGGTCGGATTTATTCAACATATTATGGAAGATTATTGACAATAACCTGTGCGTATTTTACGAATATAAAAATGAATTCAACATGCTGATTTCCTCGCCTAAAGGTATGCATTTATTAAAACCCGGAGGCCGTATCGAAAATATCGCTGAGAAAGAAATTAAGGCGTTTGAAGGCGCCGGAATAAAAATCCACAAAAATACAGACGAGTATATATACCTAGCCAAAGATATTGCGGAATTAAAAGGCAATAGATTCTCCTCGCAGCGCGCCGCAAAGAATAATTTCATAAAAAACAACAAATTTATTTACAGACCTTTTGTAATAAGCGATATTGATGAATGCCTAAACCTGTATAGCAGCTGGGCTAAAAGAAAGATGGGGACGCACGACAGCGTATATCATCAACTTATCGCTGATAGCTTCTCTGCCCATAAAAAGGCAATGCTTGATTATGAAGAACTGGGGCTTACAGGCAGGGTTGTTGACATAGATGAAAAAATACGCGCCTATACGTTCGCGTTTGAAATGAATACCGATACGTATTGCGTCGTCTTTGAAACCGCTGATACAACCATAAAAGGCCTTAGCCAATTTATATTCAGCCACCTTGCGCAGGATATCGCAAAAGAAGCAAAATACATCAACACAATGGACGATTCAGGCCTTGCCAATCTTAAAAAAGCCAAACTCTCCTGGCATCCTCACCGGACACTTACAAGTTATATAGGGACAGTTTAATACTGAAGGGCTGGGATAAAAAGCTGGGCTATCTTAAAATATATTATAAGGCCCACGACATCGACTATGCTGGTGGTAATCGGGCCTGCCAGCACAGCAGGGTCAAGCCCGACCTTTTTTGACGCAAGCGGCAGGAAAATGCCGGTAGCTATAGCAAGTATCGCGATAAAAAGCATGCTTATGCCTACTACGCCGGCAATAAAGAAATCTTTTTGTAACAAGAGCGCCCTTGCAAAGGCAACAATACCTACAATTACACCCATCAAAAGCGCTGCCGCAAATTCAAGCTTTATAACTTTAAGTACGTTCTTGAAATTGACATCTCCTGTAGCAAGGCCTCTTATAATCGTTATAGACGCCTGAGCGCCCGCGTTACCTCCGGTATCAAGAAGCATCGGTATAAAAAACGCCAGCGCCACCACGGAACTTAACACATTTTGAAAGCTCTTAAGCACAGTGCCTGTTAAAAAATCAAATACAAGAAGCAAAATCAGCCATCCGGCGCGGCGCTTGACAAGGTCAAACATGGTTGCCGTGGCATAGCTTATAATCTCGCCGCCTCTGGCATCCATTTTTCCTATTTCATACAAATCCCTGGTGCTGCGTTTTTCTATTGTCTCGATTATATCGTCAACCGTAATTATACCTACGAGCAGATTATCCTTATTTACGATCGGCGCGTCAAAAAGGTCATATTTTTTAAATGTCGTGGAAACCTCTTCCTGCGGAGTATTCGGATCTATTTTTACAAGTTCCACGCTCACCATTACATCCTTGATCAATATATCAGGCGGGGCCTTTATAAGGTCCTGCAGGGAAATACTTCCCAGAAGCTTGTGGTTTTCATCCGTCACAAATACAGAATAAACGTTTTCGTTAAAGTCAGAGCGAAGGTTCTCCTGAAGGCTAATTATCGCCTGCCTTGCCGACATATCCTTTTTAATTTCAACAAGGTCTGTTGTCATCAAGCTGCCGGCTGTGCCCTCTTCATAATTTAAAAGCTGCCTTAAATTCTGTTCTTCTGTCTTGTTTACAAATTTAAACAGCTTTTTTGAAACCTTCTGCGGCAGGTCCTTAAAAAGGTCTGCCCTTTCATCAGGCGCCATTTCGTTTATAATCTGCGAGACATCGGCATTTTCAAGGTTGTTCAGTATATATTCCTGCTCGCTAAGATTCAGGCTTTCAAAAACCTCCACGGCCCTTTTGGCGGAGAAAAGCTTAAAAATAAAAATTTTATCCTGCGATTCAAGATGCCTCCATCCATAGGCAATATCAACAGAACGAATATTTTTAAGCACCTGTTTTAAGCCTGTAAAATCCTTGGCTGCCAGTAGGCTCCTGATTTCAGGAAGAAACAGCGCGAATATGTCAGGATTTTTACGCTGGGCTGTTTTCATAAAGTTTTATCATATCTTTAAGAGTAGCTGTCTTGACATCTTTTATATGCCCCGCTGTGCCGAAAGCCGTCATCCTCTGGGCAATAATATTTGACAGGGCCTCCCTGGCAGGCTTAAGGTAATCCCTTGGATCAAATTTATCAGGGCTGTCAACAAAAACCTTCCTTATTGCCGCTGTAACGGCAAGCCTGCCGTCGGTATCAACGTTGATTTTATTAATCCCGAGCTTTATAGCTTTTTGCAGGCTTTCAACAGGCACGCCCATAGTCTTCTGCATATTGCCGCCGTATTTATTGATAAGGTCTATCAACTCGTGCGGCACGCTTGAAGAGCCGTGTGAAACCAGAAATACATCCGGTATCGTTTTGCGGATTTTTTCTATTATATCAAAAGCGATTTTCGGTTCTTCCTTAAATTTATAAGCGCCGTGCGACGTGCCTATTGCTATAGCAAGCGCATCAACGCCTGTTTCTTTTACGAACTTCACTGCCTGATTGGGGTCTGTCAGGTGAATCTTGCCTGAACCAACTCCGTCTTCTATGCCGCCAAGCGTCCCCAGTTCGCCTTCAACCGTAACCCCAAACTTATGCGCGTAATCAACAACGGCCTTTGTCACTTTCACATTATATTCGTAGTCTGAGGCTGTCTTGCCGTCTTCTATCAGGGAGCCGTCTATCATAACAGAAGTAAAACCAAGGGCTATCGCTTTTTTTACAGTGTCAAGGCTGTTGCCGTGGTCTAAATGCATGGCTATTGGTATGCCCGGATTAAGCTCAGCGGCCGCCAGCATAAGATGTTTTAAATAATCCATGTCCGCGTATTTCAACGCTCCGCGGCTTGCCTGTATAATAACAGGCGACTGCGTTTTGTTGGCAGCCATCATTATGCCCTGTATCTGTTCCATGTTATTTACGTTATAGGCGCCTATAGCATAAGGCTTGCCTGTCTTGTAAGCATCCAAACTTGCCTGTAAAATCATTCTCATCGGTATCAAAGCCATGATCTAACCCTCCATTATTGATTTTTCTTCCTTAAAAAACAAATCCTGCGGCGCCTTAAGATAATCATAGGTAGACGCTATTATACTATAATGCGCCTTCTCTTCCTTTATCAGAAATTTATACAGCTCCTTAATGTTTTTATCTTCTATTGAATTTGCCGCCTTCTCATAAAAATTATACCCTCTTGTCTCCAAATCCATGGCTATCTCGTAAGCCTTAAGCTGGCCACTGTCAGCTGAGATACCTTTAAGCGCCTCTTTAGGGCCTTTGCCAAAAAGAAGCCTTTTGTTTATATCCGCATGCTCCGGCATGGCAATAGACAATTTAGGCATAGCCAAATCCCCGGCCAAATTTTCAGAATATTTTTTAATGGCGTCTATATGCCTGTTTTCATCTTCTGCCAGCGCCTGAAATATCTTTTTAGCTGCCGCGCTTTTGGCCTTATTTGACGCCTTGATATAAAAATCATATCCCTGCTTCTCCATATCAAAAGATGTATCCAAAGCTTCTTTTATAGTCATGCTATCCTCCGGCTGGAATTATATCATACGGTTACAATTTTATCAATTCATAATCTAAATTGCCAATACCAATTACCCGGGCATACCTTAACTGCTTTAAAGCGTCCCTCTCAGGCCACACCTGTTTGAATACATCCATGCCGCAGGCAACATTTACCATATCAAAACACGCCTTGTCTATGCTGACCGGATCCGATGAGGCAAATATACCGACATCAGGCGAAATTCTGGGGTCATCCTTTGCCAGGCAATCACATTCTTTTGTAATTTTTATCGCAAAATTAAAAAATGCCGCCTTGTGTTTTTTTGTATCCAGCACTGCCTTGGCATGCTCTATCATCTTCTCCTGAATATTGCCCGCGCCCGACTCCCAATGCACATCAATAGCGTTGTGAGGACAGGCTGCTATACAGCTTGAGCAGCCTATGCATTTTTTGGAATCTATCTGCGATTTATTGTTTATTATACTTATGGCATCCGCCAGGCATACCTTTTCGCATTCACCGCAACCGGTGCAGTTTTTAACTCTCACCAGCGGCGCAACATCAGAATGCTGGGCGAGCTTGCCCTGCCTGGATGCGCAACCCATACCTACATTTTTTAAGGCGCCGCCAAAACCTGCCATTATATGGCCTTTAAAATGGCTGACAACAACCAATGCGTCGGATTCAATAAATAAAGGCGCCACCTTTGCCTTGGCAATAAACTTTCCTGCCACAGGCACCTCGATATTTCCTTCGGCTATAACAACAGGCGCGCCGCAAACTTCCGGAGTAAAACCGTGCTCATAAGCAATCTTTTTATGGCCTTCGGACGCCATCCTTCTTCCGCGATACAGAGTATTTGTGTCTGCAAGCACTGGCGATGCGGCATGCCGCGTTATGGCGCTTGTAATAACTTTAAGGTATTCGGGCTTTACAAAACCGGTATTGCCTTCTTCGCCGAAATGCAGCTTGACTGCAACCTTATCATTGGGTTTTATAAAATCAAGGATGGCGCTTTCAGCGATGAGCCGGATGAATTTTTCTGTTATCGCCTGAGTGGTATCAGAATTTTTTACGCTTATAAAATATACTTTGCTTTTCATTATAAATTACAGGCTTACAACATCTTCCGGGTGATATAAGGAAAGGAATAAAAGCATATAATCTCGTATATGGCGGGTTATAAGAAAATTATTTCTCACATGTTCTCTGCCGTTTTCAGCCAGTTTCTTTGCGTAGCCCGGGCTGTTTAGAAGCTGCTTTATCGCAAACGCGGCTCCTTCTATAGAATGGCATAAAAGCCCTGAATACTTGTGCTTTATCTGAAGCGGTATACCGCCTGTGTCAGTGGCGACTACCGGCTTTGTCTTCCACAACGCCTCTGAAACAGTCAGGCCAAAACCCTCCCTTGACGACTTCTGCATTATAATAGTGGAAGCGCGCTGCAAGGCATTAACCTCTAAATCGTTCTGCGGCAGGAGCAGGATATGTATATCCTTGTCTTTTTTGGCTTTTTCCCTGACCTCGGCTAAAACCTCGGCGCCTTCAGGGTCATCAACAGCAGTGCCTCCGGCTAAAATAAGCTGGCAATCTATATATTTTTTTACCTGCAGATACGCGTCTATAACGCCCACAGGGTCTTTAAGCCGGTCAAAACGCGATATCTGGGTAATTATCGGCTTGTCCGCCTCTATTTCGTACTTTCTTAATACGGCGTCAATCTCCTGCTGGGGCAGCTCCCGGTTTTTATCGCTTAAAGGGTCTATCGACGGAGATATAAGAAACTGCCTTATCGGCATTTTCTGGCAAAAGCTCGGAGCCGAAAATACGGCTGAATCGTAATTTTTTATATACCCTTTTAAAAAATTCCAGACATCTTTATTCGGCCTTGAAACATCTATATGGCAGCGCCAAACCCATTTGTTGCCCTTTTTCTTTTTTACCAGGGCTACAGGCTGCGGATCGTGTATAAAAACAATATCGCCGTATGTATCAAGTTCCTCTATATTCTTTCTGCTTGTATCTTCAAAAATCTCAAAATCATGCTTTGTAATATCCTCTTTTTTTCCGTGAAGGGCGTTATGAAATTTTTTGGTAACGTCAAAAAACTGCGCCCCTCCTTTTATAAAGTCCCAGCGGCTGTCAACGCCAAGCTCCTTTAAAAGAGGGATCATCCTGTTTAAAATCTCGGCAACCCCGCCTCCGACAGAAGTGGAATTGACCTGCTGTATAACCTTGCCTTTTAAACGCTCTGCCAAAAGCTTAAGGTCGTCTATTATCGACTGCCCTACTATGGGTATATATTCGCCCAACCGTTCCATGATTATACGCTCTTTTCTATGATCTTAATTAATGTGTCCCTTAAATCCTCCAACGTGTGCGTGTAAGGATCCAGGTTTGCTATTTTATCCGCGAGTTTTTTATTTCCTATTGATGTTTCTATCCAGTAAGAAAAATCGTTTGTCTTTTTTTCAAGCCGCAGCCGCGCTTCAAAGATATGAAAATACACGGAATCCATTGTTATCTTCGCAAGCACATCTATGAATTCCTTGAGATCATTTACCACATATTTGGTGGGAAGTATAAAGCTTACTGATTTGATAAAGTGAAATTCCTGGGCTTCCTCTGCGAACTTACGTTTTGACTTTGGGTTGGCTTTAATATACTGCTCTATTTTCGCTATCATCTCCTCGCGCAAACCGCGTATAGTGGAAAACTGCACTGTATCTATGCTGGCCAATCTTTCCGCAAGCTCATCTTCTCCAAGGGCGCTATTTACCCAATAAGCAAAATCATTGGGCGGCTCAGGCGAAAGATACTGATGCTGTTGCAGAAACCTGTGCGTGTGATGATATATACATGAACCGGGCACCTCTTTCATTAAATCAAGCAATTCTTCAAGCGTCGTTGCCTTAAAACCGGTAAGCTCTGACAGGTGCAGGCGCGTATAAAACCTGAAAGGCTCTTTGGCTTTTATTAATTCCGGCATGCTTTAACCTCTCTTTAAACTATAAATCCTTTTTAAAAACCCGTAAACCTCTTGTGTGTTTTTAAGATAATATTGGGCAAGCGAACGGCGGGATGAGCCTACAAACACCGTAATGCCTTTATTCTTTAAAACCCTGAAGGCATCTTCGTCTGTTATATCATCTCCTATATAAATTGGCAAGTTTTTTCCGCAAAGCCGCAGGACAACGCTGCCCTTGTTCCAGTCAAGCGCGGGCCTTACTTCAAAAACCTTTTTGCCGGGTTTTACCATAATTTTATTTTTCTCAGGATGAGAATTAACGATTTCATGAAAAATAGTCTTTACCAAACGCTGCCTCGAGGCAGGCGCGCGCCTGTAATGAACGGACAAGGTAATACCTTTATCCTCTATCAACACCCCTTTTATGCCTTTTAATCTTCTGATAAGGGCGCGTTTTATTTCTTTTACGGCATGCGCGTATTTTAAAAGATTGGGGCTATGTTTTATCTTTGGGCCTTCTATCTGGAAACCATGGTTGCCGCTATATATTATGCCCGGCACACCAACCAGGCGTTTTACACTTTTTAAAGACCTGCCGCTTATAACAGCTATCTTAACGCTTTTTATGCCGGCAATCTGTTTAAGTATATGTTTTGTCTTTGAAGGAACTCTGGCCTTATCAGGAGCCGGCGCTATCGGCGCTAAAGTGCCGTCACAATCAAGAAACAATATTATACTGCTCAAACATAGCGCCTTTGCTATACCAGGCCAGCTTTTAAAAACATGTTTCATATTATCCCGCTTTTTCCTGATCGTAGTTTATAGCCCTTATAGGATACGGTATATTAATGCCTTCTTTGGCGTAGCGCTCATGCAGGCGCTTTACAAATTCGTGTTTAACAAGATACTGGTCCACAAATTCTTTCGCGCGCAGTATCACTGTAAAATTTATGCTGAAATCCCCGAATGTGTGATACCTTATAAAGGGGTCAAATCCCGGAACGCCTCCGAGCACTTCTTTCATAACCTCTTTTGCCACTTCACATGTTACTTTTTCGACTTTCTTAAGGTCGCTGTTGTAATGCACGCCTACATTTATCAAAACAGCCATTTCTTTTTCCGGAAGATAATAATTTGTTATTATCACTTTAGCCAATTTATCGTTTGGCACCAAGACAACATTATTAGGAAGCATCCTTATCTTTGTAGTGCGCCAATTTATATCTATAACATACCCTTCCTCTCCTGACTCAAGCTTGATATAGTCGCCTATTCTCACCTGCCTGGCGACTGTTATATGAAACCCCGCGAACAGGTTTGATAATGTGTCCTGCAAGGCCAGCGCAACAGCAAGGCCTCCTACGCCCAGAGTCGCAAGTATTGGCGTAATGCTCACTCCGAAACTATTAAGTATTATAAGTATGCCTATGCCGAAAACTACCAACCGCGTAATATTCTGGGTAACGCTTGTAACCGGCAGGGCTGTATTTATTTTACTCGAATACGCGCTTATGGATTTTGAGATCACGGTTGATAAAACCATCATTGCTGAAATCGCGCCGAGAACAAAAAACATTTTCCCTGCAATACGAACTACGTTTTCCGGCATATGCGAAACCGCTAAACTAAAATATATCCCGAGCATGATAAACCATATTATAAACGGCGCCTTTGCCGCCTCCAGCGCTATATCGTCTATCTGCGTTTTTGTATGGCTGGCCCAGCGCGAAACCCTGGAAAATAATATTTTTCTCGCTATATAACCGATTATAACCGTCCCGATAAATACAGCCACAGGTATCACGGCTTCTGACAGAACTTTTTCAGAAAAAATAAAACTTATATCCATATCAAGCGCCTCCTTCTCAACCCAATGCGGTTAAATCAGTAATTATACTCGCTGCCCATTTATAAACATTGTTTTCCGAAACCACCCTGCGCATATTTTCCATGCGCCGCCTTTTTTCAGCCTGCGGCATCTCCACAGCCAGTTTTATGCTGTCAGCGAATTCTTCTATTGCATACGGGTTTATCTGTATGGCGTCTGTAAGCTCTTTTGATGCGCCTGTAAAACTGCTTAAAATCAAAGAGCCGCCTAAATCCTCCCTTGAGGCTATAAATTCTTTTGCGACAAGGTTCATCCCGTCATGCAGCGAGCTTACAATGCAAACATCGGCTAAAGCATAAAACGGGGCTATTTCCTCAGGAGAAAACTGCTTTTTTAAATATATTATCGGCTTCCATGCCCCATTGGAATATTTCCAGTTTTTCTTTTCAATAAGCTCGTCTATCTCGGCTATCAGGTCGTGATAGCGTTTTATATGCGTCCTGCTTGGGGCGACAAGCTGAATAAATACAAACTTGTTTTTGTATTCCGGATTTTTTTCAAGAAATCTGTCTATAGCAAGTACTCTTTCTATTATGCCTTTTGTATAATCTATCCTTTCAACGCCTAAAGCTATAATTTTACCCTTAAGATCATACTCTTCTATAATTCTTTGCTTTTGAGGCCTTGCGGCCTTCACCATAGACATTGCCATAGACACGTCTACGCTTATAGGAAAAGACCTGACATGGGTTTCCATGCCTGAGCGCACTATGCTGAATTTTTCCGTATCAACGCGGCATTCAAGAAGCCGGTTTGCGGTATCCAAGAAATTATTGCAGTGAAACTGCACGTGAAAACCAACCAGGTCGCAGCTTAACATACCGTCTAAAATCTCATGCTGGTACGGGCATATCGAAAACACCTCAGGATTAGGCCACGGTATATGCCAGAACAAAGCAATAATAACGTCCGGCCGCTTCTCTTTAATCATTTTCGCTAAAAGTGTAAAATGATAATCCTGTATGAATATAAAAGGCCTGCTTGCAGGCAGCTCTTCAAGAACCGCGTCAGCGAATTTCTGATTAACCTTTTTATAGGTCTGCCAGTCAGAGTCGCGGAAGATAGGCCTTGTATGCGTCATATGGCATAAAGGCCAAAGGCCTTCGTTTGAAAATCCGTAATAATAGCCATCTTCCTCTTCTTTTGTGAGCCATACCCTTTTTAATATATAGCGGTTGTCTCCTGGAGGCACGCCGAGTTTGTTTTTTGAATTGACAAATTTTTTATCCGCATTACCCGATGCCTGCGCAACCCATGTGCCGCTGCAGGCGCGCAGTATTGGGTCTATCGCTGTTACAACACCGCTTGCCGGCCGCACACACTTTGCTAAACCGGATACATCATCAATAACATGCATATAGGGCTCTCTGTTTGAAACAACAAAAAGCGCGCCATCAGCCAGTTTTGCCCTTACAAGGGTTTTAAGTTTTGAATCAGTCCATAATTCATCTTCTTTGACGCGGACAGCCGCTTCTTTTGACATTGTCTTACGAGCTATACGCATCTTTAATGCTATCTCCTCGACCTCGCTGGCTAAATTTCCCAAAACGCCCGGCTCTCTTATTGGCTGCTTATCATCTATGTCGCCTTTTTGAAAATGCTGAAACCATTCTGTAAGTTTTTTTACAGGAAGTATAAAGATATGCCTTTGTATAAAAACGGCTATAACAAAAATAAGCGCGATTAACACCATAAGCGTAACGCTTAACCTGCGCCACAGCTGCGCAAGGGCCACGGATATGTAAGATGTATCGTAAACAACCTCTACGGCTCCAAGGGCATTTAAATCATCATCAAGCACGGGAAGCGCATAGCTGTATATGGAATACTGATTAAAATCGCCGAACCCGTCATTGGGAACTTTTTTTACCAAGGCTTCCTTGATATATTTATTGTCATTTTCCGCCCAATCTGAAAAACGCTTTGTTGCGGCTATAACATGGGCTGATGAATCATATATTATACAGCCCTGCATAAGATCCCTTGTCTGAAACTTTTCAACAAGCTGCCTGGCGCTTTTTAAATCGTTATTTATAAGGATGTATTTGACGGATAAATCAACGCTTTCAGCGACTGCCTTGGCCTTTCTTTTTACATCCTCGGTTAATTTATCCTGCTCTGTCCTTACCTGGAATACTCCAAAACCCGCGAATACCATACATGATATAATCGCTATCGGCAGGACAAACATTAATATCCTTTTCATAAAACCCCCCTCAAAACAAAAACCGCCTGCTGGTAAATTGGTCCAGACGACGGCCTTATAATACAAAAAACCTTCCAGAAACAAAAATCATTCTGGACCAGAATGTTTATTAAACTACTGCCTCCTAATATATAATGATATTATTATAACACAATATTAATAATGACGCAAGGGGAAGTTGGTCCCACTTCTGTCCGCTAAAAATTAGGGGAATCACAACACTCGTGTTATAATAGCTTTAGCGAAACAACAAAAACACGAGGAGGATTCCCCATGAGCCACTATAACACAGTTTTAAACCAAATGCTACAACTAATACCCAGACATCAATTTGAAACAGCTGTTAAAAGTTATGCCGGAGACCGCTATGTAAAACGTTTTAACTGCTGGAATCAGCTAACCACATTGCTGTATGCCCAGGCATCCGGCAAAGAAAGCCTTCGCGAGATTGAGCAGAGCTTATCAGTTAATGATTCAAGGCTTTATCATTTAGGCCTGCCTGCCATTAAACGCTCGACCCTTGCGGATGCCAATCAAACGCGCTCTTATAAAATCTTTGAGAGCCTGTTTTATAAGATGCTTAAACGCTGCCAGGATCTAACGCCTAAACATAAGTTTAAATTCAAGAACCCATTATACAGCATAGACGCCACTGTCATTGACCTATGCCTGTCTATGTTCAGCTGGGCAAAGTTCATGGCCACAAAAGGCGGCATTAAACTGCACTACGAATTTAACCATTCAGGCCAGATACCAAGCTTCTTAGTAGTAACAGACGCCAAGCAGTATGAAACAACAGTAGTTAAGAAATTTTTCCCCATTATAGCGGACAGCATATACTGCCTTGACAGAGGATACAATGACTTTGTATTATACCGTCGGATAAATGAAGCCAAGGCATTCTTCGTAACAAGGGCCAGGGATAACCTTGACTATACGGTTATCGGACAGCATACCCAAACCTTAAAAAAGAACATCCTTTCGGACGAACAAATAAAGCTTGCTAACAAGAAGTATCCCAAGCCTTTGCGGCTTATACGCTATCTTGACAAAGAGACAGATGAAATAGTTACCTTTTTAACCAATAACTTTATATTAGCCCCTTATTCTATTACCCAAGTCTATAAGGCCAGATGGCAAATAGAGATATTCTTCAAATGGATTAAACAAAACCTTAAGATCAAGACCTTCCTTGGAACCAGTAAGAATGCGGTTCTTACTCAGATATGGACAGCCATGTGTTATTATATGTTATTGGCCTATGTCAAATATCAGACGAAATACAGGAATTCCTTGTTTTATTTGCACCGCATCATTAAAGAGACATTGCTTGCGCGCTTGACCCTTATTGACTTATTGCGCGCTACACCTGCTAAATTAAATCAGTTCAAAACCAACGAATTTCAGCTTGCGTTCTGGTAAAAAAGTTTTAGCGGACAGAAGTGAGTTGGTAGCCACAACTGGACTAAAACGAAAACCTTCGTCCTTGTGGCGAAGATACCGTTCTGAAATGAACGAATAACTCAATTATATGCGATTTTGAGCAAAAATCAACAGAAATAAGTCGGGGAGAACCGATTAAACCAGCGTTATCCGTTACCTCCGAGCTTCTCGGGGTGGTGTTTAACAACCTTGGCCGAACACATATAAATGATATCCTCCGCGACATTAGTCGCATGATCGCATATGCGCTCAAGATGCCGGGCAATTAACAATAACGGGACAGCACGTGTAGCCGTGGTAGAGTCTTTCGTCATATAATCATTGATTAATTCGGATTGAATAACATTGCGCAAATTATCTGCCTGCGCATCCATCATGATCACCTTGCCAGCTAAATCTGCGTCTTTATTTATGAACGCGCTGATTGCATCTCTAGTCATCTGCTGAGCTATGGCCGTTAACTTAGGAATATCAATTAAAGGCTTTAAAAGCGGCTTATCAACAAGTTCAAGGACACGCTGGGCGATATCTACAGCGAGATCAGCCATTCTCTCTAGTTCATTTGTGATTTTCATTGCCATCGCGATAAAACGCAAATCAACTGCCATGGGCTGTTGTAACGCTAGGAGATCTAAGCTTTTCTCCTCAATTGTAAGTTCTAATTCATCAATAGACCTGTCATCTATGATGAGTTGCTTTGCTTCATCAGCATTCAGATGCTTTAACGCCTCAACGGATTTAAAAATAGCTTCTTCAACCATGGCTCCCATTTTAAGGATATCTGTTTTTAATACGGTCATTTCATCATCAAAATGTCTTGGCATAACAACCCCCTTAATTTCTTTCTTTGATATTTTGTATTAATTTCTCCACTTCACTTCTTATTTGATCCCTAACTTTCCTGAAAAAATTGATTTCGCTATCTTTTGGATCCGCGATTTGCCATTCTATATGCTCGCTTGCGGGCACAAAAGGACACACGTCTTTACAGCCGAGAGTGATAACATAATCAAACTTCTTTACAGGCAAATCCAAGAAGCCCTTGGACTTTTGACCTGCGATATCAATGCCGATTTCCCGCATCACTTCAATAGCTGTAGGATTAACTTTTCCAGAAGGCTTTGAACCAGCGCTGTAGGCCTCTAAAACATCCTTGCCTATACTCTTGGCAAATCCTTCGGCTATTTGGCTTCGGCATGAATTTTCTATGCAAACAAATAATACCTTTTTCATATTATCCAAATCTCCCCGTGATGTAATCCTCTGTCTTCTGATTTTTAGGGGCCTTAAATATCTTTTCGGTCTTGTCAAATTCAATCAATTCGCCGAGGAGGAAAAATCCTGTATAATCGGACACTCTCGCCGCTTGCTGCATATTGTGCGTAACAATCACGATAGCATAATCTTTCTTTAATTCCAAGATTAACTCTTCAATCTTCCGTGTAGATATGGGATCCAAGCTAGCGCACGGTTCATCAAATAAAAGAACCTCCGGCTTGACCGCAAGGCACCGCGCTATACAAAGCCGCTGCTGCTGACCGCCGGACAGATTTAACGCGCTGTCATGGAGCCTGTCTTTTACCTCATCCCACAATGCCGCTTTCTTTAGAGATTCAATGACCCTTCCCTCAATAAATTCTTTATTTTTAATACCATTAACCTCTAAGCCATAGCTGATATTCTCAAATATATTCTTGGGAAACGGATTGGGTTTTTGAAACACCATTCCGATACGGCGCCTTATTTCCGCCGGATCAACACAAGCCCCAAGGATATCCTGTCCGTCCAGATAAATTCTGCCTGTTAGCGTAGTATTAGGCACCAACTCGTGCATACGATTAAACAGCCGGATAAAAGTAGACTTTCCGCACCCTGAAGGACCGATAATCGCTGTCACTTTATTAGACAAAACATCCAAATTAATATCTTTAAGCGCCTGCTGTTTGCCGTAAAAGAAGTTAATATCCTGCGCTTTAATCTTAACTAAATCCGACTGACTGCAAACGCAATTTTGACGATCTTCCATAATTAGTGTTTTACTATCCATAATAATGACTCCTCTGTCTCTGACGAATAAAAATCGCTATTGCTGACATGAATAAAACCAAGCATAAAAGAATTAAACAACAACCGTATGCGATCGCTGTTTGTTGCTCCGGATGCGCTCCCTCGGTCATAAGAGCGTAAATATGATACGGCAAGGCCATGACTTCTGAAAAAATCGATTTAGGATAACCTTTTAAGTAAAACGCGGCCGCAGTAAACAAAATCGGAGCAGTTTCACCGGCTACCCTTCCTATGCTCAAGATTACTCCGGTTAAAATTCCCGGCAAAGCCGCGGGCAAAACTATTTTTCGTATCGTCTGCCATTTTGTCGCTCCCAGAGCCAACGATGCCTCTCGTAATGAATAAGGCACTGCCAAAAGAGCTTCCTGCGAAGCGGAAATAATCACCGGCAATACTAAGATGCCCAAAGCAAGGCTACCTGACAATATCGATACCCCGAAACCGAAAAACTTAACAAAAACTGCCAATCCAAAAAGTCCGAATACTACTGACGGAACACCAGCAAGATTATTGATACTCAACCTGATGATATTGACGATATAGCTTTTCGGCGAATATTCATTAAGATATATTGCGCAGGCAACCCCCAAAGGAAGCGCAAAAACCACCGCGCCCAAAGTCAAATATAATGTTCCCACGATTGCCGGAGCAACTCCGCCAGCAGTCATGGCATTGCGAGGCGCCTGTGTTAAAAATTCCCATGAAATAACCTTTATCCCTCTTGAACCGATAAAATAAATGATCGCGAATAAAAACAGAACCGTAGTAAACATGCACAGTGAAATAAAACTGAACCCGATCTTTTGCGCGATATCTTTTCTCATCCTGATAACCCCAGCTTAATTCTATACTTTCTGCTAATCGCCTCCGCAATCACGTTGAATACGAACGTAATCAAAAACAATATTAATGCGATCGCGAATAACGCGTGAAAGTGATCACTCCCCATCGGCGCCTCGCCCATCTCTGCCGCGATGGCCGAGGTCATCGGACGAACCGGATCAAAAAATGATTTCGGGATAACCGCCGCGCCTCCGGCAACCATCAGCACAGTCATCGTCTCTCCGATAGCCCGGCTCATCCCCAAAATTATCGCAGTGGATATGCCTGATCCCGCCGCTGGTATAACAACCTTAACTAATGTCTGCCATCTATTCGCCCCTACGGCAAAAGACGCTTCTCTAAACGATTTTGGCACGTAACTCAAAGCATCCTCCGCGATACTGCATACTGTAGGCGTTGCCATAATCCCCAACGTTAGGCTCGCCGTAAAAGCGCACAGTCCAATCGGAAGGTGTAATAAATTCTGTAGAAATGGGGCAAGCACAACCATGCCAAAAAAACCGTATACAATTGAGGGAATGCTGGCCAATATTTCAACGAGCGGTTTTAACACAGCCTTTTGTTTATGGCTGGCTATTTCATTTAAATACAAGGCGCTGCCTACCCCAAGCGGTACGCAAACTAACATCGCCCCGACTGACACCCAAACCGACGCTAATATTAACGGAAAAATTCCAAATTCTGGAGGATCATATGTCGGATACCAAAATTTGCCGAATATAAACTCTAATGCTTTAACTTTCTTAAATATCGGCAATGCCTCTTTAAATAGTACAATGACGATCCCGACAAGAAATATCAGCGAAGCAAACGCTAGAATCGTGAATAACCATTTATATAATCGCTCTTTGACTTTTATCATGTTTTCCATATTAGGAGGGCGCGGCAGGATACAACCCTGCCGCGCTTTGAGTAAACACATTTCTTCATTCTTATTTCAACCCGACATAGCCTTCTTCTTTAACCAACTGCTGACCTTCTTGACTCTTCACAAAATCAAGATACCCTTTAATCATGCCCTGTGGCTTACCGTTTGAATACATAAAAAGCGGTCTGGTCACGGGGTATTCTCCAGATAGCACGGTTTCTTTAGAGGGCATAACCCCTTCAATTTCGAGTGCCTTAATATCTCCGGACATAAATCCCAAACCAACATAACCTATGGCGGAGGGAGCCTGAGCGATATTCTTGGCAACCGCCTGATTCGAAGCCTGCATCAGCGCGCTAGGCATAACCTTTTCTTTATTCATAACCAGTTCACCAAATGCCTCAAATGTACCGCTCGAAGTATCGCGTGAAATAACCGCAATCTTTCCCGAATTACCGCCTAACTGCGACCAATCAGTGATCTTTCCGGTAAATATATCTCTAACCTGCTTTTTGGAAAGTTTATCTATCGGATTTGACTTATTTACTACTACCGCTATACCGTCCATTGCCACGATATGGGCAACCGGATCCCTGCCGTTTGCAGCTGCCTTTTGTATCTCAGTATCTTTTATTGCCCGCGAGGCGTCAGCTATGTCACAAGTGCCGTCAATTAACGCGGCAATTCCTACGCTCGATCCTCCACCGCGCACTGAGATATCGGCTTCTGGATTTTTATCCATGAAAACCTCAGCGGTCTTCTGAGCTATAGGAAGCACAGTAGTAGAACCAGCAATTACAACCTTCTCAGCAAAACAAGCTGTAGCGGTTAAACTTAAACCGATTACCCCCGCTAACGTCAACATTGTTAATCTCTTAATCGTCCTCATTTTATATTCCTCCCTTTTTAATTAGAATTTCATATTCCAGTCAACTTGGACTAATGTTTCAGGGGCTTCTGCGCTAAGCGTTCTCCATGACCGATAAACATCCATACCCAAAAATGTGTTTTTGCCCAAACCAAAGGTTAGCTCTGCCTCATGGCTTCTGATATTAGTCTTCCCGCCATAACGATCAGAATCAGGCAACACATCAAGAACAGCGTCTTTCCCAAGCATGGCGTATATATATTTAAACTGCCAATCCCCAAATTTAGCAACCTTGTCATGTCCTAACTTGAAACCACATGAAAAACCGCTGCCTCCCTTTGACACATCAAGATTATTCACGTATTCACCAACTAATTTTAGCGATTCGACATTTAATCCTAATGTTTTAAATGGCTCCTTGATTTTAAACTCTAATGCGGGATTAATCATCTGGTAGTCATATTGATATCGCGATGTTCCCGCGGTAGTATTTCCAGAGTTACTCGCCGATGAATAGCTACTACTTACGTGGTCTTTAACATTATTGAAACCTTGGAAAGAAAAGGCGCCTTTTAATGATAAGTCATCATTAAATTTGTAGCTTATTCCCGGTTGAACCAAATACGCCATAGGAGCATCAGCGTCGGTGGATGTATCGGTATCAACAATTAATACACCAGTATTTAAAAAAGCTGTTAAGTTAGAACCCAACCCCTTACTAAACTGAATTACGCCGCCTTCGGGAGTTATATCCGAATCCCAGATTAAATCTGTCGGCCTCCAAAGCGCATCGTCTAGAAGCATTTTCCCGCCTACAAGATTCAACCATGACCATGGGCTATATTTCCCGTAAGCGTAATCAAGAACAACTGTCTTTTTAGAATTGTATCCGCCGAAAGAAATATTAGTAGAACGCGGGTCTCCACTGCCGGTCGCGATACCAATTCCCGCCATAAGCTTTTCATTTACCTTACCCTCTAAACCAAGGCGTGCACGAACACGGCCAAGATGCGTATCTTTTGCATAATCATTAACCGCTTTCTCATGTTTATACTGATACCTTAGACGTAGATCTCCTTTAAGTTTTATATTTTGTACCCAAGCTGGCAAAGATGCAGATTTTCCTGTAGCTATCTCTTTTTTTACCTGTTCCTGTGTTTCAATCTTAACTTGTTGAGCTTCCGCGCCGGTTAATACTCCTTTCTCGACTAATTTTTGAAGCAGAATGTCCACTTCTCCGGCATATGACGGCACTGTGCCTAAACACAATACTATGAATCCTCCTACTAAAATTAAATGCAAAACTTTCCTCATTCGACCTCCTCCTTTTACTTGTTTATCCATTATCTTGCCTCCTCCATTGTCCGGTTTAGCTTCGAATATTTGCTTATACATTTCAATAACCCTCTCTGCTTCTTGGTCTGCCATTCTGTTAAAGAAGCTTGCGATTGCATTTAGTATTTTTTTAAGAATTTTTCCCATATTGATCACCAGAACCT
>Ga0210006_1000189_pt1 | contig 52870 bp, 50 predicted proteins | sample CryGey02umfilter_2_FD_185452 | JGI IMG/M metagenome (GOLD analysis project Ga0210006, IMG submission 185452) | Groundwater microbial communities from aquifer in Utah, USA - Crystal Geyser 4/10/14 0.2 um filter (SPAdes) (version 3) | ecosystem: Environmental > Aquatic > Deep subsurface >... | reverse complement strand
TATCAGCAGGCCATCCTTTTATAATTATCTCAACAAACGTAAGGGTAAAAAGTTGGCGATTCAATCGGCTTAATGGTAGAAATTGATCAGGGGTGCAATTATAGACACGTATCCTGGCTTGAGCTGATATTGCGCCAAGCTGCTTGATGTGAGAAATGATAATCTATTAAGTAGGAAGCGAAAATACCAGCTGCAATAGCCAATTGATTTAATGAAACCAGCGCACCACGAAGTTCCTTAGGCGCAATTTCAGAAATGTATAATGGCGCAGCAAATGAAGCAATACCAATTGCAACGCCAACAAATACTCTACCGATAACCAAAAAAGTCACCGATGTTGCGTAAGCAGCAATGAGTGTGCCGATAATAAAAAGCAAAGCATCGACAATGAGCATGGGCTTTCTGCCGAAATGATCTGTTATTCGACCACTGATGATAGCGCCAAGACAGGCGCCCAATAAAACACTGCTCACGACAAAGCCATTCATTGCAGACGACAAGTGAAATTGTTGTTTAATAAAAAGAATAGCACCGGAGATAACCCCAGTGTCATAACCAAATAAAACACCGGATAATGCAGCAATCATTGCTGCGAGCACAACATAGTAACGATTGAATTTGCTTTCCATGCGATTCCATTTGAAAATCAATTAGGCGGTTGCAGCAACTCGATCTGGCAATGTGATATTTAATTCCAAGACCGCATTATTATCTTTGCAATGCAATTCAATATTCACGCTTTCCATATCTGCTTTCGTATACTTAGCTACCAAACTTAAAATTTCCTGTCTTAGCAAAGGCAAATAATCAGGGCTGTTTCGCTCTGATTTTTCCTGAGCAATAATAATGTGTAGTCGATTTTGGGCCACTTGCGCTGATTTATTACGACGAAAATACGTCATGATATTTAAAATATTCATCATGCTGTGACCTCCTGTTTTCCGCGAAGCAATCGTTTTAAAAAGCCTGTTTTTTTTCTTGTATCTGCTGTGCCTAAAAATTTTGAAATAATTAATTGATATGCTTTACCGGCATCACTTTTTTGATCCAAAATAACAGGCTCACCCGAATTAGACGCATTGAGTACGCTAAGTGATTCTGGAATGACTCCCAATAATGGAATCCCCAGTAATTCTTGTATATTTTCAACGCTCATCATTTCGCCGGTGTTTGCGCGTTTTTTTGAAAAACGGGTTACGATTAAAAATTCTTCAAGCGCTTCACCCCGTTCTGCCTTTTCTGTTTTACTCGATAAAATACCTAAAATGCGATCGGAGTCACGTACAGAAGATACTTCTGGATTTGCAACAACGATGGCAACATCTGCATAATACATGGCCATCAATGCCCCTTTTTCAATTCCAGCAGGTGAGTCGCATACGATGTAATCAAATGTTTCCGATAAGGTATCTAGGATTTTTTTTACTGCTTCTTTTTCTAATGCGTCTTTATCGCGCGTTTGCGATGCCGCTAAAATAGATAAATTTTGAATTTTTTTATCACGAATGAGTGCTTGATGCACATTGGCATCACCATGAATGACATTTACAATGTCATAAACAACCCGTCGCTCACAACCCATAATTAAATCCAAATTGCGCAACCCAATATCAAAATCGATCACGACGGTTTTGAATCCTGCTAAAGCAAGACCTGTTGCTAATGATGCGCTCGTGGTTGTTTTTCCAACGCCACCTTTACCGGAAGTTACTACAATTATTTTAGTCACTGTTTTTTCCTTTTAAACTTCTTCAATGCACAATTTATGATCTCGCAAAAATATTTGCACCGTTTTTTTAGGTATGGACATTGCTTTTATTTTTTCATTGGTTAAATAGGTTCCTGCGATTGAAACCAATTCTGCTTCTAACTTCGCACAAAAAATTCGCGCGTTCAGGTCACCTGTAGCACCTGCCAACGCACGACCTCGTAATGGTGCATAAATATGAATATTCCCATCTGCAATCACTTCAGCACCCGAATTTACTGACGCTAAAATAATTAAATCAGCTTCTTTGGCGTATACCTGTGTTCCAGCGCGAACGGGTTTTGAAATAACTTTAGTTGTCATTTTGACTGTTTCTTTTGCTTTTACAGGTTCTGATTGGGCTTTAATTATTTCGGGTAATACAGGCAATACGTCGAGTGTTTTTAAACCACGTGCAGCGATAGGTTGCATTTTAAATTGACGAAGTAAAGCGCAAATTTCTTTAGCATCAAACTGTGGTGCGTTTTCATCAAGCGCACTAAAATCGACAATAATAGGTGCATTAGTAAAATAGTTTGGTGCTTTAAGGACAATGTTTTCTAATTGACTCTGGAGTAATTCAGTTTGATGGCTCAGTAATCGCAAAGTAGTAATGGGCAAAAAATCGGCTTTCAGTTGAAAAGAATCTGTCTTTGAAGATTTCACCATAATACTTTTCACCCTCATTAAATTTAGATGAGAATAACACTATCATAACGTCACCTCAAGACACCAAAAAAATTAGAAATTAATTGTTCAAGGAAAATAAAATGGTTGCTTATTTCTGGAAAAGATAACTCAGGGTGCACGCCGGACAACAGGACACGCCCTGCGCCAACAGAACAAAAAATAATAGCCGGCAATGCATTATCAACATAACGTGCTACTACCTGTGTATTCTGGAATTGTTCTGCGTGTTCAAAATAACAGCCACCATTAAAATACATTGGAAATTGTGTGCCATCTTCCAATTCAACGTCAACCGTACGTGCTCCTTTTTCAGAATGGTAAGCAAAATCAGATTCAGCAAAAACAGGCCCAACCGCATTGCCTGAGAAAAAATTGAGTGTGCCGGGTAATTGCAACTCAAGCGGCAAGTCTTTTGCAAAAATGGTTTTTTGTGCAGCATAATAAGCGCCTGCACATAACCCTAAATAATACCCACCCTGCTCAACAAAAGTTTTGATGGCTTGATCGCCCGACTCACCCAGCGTCTTATAAAAAGGCAAGCTGCGTCCGCCTGGGATGATCAGCAACGATTGCCCATGTAGTATATTATTTTTTCCAATATCAGCCCCGCTCACGCACGTTGCAGAATATTTTTTTTTCTGTGCAAAATCCAACAATTTTTCCACGGATTCTGTTGAGGCACCCAGATCATGATAAATGAAAATGTGGGACGTCATTAGGCTGCTACCGACTCTATAGATTGAGTGGTATCGGCAAATTCCTCCATTAAGTCATCAATCAATTGCGTTACTATTTCGGTCATAATCACAAAATCAGCATCAAAACGTTGTTCAGGTGTTTCGGTATAATCTGATTTTGATAATGATAAAACCGCTTCTTGAAATTGCATGCTGCGTAGTGAAAAATCACCTGTTAACACAAAATGAATTTGATCTTTCCAGCTTAAAGCTAACTGCGTTATTTCACAGCCTTCTTCTAAAAACGACTGCAGATGAGGTGACGATAAATCTTGTTGTTGACAGCGAATGGTTCGGCGTTGTTGTTGTGGGTCTTGTAATACGCCAGATTGTCCAATCACAAAATCAGTTGGCGCTGTTTTTTTCAGCCAATCCGTCATCACAAATGCAGGTTTTTTAATATCCGGTGATTTTAAATCCAATGGTGCAATGGCGCGTTTTAAAAATGCCACGAAACGTTCCACTTTGGCAGCATGATTTGAATTTATAATTAAGCGTTGTCGTTCTAAATCAATCAAGCCGTACACGCGTGTTTTTTTTGTAAATGCTTTTGGCAACAAGGTTTGCGTCATTTCATCTTTTAAGGATTGCTTTTCTTTTCCGCGTACAATCCGGGATTCTTTTTTTTCGATCTCCAGTATTTTCTCAATTACTTTTTGACGAACCACGCTACTGGGTAAAATTTTTTCTTCAAATTGCAAGCAAATCATCCAGAAACGCTTTGAGCCGTAAACCAATTGCGTGCTATTTTCAATCGGTGAAACCCAACCCAAGCTCGCTGGCAAAGAAGGCAGGCAAGGTGAAAAAGACAATGGCATTAATGCATCAGATAATTTATCCTGGTTGATCGATAATGGTCTGGAAAATTGGTAAATTGTTGCTTGTTTGAACCACATAGTTTGCTCCTTAAAAAAGACCGTCATCATAACGACTCTGAGATAAAAATGATACGATCTGTTTTTTCATGGCGGAAGAAAACAATACCCCCGCTTTAACAACCCTATTCGACAACATAGAAAGGATTTTTATGCGAATAATCAAGGTGATTTTGAGTATTGGTTTTTTGTTGTGCTTTTCCTCGTCATTTGCCCAATTCAGCAATATGATCGTGTTTGGTGATAGTCTATCAGACAACGGCAATTTTCCAGAATCATCGCGCATCTGGAAAAATCCAACAGCAGCCAAAAAAATCAATAATACATTTGCCCAATTTTATGTGCCCTTTTCTAATCCAGTCGATACCAGTAAAAAACAATTTTCAGTGCCGATTTTTAAAAATCGCTTTTTTTTATGGCCTACACTAAACAATTTGTATCTTGCCAAACAAGTTCCTATTGAACCTACTTTTTCAGCACGACAATTTCGCAGTATCAGTTGGTCGCATTTGTTTTTAAGCATGGCATTTCAGGATCAATTAACGCGATCGAGCCATGTTTCGCCGAGTGATTTGATCTATGCGCGTAAAATTCCGAATTATTTTTCATTTAACTATGCTTGGGGATATGCCACCTCCAGTCAAGATTGCGTCAATCCTTTTTATGTAAAGATTGCCAATTGCACTGCAACCAGCATTATCCGATCTAAACAACAGTATCTTGCCGATCCAACAAATAAAAACTATCGACGCATTGAAATTCCAGGCATTGCAAAGCAAGTTGCTTTATTTATTGATGATAAAAATAAAAACAAAGTCAGTGTAAACCAAAAGACGGTATATATTTTTTGGATTGGCGGAAATGATTTAATTGTGGCAAACAACGCCTTAAAAAATCACTATGATCCATTGCCAGTACTCAAGTTTTCATTTGGTATAACAGCTTGGCATACGATTCAAGCTATTCATACGCTATTAAAATCATTGCCGGAAAATCAAAAACCACCTGTGATTTATATTTTTAATTTATTTAACCCGGCATTAACTCCCGAGTTTTATCAGACAACGATGGGAAAACTGGGAAACCTATGTGTGTGTGTTTATAATTTTTGGTTAGACGTAGAATCAACTATTTTTAACTTGTTTTCACGTACAAAAACAAAAGTGATTCCCGTTTATCATTGGTATCAAAAAAGCAGTAAAAATGACTACTTTAAAAAAACAATGGGGAAATCATGTCAACTCAATAATGGCGATTATGAAAATGCTGTTGTTATCCCAAAAAATAATTGCGCGGGCTTTATGTTTTGGAATGCGGTGCATCCGGCGATGCCAATGAATGCGATTGTGGCATATCAGTTTTTATTAAAGCTGAAAAAGTAGCGTCTAGCGTTTTTATTTCAGATAACACACAGCGAGAAAGAGAACCGTATTTTTTTTCATCCTGCTTGCTCAGTGCTGTTTGTAATGCAATAGTGGCCTGCTCTAATTGGGGTGCGCCACAATACAATAATCCGCCGAGTAATTTATGATTGGCTTCACTTAACCCTATCCAATTTTTTTGATCAAGCGCCAATTGAATGGCTTGTTCATCAAAATGTATTGCTTTAAGCAATATTTTCAGCATAGCCAATGCGGCTGCTTGATCACTTTCAATGCGTTTTGCGCCCAGTGTGAGGTCAATTATCTTTTTTGTCATGCTGCAATATTTACAATACAGGTTTCTGCAGGAGCTTTTGCAATTGCTACAGCACATTTTTCTGCAGCAGTTTTTGTTTGGTTGTTTTGCATGTTAAAAAAAGAAGGGTGACTGCAAGTTGCGCTAACTGAGATAGTTTCTTCCGCTTGTATTTCGCTGCGTTTTTGATCTTCTGCAAGCTCAAGTTGTTTCACTTGTTCAATTTTTTTAAGTATAAACGCATTTACTTTTTTAATTGAGGTCATCGCTTCGGCCTCTATTGCGATGCCTTCATCTGATGCTTCAGTTGTTATTGTGGTGCAAGCAGTTGTTTCTTCATTTAGTATTGTAAGTGCATTTGCTTCTGGGGTTGGTGTTGCCATACGCGTATCGCTTTCTTCAATTGATATTGTGATATGTGCATCCGCTGCGTGTTCATTCAGTGTTAATTTTATAACAGATTGTTTAATCCACATTTCATAAATGAAATTTAAAGCAGCCGTGAGCCCAATAACAGTTCCGCCTATCGGCAGTAAAAGAGCAGTTTCTGATGTTTCAAAGTAGGCTATCATCGCTAACGCTGCGCCTAACACATAAAATCCAGCAACGCCTAATGCAATGCTGTCTTGTGATCTCACTTCACGCTGTGAATCACGCAATGCTTTTTGGATAACTGTTTTGCCATCCATTCTTTCAATCATTTTTTCGTAAGTATTATAATTTAAATGGTCAACTATAATATTTCGCGTTAATAAAAATGAAAATAAACTCACTGTAAATAAAGTAGCGTAATCTTGTCGCATACAAGCAGCGCCACGTAATATAGGCCAAACAAAATCCTGTGATAGCATAGGCCAATTGCGAGCAAGCTGATCTTTTAATTTCAAAGTTGCAGGCAGTGCTTTTTCTTTATCACTCATTTTATCGTTATAGTTTAGCGCGTATTTTGCTATGACAAATAAGGTTGCTGTTAATCGAATCGCTGGTAATAAACAGGCCAAGACAAGCAAAGCCAAATTAATATTACCCGCTATCACTGAGAAATTTTCTCGTGGAAAAGCCAACAGAAAATCAGTGACTGCGTGATAAAGCCGCGTCAACAAAGAACGCACTTGTTGTCCACGTGATACATAGTGAATGAAGTGATCTGCTGGGCTTCTCTTTGTAGACAAAGGAAGCAGTAATGGGAATGCTTCACCGCTCATTGGGTCAGCATTTAAACTGCCTTCACCATTAAGATTAAGCGTCATAGTCGATGGCTGTGGTGAATCTTCATCGATATCAGAAAGCGCTTTTTTCCATTCTTCTTCTGAAAAAGCCCCTCTTGTTTGCAACTGGCTGAGTCTTTTTACAAGATCAGCTAAAATAGCTGGCGACTCCTTGTGTTTTTTTTCATGGAGAGAAAGTGCCGCTATTATTTTTTCGATATAGATACGCTGCGCATAAATTTTTTCATAATCATCGCTAGAGATATTATCAACACTCAGAATAAGCATTAATAGCTCTGATGCTGTGATTTCTGCTCTTTTCGCTTCTGTTCTCATTAGTTTCTTACCTATGATAGCCCTTTAGTAAAATTTGATGCTTTTCCAACATATGCTTTGATTCTTACTATTGTAATACGCTAACATTAAGGCACTCTGAAATCGCGTACATTATTTTTAAAATAAACCTATGAATTCACAAGAAACATACGAAAAACGACTTACTAAAAAGGTCAAATCTTTGCGATGGCAAAAGCTCCATTTGGACCCTTTTTTGTTATTGGGGTTAATTGCATTGGCCACTATTGGCCTGTTTATACTGTACAGCGCGAGCAATGCCAGCAGTGTCGTAGTTGAAAAACAAGCCTATCGTTTGGCATTATCATTTGCATTAATGTGTTTATTTGCGCAAATTCCCTACCAGTATTATAAACAATGGGCGCCATGGTTATACGGTATCAGCTTTGCTTTATTATTAGCAGTATTGGTCGTGGGGAAAGTGGATATGGGTGCGCGACGCTGGCTATCGCTGGGTTTTTTTCGCTTCCAACCCTCTGAAATAATGACCTTAGCGATGCCGATTATGTTGGCATGGTATTTAAGTGAAAAAGAATTACCCCCAACCTACTCGGTCATGCTCATTGCCGGCGTGATGATTTTAATGCCCGCCTTATTTATTGCAAAAGAGCCTGATTTAGGTACTGCTATTGTTGTCACGCTTGCTGGATTTTTTGTGTTGTTGCTTGCTGGCATGCGGTGGCGCATTATCGGTGCGCTGGGTGCATTATTAGTCTTGCTTTCTCCTGTGATTTGGCATTTTATGCACACCTACCAGAAAGATCGCGTACTCACTTTTTTAAATCCGGAGCGTGATCCGCTCGGCAGCGGCTATCACATCATTCAATCTAAAATTGCGATTGGTTCTGGCGGCATTTTTGGAAAAGGATGGATGCATGGAACACAATCACACCTGTCTTTTTTACCTGCACACACAACTGACTTTATTTTTGCAGTAAGTGGTGAAGAATTAGGGCTGATTGGTTGCTTTGCCATTATCTTCATTTTTCTACTGATTTTTGCGCGTTGCTTATACATCAGCTTACAAGCACAAGACAATTTTACGCGTTTACTATCAGGCACGATAGGATTAACCTTTATTGCATCTGCATTTATTAATTTAGGTATGGTTACGGGTATTTTACCTGTCGTTGGTGTACCTTTACCTTTAGTGAGTTATGGTGGTAGCTCCATGATTTCACTCATGATTAATTTTGGCATTATTATGTCAATCCATACACATCGACGATTATGGTCAAGTTAGTTTTATTTTTACAAGGAGTTTTATGAGTGGGAAATTAGTGTTATTTGTCGGATCATGCATGTTGAGTTGGGTTGCTTTTGCAAGCCCCATCACAACGCACTCACATGAAATCAAACAAGCCAAAAAAACATTTACTCAGCAATTGGTTACGCAAGATCATTTCAACCGTACTCAATTGACCCATTTATTATCAACATTGCATCCCAATCCCCGTGTGATTGCTTGCATGACCCAACCTTTTGAAAAACAACCTTGGGTTTATTATCGTCATTTTTTTGTAACACCCCGACGTGTCGCGTTAGGTGCGCAATATTTAAAAAATCATCATCATGTCCTTATGCAAATGCAAAAAAAATATGGCATTCCTGCTAGCATCATCACAGCAATTGTTGGTGTTGAAACAGAGTATGGCTTACATTTAGGCCGATACTCCGTATTAAGATCGCTCTATACGTTAGCTTTTTATTACCCGCCGCGTGAAATCTTTTTCAGAAATGAGTTGGGACAATATTTGATTTTAACGCGAGACAATCATTTAAATGCAGGTGCCATAAAAGGCTCTTATGCCGGCGCATTGGGTATTCCACAATTTATGCCTAGTAGTTATCGTTATTTTGGTGTTTCATTGAAAAAAAATACGCCTGTGAATCTATTTCATAATAATGATGCCATTGCTAGCGTAGCCAATTATTTTCATAAAAATGGTTGGCATGCTAACCAACCCATCGCGCGTAAATTACAATCAAAATACACCCACATTGATCAACGCATTGGAACCCGCTTAACATTGCCAATGAAAAATCACACGCAATACTGGGAAATATATCATAATTTTAACGTGATCATGACTTACAATCACAATGTGGTTTATGCCATGGCTGTTTATCAACTCAGTCAAGCAATAGAAAAACGCTATGCGCACCTTAAAAAATAACGCGGATTTATTTTTTCGCATGGGCACCTTATTTCTCAGGGAAGAGAAATTTGCCTCTGCTGCAAAAGCGTATCAGAAGGTAATTTCGATTGATTCCAAAAACAGCACTGCACAATTTCGCTTGGGATTAGCTTATTATCACTTGAAAGAATTTACATTGGCTAAAAAGCAATTTGAGACCGTCTTATCACTGGATCATCATTTTGAAAATGTAAATCAATGTCTTGCTAATTGTCTATTAGAATTACGCGATCACGAAACCGCATTATATTATTATTTTCGGCAACTGGAGCAAGACCCGTGGTTTGAAACTTATTACAACATCGCTGTGTTATTGATGATGAAAGACCGTTTCAAAGAAGCACTGGTTTATTTTGAGCAAGCTTTGCAAAAAAACCCCGAGGATGTTGCAACCCATTTAAATTGTGGCAGTATTTATTTAAAGCGTAACGAATTAGATAAAGCAATACTGAGTTATCAGCAAGCAAATAAAATCAAACCTCATGATCCTGAAATATTACATATTTTATCGGCAATCGAACAAAAGCAAACGCCTCAAGCGGCACCGACAGAATTTATCACACATTTGTTTGATCAATATGCACCCTACTATGATTTTCATCTCACAGACCGCTTAAAATATAGCGTGCCACAAAAAATACTCGATGTTTTTTTATTAGAGTCTGCTTTAATTTCAGATCAAGCGCATTTAAAAATTGTAGATTTGGGATGCGGCACAGGTTTATGTGGCGTTTTATTTAAATCCCATGCCAGCAAACTCATTGGTGTAGATTTATCAGAAAATATGCTGTCTGTTGCGCGTGAAAAAAATACTTATGATGAATTAATTTGCGATGATGTGACTCATGCATTAAATTCATTTTTTGAAATTGATCTGATACTGGCAGCTGATGTTTTTACTTATCTTGGCGACTTAAATGCTATTTTTGATGCTGCAGAAAAAGCGTTATCAAAAAATGGTTTATTTATTTTTACAGTTGAAAAAACAGCTGAGCCAAATTTCATTTTGCAACCGACTGTGCGCTATGCGCATAATAAAGCCTACCTTGAATCATTAATGACAGCGAATCATTTCATGGCGCTGCGTATTGACAATGTCATATTGCGCATGCAAAAAAACGTGCCTGTTGAAGGATACCTGGTCGTGATGAAGAAAGTAGACATGGCCTTAGCATCAAGTTCATAATGTATTATTAATATCACATCACTTTGGCGGGTTTTTATGGACGAGCATTTTTTGAGACTGAGTGTGTTGGTTATCATCACTGGTATTGTGATGTTGCTTTTTTCATGGACTTTATTTTCTTTGTTGCGCCGTATTCCACGTAATAATCAGATCTTTCCAAGCTGGTTTGTGTGGCTTTTTGTTGTTCCCTATATTGGATTGATTTTTCAATGGATTATGCTGCCTTTTGGTATTCCCAACGCACTCAAAAAGCATTTTGCAACACATCAAGATGCGATTCATGCTGCCAATGTATTATTTAAGCTGGGTCTTGCGCAAGCTATCGTTGCCATACTTAGCTTGGTTTTTGCTCATATACTGGGTTTTTACTTAGGCTGGCTTGGTATTGCTTTGTGGTTGATATATTGGGGATTAATTATTCGCTTTAGAATGGTGTATTTTAAGTAGTTTTCTGTATGAGCTGCTTCTTAAGACGTCAGATGTCATGCGGTGGTGTTATTCGGATTTAACAGGAATGGATTTTCCATTCTCATCAATTGCTACATAGGTAAAAATACCTTCCGTTACTTGTCTTCGGTTTTCACCTAGCTCATCTGTTGCATAAGTCGTAATGCGCACAGCCATCGATGTGCGCCCTACTTTTAATAATTCACCATAACAACAAATGAAATCACCTACATGCACTGGCGCTAAAAAAACCATTTTATCGATGGCAACAGTGGTAACGCGACATTTAGCGCGTTTGCGTGCAATGCTCAAACCCGCTAAATCCATATATGAGATAACCCAACCGCCAAAAATATCGCCGTTGACATTGGTGTCTGCAGGCATCGCCAACGTGCGAATGGCCAACTGGCCACCGCACGGTTTTTTATCTGCGTCATCTGATGGGATCATTTTAAATGGTGTCCATGTATTTTATGAATTAAATAATCCAACGACAATTTTCCTGAGCCATGAAACATCAACAGCATTAACAATAATCCCCAGTTTATATGATCTGATAAACCAGCTGCACCATTTGCTGTCCATAAAAATGGATATGAAATAGCGCAAATTGCGTTGTATATAAAGAAAATTAAAATCAAAAAACGACCGCCTAATCCCAATACCAAGAAAACCGGCAAAATTAATTCAGCGCCGGTGCCTAATATTGCTGCAACATAAGACGATAAAAAAGGTACTTTATAAACATGCGCAAATAACATTTGTGTCGATTCCCAAGATTGGGCTTTCAACAATCCTGACATAAAAAATATCTGTGCAACCCAAATACGAGCCAATAAATCGGCAACAGGGGTTAAATAATTAAACCCTCGAATAAAAGGGCGAATGATTTTTGCGGTACGTGGAATCATAAATACTCCTTGCTTAAACTAGCTAAAAATTTTCGTAACATGTTAACATATTTTTGACACAGATATAATCAGTGCTTGTCGTCAAACTGTTTATTGTCTGAAAATAGCACAATTTGACGATAAGTTCTAAAACAAGGAGTCATTCATGAAATCTTCAACAAAAAAAATCACACAAACAATTGCAACAACCCTGTTATGCGCTGGCGCGATTGGCATAACAACACAAGCTGTTGCAAAATCAAACTGTCCTGTTGAAAAATGCTACGGCATATCAAAAAAAGCTAAAAATGATTGCGGCACAACAAAACACGCTTGCGCTGCGCAATCAAAGCAAAATGGTGATAAAAATGATTGGATCTTTGTGATGAAAGGTAATTGCGGTCGCATTGTGGGCGCATCATCAACCCCTCCTAAAGCCGCTAAAAAATAAAATCTAAAAAACCCCAGTTTTTCTCTGGGGTTTTTATTATTTTGATAAATGACTACCAAGCGCAGCACCGCCTACACCGCCAATTACGGCGCCAGTCGTTCCACCCGTCAAAGCACCAACGGTACCGCCAACCGCAGCGCCGCCAGCGGCTCCTAAAGTGCGACGATTACAACCACCCAAACCCAAGGTCAACGCAATAGAGATTACTGATAATAAAATAATTTTTTTCATATATAATCCTTTATATTTTATTTTGGAACACAAAATTATGGTATGTGTATTTTTATTCAGATTCCAGTGCTTCTTGGATCGAATCATATTCTTCCAGTTGTGATAAAATGGCATGCATATCAACCAGCGCACGATAATCTGTAATTTTACCTTTTTCTAAACGATAAAGTGTAACGCCAGAATAAGTTACTTCTTTATAAGTGGGTTTTGTATCAAAAAACCCACCTAAGTGTGTGCCGCTAGCCGTCCAACGACTCACAACCGTATCACCTTCAGCAACAAATTCATCCCAATGAATAGAGAGATCAGGAAATGCTATAAGCCATTTTTCTACAATCTCACGCATGGACTCAGCACCTTCAATGGTTTTCATGGGGCTATGAATTTTGGCGTCGGGCGCTAAGAGCAGGTCAATAACCGAGAGATCTCGGTCATTCCAAACCGCTTTGGAATACAGTGCAACCACATCCTTGTTACTTTTAGGCATATTATTTTCCAATTAGTTTTAAAAATGCATTCTCATCTAAACATGTTATCCCAAGTTGTTGGGCTTTGCCATATTTGCTGCCGGGTGACTCGCCTACAATAACAGCATGTGTTTTTGTTGAAACACTACTTGAAACAGTTGCGCCAAGTGATTGTAATTTATCACGCGCAGCATCACGTGACATGACTGACAAGGTGCCCGTGATCACAAAAGTTTTATCCAGCAAAGGCAATGCCAATTGAGACCGTTTGGAAGCAACTGGCCAATGCACACCTAATTTTATTAATTGAAAAATGTGTTTTTGATTATGCGGCTCATGAAAAAATGACAAAATATGTTGTGATACAATCGGACCAATGTCACTTGCTTGTTGCAATCGCGCTTCATCTGCTTGCATCAATTCATTTAAATCTGAGAATTCAGATGCCAAAACTGCTGATGTTGCTTCACCGACATCCCGAATGCCTAACGCATATAAAAAACGGGCCAATGTGGTTGATTTACTTTTTTCAATAGCAGCCAACAAATGATCAGCTGATTTTTCACCCATGCGTGGCAAAATTATTAATTGATCACGTTGTAATTGATATAAATCTACAATTGAATGAATTAATTGATGCGCAATTAATAAATCCACTATTTTTTCACCTAATCCATCAATATTCATTGCGCGACGTGATGCAAAATGCTTGATGGATTCGCGCAACTGTGCGGCACAATATAAGCCTGCCGTGCAACGCAACACCGCCTCATTTTCTAATTTTTCTACAGCGGAATGGCAGATAGGACATTGTGTTGGCAGTTTTACTTTTCTGGTATTTGGTTTTCTTTTCGAAACAATGACTTCAACCACTTCGGGAATCACATCTCCTGCTCTGCGAATAATGACACTATCGCCTTGACGAATATCTTTTCGAAAAACTTCGTCAAAATTATGCAATGTCGCATTGCTTACTGTTACACCGCCAACTGAAACAGGTTCTAATCGTGCAACTGGTGTAATAGCGCCCGTGCGCCCTACTTGAAATTCAATTTGTTCAATTATAGTTTCTTTTTCTTCTGCTGGAAATTTATGGGCAACTGCCCAACGTGGTGCGCGAGATACAAATCCCAATTGCGCTTGCAAGTGAAATGAATCTACTTTATAAACCACGCCATCTATTTCAAATGGCAAACTCGCGCGTTTTTTTGATGTTTGCGTGTAAAATTTTTCACAATCATCAATGCCGTGCGCAAGATGCAGATCGGTTAAAATAGGAAATCCCCATTCTCGTAATTTTTTTAATACCGCGCTGTGTTTTTGAAAGGGATCAGTGCCTTCTAAAATGACGAGTCCATAAGCATAAAAACACAACGGACGCTTTGCTGTAACACTGGAATCTAATTGACGCAAACTGCCTGATGCGGCATTACGTGGATTAGCAAATATTTTTTCACCTTGAGATTTTGCTTTCGCATTCATCAGCTCAAATGCTTTTTTAGGCATGACAATTTCACCCCGGATTTCACAGCGTGCTGGAAAATCATGACCAAATAATTTTAAAGGCACACTATGAATGGTTCTTACATTTTGGGTTACATCTTCACCAACACGTCCATCACCTCGTGTAGCTGCTGTAATCAAACGGCCGTTTTCATAGGTCAAACTAACTGCAACACCGTCAAATTTATATTCACAAAAAAAATCAATCATTGCATCTGACTTTAATTTTTGTGTAATACGCGCATAAAAATCGATTAACTCTGCATGATTAAACACATTATCTAATGACAACATGGGTGCTGCGTGTGTGATTGTTTTAAATGAAGATAAAGGTGCTGCACCAACGCGTTGTGTTGGTGAGTCGGGTGTAATTAAGTCAGGATGATTTTTTTCTAAATTTTGCAGCTCACGAAATAAATGATCGTATTCTGCATCTGAAATTTCAGGGTCATCTAATACATAGTAACGATAATTGTGACGATTCAGTTGGGTGCGAAGCAAATCAATTTTTTTTTCAAGCTCAGTTGGTTTGTGAGGCATAAATGTTCTTTTGAATATGTTATTCTGAAAACAAATCCGCTGTATTTTTGCTGTTTTCAAATGCGCGTAATTGTTGACGATATTTTATCATCCGATCTTTCGTGAATAATTCCCGCTTTTCATCCAGTACTCGCCCACCTAAATCTTCAACCAGTTGATCCAAAGTTTCAAGCAAGCAATCTAACGTAGCCAGCGGCTCAGTCACATTGGATGCAGAAAAAAATAAAGACAGCCCAGGACAAGAAAACGCGCCCATTTGCGTTAAATCAAAGGTGCCGGGTGTCACAGCAGATGCGCAATGAAATAAAATATCGCCACGACCATCTTTATGAGTATGTCGGTGAAAAATACGATTTTTACCAAAACGCAAACCAGCTGATAATAAGGCTTGTAATAATTCATAACCTGAAAAAGCATTACCTTCTGCTGCCATCAAGTTTAATATCACAACACAATCAGTTGGTTGTGGGTGATTTGATTTTACTGAGGGCGATGTAGCAGTTGATACAGGTTCTTTTGCAAGAATCCGAATCCCTAAAGCTTCATTGGATTCCATTTCATGACCCACTATTTCTTCATCTTCATTTTTTATTTTAGGATCATGGGCGCGAGAAATGGTATTTCGATGATAACGATTGACGGGTTTAGAGCGATTTTTACTCCAAAAAAAAATACCTGTGCAAACTCCAGCTAACATTAAAAAAATAAATGTGATCATCGTGATTCCTTTTCTTTTACGCGTCTACTAATGCCACTGCTTCTTGCATATCCACCGAAACAATACGAGAAACACCAGGCTCTTGCATGGTGACACCCATCAAATGATCGGCTGTTTCAATTGTTACTTTATTATGACTGATAATTAAAAACTGTGTATCTTTCGACATTTCTTTAATTAGTTGACAATAACGCCCCACATTTAAATCATCTAGCGGCGCATCCACTTCATCTAATACACAAAAGGGTGCTGGATTTAATTGGAACATCGCAAACATCAATGCGATCGCAGTTAAGGTTTTTTCACCGCCCGATAACATATGAATGGTTGCATTACGTTTTCCGGGCGGTTGTGCTTTCACTAATATACCAGTTGTTAATAGATCCTCTTCTGAGGTTAATTCTAACGATGCTTGTCCACCGCCAAAAATACGCGGAAATAATTGCTTGAAAAATCCATTTACTTGATCAAAAGTTTCTTTAAATAAATGGCGCGTTTCACGATCGATTTTACGAATCGCATTTTGCAATACTTCTAATGCTTCAACCAAATCAGTAACCTGATTGTCCATGTAGGTTTTTCGTTCGCTTAATGTTTTAAACTCATCAATAGCGGCTAAATTAATGGGGCCTAAGCGATCAATTTTACTTTGCAATGCATGTGATTTATTTTCCCATTCTGATGCATCAGCGTGATCAGGTAATTCAGACAAAAGTGTGTTTAATTCAAATTGCATTTCAGTTAATTGTTCTGTCAATGTGGTTTGACGCACCAACATCTCTTGGATTGCTAATTTGCATTGTTGTTGATGCTCTTGAAGTGCCGAGATCGATTTTGACAAACGGTCGCGCAGTGCTTCTAATTCTTTTAAATTAGCTTGTTCTGCTTGCGCTTGCGAATCAGTTGCACGCAAGTTGTCTTCAACAGTTACTCGCTCAGTAAGCTTAAGCTGCAATGTAGTAGTCCATTCTGCTAATGGCGCATCAGCTTGTGCTAATGCCTGCGTTAAAAATTCACGACGCGCATTGATTTGGGTTAATTGCTTTTGATTGGCTAATAAAGTTTGTGATAATACGGTTAATTGTTTTTCACTTGATGTTAAACGAATCAAACGCTCATCAGCATGTTGTTTTTTAGTTTGTGCATCAAGACGCGCAGTAGCCAATTCATTTTCAATAGTTGAACGCGCTTGCAATAATGTTTCACGTTGAGTTGCATCATGAGACTGTATCTGCAGTTTTTGATCAACCATCTCATGCGCCGTTGCCAATGCCACTTCACATTGTTGTAATTCAGCTTCAATTTGCTGGATTTCAGATTGCAAGCGTTGTTGTTGTTGCGATAAGGTTTCTAGTCGTGATTTTTTAGCGCTGAGATTGGCTTGTGCGTCGGTTGATGCCGCTGTGCTTTCTTGAAATAAACGATGCTCTAGATCACGTTTTGCTTCTAATTTTTCAAGCGCCATTTTGGCTTCATTTTGTGCTGTCTGTAACTTCGCTAACTTTTCTTTTTGTGCTGAAATAGTGGATTGCAATGCTTTTAACTGAGTTTCTCGCATTAAAAAACCATCTTCTGTTGCATCAGCGTGAGCAACACGAATCCAATTAGAGCCTACCCATTGTCCTTCTCGTGTCACAATGGATTCCGTTGATAAGAGTTCTGAACGCAATTGCAACGCATCGGATAAGTGATCAACAACATAAATACTTGAAACCCAAGCAGGCAAACTCGCGCAATCATGAATGACATCACATAATGTTTTTCGAGATAAACGCGCAACCGCATTTTTTTCTGCTTGCAATAAAGTCACTTGACCTTTTGATAATTCATGAAAAGATTGTGAAATAGGCTCAATGGCGTCAATACAGATGGCATCAAAATAATCACCCAGCACTGTTTCAACTGCGCATTCCCATCCAGCATCAACACGAATCATTTTTCCCAGCTGTGAAAAATCAGTTAAACCTTGTTTTTCAAGCCAAGCGCGTACATCACCTTGATGGTCTTGTAGTGCTGCTTGTTGCAATGCGCTCAGTGATGCTTCTTGCGCTTCTTGTTTTTGCAACTCACCTTGCGCTTGCGATAATGCATTTTGTGATTCTTGATGCGCGATACGTTGTTGTGAAATGGCTTGTGATAATTGAGCCAATGTGGCTTGAATGTTAAGAATAGTTGCTTTTAATTCATCTGATTTCTGTGCAAGCGGTGATAATTCATCTGATAAGTGCGCAAGCGACACTCCATTGACTTGTGATTCCAGCTGTAATTTACGATCACGTAATTGTTGTTGCTGTGCTTCATAGTGACGAATATTATTTTTGGCTACTTCTAATTGTTGATTGGTTTTTGCTGTTTCATTTTGAAAACCATCCCATTGGTTTTGTGACTCACGCATACGTTGTTCTGCTTGTGCTAACGCATGATTGGCCTCACTCAATGCAGCTTGCAACTCATTGGCTTGTGGTTTTAATGAAGTCACTTCATTAGTTAATGTATCTATTTGAGTTTTTTGTGTTGATGCTTGTTGTGTGAGCTCTTCCCACAACGCACCGGATTGCGCAAACTCATGTTGCCATTGCGTGATTTGCTCTTGCTTGTGTTGAATTTGCTGTTCTAATTTCGCAATTTCTGCGCCAACGCCATAAAATTGTTTTTGGATGGTTTCTTTTTCGTCGGATACCGCTTGCGATGCAAGACGTGACTTTTCTATTTGTGTTTCACATTCTCGTAATTTAGCAACATCGGATTCGTACTGTATTGCTTGTTGCGTAATTTTTTCTTTTTTATCACCCAATTGATTTTCAAAATTTTTCCATTGCAATGCTTTCATTTGTGCATGCAATAATCGCAATTCAGATTGCATAATTTTATATTTTTCTGCAGCAGCGGATTGTCTTTCTAAATGACGCAATTGTTTTTCTAATTCATCGCGCACATCATTCAAACGATCTAAATTATCTTGCGTATGTCGAATGCGATTTTCAGTTTCACGACGACGTTCTCGATACTTTGAAATGCCAGCCACTTCTTCTAAGTGTGAGCGCATATCTTCTGGTTTTGCTTCGACCAACTGTGAAATCATGCCTTGTTCAATGATGGCATAACTGCGTGGCCCCAAACCGGTTCCTAAAAATAAATCCACCAAATCACGGCGACGAGCAGGAACACCATTAATAAAGTAAGCAGATTGCTCGTCACGCACTACTTCGCGACGCACAGAAATTTCTGAAAATGCAGCGTATTCTCCCGTAATTCTGCGATCTGAGTTATCGAAGGTTAATTCAACTGAAGCTTTTCCGAGTGGTTTACGTTCTGTTGTTCCATTAAAAATAACGTCGGACATGGATTGTCCACGCAATTGTTTGGCAGATGTTTCACCCGTAACCCAACGAATGGCATCGACGATGTTTGATTTACCGCAACCGTTTGGCCCTACGATCGCATTCATCTGACTCAAAACAGGAATGCTGGTTGAATCCACAAACGATTTGAAGCCATTTAACTGAATGCGTTTTAACTGCATAATACCAACCTATTTTTGCGCTCAAAGTGAACATCAGTTTACCGAAAACCAAAGATATTGAACAGCGCCTATTCAAAAAACAGGCGCTTTTTGCACAATATTATGCAATTATTTTTTGTAATTTCACTTCTTTTTCTAGGATTGCAAATGACTTTACCCAAGGGCTATGTTTTTTAAGGCTTTGTGGCAAATGCTTTAAAGCATTTTCCGCTTGTTTTTCGCTAGCATAACGACCATAAGTGAGCATATACCATGGTTTGCCCTGATTACTTGTGCGGAAATAATGGGCTTTTTTTCCGAGCTGGTATTTAGTAATAAAGCTTTTCACATCACCAAAATGATCACTTGCCATTAACTGTACAGTAAAATGCTGGTTTTTCTCTGGCGCTAATTGCTTTATCACTGCCGCGGTTGTTTTTGCCACAATCGGCTGTGCATTACTGGCTAAACGAGGATCATGAATTGCGGGATGCGTTGATTTGTTTTGCGCGCTCGTATCATGACCAGCTGGGTTTTTGTTATTTTTTAATGAATCACTATGATTATATGCTGGTAAATAAGTTGTGATTGGTTCAACAGGCGTTTTTTTATTTAATTGCATTATGTCTTCTGGTTTTTGATAAACAATCGTGCTCGATGGTGTCGGTGTATCATCACCTTGTCCTGATAATTTTGATGTTCTTGTCGCAGCAGCTGCTTGATGCAAGTCATTAAAAGAGGCACCAGAATTAATCAAAGACCATGCTTTTTTCGCCAAGGGTTGTCCTTGTTCAGCAGCACGCTTAATCCACAATGCGGCGGTTTGTTGATCTTTTACCGTATCAATACCGTAATAATACATATAGCCCAATGCATATTGCGCATCAGCATCCCCATTTTCAGCGGCGGTTTGTATTCTACTTACCGAACAGTCATATTTTGTGAGATAAGGATTGCCAGAACAACCCGGTGCATAGCTGCCAGGTTGATTCGCCGCAGCATCTGAAGGTGTGCGATGGCACCCCAACATCAATAATGGCAAACCCAGAACAATAACAGCGCGCAATAAATACGATTTAATCACTTTATCCATCTTTAGATACCCTTCCCTCTATGACAAAATTTAAAGATATATTAAATCATTCAAAGCGCTGCGGGAAGTGAAAACAAAAAAAGCCCATGATACCAGCGATATCATGAGCTTTGATCGATACTAGGGAGTTCACAATTCGGTAGTCGGTTTACCTAAGGAACCCAATACGGATACCACTGAGATTTATTCACTTGACTCATCTAAAATCCTCCTTGGTTTCACGTTTTTCCACGAGTTTTTTAAGTCCTGTTTTTGTGATGTCGGCTTAACGTCCTTTTCAAACCTGAATCCCAATGCACAAGACTCATGGTCAAGATTAGCACAGTTTTTTTTGTGAACAATATTTGAACTGAAAAAAAAATTTACAATCAAGAAAAATGATTTTGTATATTTTTTTTCAAGATCATTTTTTCAGATGCTTAGGGTTAAAAAAAAAATTTTTAAAAAAAAATCAGAAAGTTGGTTATTTATCTTGTGTATTATTTCTGATTCCATGTTGAGATATTGCTCACAACAAACTCAGCGTTTCGATATAGATACAAAACAGTCAGCTAAAAAAAAATTTTTAGCTGGGAAATGCAAACCCCTTGTTTTGTATATTTTTTATACACATTTACCTGACTGAATACTTTCTAGCACTACTTATGATCAACTCAACAAGCGAATAAAGTCATTCATCGTTGCATAAACCATCAAGGTAACTAAAAAAATAACACCCAGGTTAATTAACAAGACCTGTAATCGCATCGGAATAGGACGTCGAGTTACGCCTTCGATAACACAAAATAACAAATGTCCGCCATCTAATGCAGGAATCGGCAAAATATTGATAACCCCCAATACCACGCTAATGAAAGCAATAAATTGCAAATAAGCCGTAATGCCCGCCAATGATGCTGAACCTGCTGTTTCAAAAATACTAATAGGCCCGCTCAATGCTTTTAATGAAATATGACCTAAAAGCATCTGTTTAATAATAACAAAATGAAAAATTACCCAGCGCTTGGTTTGTTCAAACGCAGGGAAACCGGCTTTGAACACAGAATATTGCTGTTGTGTTTTCAATAAATTTGAAATAACCGGTGTTTTGGGTGCTACACCCAAATACCCGGTTAATTTTTTATTTTTTTTGCGCGCACCGATTTTCACAAATAAATTTATTTTGTGATGATCACGCAACACAGTTAATAAAACACGCTGATTAGGATGTTTTGCCACCCACTGCACTAATGATTGCCATGAAGCCACCCAATGATGATCTATTCGTAAAACGCGGTCATTTAAACGAAGCGTACTTTTTTGCGCAGGTGAATGCGGCAAAATTGAACCCACTACTGCTGGAATAATTGGAAAATAAGGTTTAATGCCAATGCTACTTAAAATATCGGGTTTTGCCGGGTTAAATTTCCAATGCTGCAACGCCAATGCATAGATACTTTTTCTGTGTGTTTTTAAAGATGATGCCATTATCATCAACGGTTTTTTATCACCCACATGCATAATCAACTGCATCACAACATCAGTCCAATCACGTGTTTGCCATGAACCTGCCTGAATGATTTCATCATTGCTGTTGAGATGGGCTCGCGCTGCAATGCTATTTGGCATAACAGAAGACACAATGGGTTTTAAATGAGTCACACCAATGATGTAGATAACCGTAAAAAAAAGCATGGCCAAAATAATATTAGCCAAAGGCCCTGCAACAACAACAGCAGCCCTCACCCAAACTGATTTTTTTTCAAACGCAACGCCTTTTGATCCAACCGATTCATCTTCTGGTGAAAAAGCATCTTGCATTTTGACATAACCGCCTAACGGCAAAAATCCAATGGCATACTCAACACCACTTTTTGCGCGATGCAGAAAAAGAGGACGTCCAAAACCGATCGAAAAACGCAATACTTTTATTCCCATCCAACGTGCAACGATAAAATGCCCATATTCATGTACAAGCACTACTAAAAAAAAAGCAAAAACAGCACCGAGAATGGAAATAAGAATGGACATTAACGCTCCTTGTTTGTCGCAAAAAAATATTGTAACTCAATAGGTATTTGCAAATCTCGCCTTTTAAATAAAAATAAGTATAATCTCACGCTATGTCAAAACGATCACGCAAAAAAATACCAACAGAAATCATCACCGCCACTGTGAACCATTTAAATCACGAAGGCCGCGGTGTCACGCACATCAATGGAAAAACCACTTTTATTTTTGATGCATTACCAAATGAGACCGTTGAATTTAAATATACACATTGTCATAGCAAATACGATGAAGGCACAACGACAAACGTGATTGAAAAATCACCTGATCGTGTCACACCGCGTTGCCAATATTTTGGTATCTGCGGCGGATGCAGTTTGCAACACCTCGCACCTGACATGCAACGCACGCATAAAGAAGCTGTTTTATTGGAGCATTTTAAACATCAAGCCAATTGTACACCTCTCGAAATTTTGCCACCGCTTTTTTCAAATGCTTTTAATTATGGCTACCGACGACGCGCCCGTTTATCAGTACGCTATGTTACCAAAAAAAATGCCGTGCTTATTGGGTTCCGAGAACGTAATGCTGGCTTTGTTACGGATATGTTGCAATGCGAAACATTACACCCAAGCGTTGGTTATAAAATCAATGCGCTGCGCGATTTACTCATGCAATTAAAAATAAAATCAGAGATACCCCAATTAGAAGTAGCGATCGGTGATACGATTTCTGCTGTGATTATCCGTCATATGGTTGAATTACCAGAATCCGATCGTGAAAAATTAATTACATTTGCCAAAGAAAATGAATTACATTTTTATTTGCAACCTAAAGGCCCCGATACCATTCATCCGTTATACCCAGAAAAACCCGATGCCTTATTTTATGATATCCCTGCAGAATCTATTCGCCTGACATTTCTGCCTGCGCAATTTACGCAGATCAACCAGTCAGTCAATTTACAAATGATTGCACGGGCAATTGATTTACTTGAATTACAAAAAACAGACCGCGTATTGGATTTATTTTGCGGCATTGGTAATTTCTCTTTACCAATTGCAAAACACTGCGAAACAGTTGTGGGTGTAGAAGGATCTGAAACAGCCATTACACAAGCAAAAGCAAATGCACGTGATAATCAGATCGATAATGTCCACTTTTTTACGGGTGATTTATCTGTGCATGCACAATTATTAGAATGGGCACAGCAAAAGTACGACAAGATTTTACTTGATCCGCCACGCGCAGGCGCTAAAGAAATAATGGCTTATATGGCAACCTGGAAACCAACGCGTGTCGTCTATATTTCTTGTAACCCAATCACTTTAGCGCGCGATACTGAAACTTTGCTACAATTGGGTTATCGCTTAGAAAAAGCAGGCGTGATGGATATGTTTCCACACACAGAACATATTGAAGCCATTGCCTTGTTTGTACGCTGATTGCTGAACCTATATTTGTAGGTGCCATTATGATACAAGCTCTATCACCACACGCACGTTACTGGATTGAGCATCTCGACTCATCACAACCTCACGACTTTAATCTTATCGAGAAAGCCTGTTTTTTTGCATCTCAGCACAATCAAAAAAATAAGGTGTCTTCGTTATCAACCTTATCACAAGGTTTGTTAATGGCGGATGTGCTGATTGCATTACAATCCGATAGCATCGCTATTGCAGCTGCTATCATTTATCCCAGTATCTTTTGTGATAAAAAATTAGCAGAGACACTAAACAAAGAGTTTGATCCCGCTATTTACAAACTCATTAATGGTGCATTACAAATGGAAATCATCCATTCCATTTCCATTAAAAAAAATAAAATCGTCGATCCACAAAAACAAATTGATAAGTTGCGGAAAATGCTACTTGCAATGGTTGATGATATTCGCACTGTATTATTAAAATTATCAGAAAGATTAATTTTATTACAACAACTTCAATATTATTCACATGAAAAGCAACAAAAAATTGCACAAGATACGCTAGATTATTATGCACCATTAGCCAATCGTTTGGGTATTGGTCATATCAAATGGCAATTAGAAGATTGGTCTTTTCGTTATTTAAACCCTGCTGAATTTCAAAAAATTTCAACTGCATTTCAAATGAAGCATGAAGATCGTGTCAAACTCGTACATACCATGATTGCTGAATTAAAAAAAATGCTGGCGCCACTTTATTTTAAACACACAAAAATAACCGGACGCATAAAACATATTTATAGTATTTATCGGAAAATACAGAGAAAAAATGTGGACTTTGCGCACATTTATGATGCGAGCGCTGTACGAATCTTGGTTCCCAGTATTGCAGATTGTTACAGTGTCCTGAGCATGGTTCATGAAAAATGGGATCCTATTTCAGCTGAATTTGATGATTACATTGCCAAACCCAAACCCAACGGCTATCAATCTATTCATACTGCCATTATGCACGACAGCAAAAGCCCTGTTGAAATTCAAATCAGAACATTTGAAATGCATGAAAAAGCAGAATTGGGAATTGCTGCTCATTGGAAGTACAAAGAAAACAAACCGTTAAAAGAAAACGATGAACAAAAAATATTATTACTGCGTGAATTATTAGATTGGCAACAAAAATTAGCAACGGCGGACACACACAAAAAATTATATAGCGATGCTTTTCATGATTGTGTTTATGTTTTTTCACCTGCTGGTGAAGTATTTGATTTACCTGAAGGTGCAACGCCGCTCGATTTTGCTTATTTAATTCATTCTGAAATAGGTCATCGTTGTCGCGGCGCTAAAATAAATGGTGCATTGGTTCCGCTCACTTATCAATTACAAACAGGCGATCGCATCGATATTTTAACAGCTAAAGAAGCGCATCCCAGTCGTGATTGGATTCGTACTGATTTGGGTTTTCTAAAAACACCCAATGCCATTCGCAAAGTAAAAAATTGGTTTTTCAAACAAGACGTACAAAAAAATGTAGCGGCGGGCTTGTTAATCTGGGAAAAAATGTCACGCCAACATACTTTATCAAAAGCAGGTCTTGAAAAAATTGCTGGTGAATTTAATTTGAAAACAGCGGATGCCGTCTTAGCTGCATTAGGATCAGGTGATTTATCACAAAGCGCAATTTTGCATCGCTTACACGATGCTGAAAAAGAAAAATCAGATATCAGCACGCCAATTACTGAAACACGCGAACATAATCAACCTAATTCACCTGATGATTTTTCTGCGCAAGGTGCTACACACTTGCTCACTCAGCTAGCGCAATGTTGTCATCCCCTTCCTGGTGATGCTGTAATTGGCTATATCACAAAGGGTCGCGGCATTACAGTGCATCAAAAAAAGTGTCACAATATTTTGAATGCATTGAAAGTCAAACCCGAGCGCTTAATTGACATTACCTGGGAAAAACAAAAAGAAAAAAAATATCGCGTGCAACTTGATGTACACAGTGAAGACCGTCCTGGATTATTGCGGGATGTTTCGGGCGCCATTGCACAAATGAATTTGTCTATTTTATCAATACAATCGCGTGTTAATACACAACACAATCACGCCATTATTGAATTAATCATTGAAGTAAAAGATGTGAGTGCACTGACAGACATCCTCAAAAAAATCAGACAAATAAAGGGCGTGACGCGCGCAGTCAGAAAATAATTAAAGAGTTGTGTAAAATATTTTCTCCTCCCTTTGTAAAAGAGAGGAGAGCGGCTAGGAAAATAATCCGTACTTAACTCAATGTGACTGGTAATAATAAAATCTCATCACCCATTGCATGTAATTTACGCTCTAAAATATAAGTGACCCCATTATGCAAAAAGCGCCTAAACCAAGTGTCTTTTTGAAAACTGGTTTGACTGGCAAAATACATGTGATTTGGATAAGTGGACCCTGTTTTTTCACACAATGAGATTAACTGTTCAACCAAGTCACTACCAAACTCTGTGTAACTGGCAGCAGCCAATCCTTTTTGATGACAATACGTTACAAAATAATTCAACGTTTCATCCACTTCTTTGGTCATTCTTTTTAAAGCCCGTTTTCCACTGAAGCTTTTAATATCTACTTGGCCAACAGAAATAAATACAAAGTTTTTAAAGTAATTCGGGAAATGCTTCAAAATCCAAGTTAAACAATGCATTCCCATTACTTTGCCTGTCACAAAAATAATAGCTGTCTTTTCTTCAGGAACAATAATAGGTTCTTGCGTAAAAATAGGCTGCAATGGGGTTACAATTTCACGGCCGCGTTCACGCAATTCACGACCCACCCATCGATAATGACGCCGTACAAAAAAGCACAGCGAGATCACAAAACAAGTGACAATGATGGTGACATAACCCCCTTCAAAAAATTTACTCACCAACACAACAAACAACACAAAAGAAGTTAAAATAAAGCCCAATAATGACATGGCGCATTTGCCCCACCAATCCCAAGTATTGACGCGATTGGTTAACCAATAAGAAAACATACCCAATGTGGTTAAACTAAAAGTAATAAACACATTGATGCTATACAAAACCACTAACCAACTAACTCTGCCATCACTGAGCCCCAAAATAATTAATGCTGCAACCCCATAAAAAATAATGCCATGACTGTTAACCAATCGATTGGATAATAATTGAAATCGGTGTGGCAACCAGTTATCTGCTGCCATGTTTGCCAATACCGTTGGGCCAGCTAAAAATCCCGTGTTAGCTGCAACAAATAAAATACCCGCTTCAAATAATAAAGTTAATACTAAGGCCGTATGTCCAAATGGTGAATCACCTAAAATATCGTGGAACACAACCGCATTCAGCGTTTGTCCTTTAACAGGTACTACGTGATACAACATATATAATAAAGTAATACCACCTGCAACTACCGCCAATGAAATTGCCATGTATAACATGGTCATTTTCCCCGTTTTCACACGGGGTTCAACTAACTTATTCACGTTATTTGAAACCGCTTCAATACCGGTGTAAGTACCGCTTCCTAATGAATAAGCATGTAAAATAAAAGCCAACATCAACAAGGTACCAACATGACTCGATAAGGCATGCAATTGATCGAAGGATTGATGTGTCACTGTAATCATAGATTGACTGTGCATGGCGATGCCATAAAGAATCAAAGCAAGTGTTGTTACCACAAACCCTAAAAATAAAGGCATCACAACTTTGATCGATTCTTTCACGCCACGCAAATTCACAAAAATAAAAAGCATGATAATAAAAAATTCAGCCGGTAATTTTGTAAATAATAAATTGTGCGGTAACGAACTATAAAGTGCATCTGCTCCACTCGCAGTCGAAATGGCAATGGTTAAAACATAATCCACAATTAAGGCTGAACCTGAAACCACACCAGCAACAGGTCCTAGCAGTTGACTGGCTACTTTATATCCGCCGCCGCCACTTGGAAACAGCTCAATTACTTGGTTGTAACTTAATGCAACAACAAAAATAGAGACAATGGTTCCGAGCGCCACAAATAAAGTTAAATCAGGGTAATTCAGCAATGCGCGATAAGATTCTTCTGGACCATAACAAGATGAAGACAAGGCATCTGCGCCCAAACCAATCCAGGCAAAAAAAGAAATCAATGCGGTTTTTTTCATGAAATCAGATTTAAAAGGATTTAACGGTTTTCCGAAAAGATATTTCATGCCAGGCCTCAATGAATAGAGATATTTTTCAATATCAACTGAACGATTGGCTGTAATGTCACATCAGGACAATCTATCTCTGTGATTAACCAATCAAATAACGTTGGATCATTTTGCTCCAGCAACTGGGAAAATAATTTTTTTTGCTCTGTAGATAAAAGCGAATACTGATTTTCAAAAAAACGATGGAATATCACATCTAACTCAAGCATGCCGCGTCGACATTGCCATTGCGTTTTACGATAAATTGTCATCGTCATATCCCGTATTATTCGATGCGTAATTTTCAAAACGCGTATACTGACCTAAAAAAGTGAGACGGAAATCGCCCGTCGGGCCATTACGTTGCTTGCGAATAATAATTTCTGCCGAACCTTTGTTTGCACTGTCTTCGTTATAGACTTCATCACGATAAATAAAAGCAATGACATCAGCGTCTTGTTCAATAGCGCCTGATTCGCGCAAATCAGACATCACCGGTCTTTTATCCGTACGTTGTTCCAATCCGCGATTTAATTGTGATAAAGCAATTACAGGCACATTAAATTCTTTTGCAATGCCTTTTAATGAACGTGAAATTTCTGAAATTTCATTTGTGCGATTTTCGCGTGAAGCAGGACTGGTCATCAACTGCAAATAATCGATCACAATTAAACTGAGCCCGCCGTGTTTTCGTGCAACGCGTCGTGCGCGCGTGCGCAACTCTAACGGAGACAATGCAGGCGTATCATCAATATATAACTGGGATTCAGATAACACGCTGACTGCAGATGTGACACGTGGCCAATCCGAATCGGCCAATTGTCCTGTACGCACTTTATGTTGATCAATACGACCCAGAGATGAAATCATCCGTAATGCCAATTGCTCTGCCGGCATTTCAAGACTGAAAACCATGACTGGCTTTTCTTGTTTAATGGCTGCAAATTCAGCAATATTCATCGCAAAGCTGGTTTTACCCATCGATGGCCGACCTGCAATTACAACCATATCACCTGGTTGCAAACCCGATGTCATGCGATCAAAGTCTGCAAAACCAGTAGCGACTCCGGTTAACGCCCCTTTTGTATGATATAGCTGATCCAAGCGGTCAGTTGCTTTTGATAATAAAGCAGCAATGCTCATCGGGCCGGAACCACGTTGCTGATGTTCAGAAATTTTATAAACCAATCGCTCAGCATGATCTAATAAAGCTTGTGAATCACGACCGTCTGGATTAAAAACACTGTCGGTAACATCAGTTCCAACTGAAATTAACTGCCGAAGAATAGAGCGTTCACGCACAATATCTGCATACGCAACCACATTCGCGGCAGAAGGTGTGTTTTGTGCTAATTCGTAAAGGTAAGCTTCACCATTGGGTAGAAACGATAACTTATTATCTGACTTTAACGTTTCTGCAATCGTCAATACATCGAAGGGTTGACTGCGACTCACGAGTTTTAAAATGGCTTCAAAAATAGCACGATGATCTGCACGATAAAAATCTTCAACAGAAATACGATCTGCAATATTATCCCAAGCACGATGATCCAACATCAATGCACCTAGTACAGACTGCTCCGCTTCCACAGAATGCGGTGGAATTTTAGTGGGTGTGTTGTTTTTGCGCAACAGTCGCGATTCAGGCTGCTGGATAATGGTCGTCATAGTGCAATCCTTTATGCTAGCGTTAATGAATGGTGTTCGCATCAGAGAAGATAGATTTTACATCTATCTTCTCACACTCGCACGCCCACTCCCACCATTACACTGGATTAACAATCAATTTAATTTTCGCGCTAACTTCGCCATGTAAATGAATGCCGATGGTAAATTCACCGACCATGCGAATAGGTCCTTCTGGCATTTCCACTTCGCTTTTTTCCAATGCTTTTCCAGAATCATGCACCGCTTTTGCAATATCACGAGGGCCAATTGATCCAAATAATTTACCTTCTTCGCTGGCTTGAGCAGTCAATGTCACCACATGACCTTCTAACTGTGTTGCGCGTTCTTTTGCTGCAGACAATACTTCTGCTGCTTTTTTCTCTAACTCTGCGCGACGTTTTTCAAAAGCAATCACATTGCCTTCAGTCGCTTGAACTGCTTTTCCGCGAGGCAATAAAAAATTGCGTGCATAACCAGATTTTACAGTGACTTGATCACCAACATTACCTAAGTTCATAACGCGTTCTTGTAAAATAACTTTCATCATCACTCTCCAACTAGTTCCACTTAATTACTTTTTAATCAGTTTTTTCGCAAATTTCGTCCTGTATCGATGAAAGCCATAATCACCAATACCGATACAGCCATCACAGGCAAGAAAAAAAACCCCACGTAAATCAAAACCAATAAAAACATCCATTGTTTTTTTTGCCTTACCAAGAAATGCAGTAAGCTTAAACCGGCAATGCAAAATGGTAACAATGCAATCGGCAATGCATCTAATGCAAATGGCACTTTTAATGCAACCAACAATAACAGCAACCCCAATAAAGCAACCGTTACTTTTCCCATGCGAATTTGTAAAAATGCTTGTGCAAATTCACTCGAATTCACAATAACTGATTGCCACCAACGTGCAACGATTAACTCCAATACAATGGTTGCAGCAAAGAAAAAAGCACTAACACCACTGGCAATCGGCGCAATACGCTGAGCAAACACCTCTGGCGTTATTTGAATCTTCCAGTGCATTTGCGAAAGATAGCGTGTGAGTTCTGTGATCCACCATTGCAGAATATCTGGTTTAAAAGCATGCAATAACGCAATACCCACAACACCTGCAACGGCGAGCACTTCTAACAATAATGCCCAAGAATGATAACGGTACAATAACGCCGCTAACACCCATATCACACCACAACGCAACAACAGCAAATCCGCCACGCCAACTTGATGCAAAACCAACAAAGCAATTGAAGGCAAGGCAATCCAAGCAAGCAACCAAAATCCAGCTTTCGGCCCTTTTTTCAAAGTAACCAAGCCTAAAATTATGGCAGCAATAAAACCAGTTGGTAAATAAAATAAAGGCAAAAGTGCTGCTAAAAATGCGACTAAAATGGCATTCGCATCTTTTGCCAATAAAAATTCACCAAAACGTTTCATCATTAGTGCATGTCACAATACGGCAATAACGACAAATAACGCGCTAATTTGATCGCACGTGATAATTGACGCTGATAACGCGCACTGGTTCCCGTAATACGACTTGGAACAATACGACCTGATTCCATGATGTATTCTCTTAGCAAATCGATATCTTTATAATCAATTTCACCTACTTCTTGTGCTTCAAACGCACAGAATTTTTTACGTTTAAAATAACTTCGCATGATTTACCCCTTATTCGCTTGCGTCATCAGAAGTGTCATTACGACCTTCGTCATCTGAGTAAGAACGTCCTCTAGGACGGCTATTTTGCTGTTGATCCGCTGCTCTTTTCGCCATCACAGATGAATCCGATATAGCATGATCACGACGTAAAATTAAATTACGAATGACCATATCATTGAAACGAAATGCCGTTTCAATTTCAGCCAATACCGCATCGGAGCATTCAATGTTCATCAACACATAATGTGCTTTATGCACTTTGTTGATAGGATAAGCCAACGCGCGACGACCCCAGTCTTCCAAACGATGGACTTTACCTTGCCCCGTTTTGATGATGGATTGATAGCGTTGAATCATGGAAGGCACCTGACCACTTTGGTCAGGATGTACTAGAAATACAATTTCGTAATGTCTCATATATCCCCTTATGGTTTTTATCAAGCTTCCTGTTTTATACAGTGAAGCAAGGAGTTTAAAACGAGCGCGTATTGTACTGGCGAAGTAGCATAAGCGCAAGGAGTTAGATACCATAAACGAATAACAGATAAGGGATCACTTAAACCATGTCACTCACAGAAGACCAAAACACAGCAACTTATCAAATCAAATCTTATTTACCTGAAAAAATAGTGGTAAATGAAGAGACACTGACGCGCAGTTTTATTATTTCGCCCAATCAACTCATAAAAAATTGGCCGCCGCAAAATACAGAGACACTCACTGAAAATGATCTACGTCAGTTACTCACACTCAAGCCCCATGTCATTTTAATTGGCACTGGTGAAAAAAGCATTATTTTGCCAGCAAAAAAACTAGCTTGTTTATTAGAAAATAACTTTCATGTGGAGTGCATGAATACCATGGCTGCTTGTCGCACTTATACAGTATTAAGCGCTGAAGGTCGCCATGTTGTAGCAGGCATTATTTTATGAAAATAGCACTGGCTCAATTGGATTTTTTAGTTGGCGATATTCACGGTAACGCACAACGCATTATTGATGAAACAAAAAAAACATCTGCTGATTTAATTGTTTTCCCTGAATTAGCTTTATGCGGTTATCCACCAGAAGATTTATTATTTCGCCCTGCTTTCTACGCACAATGCGAAGCGGCACTAAAAAAAATAATCGATAACACACAACATAAAACCATTATTGTTGGTTATCCCGAAAAACAAGGCACAACCTACTACAATAAAGCTTGTGTGATTCAAGATGGCAGCATGATTGCTGATTATGCAAAACAAGTATTACCCAATGACACGGTGTTTGATGAAAAAAGATATTTTACAGCAGGAGAAAAACCCTGCGTCTTTACATTACAAGGCATTAAAATAGGGCTAGTCATTTGTGAGGATGTTTGGCACGCCAACCCCATTGCAATGGCAAAAAACGCTGGCGCTGAATGCATTGTTGCCATAAATGCTTCTCCTTTTAATTTAGATCAAGCATCGCGACGTGACATAATTTTGAAACAACGCGTCAGTGAAAATCAACTCCCTATTTTGTATGTGAATACCATCGGCGGACAAGATGAGTTGGTGTTTGATGGCGGATCACTGGTCATCAATGCACGCGGAGAAAAAATCCAACAAGCGCCCTACTTTGAAGAAAATATCATGATAGCTGCAGTTGAAAAAAACAATGCGGATATTGCTATTTTATCTCAATCCATGCCAGATCCTATCGCTACAGAAAAAAATATTTACGATGTATTAACTTTAGGTACGCGAGATTATATTCTTAAAAATCACTTTAAAGGTGCGTTGATTGGATTATCCGGCGGTATTGATTCTGCATTAACACTGGCCATTGCTGTTGATGCCATTGGCGCTGATAAAATCACTGCCTTGATCATGCCTTCAGAATACACAGCTAAAATGAGCATTGAAGATGCCATTACTGAAGCAACAACATTAGGTGTTGATTATCATGTTATTGAAATTGATGCATTGAAAAATAAATACCTGGATATACTCGATCCTTTTTTTAAAAACGCTGCAATAGATGCAACAGAAGAAAATTTACAAGCACGTATTCGCGGCATGTTATTAATGGCTTTTTCTAATAAGTTTGGAAAAATTGTTTTAACCACTGGAAACAAAAGTGAAATGGCCGTGGGCTATACTACTTTGTATGGTGATATGGCCGGTGGTTTTTCAGTGCTAAAAGATATTTATAAAATGCAAGTATATCAATTAGCCCACTATCGCAACAGCATCAGTCAAGTGATTCCAGAGCGAGTGATCAAACGCGCACCCACTGCTGAATTAAAAGCCAATCAAACCGATCAGGATAAATTACCTGCTTATGAAATATTAGACGCGATACTTAAGCGATACATCGAAAAAGATCAAGATGCTGCTGAAATCATCAGCGTTGGTTTTGAGAAAGAGATGGTCAATAGCATTGTGCGCATGATTAAACGCAATGAATATAAAAGGAGACAAGCGCCGATCGGCATCCGAATTACGCAACGCGCATTCGGAAAAGATCGACGCTACCCCATTACATCCGGTTATAAATAAGTATGAATTTTAAAGTTGTTTTGCCTGACAAGAAGTAGCAACTCTATCTGGCAACCAACTGATCCGCACTGACACGTCACTCCCCCACTGAGCTTTACTTGTAGCGCTAAATTGGCATTTACCATGATTTAGACTTACAGAGCTAAATTTTTTCAGATGCAACATAGGCCAACCTTGCTCACAATAAAAACCACCCTTGGTTGCTTGAGATTTTATTCCGCTAAAATCAGCACGGCAAATAGCCAGCATGGCATTTGTGTTTTTCGCATTTTTATTCAAAAATGTTTTGACAGAGTTTGCCTGCACACATGTATTAAGCATGTCACCACGAACCCACATGATTGATTTTCTTTTGCCGGTAGCGAGAGACTTCAACGTGCCATGACAAAAATTTTCACCCACCCGAGTGACTGGATTCCTATTTGTAAATGAGGTGTTATTAATACACTGAAATTGATCTTGGTTGATATACCAAGCGTAATCACCATTACACCTTGGCGCACTAACAGCAAGAGATGTTGTTGCCAATAAAACAATTGTGATGCCCGTTCTCATTATTTAATCCTCTAGTATCATTAAACCGTTTAAAGAATATAGTCTGCTTTCTTGATTTTCACAAATCATTCTCTTTTTCTAATTAATGTCGATAGACACTGTTTTGCACAAGTAACTCTGCAATTTGTACCGCATTTAATGCAGCTCCTTTTCGAACATTATCAACCACTACCCACAAGTTGATACCATTTTTTATCGAGATATCATTTCGAATGCGGCCCACAAAAACCATATCATGATTTGCCGCATTGGTAACAGGCGTTGGGTAATCATCATGATTAATCACTTCAACACCCACTGTTTTTGCAAGCAGCTGTGAAACCAGATGCGCGTCTGGAAATGTTTTTGTTTCAATATGCACGCTGGCACTGTGTCCAAAAAAAACAGGCACACGCACAGCGGTTGGATTCACTTGAATTTTTTTATCATTAAATATTTTTTGTGTCTCCCACACCAATTTCATTTCTTCTAATGTATAACCATTTTCATGAAACGCATCAATTTTTGGTATCACATTAAAGGCAATTTGTTTGTTTAATGCGAATGTATCAATAGGTTTGCCACTCAACAAATCAGCCGTTTCTTTTGCAAGTGCCGCCACTCCTTTTTTTCCAGCACCTGACACTGATTGATAAGTAGCAATATTCATTCGCTTAATACCAAATGCGTCATAAATCGGTTTCATCGCTACCGCAATCGGAATTGTTGCGCAGTTTGGATTGGCAATGATATTTTTCGATAATTTTTTTAACGCCTCTGGATTCACTTCCGGCACAACCAAAGGTACATCCTTGTCATAGCGAAACGCGCTGGATTTATCAATCACAATACAACCGGCTTGTGCAGCAATAGGCGCATATTGTAAGGACACTTCGTTACCTGCAGCAAAAAAAGCAATATGCGCTTTTGAAAAGTCAAATGCTGCAATTGCTTGGATAAAAATAGGCTTTTCTTTAAAAAGCACCGTATTGCCAACTGATTTTTCACTGGCCAACGCAAATAAATCACCGACAGGGAAATCGCGTTCTGCCAATATTTGTAATAACGTTTCACCCACAATACCCGTTGCACCCACGATGGCGATATTTATTTTTTTTGACATTCACTTTTCCTTATCTACTTTTTATTTCTTAAATAATGATCCATCAATACCAACGCTAAGCGTGCTTCCACAATCACCACGGCGCGAATACCCACACAAGGATCATGACGACCCGTTGTGATCAATTCAATCTCATTATTATCGACATCCACACTTTTTGCAGGAATACGAATACTGGATGTTGGTTTAAATGCCACGCTCACTAAAATGTCTTGTCCAGTAGAAATGCCACCCAGCATACCACCTGCATGGTTAGATAAAAAACCAGGGGGGGTGATTTCATCTCTGTTTTCCGATCCTTTTTGTACAACCACAGAAAATCCATCCCCAATTTCAACTCCTTTTACAGCATGAATACCCATCATAGCATGCGCAATATCTGCATCTAATTTATCAAACACAGGCTCACCCAAACCAACCGGGGTATTTTTCACAATGACATTCACACGCGCCCCAACGGAATTGCCTTCGCGACGCAAATCATAAAAATAATTTTCAAGCTGTGGAATTTTATCAACATCTGGAAAAGAAAAGGGATTGTTGCACACCTCGTTAAGGTTAATTTTTTCTGCAAGGATAGAACCAATTTGCGCAACATACCCTTGAAAAATGACCCCGCTTTGCTCAAGTAAATATTTTTTTGCAATGGCGCCTGCTGCAACCCATGATGCCGTTTCACGCGCAGAAGAACGTCCACCACCACGATAATCACGCACGCCATATTTTTTTTGATAAGTATAATCGGCATGCCCGGGACGAAAAGCGTTTTTTATTTTTTCATAGTCACCTGGACGCGCATTTTCATTGGGAATCATCAAACCAATTGGTGAACCTGTTGTCACCCCATCAAAAACACCTGAGATTATTTTTACGCAATCTGATTCATGACGTTGCGATGTAAATGCAGATAACCCTGTTTTGCGCCTGTTCAAATCAACTTGGATTTCTTTTTCTGATAAAAACAAGCCAGCAGGACAACCATCTACAATGCACATCAACGCATCACCATGACTTTCACCACAGGTTGTCACAACAAAAGATTTACCTGTGCTATTGCCAGCCATCAATATCTCGCTATAATTGAAAAAACAAAATGATAAGTGAAATTTATGTCAAATCACACCATTATTATTGGTATTTCTGGCGCTTCTGCTTCCGGAAAAAGTTTATTGGCTAACACCATTGTCAATGAACTGGGCTCAGATCAAGTCGTCGTTATTTCAGAAGATTCCTATTACAAAGATTTACATCATTTACCCATTGAAGAATGCGCTAAAACTAATTTTGATCACCCTGATGCATTGGATCATGAATTATTAATTGAACATTTAAAACAATTGCGCCATGGTAAATCAGTTGAAATTCCGCGTTATGATTTTAATATGCACCAACGCAAAAAAGAAACACGACACATTGGACAACACCGCATTATTGTACTCGAAGGTATTTTATTATTTGTCGATCCTGCACTGCGCAGCGTGATGGATATTCGTATTTATATGGATACATCATTGGACATTTGTTTAATGCGTCGATTACGCCGCGATTTACTGGAACGTGGCCGCTCACTTGAATCTATTTTAGAACAATATCAAAGCACAGTGCGTCCCATGTACTTACAATTTATCGAACCATCCAAAAAATATGCTGACATCATCGTGCCACGCGGCGGGGAAAACCGCATCGCCATTGATATGATCAAAGCGAAGATGCGGGAGTTGCTGGGCGCTGTTCCTTAGAACCTGTTTAAAATCCCCCGCCTGCGCTGTCAATGCTGTTATCTTCTTTTTGTAGCAATAACCGGTGGCTGCAACTCGTCATCATCTTTATACTGCGCAAGATCATCTTTATACTGCGCAAGCATCGATTCATAACCAGAAACAGCTACTTTCAATGTCAATAAACGTGCTTTAAATGTATTATCTTTAGTAGCCTTTGTTTTCAATAAGCTGTCAATACTCCTTTCTATACTCGCTGCCTGCAAAAGCAGTTTTTGTTTTGTAGATGCTCTCCCTGCAGAAAAATCCCAGCAAATCTCGTAAAAATTTTTTAATTCATTAAAAAAACGCTTCATTTCTACAACAGCTGACTTCTTAACAGTACTAGGAAAGATAGAATGCAATTTTTTAGAATGCAATTTTTTAGAATGCAATTTTTCATCTTCATATAAAAGTCCATCAAAAACAGATGACATCCTATCAAGCACGGCTTTTCTTATTTTGAAATGACACTCTCCAACGTCATCTTCAGGCGTCAAAACCTTCCCAAAAAAACGAGGAACAGAAACAATCGATGAATTACTACTACTTAAGCCTTCAAGACTAGTGCTGCTTTTTCTATCCGCTTTGGCTAGCGCTGCTTTTTTCTTCTGCTCTTCAGCTATTTTTTCTTTTTCAGCATATTCTCTTGCTAATTCAATGCTGGACCATAGATCCTCATCAATTGAGCACAACAATACTTGTTGCGACCCTGATGATACCTCCTTCAAAGCGGGCAAATTATTTCGGTTTGCCTCGATCCAGAATCTAATTGCCTCATCAACACGGCTAATATCAAAAAAGAAGCTGCTTTCTAGTCTTTTCAGCTCGAGAAGCTCCATTTCTAACCGAATCAAACCTCTTTGAAGATCTGTCTTCAAAGACAAACAGATTTCATTTTCCAATTGCTGAAAAGCAACTTCCCTTTCGCGTTGCTGACAAGCAACTTCCCTTTCGCGTTGATGAAAAGCAACTTCCCTTTCGCGCTGAGCATTCAGGGTCATTGCTGAATCATTATAAACTTCTCTTAATTCTGTTAATTCTCTTAATTTACCTGTACAAGCAACCGTTTCTAAATTAAAAATCAAACGATCCATATACGCTACTCTAAACTGAACAATATCAAGATCACTGATACCAAAACACAATGAATTATCAAACAGTTGCTCATTCACTTGAAAAAACATCGCTTTAAGTTGTCCATAAAAAGACTCCATTTCTTCCTGGACGCTTTTAGTCAAACTCTTTAAATTCTCAATACGAGTAAGCTGATCTGTCTGATAATCAGATAGCGAACGTGATGAAAAAACGCTTGCTGTATCGTCTATCAAGACAGATGCATCAATAACTGCTTTTAATGCACAGGATACTTGAGCACGAAGAGCATCTTGCGTGTCCCAAAAAAACACAGACAGCGCCCGCCTCTCTTCAGCTGATAAAATCAAGCAAGATGTAAGCAGCGTGTTATTCGCTAATTGTATAAAATGCATTAAGGTACGGGTATTCAATGTTCCTTCTGAAAAAACCTTTACCACGCTAAATAATTGTTTTTTTAGTTCTGATCCACCACTTTCTAAAAGACGAGCCATCATTACATGCTCTTTTTGCAAACCAGATAATGCCGCCCTCTCAGCAACTTCATCTTGCGCTATTCTCATCTTTTCTTTTGTCGTCTCGGCTAAAGCCTCCATTGCTTTTCTTTCTGTCTTTTCCACCGCTTTTAATTCTGCACTTGCTGCTGCTTCTTCCGCTTTTAACATTTCTTTTGCTTCTGCTACCGCTTTTGCTTCTGCTGCTTTTGCTTCTGCTGCTTTTGCTTCTGCTGCTTTTGCTTCTGCTGCTTTTGCTTCTGCTGCTTTTGCTTCTGCTGCTTTTGCTTCTGCTGCTTTTGCTTCTGCTGCTTTTGTTTTTTCTGCCTCAATAACTTTGCGCAATACACCAGCTGTTCGACTCTTTTTGCTATATTTTTGATGCTCAAAAAGAAATAATAATTTTTCCACATCAGTCAGACCTTTTTTAGCATCCAGTTTTTTGACAATATTCGTGCGCCATGGGCGATATTCTCCACGCGCTTCTAAATAAGCTGTCGAAAAAGCTTTATAAAGTTCTGCTGCAGATGAAACAGATGAAAAAGTCAGGTCATCAGCAGTTTCAAACGAAAAATTAATGAGGTCTTTTTTAATGACAACACCAGCATAACCTGCTTCATCTTGCTTAAAGCGATAAGATACTTCTTTAAGACCAACCACACCCAGACAAGGTCTTAACGTTTTCCGATCATAGTCATATCGCACGCTCTCATCAACAAACCAAGAAGCTGCAGTTGCGCCGGTAAAATCACAACGCTCAATAACGGTATTTTCTTCAAATGAAATGCCTCCATGAAATTTTGCACCGGTAAAAGACGTATTTTTTAAGATGCAATTTTTAAAGCACAATTTTTTAGAAGGAAATAGCTTCCCAAAATGAAAACCAGTTAAGTCCCCACCTTCAATAATAACCACCTCAGCATTCTGAGCTAACATCTCTTCTTTCAAACACCTAAAGTCTGGTTGCTGCGGCTTTTTAAATTTATTTTTAGCTGCAAAAAACGCACGCTTCAATAGTCCTGGAGCACGCTGTTTTTCTTCAACTACAACGGCACTTGGTACTCTAGCGGACCGCACCTCAGTTTTAATCGCTTCCGATGTGTATTGTATTTGTTGCGATACCGCTACGACAGTTTCGGCTGAAGAGGCCGAGGAAGTATCATCCTGCATAGGCTCTGCTGTTAGATCTACGGGTGCTTCAGTACGCGGATCGTCTTCTCTTACACTTACGACAGATACAACCGAATTATTTCTCGTTCCAGCATACGCAAGGGGTGCTGTGTCATCAGTTGAAGACAAAGAAGCGCGACTGCGGCGAGCAAAGGATGCTTCAGTACGCGGATCATCTTCTCTGATTGCACTCGCGGCAGATACAGTAGTAAACGAAGCATCTCTCACTCTGCCATGTACAGACTCTGCTGTGCTTTCAATTGAAAACAACGAAGCGCGACTGCGAGCAGAGGGTACTTCAGTGCGTGAACCATCTTTTCTAAGCAATTTTTTTTCCAACACAATCCCAAATTTTTTGGCGAGAGTGGTTAAAAATATTGAGATGCTTCCTTTGATGGCTTCTTTTTCTTTAGCTTCTTTGACTGGCAGCACTTTATAAAAATCGAGCAGTTTTTTATAAAGATAATCATACAATGCCCCATTTTTTTTATCTAAAACTAGGCTGATTAGATCTACATCTGTCGGCTGAATAGATTCAAGCTCAACTCGACCATCATAATGAAACAGAAAAGCAACATTATAGTTCGCCAACTCAATTTCATGCTTAGCAATAGTAATGCAAATTTTTACAGGGAGGGTTAATCTTGTTGGTAATACATGATCAACTGGCACGCCTGTTGAGAGAAGAGCTTCTATTTTAATCTTTTTCTCATCTGCTTTAACAATGCGACATTCAGAAAGCGCATCTTGGAATTGTTGTGTTAAAAATTGCTCCAAAAAAATAAAACAATTGTTTTCCCTTGCGTGTATTTGATCCTGAATATATGCGCTTTCATCATCTGCTCTCGAAATCCCTCTCGATTTTTTCAAAGGAATGCCATGAATACTTTGAATATATTCACCAAACGACTTCTGAAGTTCTTGTAAAAGTTCTTTACGCATCAAACTCACTCCACCAAAATCGTTCCATGATTAGCATTATATATGGTTATAAATTAGCAAAGCGATATTAAGGAAATATGAAGAGTGGCCTTTTTATGCGATCCACTTACTCAGTATTTCAATCAACTGCCTTGCTTGATCTTTACTGGAAATAACAAATTTTGAACGCAACTTAAATTCGCCATTGCGTTTTTGATAGCGTCGAATGGCGTATTTATCTGGACCATACGCTTCTTTTTTGCGATCCCAGTCTTGTTGACGAAAAATAATCGTCGACCAAGCACCGCGCGTGAGAACCACTTTATCCAATTCTTTAACAGTTTCAACACCATCTTCTGTGTACGAAACGGTTAATTCGTCAATTGTTGCTGCCATACCTGCACCTTTTATGAAAAATCATTTACCCCACTATAAATGAAGTCATCAAAAATGCAATGGCACAGCCTACTCTTCGTTGTGCTGTGTCTCGATCTCGCTTGAACCTGCATTTTCTTTTTCATGCTTAATTCGTTCGTAAATTTCTTCACGATGCACGGAAACCGTTTTTGGCGCATCCACACCCAAACGGACTTGGTTGCCTTTTACCCCTAAAACCGTGATTTTCACGTCATCACCCACAATGATCGATTCACTGATGCGTCTTGTTAAAATCAACATACTGTTTCTCCTTTTCCTATGCTTACATCACTAATTGTAGACTATTTTAAAAATTTCACATTTCTTTATAATCAACAAGTTAGATGTTATTTTTAAACTCATTCAAACAGTTAATATGGCCTTAACATTCATCGATTAAGATAGGCACAGTTTGAATAGTTGAGGGGATTTAGAATGAAAATAACAGATGAATTTAAGACAGAGTTAGCAGAGCGAACTCAACTTGAGCAAAAAATAAAAAATGGAGAGTCTCTTAACATAGCAGATCTCAAGTTTCTGTCTGAAAAATCAATAGATGAGACTGTACTCACGAGCATTGCTAAAAAACTCATGGAATGTCAACCCAGCGAAATCACTGGGGATATAAAACAAGCAATCCGTTTTTTAAGAAACAATGAAAGAACAAACATAGAAATAAAAAAAGCATTAGGTGCTTTTTTGAAAAAATGCAACAGCATGAATGACTATAGCCCAAGAATATTTGGAAGTGTCAATCAAGATCCCAGCAGTAGCCCAACGAAAGCAACAAAAAGGGTAAGCACAAAAACAGATGACGATCTCAGTTTTTTAGGTGGAAACGAACGAAGGGATCCGAGCATTGTCAATTTAGATGCGTTAAAAACATTATATACACCCTATACTGAAGAAGCGGATTCAAAAAAATGCTGTTGCGCTACGATGTAGGTACCAATTTATTTTTTAGATTTTAATAGCCAACTTAAACGCGCGATGCAACACACGCGCGCCAGTTTCCAAGTATTTACCATCGATAATCGTGGAAATTTTTGCTTCAGTGGAAGTAATTAAATAAATCGGAATATTTTCAGCACTCAGTGTATGCAAAATTTTTGATGCAATACCCGCATGTGATTGCATACCCAATCCAACTAACGATAACTTGGCAATTTGATCATCAATCATCACATCTCGTGCGGAAACCTGTTTTGCAATATCACTGGCCAATAATACCGCTTTTTCATAATCATCAGCATGTACCGTAAATGAAAAATCCACCGTATCATTTGATGCCGCATGATTTTGCACAGTCATATCAATATCAAACTGTCCATTTTCAATCAACACCAAAACCGTTTCTAATTTATTTTTTGGAATACCTATTATCGATAATTTCACTTGTCTACGATCAAATGCAACGCCAGAAACCCAGGGTTTTTCTCCTTCAAGCGCTGAAACTAATGTGCCTAAACCATTTTCAAAGCTCGACAACACACGCACTGGAATATGATTTTTTTTCGCAAATTCGACTGCTTGTTTATGCAATACTTTTGCACCCAAACTCGCGAGCGCTAACATTTCAGTATACGTAATATGTTCCAGCAATCGCGCATCGGATACCACGCGCGGATCAGAGGTATAAACACCCGCCACATCTGTATAAATTTGGCATTCATCTGCCTTAAGTGCCGCAGCAATAGCAACAGCCGATGTATCTGAACCACCGCGCTCTAATGTCGTCACATCACCCATCGCATTCACACCTTGAAAACCAGTGATCACAGGGGTTTTTTTCTCTGCTAACAAAGCACGCATACCTTCAGCAGCAATTTTGTTAATATGCGCACGACGATGCGAATCGGTTGTGAAGATTTTCGCCTGTCTGCCGTTAAGCGAACAGGCATCCACCTTCAACTCACGTAACGCAATCGTAAGTAGTGCTGCAGAAACACACTCGCCCGTTGAAACCAAAGCATCATATTCACGTGGATCTGGATTGGCAGATAATTGATTGGCCATTTGAATTAAACGATCCGTTTCGCCACTCATTGCAGAAACCACAACCACTACGTCATGCCCTGCTTTTTTGGTTTCAGCGATAACGGTCGCGACACGTTGAATACGCTCAAGCGTACCAACTGAAGTGCCACCAAATTTTTGAACGATTAACGACATGCCTTTCTCAACCGTATTATTTTGACACCATCATATCAAACTTCGTGTCGTAAATAATCATTTTGAATGGGTAAGAAAGTAGATTTAGGATGAAATGTTATTCTGAAACGTACCAATCAGTATTTTCAATTCGATCAATCTATCTATGCTATGCACTAAAATAGTGGCGTTACCATACAACTACGCTAGAATGACGCATGAAAAAAATTACCCTATCAAAAATGGTTCCAGATACCCTTGCCAATACACGTTTGGATATTGCGTTAACCCAATTATTTCCAGATTATTCTCGCAGCCAATTACAACAGTGGATTAAAAAAGGCAGCGTTAAAATTAACGACGTCGTTGTTTTAAAACAAAGACAGACCGTGCAAATGAATCAAGTAATCGCGATCGACGCTGATTTAATTGAGCAAACAGAATTAAAACCCGAATCCATTCCGCTCAGCATTGTGTACGAAGATGATGCCTTGCTGGTGATCAACAAACCAGTTGGGTTGATTGTGCATCCTGGTGCAGGCAATCCCGATCATACGTTAGTCAACGCCCTGCTACATTATTCACCCGCGTTATCCACTATTCCGCGCGCTGGTATTATTCACCGTCTAGATAAAGACACATCTGGATTATTGGTGATTGCGAAAACATTGCCTGTGCATAACGCCTTAATCAAACAAATGCAGGCGCGTGAAATCAAACGTGAATACCGTGCGATCGTGCATGGCGTTTTAATTTCGGGCGGCACGCTTGATGCACCAATGGGACGTCATCCAACACAACGCACTAAAATGGCCGTTTTAAAACGTGGAGGAAAAGATGCCATCACACATTATCGTGTGCTAGCACGTTTTCGCCAACAGTCATTGTTAGCGGTTCATTTAGAAACAGGACGCACACACCAGATTCGCGTGCATTTGTCTCATATTCGCTATCCCATTGTGGGTGATCAAACATACTGCACACGACGCATGCATTTTCCAGAATTACCCAAAGCCATTCAAATTGCGCTGAAAGCATTTACGCATCAAGCATTACACGCTTATAAATTATCACTCACGCATCCTGTTACAAAAGTCACACATGAATGGAAAGCGCCGATGCCAATGGACATGCAAAATTTAATTCAATTGCTGCAAGATGATGCCGCAGCACACCATGATTACGACGCATAAGTTGCGATGATAAACCAAAACGGGATGATGGATGACTCAAAAAGAGTCATTATCTAAAAAGAAAGACAAAACCACAAAAATTGTGAAGAAACCTGGCATAATAGCCTATACAATTTATGGTGTCGCTTTATCTGTACAGCTGAGGTGTTATGAAAAAGATTTATCGTTTGGTGCTAGCCTGTTTATTTTTAATGCCCATCATGGCATTTGCCCACTTACCCACAACACAAAATAACAATAACAACACCATTGCACCTATGTTAGCCAAAGTGTCGCCATCGGTTGTCAATATTTTTGTTGAAGAAGAAAAATTAACTAAACTCAATGAACTGATTCAAACAAAAGATAATGAAACCAAAGTTCCTGTAAAAAGTTATGCCGTTGGCTCAGGTGTTGTTTTTAACGCTAAAAAAGGGTTGATCGTAACAAACGCACACGTTATTAAAAATCAAAAAGTCATCATTGTGACACTGAAAAGTGGCGAACGTTATCATGCCAAGTTAATTGCAAAAGATGCCAGTTATGATATTGCCATTCTACAAATTCAAGCAAAAAATTTAACGGCACTGCCTTTTGCCAATTCGGATGATGTGAAAGTCGGCGATTTTGTTACCGCTATTGGTAGTCCATATGGTTTATCACAAACAGTGACTTCCGGTGTAATCAGTGCGATGAATCGTTCGCATCCACAAATTGAAGGCTATCAAAGTTTTATCCAAACTGATGCTCCTATTAATCCAGGTAATTCAGGTGGCGCATTGATTAATATGTCAGGCCAACTCATTGGCATTAACACAGCGCTCGTGGGGCCCAGTGACAGCAATATCGGCATTGGCTTCGCAATCCCCAGCAACATGGTGCATGCGGTTATTGAACAGTTACTAAAATACGGCAAAGTAAAACGTGGCGTATTAGGCGTTGTTGTCCAAAACATCACACCCGAATTGGCTAATGCATTGGGATTAACGCATAAAAAAGGCACGATCATTTCTCAAGTTATGCCCAATACACCCGCTGCAGAAGCTGATTTAAAAACTCAAGATGTCATTACGCAAATTAATCATCACGCTATTCGAAGCGCGGAACAATTACGTAATGTGATGGGATTAATTCGCCCTGGGTCAAAAGTAAGCATTACTTTTATTCGTGACCATCAAACTAAAACCATTTCTGTTGCGGTTGCTGATCCTAAAAAAATCAAACAAAAAGTATCGCCTTATTTTGGTGGTATGCGTTTACAAGCTTTTAAAGAAATCGAAACAAATGGTACTGAGCTACACGGCGTATTAGTAACTCAGGTTGCAGATAGCAGTAACGGCGCACTAGCGGGATTACAACCAGGCGATGTTATTTCTGCTATTAACTTCAAATCAATTGATTCACTCAAAACAGCGCAAGCAGCCATACAAAATGAAAAACAAAACAAACCCATTGTCTTGACAGTTGTGCGTGGAAATGAAAATTTATTTTTAGTATTAAACGCTGGATAATTATCTTGATTACAACAAAGAAAAAATGGGTATTCATTCTAATCATCGCTGCCATTGCAGCGATTCTGTTTTTTATTATTCATCATCGCGACACAGCAACTCAATTAAAGGTGCAATCGCCTGCCATTCCTGTGCGCATAAAAAAACCCATTCAACAATCACTCACACAAACAGCTAATGCAACCGGTTATTTGATTGCCAATAAAAGCACGATAATTTCACCTCGTGCAGCTGGTTATGTTAAAAAAATATTTTTCCATGAAGGTGAAGCAGTTAAAAAAGGTGATGTCTTATTTCAATTAGATGATCAAACACAAGCAGATACACTTGCTTCAGCAAAAGCAGCAGCTGATGTCAGTAAGCTCCAATATGATCGTGATAAAATCTATTTAAGTAAGGGATTTATTACACAAGATTTATTTTACAGTGCCAAAGTTACTTGGGAACAAAATGAAGCTGCTTTAAAAACAGCAGAAACCAATTATACGCAACGCAAAATTCGCGCTCCTTTCGCAGGAATGCTGGGCTCGCTTGCTATTAGCATTGGTGATTATGTCAATCCAGGCGCAACCTTAACTACCTTGGTGGATAATCATCATTTGCGAGTGGAATATGCCCTACCTGTAAAATATCTAAATCAAATAAAGTTAAATCAAGTAGTGAAGATCAAAAGTACAACCAATCTCAATACCATTGATGCTAAGGTTTCTTACATCTCTCCTGCTGTTAATCAAAATACACAAAATATTTCAGTACATGCACGCATCAACAATACTGCGCTACAATTCAAACCTGGCGAATATGTTTCAATCACACAAGAAATTGGATTGCATAAAAATACATTGCTGGTACCAGAGCAAAGCATCATAGCCTCAATTAATGGTTATTCTGTTTTTATTGTTAAAAAAAATAAGGCCGTGCGCGTCACTGTTAAAACAGGTGAACACATCAATGGCAATGTGATTATCACGCAGGGATTAAAAATAACAGATAAGGTCATTGTTGCTGGACAAGATGACTTGAAAAACAATCAATCCATTACTATTGAAAAATAAATACGATTATCATTAACTGCTGACCCTATTCTTTTCACAAAAGCAGAGATTTAGCGCCGAATTTTCAAGATGAAAAACAAGTAGAGATAAAACCATGAAGCTACCCACCTTTTGCATTCAGCGCCCCGTTTTCGCAACGGTACTCAGTTTAATTTTAGTGCTCATTGGCATTATGGGTTATCAAAATTTGCAAACCCGTTTTTTTCCACGCTTTCAGAAAAATAAAATTTTTATCACAACAACCTATTCCGGCGCCAGCGCCAATTTAGTTGAAAGCAGTATCACCACACCCATTGAAAAAGCCATCAGCGGTATTGAAGGCATTGATTACACCACTTCTGTCAGCAGTCAAGGCGGCAGCAAAGTAGTGGCTGTATTAAATCCAGGAACCAATCGCTACGACATCACCAATAAAATTCGCAACCAAATCGCCATGGCATCGGGATCATTGCCTAGCACCATTCAAGCGCCCGTCGTGCACGCAGGTTATGGCGATATGGAATTGATGGATGTTGGATTTAGCATTCAAGGTGGTCATTTAAAAGTGTTACGTGATTATCTGGATCGCAACGTCATTGACCGCATTGAGCAATTACCGGGCATTGCTGATGTTGGTATCACTGGCGCCAATAAATATGCAATGCGTATCACATTGCATCCCAGTAAAATGACGGCACGACAAGTGAGTGTCAACGATATCGCACAAGCAATCACTAATAATAATTTAGAACTACCAGCGGGCTATATCAAAACACCCAGTATGGCATTTCCAATCACTGCAAAAACAGAACTCCATACCACATCACAATTTGGCAATATTCTTATTAAAAATACAGATAACAATCCCATTTATTTAAAAGATGTCGCCAGCATCAAACTGGGCAGCGATACCGAAAGCAAAACCATTGTGCGTGTGAATGGACAACGTTCTATTGTGCTAACGATTTATAATAGCAATGATGCAAATCCCATTAATGCCTCTCAACGTGTAGCAGCCTTATTACAAAAAGTTGGTGCACAATTACCTTCAAATATGCATTATGCGGTTACATTTAATCAAGCCAATTACATGAAAGCCAGCATTGCTGAAGTGTATAAAAGTATTTTTCTAGCTATTCTCTTTGTTGCTATTATTATCTTTTTTTCGTTAGGCAAAATACGCTCTGCACTTATTCCCATTGTAACCATTCCGATTTGTATTTTAGCAACGACCGGATTAATGTATTTTTTAGGCTTTAGTATCAATATTATTACCCTACTTGCGATTGTATTATCGATTGGATTGGTAGTGGATGATGCGATTGTGGTTCTGGAAAATACGTATCGGCATATTGAAAACGGCTTATCTAAAAAAGAAGCTGCGCTAAAAGGCGCACAAGAGATTGCCACACCCGTTATTGCCATGACGCTCACTTTAGCCGCTGTTTACGCGCCCATTGGTTTAATCAAAGGGGTTGTTGCGCATATTTTTATGTCATTTGCTTTTACATTAGCCGCAGCTGTTCTAGTCTCTGGGTTTGTCGCACTCACGTTGTCACCCATGATGTGTTCGAAATTTTTAACAGGCACTACAACAAAAAAAAGTAAATTCAGCGAAAGCATTGAACATTTTTTTCATAGATTGACGTATCGTTATCAAAAAGCATTAAGTTATGTTTTATTGCATCGCTTAAAAATTATCATGATCACAGCGATGATGCTCATTGGTGGGTTTGTTTTTGTAAGCACCTTGCCCAAAACATTTTTACCAAAAGAAGACATGGGGTTTATTATTACGCTACTTAACTCAGCCACCGGTGCAAATGACAAATACACTGAAACACAAATCCACACCATCAATAAAATGATTTCATCTGATTCCGGCGTAAAAACAACTGTTTCACTGTCTTTTCAGCATGCATCTAATAACAATGGCAATTTAATTTTCACCACACTGAAAAATTATAATCAACGAAAACAAACAGCCGAACAAATTGCAGCATCTTTCAACACAACAATGAAAAAAGTACCTGGGCTCAACACGGTTTCATTTGCACCATCATTTGGCGGGTCCATTCAAAATGACATTTCTTTTTATATCATGGCGCCAGCCAGCTATCGTTATTTGTACCATGTTGGCAACGCGTTGGTCACTGCATTAAATCACTACCCAGGATTAAGTAATGTGAAAAGCAACATGCAATTTAACAACCAACAATATAATTTAACAGTCAATCGCCCGCTGGCTAATCAAATGCAAGTGAATGTGAATACAATTGATAACACCATTGCTGATTTATTGGGCGGTGATACAGTTTCTACTTTCCATCTCGCTGGTCAAACCTACGATGTTAATTTGCAAGCCAGCGCATCCTATCTGCAAAGTATTCAAGGACTCGATCAATTTACGGTAGCAACAGCAACGGGACAATTTGTTCCACTCACTAACTTGATTCATGTTGTACCCATTCGAACACAAACCAATTTATTTCATTATAATCGATTGCGTGCTGCGGGTATTTCCGCAGAAGTGACACCCGGATATTCTATGGGCAATGTTGTTAATTATTTACAAAAAGCATTACCCACTTTGTTACCCAGCCAAGTTAAATATGCTTTCACAGGACAAGCGCGACGCATTGTTAATTCATCAAATTCGTTGCTCACGATCTTCCTCTTAGCCTTTGTGTTTATTTATTTAGTATTAAGCGCACAATTTGAAAGTTTTTTAGATCCCTTTATTATTTTGCTTGCTGTACCGCTGAGTATTGTTGGCGCACTCGTTAGTTTGAAATGCGTTGGTGGTTCTATTAATTTATATACCATGATTGGATTAGTCACGCTGGTTGGATTAATTGCCAAACATGGTATTCTCATTACCCAATTTGCAAATACCTTGCAAAAAGCGGGTGAATCAGCGCATGATGCGCTCGTGCATAGCGCCAGCATTCGGCTACGCCCCATTTTAATGACAACAGCGGCAATGATTTTTGGTGCGCTCCCTTTAATTTTTGCAACGGGTGCAAGCGCAGTCAGTCGACAGCAAGTGGGCGCTGTATTTGTCGGCGGATTATTTTTTGGAACTTTTTTTTCATTGATTTTGGTGCCCATTGCATATAGTTATTTTGCACAATTGAAAAAGTGGCTAGCTTAAAAAGTGTGAACAAAAGAGAATAGGCTAATGTATTTATCGCCCCAGTATTATATTGAAATTCCAGCAACGATTACGGCATTCACCAATATTTATCTTGCTGCACGTGCCAATATTTGGAATTGGTTATTTGGATTGGTTGCGGTGACTTTGTATTCTATTATTTTTTATCGAACCCGTTTATACGGCGATATGTCACTCCAAGCCATTTATTTTTATTTTCAAATCTATGGTTGGTACCAATGGCGATATGGCAGCGAAAAACACACCGCGCTGACTGTGAAACGCATGCCAAAATCATTATATCTCATTACCATTTTAGTGATGGGCAGTTTGTTTGGTGCTTTTATTTTTATTTTGTCGCATTACACCAATTCCACAACACCCATAATTGATGCATTTACAACCGCACTCAGTTTAATTGCGCAATGGATGATGTGTAAGAAATGGCTGGAAAATTGGTGGTTATGGATTTTACTGGATATTGTTTCTGTTGAGATGTATTGGTACAAGCATTTATATATCACAGCCGGATTGTATGCTGTATTTTTAATTTTATGTTGCTCTGGGTATCGTATCTGGAAAAAAACGTTACAACACGAAGCCTCAGCCTGTGTTAAAAAAGCGCGTTTGTAAACGGTATTTTGTTGCCACTCACTTTCAAACGCCATCGCCAATAAATAACAAGCGCGCCAATAAACAAACCAATATTGCCGCCCAAGCGAAACCCAATCACATTCATATGCAATTTGAATGCAAAAAAATACCCCAGCGGCAATACCAAACACCACATCACAAATAGCCCTACTTGCATTGGAAACTGCGTATCAAACAATCCGCGAAGAGATCCTGAAATTACATCTCGTATTGAATTAAAAATCAGTGTGATTGCCATTAAAATAAATAAGGGACGAATCAGTGCGAGAATACCTGCATTTTTTGCTTGCTGCGTATTCATATAAAATGAAGCTAAAAAATGAGGGAATAAAACAAAGCCAATATCAACAATAAAAATCAACCCTAACGACACAAACAAACTAGCACGATTAATTAAATTGAGCTTGCTCAATTCTCCTGCGCCAACTGATTGTCCGACTAAAATACCAGATGCTTCTGCCATTGCAAAAATAGGCACAATCACCAAAAACATCCACTGTTGTGTTATTTGTACAGCTGCTAATGCATTGGTGCCCAACCAACCAATCATCATGGTGATGACAAAAAAAGCCCCTAATTCACCACCAAATTGCACGCTCATCGGCCAACCAATTCGAAAAATTTTACGCAAATAAATCAATCCCTGCATGGAACGCATTTTAAATAATTCAAATTTTTGAAAATCTGAAAAGTAACGACAACAAATAAGCAGCAGTGAAAAATCAAACCAAGCTTGAATCGCGAAAGTGAGCCCCAATCCTTTAACACCCAGCGCAGGTATGCCCCATTTTCCAAAAATTAAAATATAAGCCAGCGGGATGCCGAGCAACATACTGAAAAAATTAATGATCATCACCAAGCGTTGTTTCAATACACCATAACAAAATTGCTCAAGACACGATTGCATCATGATGGGAACCACCCCCCACATTAATGCATGAAAATATTGTCGAACATACAGCAACATAGCTGGTTGTTGATGAAACCAACGCAGCACGGTGTCTGCATACCAAAAGAAAATCATCATGATCAAAGCTAATATAAATGACAGCAGCATTCCTTGTTGCACCAACCCACCAATTTCATCATAGCGTTTTGCACCAAATGATTGGCCAACAATAAAACTCAAAGAAAAAACAATGGAAATAAAGACCAGCAAAACCACGGTTAAAGTGGCGTTAATCAATGCACACGATGCCAATACATCACGCCCCAAATGTGAGACCATCATCGTGGCAATAAATCCACTGAACATTTGTAAAAAACGCGAACCCGCCATCGGCAAGGACAGCTGAACAACCCGTTTCATTTGTGATACAGAAATATCGTGCACGATGTTATTTTCTCGCAAAAGACGATTTTAAAAAACGATTCAGAATAACAAGCACATGCATGCTGAGCAATACCGATTTTTGCTACAAGTTTACAGAATTAAAAATGGCATCTCAGATTGTCTCTAAGTTCATTCTCTCTAGGATGAACAAAAAGGAGTTTCAGGAGCGCTTTCTTTCTTTTGAACTTTTCCAGCTCCCTTTGCAGGAGCAAATAACCAAGACTGTAAGCCCCCACAAATCCCACCTACCCGAACACTTCAACCCCTGTTAACCTCGCTTTGTTTCTAACAAAGCGCAGGAGCAAATGATGATAGACAGCAACGGGATACTTATCACCGACACGCCTGGAA